>Ga0268299_1000287_pt1 | contig 179490 bp, 167 predicted proteins | sample NOBtaG_FD_193484 | JGI IMG/M metagenome (GOLD analysis project Ga0268299, IMG submission 193484) | Activated sludge microbial communities from bioreactor in Nijmegen, Gelderland, Netherland - NOB reactor | ecosystem: Engineered > Bioreactor > Aerobic > Activated sludge | place: Netherlands... | reverse complement strand
CTCATTGTAGTTCATCTGGTAGATATTGTAACCCTTTTCCTCGCTCTTTGTAATTAAAGTACCATCCGACTTTAAACAATTATCCGCTGACATCCACGGTTCATGCGAAACAAGAACTTGCTTATCTTTTGTGATGACGACATCCATTTCAAGAGTAGTAACTCCGTAATTGAGTGCCGTTAGAAATGCGGGTATTGTATTTTCAGGCTTCAACCCCCTTGCACCCCGATGACCTTGTAAATCAAACTTCGGAATGTATTGAGCACCAGCCGAAACTGACAGTATCATTAAAAGAAAAAGTTTTATCCCTGACTTCATCCGGTCAAAGATAAAACTTTTGATAAGAATTTTTTTTTCAGCCCTTTTGTGCTAGTTCATAATCATCATCCTTCTTCCAGGACGATTTCCGCCACCCATTGGATTCAAATGTTTATTGATGGCATACGTAAATGTTACCATATAGTACCGACCAAGCGAGTTCATCGTTTGGCGCTCAAAGTAGTTTACGTTCGCTGTTTGAGTTACTCCCAGGTTTTTATCAAGCAGGTTGTTAACCATGAATTTCAATTCACCGGCCTTTGCCTTCAGAAAATAGCGTGAGAGTGACAGGTTGAGCATGGGAATAGCGATCGTGCTGTTATCGGATTGCGTTTCGTACTGATTATAATTGAACGTGCCCGAGAGCCTGTAGTTTTTGAGAAAATTGAAATTGCCTTCAGTCGAATAGGTTCTGTTAAAGTAGACTTGATCTTCTGTGCCGGACGATTCGTAATGGGTTTTTTGATGACTTAAATTCGTTGAAAGGCTGATGTCAAAGATTTCTTTGCATGTAAACGTATACCTGATATTTCCACCCAGGGTTAGTTGGTTAATGGTTGTTTCGGCTGAACTCATCAATACTTCATCAACCAACTCGTGCGACACATTGATACTTTGTTGACCGCGAACATTTACACCAACGTTGAATCGGCTGAATAGCTTTGAAAGCGGAAAGCTAAAGTTTGCATTCCCCGATACGTTAATATTATCGTCAACATTTAACGGTTTTGTTATGGTTGTTCGGATGGAGTCAGTTGAATTATACGATTGGCTGTTGGTAATCGCATCTTTTGTATAGGTGGCATTTACAAACGAAAAGAAACTTATGAACGTAACCGGATCAAATTTTGTAAAATTAAGTCTTAGGCTGTGTTGGTACGAAGGTTTCAGATTCGGGTTACCTTCATAAATGTTTGGAAAACTATTTACATCTCTGGTGGGTTGAAGCTGTTGAATAGTTGGCGCATTCATAGAAGTTTCATAGTCTGCACGAAGCCGTACATTATTATCAAAATCATAATTAAAGTGAACTGCCGGCAAAAAGTTGGCAAACGTTCTGTCTATAATAGCCGCCTGATCTAAAGGTCTGATAATTTCTCCATCCAAAACCGTTTGCTGAAAACCAGCTCCAACGGTTACGCTATAGCTTTCGCGGTTGATACGAAGATTGAGGCCTCCTCGCTGGTATAAATATGCGCTGTTATACACATTGCTAAGTGAATCCATTAATTCTTCATTGTTATCCACCGTATTGTAGGCTTTGCGATTAACATCATTTTTGTTTTGTCTTATGCTATAATTCGCCTCCAGATATTTTCTTCCCCCTAATGGTTCTGTGTAAGAGAAGTTAATTCCATACGTTAGGTTATCTGTAGTTTGAACGTAGGTTTGATCTAACAGAACAGGCTCCTGATTAAGTACCGAATTATCTCCATCAACGACTCCATCTCGATCGCTGTCTGTTAATCCAAAAGTAAGTGTGGTTGAGAATGTCCGTCCTTTTTTTCCAAATCTATGGCGGAACAACAACTCGCTGTTGTATGAAAGTGATGTACCTGTCGATTGTGTTATGCGATTGGTAGCATTTTGTTCCACCATTTCAGACGAAAGCGTTTCGCTTAAACTCTTCTGAAGCATTTTTGTATCACTGAATGTTAAACCGTTCGTCCACTTAAAAGAGTTTGCCGAATCAACTTCATGATCCAGGGTAAGATTAATCCGATGATTAAGATTCGAACTGGTTTGTGTGCTTAATTCATTGTAGTATTTAAAATTGCTGGTATTAAAATTTTCACGCTCGGTTTTCTGAACAATATCATGATCCAGGTAATTGATAAAGTAGTTGGCGCTCAGTTTCGTTTTGGTGCCAAAATCTTTATTAAAGTTCACACCTCCACCATATGTATTCATCAGTCCATTTGTTTGACCTCCGCCAAGCTGCATACCTCCGGTGTTTCCTCCACCACCAGAAATTGTGATCGTACGAGCTCCTCCTCCACCGGCAGCAAATTGTTGTGAGCCACCGGTAAACGTCATGTAATCGTCAATGGAAAATCCCTGTTCATTAGTGTTATTCGCTGTACCCACAATCGACAATTGCTGGCCTTTTGAAAATCTGTTTAAACTAAGTTTTCCTGTAAAACGATCATCTGTGCCGTAGCCACCAACAGCATTTCCAAACATACCCTTACGTTTTTCTTCTTTCAATTCAAGGTTGATTGTTTTTTCGCGCTGGCCATCATCAATGCCTGTAAAAGCTGCCTGATCAGATTTCTTATCAAATACCTGAACTTTATCAACCGCATCGGCCGGTAAATTGCGCGTTGCGAGTTTAGGGTCGCGCCCAAAAAATTCTTTTCCGTCAACGGTTACACGTTGTACTTGCTCACCTTGCGCACGAATGGTTCCATCATTATCCACTTCCATTCCCGGAAGTTTCTTAATCAAATCTTCGGCCATGGCATTGGGCTGAGTTTTAAATGATCCGGCATTAAATTCAATGGTATCTTTTTTTATAGTGACCGGGGCTCGTTCACCCTTTATTTCAACCGTGCCCAGCATGGTGCTGCCTTGTTGCATTTTTTGATCGCCCAGATCAATTATAAACTCATCGGGTTTTGGTGAAATTAAAATCATGAGGGGTGCATGACCCACATACGTAACCTTAAATAGATAGTTAGCCCGATTTAGATTTTTAACTTCGAAAAAACCTTCCTTGTTACTGGCTCCAAAATTTACAAGCGATGAATCTTTCGGGTTTAAAAACATGATAGTGGCTTGCGGAAGTGGAGCATCCGAAGAGTCCATCAATCGGCCCTTCACCGTAATTTTTTGTGCATACAAAGCTTGAACGGATAATACCGCTACCAACAATAGAATTACTCGCATGATTTTGATTAGATATTTAAAAAATGATTCTAGTTCCGAATAAACATTCCCCCGCCATTGGCACGCATCTTCTCCATTTGTTCCCGCATAATTTTCCGATATTCTTCCTGGGTAACTTTTGTTCCGGAATCAGGAACATACAATTCATTCTTCTTGAGTTCGCGTTGTTCGATGCCTCGAGCTACTAAAACCCGTTCACCATTATTAATATCAACTGCGAGTACCGTTCCGGGAAGTGTATTAAATCGTTCAGGGCCTAACGATGGTCGGATTTGATCAGTATACCAGGCCGTAATTTCAACTGTGCGTTTCTCCGGAGCAGGAGATGTATTATTTGATGACGTTGATGTTGTACTTTGATTTGAAGATACCTGCATGCGCATCATCGGCACTTCTTCCTCGCGTGAAAAATATGCCATGCGACATGTATAGCCCATAATTTCTTTTGTCTCCGTTCCGAATTTCCACGGAGATACATTTACAGAATCCTGAATCAGGTATTTTTTACCCATTAATTCCTGAACCATCAAAATGGCTGATGTTGAGCTGTTCGTATACATCTCAGTTTTCGGAATTCGCATGGTCATGCGAACCGTTCCTCCTCCTGACGAAAACTGTTCATCTTCATCTTCAATGATTGATTTGTATAAAGATTCTTCACTATTATAAGAAAGTTGAAATTTGGTGATTCGAAACTCCGGCATCATAGCTTTCATTTCCTGTCGGTCGGCTGGAATATTGCGGTGTAGGTTCACTCGACTCTCATAAGTAATGACACCGGTTTGTGCAAACACAACTTGCGCTGCAAAAATCGAAGCCAGCAGACCCGCGATCAATATTATTTTCCTCATAGTTTTCGTTAGTTTCATTTACAGGTAAAAGTACGGTTAAAGATGGCCGGCCTTGGTTAATAGTTCTGAAAGCAATGTTAATTAAGGTTAAAGACCATTATAAATGGAAATTGAAGCCTGTACCTTTGTGCTATGAAGTCGCGAAATACAATTACACTTACACTTATGTCGGCCAGCATTTTGCTGTTGCTGGTCTTACAGATTCTGTGGCTTCAGAATTCGTACGAGAAGGCATTTTTTGACTTGCGTAGAGATGGAAATTTTGTTTTCAGGAATACACTCTTTTCACTTCGCGATTCAATTTTTTTAAAGAGCGTTAAAGCTGTTCCGCATGACAGTTTATTTCCTGACCCAACTAAAATTGAATCCATACAGGTTATTAAGAAAAGGAATGGAGACAGCCTCAAGATTACAAGGAAGTCGACCGTTCAGGTTTTTGTGCGAGGCACTACAGGGAGCAATGACTCCATTGCAGATATGTTGCGACCCATGGCAAGTAATTTCAATTTTCAAGCACAGGATGGAAAGCGCTTTCTCATTCAATTAGAACCTGACACCATCAGCGTGGATAGTCTGGAATCCATTTTTTCCAAGGCCCTGCTACAGGCAGACTTACCGTTGAAATTCTTTCTGAAGCATGAATATTCCAATTCAGAAAAAATGCCTTTTCGTATGCGGATGGATGCTACACCACAAGAACCATCAAGAAATATGGAATCAGGTATGTATAAAGACACTATCCGGCTGGAACCTGTGCGGTTAAACCCTTTAAGTCGTTACTCAGCCTCTTTTATAAATTTCAGAGGATTTATTCTGAAAGAAATTTTCCCTCAAATTCTTTTCTCCCTATTACTTACATCCATCACCATCATCGCTTTTATTGTTCTGTACAAAAATTTACGATCACAACAGCGATTGATGGAATTAAAAAATGATTTCATTAGTAATGTTACGCATGAACTAAAAACTCCTGTAGCTACTGTAAGTGTTGCATTGGAAGCCTTAAAAAACTTTCATGGACTGGATAACCCAGCGCGAACGAAAGAGTATTTAGAGATCGCGCAGAACGAATTAAAACGCTTAACATTAATGACGGATAAAATTTTGAAGGCTTCGGTCTTTGAAAACAATGGCGTGGTTATTCAGAAAGAGTCTGTTGACATCCAAAAAATCACACAGCAAATTTTAGACTCTTTGAAACTCCTGTTCGATAAACAAAAAGCACAGGTCTCATTTCAAACGGAAGGCAATAATTTTATCGTTGAAGGCGAGGCAGCACACTTGACTAATGTCATCTATAACTTCCTCGACAATGCTTTAAAATATAGTCCTGAGCACCCACAAATAAATATTCAACTCAAAGAAACTCCAACCAACTTAATTCTTTCCATACAGGACAACGGAATTGGAATTGCACCTGAATACAAGAAGAAGGTTTTTGAAAAATTCTTTCGCGTTCCTACAGGCGATGTACACAATATAAAAGGGTACGGTTTGGGATTGAGCTATGTGGCCAGTGTTATGAAAGCGCATGGCGGCACGGTAGATGTTGTGAGTGAGCCGGGAAAAGGCAGTAATTTTATCGCAACATTCCCCAAGGTTCATGAGTAAAATCAAAATTCTGTATGTGGAAGATGAGCCCTTTCTTGGGAGAATTGTCAAGGAGAGTCTGGAGAGTCGTGATTTTGAAGTTTTGATGGTGAGTGATGGCAAGCTCGCCCAACCTGTTTTTGAAAAAAATAAACCCGACATCTGTGTTCTTGATGTCATGCTTCCCTCGAAAGATGGGTATGCTATTGCAAAAGATATTCGGCAAGTAAGCCCAGGTACGCCCATTATTTTTGTAACCGCTAAAAATCAAACCGAAGATGTTTTAAAGGGATTCCAAATGGGTGGCAACGACTATCTGCGAAAGCCCTTCAGTATGGAGGAGCTGATCGTTCGGGTAACTAATTTATTGCAGCTCACTCAAAAAACTTCAAAAGCCCCTGCTGGAGATGTGGTACTTGGAAATTATGAATTCAGTCCTCAGAGATACGAACTAAAATTCAATGGCACTACACGAAAGCTTTCTCATCGCGAGGCCAGTTTGCTGCAACTTTTACTGGAACATAAAAACGCAACAACTCAGCGAAAAGATATTTTACTGCAGCTGTGGGGTGACGATTCGTTTTTTAATTCACGCAACCTGGATGTATATATAACTAAGTTACGCGATTACCTGAAAGATGATGCTTCTATTGAAATTATTACCATTAAGGGTGTGGGCTATCATTTTGCAGTAGGTTAGTCGGTAAACAACACCACACCAACCATCAGGTTAATTCCTGAAAAATTATCGATTTCGAAATAAGCACTTTTAGTATTGGCGTAATCATAACTGAAAGCCGCCTTCAGACCCCAGTGCGAATATTCTTTTATTCTAAATAAGGTGCCAACTTCAGGCCTCACTACAAAACCTTGTTGTGAGTCATTGTCTTCGTAGATATTATAGTAGAGGCGGTACTCACTGAATGCAACACCCATTCCAAGCGCGACATACGGCATAAAATTTTTCCCCTGTTGCAGGATGTACTGGCCATTCGCCATGATGGTAAAGTAATAATGATAATTGTATATATCGGTGGTAATTGCGCCTCCCGGAAAATCGTATGTTTGCCTTGGTACATACTCGTGCATGGTGTTGTAGCTTCCTTCCAATCCAACGCCCAACTTATCGTTCATCAGTTTTGTAAAGCCCAACCTTATTCCGGCACTGCTGGTTTTGTCAATAAAATCTGTGTCCGACAGTGGTTTTAAAGTATTCCAACCCACGTGCAAAGCACTTGAGTAGAGTTGTGCTTGAGCCGTTATGGCTACCAACACGCTAAACACTAACAAGAAAGATCGTGTTACTTTCATTTTCTGATATACGGTGATTGTTCAAATGCCTGGTGCACGGCTTCCAGGGTTTTACCGGGCAAATCAAGCGTTGCATTCAGATCGCCAATATAGGCGCTCCAGATAACGGGGTATTCATTATTACCATTTGGGTTTTTCGCATCCACTACCTGAATTAACAGGGTAACAAAATTTGAATAATAGGTTGACACGTACGGGTAATAATATCCGTAGTACCCATAGTAAGATCCGGGATATCCATATCCATAGTTAACCGTTTGATAGTAGTCAAAATTCTGAAGTACAATCACATTCACGGCAAAATCCGGATCATCGTCATCTGTAACCTGATCATAGCCTAATTCAAAACCATTTCGGATAGAATCCACTACCGGCTCAACAAACCCCGGAACATCCTCTTCAATTAAATATTTTGCGCTTGAGCTGGTTGACACAAATCCCATGGTGTCCTCTCGAATCACAAACGATTGGTACTCGTCAAAGATATTTTCGTTATCATGAATAAAATCTTCGTTGTATTCTGTTTGGACAAGCATGTATCGAATACGGTCAACATCTTCAGGTGCCGGCATACACGATACTACAATGAAGGGCATCCATAAAAAAATTAACCAACGTTGAACTTGCATAAGAAAATGAATGATGCTCAAGATAATAAGTTTAAGCCTTAGACACAGTTTAGCACAAAGAAGTTTAAAGTCATAAACATGGCATAATAGCCTTTTGGGTTACCCTACAAACCCAATTTTTTTGTGCGAACCATCGCAGAAAGGCTTGTTATTGGAAGCCCCACACCGGCAAAAGGCTGTGGCATTACTTTTTTTGGTAAGCGTTCCGTTTTTATCTTTCACAACAACATTTCCATAAACCATCAAGGGACCGTTAGGTGATGCTTCAATAATGGTTTCAGCTTCAACCTTAATTTCATTAGTTGAGGCTTCTCTGTTCATGAAATAACTTAACGCGCCCGATGGGCAATTCTTAACTTGACCAATAATTTTTTCGGTTGTTGATCCCTCCGGGGTTATCCACGGTCTCTTTTTTGGATCAAACACCTCACCCAATCCTTTAAAGCAAATGGCCGAATGGATACACAAGTCGGGTTTCCATACAATGGTGACTTCCCCATTAGTATATTTTTTTGTGATGTTTTTCATAGTCAGTTATCAGGTATTGGTAATCCGTTATCAGTTAATCAATTTACGATTAACTATTAACGGATAACTGCGTATTGATCTCAATCGGGTTCGTTAAAAATTTATGTACCGGACAAAGCTTTGCTATTTGAAGCAAACGTTTATGCTGTGCCTCATCTAAGTTACCGCTTATTTTAATATCGGTGTGAAGAATTGTTTTTCCGTCACCTTCCTCCGTTGCAACCGAAACTTCAATTTTCTTTACATCAAAGTTTTTCCGGTTGGCATACATGCGAAGCGTGATAGCCGTACACGATGCCAGTGACATTCTGTAAAAATCTCCGGGGCGCGGCCCCACGTCTTTACCGCCTACATCTTCCGGTTCATCGGCAATGATGGTATGCTTGCGAACTTTCAGTTCGGTGCGGTAAACTTCATCGGTAATGGTGGCAACAGCTATTTTTTCTTCTTCCATGTTTGGTGTGGTTAATTTAGTACACCAAATTTACCGGATTCAAATTCACGAAACGCTTCCTGTAATTCCTGCTGGGTGTTCATTACAAACGGGCCGTATTGTGCAATTGGCTCGTTAATAGGAACACCACTTAATAAGAGCAACACACTTTTTTCAGTTGCCTTTATGGTAATGGTTTCACCTTCATTCTTAAACAAAACAAAGTTGTGAAGCCCTGCCTGCTGACTGTTAATTTCAACGCTTCCTTCAACCACCAAAATTGCTGCATTGTGTACGGCCGAAATATCAGTTATCACCTCTCCATGCTTATTCAGACGAATGTCGAATGCGTTGATTTCAGTAAAAGTTGAAGCCGATCCTTTCACTCCATTAAATTCTCCTGCAATTACACTTACCACACCGCCATCGTTTGGAAGGTCAACCTTGTTCATTGAAGAAGCTTCTATTGCCTGATATTTTGCCGGAGTCAGTTTATGACTTTTGGGAAGGTTTACCCACAGCTGTACCATTTCAAAGGGGCCGCCCTTCTTTGAAAATTCCGTTTCATGAAACTCTTTGTGTAAAATGCCGGCACCGGCTGTCATCCATTGAACGTCTCCCGGTTTTATTACTCCCCTATTGCCGGTACTATCATAATGCTCAACACTTCCTTTATACGCAATGGTTACCGTTTCAAAACCTTTGTGCGGATGAACATCCACTCCACGCGGATGATTAGACGCGCCAAAGTCAAAAGCCGGATTAAAATCAAGCATTAAAAACGGACTCAGTTTTGCGCGGAGCGGATAGCCTGTAGGAAAATAGTTATACACTCTAAATCCATCGCCTACCATTCCTGCCTGTGCAGGGCGGGTAAAGATTCTTTCAATTTTTTTTAACTCCTTCATTTGATTTTCTTTAATGATTATCGGTCATTCATGGGCACTTCTATTAACAATACTTCCGCATCGCTGTCGGCTGAGATGGTGAGTTTATCTGTTTCCCAAACACCAAGCCCGTCACGTTTGTTAAGCTGGTGATCATTCATTGATACGTCACCTTCAATTAGGAAGGCATAAACACCGTTGGTTTTATTATGAAGCACATACTCCGCAGTCGTTCCTTTCGAAAGTTTTCCAAGCGAGAACCACGCATCCTGGTTGATCCATAAACTTCCGTTTCCCTTTTCAGGAGACACCACGGTTTGAAATTTATTCACGCGATCGGATGCTGGAAATAACTTCTGATCATAGCGTGGTTGTATATTCTTTTCTTTCGGGAACACCCAAACCTGAAGAAAGTTAACTTCTTCTATTCGGGATGCATTTTTCTCACTGTGCGCAATGCCCGAACCGGCACTCATGATTTGCACTTCGCCCGATTTAATAATGCCATGACCCCCGGTGTTATCGCCATGCTCCAGCGATCCCCGTAAAGGGATTGAAATGATTTCCATGTTATCGTGCGGATGTTGGCCGAAGCCCATACCACCGGCAACGCGATCATCATTTAACACGCGAAGTGCTCCAAAATTTATTCTGGTCGGATCATAATATCCGGCAAAACTGAATGTGTGATAAGAATCAAGCCAGCCATGGTTGGCATGACCACGGGTGTTGGCTTTGTGCAGTATTGTTTTCATATCCTGAAATTAGTTTATATAAGGCCGCCTGACCACTCAGACAACCTGGTGACAAAAATTCGCCTTTCAGGATTAGAAACGAAGTCTTTTAAATAAAAGTTTCAACAATTATTGTATATACAATTATTCATAATTCTGCCCATTTAAGAAGGGTAATGATGCTCATCCAACTCATCACAAATACTACAGTCCATCCAAAACCCTGCATCCAAAGCGGGTGTTTATAATTGTTGAGAAGCGACTTCTGACGGGAAGAGAGAAGAATAACCGACAATGCCAGCGGAAGAATGAGTCCATTAATTGCTCCAGCTGATATTAATAGCTTGACCGGATTACCGATAACTAAAAATCCAAGCGTTGAAACCACAATAAAACCTGTGATAACATGTCGTTGATACTTTTCAAAGAAGGGATGCAGGCTTCTTAAAAAGGAAACAGAGGTGTACGCACATCCAACTACGGATGTAATGGCAGCACACCACATTACTACTCCAAAAAATTTATAGCCGATATTGCCGGCCGCAATTTGAAAAACGGAAGCAGGTGGGTTCTGATCACTTAAAATTCCTCCACCTACCACCACCCCCAGGGCCGCCAGAAATAAAACACTTCGCATAATTCCGGTGATGATGATACCGCTTACCGCGCTGCGATTGATCTGCTGTAAATTCTCCGGTCCTTTAATTCCCGCATCCAGCAACCGGTGCGCACCTGCAAAACTGATGTAACCCCCAACCGTTCCGCCAACAAGCGTAACGATCGTCATCACATCAATTTTTTCCGGAATAAATGTTCGATGGGCGGCTTCCAGCCATGGAGGATTTGAACTGATGGCAACATACAGGGTTAATCCGATCATGATCACACCCAACACCTTTGCAAAAGTGTCCATGGCACTTCCAAATTCCTTCACCCAAAACAAAATCAATGCAACTACGCAACTGATGATCGCTGCTGATTCTACTGATAATCCCGTTATCACATTCATGCCCAATCCGCAGCCGCCCATGTTGGCAACGTTGAAAACCAAACCACCAAACACAATCAACGCTGCGAGAAAATGTCCAAGACCCGGTAATAATTTATTCGCTATATCCTGAGCGCGCATTTCGCTCATGGTTAGCACACGCCAAATATTTAATTGCGCACCAATGTCAAGGAGAATGGAAATCAGGATAACAAATCCAAAACTCGCTAACAGTTGACCGGTGAACACTGTGGTTTGTGTTAAAAAACCCGGGCCAATGGCTGAAGTAGCCATTAAAAAGGCGGCTCCCAGAATGGCGGATCGGTTAGTTGATTTCAAGATATTGCTTGGATGATAATGTTTTCCTTCAACAACATAGAGTGAATTGACTTTGCAAAATCAACCGCATGAGCACCATCGCCATGAATGCAAATCGTTTGAGGCCGAATGTAGATTTGTTCTTTACCGATTGTTGTTACTATGCCTTCTTTGATCATTTGCCTCACTTGCTCTAAACTTTGTTTCGTATTTGTAATTAAGGCATTTGGTTGATTACGCGGTGTTAATGATCCATCCGACTGATAAGTTCTATCCGCAAATACTTCGTTCGCGGTTTTTAACCCAACGGCTTTTGCTTCGCTGATCATCATACTGTTGCTGAGCCCGATAAACACAAGAGAAGAATCAAAATCTTTCACCGCGTTCGCCATCACCTTACTCATGCCTTGATCTTTTGCTGCCATGTTATAAAGCGCTCCATGAGGCTTTACATGATGAAGGGTGGTTTTCATTTTTGTACATACTTCATTAAGTATTTTCAACTGATCATATATTAATGCATAAAGTTCATGGTCGGAAAGATTCATGGGTAAACGACCAAAATTCTTTTTGTCGTTGAACCCCGGATGGGCGCCAATCGCTACATTATTTTTCAAACACAATTCAACCGTTTTTTGCATGGTGGCTTCATCGCCTGCATGAAAGCCACAGGCAATGTTGGCACTGCTGATGTATGGCATCAGCTCCGCATCGTGAAGCATGCCTTCGCCCATATCGCAGTTGAGGTCGATAGTCATTCTCAAAATTATTAACTCAAAGTTGTCAAACGACTAAAGATAGCCAAGTCGTCAGACGACTATGAGCCTCAGCAATCAGTCGTCAGACGACTAAACCAATTCTCATTCGTCAGTCGACTAAAAATTTCTTCATCTTACTCAGTCGTCAGACGGCTATCAGCCTCAGCAACAAGCCGTCAGGCAACTAAATTTTCTTTCAATCGCACAGCACAAGTTACCTGAATTTGCTTCAGCATTTTTTGCTGACTAATCATTAAATCTTCTGCCTCTTCTATCCCTACTTCCCTAAAAAAAATCCTTTCACCAACTTTCAATTGAACAAGTTTAGAGCGGTCGGCTGAAATCACCTGGCCAACGCGGGGGTATCCTCCGGTGGTTTGATGGTCGGCCATTAAAACGATCAACTGGCCATCGGGCAAAATTTGAACCGTTCCAAAACTCGCGGCTGTGGAAATCAACTCCTCACCTCTCGTGGTGAGGCCCTCTCCAGCCAAACGGTAACCCATCCGGTCGCGAATAGAAGTAACTGTAAACGAATTTTCCATCAATTGCGCTTTTGATTTCTCATCCAGCCATTCGAATTCATTTCCTTTCAGCATTCTGATCACATTTGCATCGCCATACCATTCAGAAACATTGACCCTTCCGGGGAAAATTTTTAATGTACCATGGTTTTCATTCTTTCTGATTTCAATCTCGTCTCTGGTCTGCAACAGTCTTCCGTTACAACCTCCTTTGTGCGCTTTCACATTCGTGCTGAAACTTCCCAGCCACTCTTCCAAATTAAATCCTCCTCTTATTGCCAGGTAACAAAACACGCCTTGTTCAGCTTTTGTAAATTTTAATTCACTTCCAGCGGGAACCGCTATGGTTTGATTGATAGGAATGGAGGTTCCATTTATTTCTGCAGTAAAATTTGCACCGCTCAAGGCCATCAGGCAGGATTTATTGAAGCCTAACGATGCTGCCGGGAAACACAACTCCAGCACCGCTTCGTTCAAATCGTTTCCAACCAACGCATTTGCAACATTCATGGCCATCACATCCATGGCACCGCCCGGATTAATTCCCAGGTGCTGGTAGCCGAAGCGGCCTCCATCCTGAAAAGAATCGGCCATGCCCGCCTTGAATACGTCAACACTCATCCGACAATAAGTTTATAAACAGACTGATCAAAAACATCAAACTCTTTTTTTGAAATCGGCTCAAATTTGACTTGGTCACCCGGCCGCAATAAAACAGGATCTTCTTTCGTTGACTCAAAAAGTTTTACCGGTGTTCTTCCAATGATGTTCCATCCTCCGGGTGAATCCAACGGATAAATTCCGGTTTGTTCTCCGGCAATTCCTACACTGCCTGCCGGAACATTTTTTCGTGGAGAGGCCAGCCTCGGAGTCGCAATTGTTGAATCAACCACACCCATGTACGCGAACCCGGGGAGGAATCCGATCATAAAAACATGGTAGGACTTAGAAGAATGGATGGTGATTAATTCATTTAATGAAACAGATTTCTCTTTACAAATCCGATCAGCATCCAATGCAAATTCAGGATCATAGCAAACCGGGATATTAAGCTGTCGCGTCTGAAGCTCTTCTTGTCCGGAAATAGTTGCTATCACTTTCTCTACCTCGCATTTCATCCACTGAAAAGCCGAAGTGTGTTGTTTTCTGATGGTGGGTACATTATAAACAATACTCACCGTTGTGTATGCAGGAATAATATCCAACCATGAAGGATGCTTGTCTTTTACGAGATGGCGGTACACCTGAAAAACTTTTTTGTTTACTTCCAGGCTAATAGCGTTACCCAAACTGATCGTCAGCATGGATTCACCTACAGAATAAATATTCAATGCTTTCACAGATGATTCTCTGCAAAAGATAGGGATTTATTCCCGCAGCTTGTCAAGCATTTGATTGAGTTCTTTTGCTTCTGCTTTAGAAAGTTTTTCAATTGCCGGACTCCAGTCAGGCGTATCCGCATCTATTTTCCTGAGTAACTGCAGTCCCTTTCCGGTAATTGAAATATCAACCTGGCGCCTGTTGTTTTCACAGAGCTGCCGGTTAACCAAACCTTTTTGCCTGAGTTTTTCAACGAGCCGCGTACAGTTACTGCTCTTGTCGAGCATGCGCTGGGTGATTTCGGTCAGCATCATGGTTTTAGGATGACTTCCGCGCAAAATTCTTAACACATTAAATTGTTCAGGGGTAATTCCAAACTTCTTCAGCCACGATGCATTGATGGTGTACAGCCAGCTTCCGGTGTAAAGAATATTGATGGCAGCCTTCTGGTGCTCGTTTTGAAATTTTTCTTGTTTGATATCGTGTTCGAGAGACATACCCGATTCTGGATTCTGGTAGCTGATTATACGGAAAGGTAGTTACAATTGTTGTTGTTACAACAATCATTGCTGTCTTCGATCCTGGCGGGTAGGTGACTGATTATCTAAAATGACCATGAGAAGATGTCTCGCGAAATGGATTCGGCTCACCAGCAAAGCTGTTGCGCTCGAACATGACCAATTCTTTGTTATTCAGAGTCATCATATCTAAAATAAACTCGGTCGTTAGGCCGTTTGGAGCGATCATCCAGCTTTACCATCTTTGGTAACGAATGATCTCATTTAATGCCACGCTGCTAAAATTTGACAAGAAAGGTGAAAAAACCGGCTGGACTTTTATTGAAATCAGCGCCAGCCAGGCAAAAAAACTAAAGCCCGACACAAAAGTTTCATTTCGTGTAAAAGGGAAGCTTGATTCTTATCCGCTCAAGCAAGTTGCCATCATGCCTATGGGTGAAGGTGGTTTCATCCTGCCCATTAATGGAAAGATGCGCAAAGCCATCGGTAAAAAGCATGGCGACCGTGTAAAGGTTGAGTTGACAGCAGACGAAAGCAAAATCATTTTGTCGCGCGATTTGATGGCGTGCCTGAAAGACGAACCATCCGCGCTGGCTGCCTTCAAAAAACTTCCGGGCTCACATCAGAAATATTTTAGCCGCTGGATTGAAGGCGCGAAAACCTCAGCCACAAAAACCAAACGCATCGTGATGACCATCGAAGCGCTTGCAAAGAAAATGGATTTTGGTGCGATGCTAAGAGCGGAGCGGGATAAAAAATACTAATCGCGGCCTTGTGCCGCGATCTCACTCGGTTGAGACCCCGGCTCAAGGCCGGGGACTTCTTCTAACAATTACTTTTTCTTTTTCGCTTCTTCTTTCCTGCATCGCTCATGACAAAACTACGTATCATACTTTTAATGTGCTCCACTTTTCTAAAACGCAGGGCACTCCAGTCTTCATCGATGGCCACCATACGCACGCCTTCGTAACCAAGGTTTCCAAGCACTGCCCAGCCATTGTCGCGGTTAAATTCACACGTATACTTTTTTGACGTTCCCTTGGGGTAAGCAAACCAAACGATGCCATCATCTTCCAACAAAGGAACAACCTTCTTGGCTAAGCTGTCTACCTCCTTCTGTTTGGTGACAAAGGCGAGGAAGAATGAAATTCTTTTTACTCCTGTTAAGCCGGTTTTAATACTTGTTAAAAAAGACATCTCGCTCATGTCTTTCCTGAAACTTTCGGGAGCATTTACGATGTGGAGCTGCGATTGATCTTTAAAATTAAGTTTCCTGAAAATAGCGTTCATGACCGTCAATTGGCTTTTACTTTTTCAATACAACCATCGTAAAATACATTCAGTTTTTGCACATCGGCATTAAAAAGTTTGTTGATTACCGCCATATCCGAAAAAACAATTTCTTTCGCAGCCTGCAGGGTGGCAGTCTTCATAAAGATGATTCCCTTTTCTGCGTATCGTGCTCCGGCTGTAATCACCCCTTCCTTTCTTAGTTTACCAAGATTGGCCGAGTGTTCTTTAAAATAGGGCTGTTCATTTGGGGCTTTCGTATGATCCCAGGCCACACCGGTTGTATAGGTTACCAGGTACAGGCTGTCGGGTTTTGCCTCCTGGGCGGTTACTGAACCTAAGGCCATCAGGAGGGAGGCAGTCAAAGAGTATGTTTTCATGTCATCCAATTTAAAGAGCTTGTGTTATTCGAAAAAGATTTTTTGTCCAATTAAAAATCTGTTTTACATTTGCAGTCCCAAAAAACGGGAGTTTAGCTCAGCTGGTTCAGAGCATCTGCCTTACAAGCAGAGGGTCGGGGGTTCGAATCCCTCAACTCCCACAGGAAAGCAGTCGATCAGACTGCTTTTTTCATTTTAGAGCATCCCCAAAGCAAGCCTGTAACCGGGTAACAATTTTTTATAGAATGGACAGGGCTCAATTTTCAGCTACCATAGGTCAGACCGGTAAAATATCCGATCCTAAACTTGATTCCTCGTTTTTAGTAAATTGTATAGATTTACTCACATGAGAAGGACGATTCACACAAACATTCTGATCATCACTATTTTGTCATTGATGTCATCATGCGAAGATGAAAATTTAAATAAAGGGTTTCCTGTTCCAAAAGAAGGATTGATCGCCTGGTATCCTTTTAATGGAAACGCGAATGATGAAAGTATTTTTAGTCATCATGGGTTCGTTAACGGGGCTGAGCTAATAAATGACCGGGATGGAAATCCTGAATCTGCTTTTTCATTTAACGGCATCAATCAGAGAATCATTATTGATGATCATGATTCGCTATCATTTGAAAACGCCATTTTTAGCTATTCCTATTGGGTGAAGTTTAGCGATGTAATAAATGAGAATGGCAGCCCAATCCTATGTAAATATAAAATAACTACAAACTTTGAATATGGTTCCTACATTTATCAAGATAATACCATGCAATTTTCGTTGCTTGATTTAAATGGTGGCTGCGGAGTTCAAGTTGGCCATGTTGATGATGTGACCGATTATCTTTCAGACTGGCATAACTTTATTTTCATCGCTGATGGCATTAATGGTTCAGCAATTTATGCGGATGGGGAGTTAATTGATGAATCGAATGCAAACATTAGCTGCGTTCCAGAGAATGGAAGTGGAGATTTATACTTTGGTTTTGGGGGTGGCTGGAATCAGCAAATTTACTTTAAAGGACAATTAGATGATATTGCATTTTGGAATAGGCCATTAACCCAGGATGAAGTAAAAAAAATATTTAAAGGAACCGGGTTCAATTGAAACGTCTTCGTTAGCTGGTTTGATTTTTGGTATCTTTACCAAACCATTTTTTCAACTTGAGCGTCTTAAAAAAGATTGGCCTGTACCTATTGCTTACGGTTGCTGTGTTGACCACTGCCCTGGTCATTTCAGCCTTCTTGTTCAAAGACAGGATCATCAAAAATTTTATTGAAGCCGCCAATCAAAACCTCAATACACCTGTTAAAATCGGCAAATTTGATGTTTCAGTTTTCGAAAAATTTCCGCAACTCTCTATCGTACTGACTGATGTCAGCGTGGAAGACAGCCATGCGGGGCAATACCCGTTGTTCACCGCCACACAAGTATCGTTTCAGCTTAACCCGCTGGAGGTTTACAGGGGTGTCTACAAAATCAAAGGATTAATCATTACCGATAGTGAAACCAACCTGAAGATCAACCAGGACGGTGAAAATAACTATACGATTCTAAAGGAGAGTTCGGGCGAGCATAAAAATGACTCACTCACTTTTGAGTTGAAAAATGTTCAGCTGACCAACACATTGGTTCGCTATGTGGATTACAAAAGAGATGAAGATTTGATATTCAAAAGCGACAAACTCGCTGCCTCCATTCGTTCCTCCAACGACATTTATACCATCTCGGCTGAAGGTGAGCTTACCACAAAAAAAATAAAGGTTGAAAACACTTCTATCCTGGAAGGAAAATCGTTCGCTATTAAAACTGAACTTATTTATAAAGATCTGGAAAGATCGTTGGTGATTGAACCCTCCGTTCTGCACCTAAAAAATTCAGCGTTTACGGTAGGCGGTCTTTATGAATGGAAGGCCGCCCCCACCATTGACCTAACCGTAAACGGGAAAGACAGCGACATTCAAACAATTCTTTCTTTACTTCCCGAAAAGGCCTCGAAGCAGTTTGAAAAATATGAAAGCAAAGGCGATGCTTATTTCTCTGCTTCTCTTAAAGGGCCGATGACCGCAACCCGCAATCCAAGTTTCTCTATCGAATTTGGGTTGAAAAACGCCACCATTCTTCACCCCGAAACAAAATCGAAAATCACCGATGCCCAGGTAGAAGGATCCTTTGCCTCCGGTGACATCACCGATCTTAGAAAAGCCACACTGGTATTGAAAAATATTCACGGCACCTTAAACCGCGACACCTTTAACTCCAACCTGGTGATCCAAAACCTGATCGACCCGGAAGTGATTTTTGATTTCAGAGGAGCATTGGATGCTTCCTCGCTTTTGGGAATTTACCCGATGCAGGAGATCCAGGATATCAACGGCAAGTTAACTGCCGACATCTCCTTTGAGGGAAAGCTGGAATGGTTAAAAAACAAAGCCACAGCCCAGCGTGCCTCCACTACGGGTGTCATTGAAATGCAAAACCTGAATTTTTTATATGGAGAAAAGAAACTTCCCATTAAAAACCTGAATGGGCTGCTGCAATTCAATAATAATGACCTCGCGCTCAGCAATGTTTCTGTACAGGCCGGAAACAGTGATTTTTTGTTTAATGGATTCTTCAAAAATGTGATCACCTATCTTCTTTTTGAAAATCAACCGTTGGGTATTGAGGCTGATTTAAAATCTGCTTTTTTAGATATCGATGAATTATTCTCGCTGGGTTTTGCAACCGATGAAACCAACCCGCACGAATATGAGTTCAGTATTTCTCCAAACGTCAATCTCAATTTTAATTGCGATGTACAATCGTTGCGGTACAAACGATTTTCGGCACGCAAACTTCAGGGCGATTTGCTGGTGAAGGGCCAGGTGGCGGTTTCGCGCGGCATCAACTTAAAAACCATGGGTGGCGATTTAAGTCTTTCGGGAATTGTGGATGCGAAAAACAACAAGGCCATTGACGTACTCACTTCCGCCAAACTCAACGGCATTCATATCGACAGCGTGTTTTACGTTTTTAAAAATTTCGATCAAACATTTATTGAAGATAAACACCTGAAAGGACTTGTAACGGCCGATGTAACGTTTGAGCTAACGCTGAATCAAAAACTCAAACTCTTCCCCGAAACCCTCATAGCCGACATCAGTACCGTTATCAAAAATGGGGAGTTGAATAATTTCGAACCCATGCAAAGTTTGAACAAATATTTAGATGATGAGGGCTTAAACAAGTTGCGGTTTGCCGATTTGAAAAACGACATCCACATCGAAAATAAAACCATCTACATCCCACAAATGGAAATCCGGAGTAACGTAACAACTATTCAAATCAGCGGAACGCATACCTTCGATCAGCAAATCGACTACCGTATCATTACCCCACTCCGAAATAAAAATAAAGTAAACGCCACTGAAGCCACCGGTGCAATGGAAGAACAAGGGGGACAAATGAAACTTTTTTTGAAAATTACCGGCACGACCGATGACTACCGTGTGCAGTACGATACCGAGGCCGTGAAGAAAAAAATTGTCAGCGACCTGAAGAAGGAAGTACAGGAATTAAAAGATGCCTTTAAAAACAAAGGGCAGAAAAAAAAGAAGGAAATTGAGTTGTCAGCCGAAGAGTTTGACTGGAATAATCCCTAAACCCTGATGAGATTACTAATACGCTGTTTTACTGCATCTGTTTTATGGCTAATGGTCATAACCGGTAACGCCCGGCAAAGTAAAGGCGATAGCATTTACCATCTTGCACAGTCGGCAACTCTCGAAAATCAATCCAAAGTACTGCTAACGGCTGCTGAGTTTTACTACCAAACCGACCCAAAAAAAGCCATTGCAGTTGCTGAAGAGGCGCTGCATGCCGCTGCCACAGAACAGCAAAAAGCAATTTGCGAACTCAGCATTGGAAAATATCAATATATCATGGGGTCGCACGAACAGGCCCTGACATGGTACCTGAAATCGTTACGAACATACGAAGCGCTTGAGGATAAAAATGGCCAGGCAACCGTGCTCAACGAAATTGGAACACTGGTTAAAAAGCAGGGTAATATTGAAAAATCTGCCACCTATTTTCAGAATGCCCTGAAACTTGCGCTACAATCGAACGACAGTACCCAGATAGCAAACAGCATGAACAACCTGGGTATTGCCATGGAAATGCTGGGTAAAACTGATGAGGCGCTTAAACTCTACAATCAATCGGCAGACATAAAGCGAAGCCTCAACGATCTCAACGGGTTGTCTTACAACCTCGATAACCTAGGCATGCTCTACACCTCTCTTAAAAAATTTGATCAGGCCGAAGCTAGTTTTAATGAAGCCGCAAAAATTCGCCTGCAATTAGGTGACCGAAGGGGGTATGGCATTGTCATCAACAACCTGGGCGAAATGTGGCAAATCAGGAACAAACCAGACAAGGCCCTGGATTACTTTACACAAGCCCTGGCCATTGCCGAGGAAACCAATTATGCTGATTTTAGAAAGCATCTCTATCAAGTACTGGCCTCCGTTTACGAACAACAAAAGAATTTTGAAAAAGCCCTATACTATTCTCATCAGCACCAACAATTAAACGATTCGATTTTTAACCAGCAGAAAAGCCGACAACTGCTGGAGATGGAAACGAAGTATGAAACCGAAAAAAAAGAATTACTCATCCAGGATCAGCAACTCAAACTTGAGCGTACTCAAATCATCACCATAGGCCTGGTGATTGTGTTGGCATTCATCGCGCTGCTCATTTTACTCTGGAGAAGGCAAACCAAATTACAGGAGCAGCGTAAGTTAGAGCGACATCAGCACGAAAACCAGGAAAAACTTACCAAAACAGTCATCAGTCTGCAGGAAAAAGAAAGAAGTCGTTTCGCCCAGGATCTTCACGATGGATTTGGTCAGCTGATTACAGCATTAAAAATTCAATTCGAAAAACTTGGCCAGCGAAACGATGGCATTTCTGAACTGATTCAACACATGCACGATGAAATCAGAAATGTTTCCTTTGCCTTGTCGCCCCAGGTGTTGGTACGCGATGGATTGGTACAGGCGCTAAAAGAATTGTCGTTCCGTATTAATCGCTCCAACACCATCAGCATGAGTGTTCAAACCACCGGGTTACAGAGAAGGCTTTCGTCCGATCTGGAGATAACGCTTTATCGTATCTGCCAGGAGTGGATCAACAACGTTTTAAAATACAGTGGTGCCACCCGCATGGATGTGCAGTTGATCGAACACACCGATGAAATCGTACTGATGATTGAAGACAACGGCAAAGGCTTTGCTATTGATGCACTGGAAACCGGCTCCGGTAACGGTTGGAAAAATATTCAATCACGTGTTCTGATATTGAACGGCCAGGTAGAGGTTGATTCCAGCCCCGACCGACCCGGAACTACTTTTACGGCCAACATTCGGTTATAAGAATCTCCATTTTCCTTGCCCCCATCCGTACCAATACGGAGGCTTTAATACCCATCTTTTGGTATTGGCTTTTTTCCAATTCATCGTTCACTTTGGTGCGCCATGAAGTACTCATTTAAAAGCGCGCCTGATCATCCTTTAACAGAACTGGAATTGACCAATTTTCAGCTTCTCATCCGCGAACAGGGAAGGGAGCGGGTAATTCCTTATCCGGACATTACCGATGTTAACCTGGAATGCAAAGGACATTCGTTTTATATGACGGTTCAATCGCTCGACTTTGGATCTGTTCGCATCAGCAATCGTTCACATTCAGACTCGGGTAAATGGGAAGATCAGTCGCGGCAGTATCACACCTTTGTGCGTGTACTGCACATGCACCTGTTAAAGGCCACCTGCCAGGCCGAATTTTGTTCGGGTTTTAAGCCTAGCCACATGCTTACAAAATTCTCTGTGCTTATCCTGTTTTCTGCTCTTATTTACTTTTTGGAAGATTATGCCCGACTCTTGCCCATCAGTCCGCTACTGGCCGCCAGTGTCATACTGATTTTAGGCACACTTTTTTTGCTGATACCGTATGCAAAGAACCCCCCAAAGCACTATAAACCTTCTGACATACCGCTGAACATGTTACCCCCCGCCAATTGAACTTTGGGGAGGCAAAATATTTATCTTATTTTTCAACCGGTACCGAATTTTTTAGCATGCCGGCAATTCGAATTCTCCTGGTTGACGATCATCAGATTGTGTTGGATGGTCTTCGTTCACTTCTCGACAAAGACCCTTCATTTGATGTGATGGCTACCTTTAGTGATCCCGAAAAAGCACTGACTTACCTTTCGGTTCAAACACCAGACATACTCCTCACCGACTACTCCATGCCGCACATGAGCGGGCTGGATCTGATTAAAAAAACCAAAGCGCTTCATCCGGAAATTAAAGGTGTTCTACTAAGCATGCACGATGAGCCCAGCGTGGTGAAAGAAGCCATGAAACAGGGGATTGACGGCTTTCTGTTGAAGAACATCCAGCAAGTTGAACTGAAAGAAGCCCTGCGGAAAATTTACACGGGCCTCATGTACATCAGCGCGGAAATCACAACCCAGTTACTGCACCATCATATAATTGACGAGGGTGAATCAAAATTAACCGAGCGGGAACTGGAGATTTTAAAACTGATTACCAAAGAGTTCTCAAACAAACAAATTGCCGACAAACTCGCCATTAGTGAACGAACGGTAGAAACACACCGCAAAAATATTTTCAGAAAAACGGGCACATCTTCGCTGGTGGGGTTGATCAAATACGCCTTCGCAAACAAACTGGTAGAAGAATAGGTTTTTTATACCCTGCACAACTAATCTCTAAGTATCTTACACCTTTAAGGTGCAGGACCTTTTTTAGGCAATCGCTTCTTTTAAAAAATCGTTCAACGGTTTAATTGCCCTGGCAACTTCAGCAACCTTCTTAGTGAAGTTCTTCTCCTTTACTTCAGCATCCGTAAAGTAATGTGATGCAACAAAACTTTTATTCTTCAGGAATTCAATCTGCGGGTGATCTTTGGCGTATCCTTTGGGAGCCGTTTTTACCCGATCGAAGTCATCCAATCCATTAAAAAATTTCTTATACTTCTTATCGCCAATAATTTTCAAAAATGCTTTTGAATTGTAATCAATCTCCTGCCTGACCTTTGCCAGGTTGGCAGGATCGGGCTGGTACAAACCGGCTGCCAAAAAACTTTTGCCTGGTTCAATATGAATGTAATACCCGGGATCCTGCATCATTTTACCACCCGGAGAAAAGCCGGCACCCATGTTTACTTTGTACGGTCGTTTGTCTTTACTGAACCGTACATCGCGATAAATTCTAAAGGCTTGTTTCCGCGGATTTAAACCGGCCAGGCCTTCATCAAATTTCAAAAGCTCTTTATGAAATGTTTCCAAGAAATCTTCATAGGCAGATTTTGCCTCCAAATAGGTTGGCTTGTGCTTTTCAAACCATTCGCGGTTGTTATTTTTCGCCAGACTTTTTAGAAACTTAAGGATCAGATCGAAATTCATAATTCCTTGAACGGATAACCTGTTCTTAAGTTAAGCCAGACTTAAAATTCCAGGATGATGAACTCCGTTCTTCTGTTGGCTTGTCTTCCTTCGGCAGTATCGTTGGTGGCAACGGGGTTTGATTCACCATACCCTTTCGATTGTACCCTGCCAGAGGTTATGCCTCCGCTAACCAAATAATCGCGTACCGATTTTGCCCGATCGTGCGAAAGCTTCATGTTAGAGGCATCATCACCAACATCATCGGTATGCCCACCTATTTCAATCACCATTGTAGGATTTGTTTTCATTAAGTCGATGGCCTTTCCCAGTTCCACACGGCTTTGAGGTGAGAGCGTTGCTTTACCGGTTTCAAAAAAGATGTTGTTCAAAACAACCTTGGCTCCCTTTTCTATCGGTCGCAACTCAATATCCTTTTTAATTTCCTGATACGCTGTTGTTGATGGAACATCAAATCGCTCTGAATGAAAAAAGAATCCTTCTTTGTTGGCCGAAACGCTATAGGTTTTTCCTGCAGGAAGTACAATCAGGTATTTTCCTGACACGCTGTTGCTTTTATTTACGGCAATCAACTCACCGGAATTTAAATCTTCAATCATCACATACGCGCCTACCACAGCTTTTGTTTTAGCATTGGTAACAACACCTTCCACTACAACCGTTGGTTTGGGCCGCATAGCTTCAGGAATTTTTATTGAATAAAGATCCAGGTCGCCAAACCCTCCCTTGCGGGTTGACGCGAAATATCCTGTCTCGCCCGAACCTCCGATTGTAAAGTACGAGTCATCATCTGGCGAATTCAAAGGTCTGCCCAGGTTTACAGGTTCGCTCCACTTTCCATTTTCGTTTACAGAGATGAATAAATCCAAACCTCCATAGCCCGGGTGCCCCTCGGAAGTGAAGTAGAGGGTTTTTCCATCGGGGCTTAAAAACGGACTTTTCTCAGTGAAGGGAGTATTAATTACACCTCCCATGTTGCTGGCGGCTCCCCAATCGCCAAATTTATTTTTCGTAATGATGTACAGATCGGCACCGCCAAATCCATTTTCCCGATCAGATGAAAATATGATCGTATTTCCATCAGCCGACATGGTTGGTTGTGAGTCCCAATCTTTACTGTTTACCACATTGCCCATATTAACAGGCTGCGACCAGGTGGTTCCTTCCAACGTGAGTGTGTACAGGTCGCAGCTTCCAATGCCCCCCTCCCTATCGCATGCTACGTACACCATATTTTGCCCATCGCCCGAAAAAGAAGTTCCGAAATCATGACCATCGGAATTGATTGGTTCAGGCAGCGCTTGTGGTTTAGTCCAGGCAGCGCCATCTTTCTCAATACTGTACACATCTTCATCCCAACCGTTTGCCTCGTTTAGGTATTGATTGGTTTGACCATCACTTTTAGCATCTTTTCGCTTGCTTGTGAAATTGATAATTTTTCCGTTGGGGTTGGATTGAGGCGAATAGTCGCCCCATTTACTGTTAACTAATGATCCGAGGTTTACCGGTTCCTCCATGGTAGGTTCTTGCGAACGGATGGCGGGAGATTTCAGGGCGTAATTTTTTTTGGATACGGCCTGATGAATGTACCGCATTCGCGATGCATCGTGCGGAAACTTTTCAAGAAACCGATCCATTGCCTGGGGCACATGCTCCAGTTGATTCAGTTCTTCATAGGCTATTCCCATTTCATAATAAAACCACGCCCAGTAGGCCGGACTTACTTTTTCAAGATTTTTAAATGTGTCAATTGCCTTTTGAGGTTGTGATGTGTAGCGGTAACAAAGGCCTAAATAATAAAGGACGTCATCGTTGCTGCTGTTTACCTTCAGCGATTCTTCGAAATATGGAATGGCGTTTTGATAGGATCCTTTATCATATAGGGATTTACCTTGTTCATAGTTAATGGCAGCCTTGTCACCAACCACTTCATTTTTTTTCTTCTGAGTCCACCCGCCTAACGAGGATACAACCAAAACTAAAATCAAAAAATATCTCATAGGAATTTCTCTTTAACTATCTACAAAAAGGAAACCCTTCAGAGGTTTAATTCTGAAGGGTTAAGCTATTATCGAAATAATGTTTCGTTCATGGTTTGAAATCAGTTCACACTGAGTCGCGTGAATTTTGATTTTCTGATTAAACTGCCCGATTCAAAAACATACAAATAAGTACCATCGCTGCTGATGTAAGCGCTGGCCCCTTTGCGCGCATCAAATCTTTTATATTTCACCGACTTTAAATCGTACACAGCAAAGTCGCTGCTCTTGGTGTACAGAGCCATGCGATCGCCATAAATGTATTTGCCGTTATACGACAACGGGTTCGACTTTTTAAACTTGCTGGAGTTGGTGAGTTTCGCATCGGCTTTATTGCGTACGCTCACTCCCTTTTCTCCGACAATCACCACCTGCTCGTTGTAATCGAGGATGATATCGGCTAATCCAATAGCATCTTCCTTTAATTCTACTTCATAATTTTCTTTGCCGGAATTAATATCGATTGAATAGAGCGCTTTCCCTGAGCAAACAATAACATTGTTGCCGGAAGGGAAAAGATTGGTTAGTCCTTTCTTCATTTTATCAGACTCCCACAATTGTTCACCGCTGATAGCATTGAAGCACTGAACATTCATTGGTTTTACATTTTCAAATTCAATTACCTTCTCCGTTACCCAGGTGTCGCCTTCTCTTCTTCTTGTGATGTATTGTAGTTCAACCTGACCGCCCACTTGTAAAACAACGCGATCGCCAACCACATATATTCCAGGAATTGCGCGCGCTTCTTTTATCTCAGCTGACCGCCAAACCACCTGACCCGTTTTCAACGCAATCTTTTTTAAATACTGATTGCGTTTGTTTTCCATGTCGAGTACGTAGATATAATCGCCTACCACCACAGGTTTAGCAACTACTCCATACGCGCCAAAAGCCTGAGCAAACGGAGGCTTTTTATTTTTCACCACATCGGATGGTGTCATATCATACACAGCCGACCACAACGGTTTGCCGTCATTCAGGTCAAATACCTGGATGCCGTTCATGTACAGGAAAACTTTTCCTTCTTCCACTGAAATGTCTACGATTTTTTCTTTTGTCAGGATTTTCTTCTCCACCACACCACGGTATGTTTGATCCCATAGCACATCGCCATTCTTCACATTAATTCTCACAATCTGATTTTTAAGTCCTGAAAAAAGTGACCCGATAAACGTGGGCTTCATGTTAATCAGGATCAGCGAACCATCCGGTGCAAAATCGGCATCGCCAACAACGCCCTTAAATTTGGTGGTAGTCCAAACCTCTTCACCGGTACGGGCTTTTATCAGGGTAAGGTTTGCCTTTGTTGTTATGGCAAAGGCATCCAGTTCCTGCAGGTAAAAAATATTATCCGGACCTTCTACATCCTGATACTTAGCTGAAATCCATAACAGAGCGCCTGTGTGTGCATCAATGCAGGCCATTTTATCTTTACCCAATTTCCGGTCGAACACGAAAATGGCATTTGAGCCACTCATGGAAATGATGTCATCCACTTTTGAAAGTTCCTGCGAAAGCTCACTATACTTTTTGTTCCATTTCAATTTGCCCGAAGGAAGTTCAAATACAGAAATTTCTTTTGCACTGGAAGCATAGCAATATTCGTCCCCTACTTTTTGGGTGAGGTCAAAGGTGTGATCGATCTCGTTCACAAAATCTTCTTTCATTTCTTCCTGGGCGGATACCCACTGACAGAAAAAGAAAGCAATCAACAAAAGCCAATTTTTTTTCATACTGAATTAAATTAAAAGGTTAAAGTGTGTCTGAATTTTACGCGTTGGTTTTTAGGAATTTTTATGTTCTCGAATTGAATTTCCGCCAATTTTAATTTCAGCAGGTTTTGGTAGCTCAGTTCCTCGTTGGTGCCGGAAACCATATAAACTGTTAGTACTTTGCCTTTTCCCTGAAGCGTTATATCCATCACAAATTCACCCCGAATATTTTTCTCATGGCAGTATTTGTTCAACTCACCACCCTCAGAGGATAGCGCTTTTAATTGTGTTTTAGCTTCAGTGATTACCTGGTCTTGATTAAAATCCTGGGCATTTAATACTTCCGAACAAAAATGAAAAAGGGCTAAAGTCAGAAAGAACCGGGGTCTCATACAGGAAAATTGTGACCCGAAAATTGGGAGAACAATCAAGGTAGTACAATACCTTTTTCCCCGTAAAATGGGTTACGTACCAATACGGATGGGTAGCCTCCACAGAAAATTTTGATTTGACTTTTAAGAAGATGCCTTGCCCCTGCTGCAGGTTGGCTTCTACAAAACCTCCACGGTTGTTTCTAAACCAATACCCCGCGATGCTTTTACTAAGATGGTAGCATTTGAAGGCGGGTTTTGTTTCAGGGCATTCAGCAGGTCTTCCTTTTTTTCAAAGTAGCGGGCAGTTGGAATTTCCCTGGCGGCACTTTTCATCAATTTGCCACACAGGTACACGGCATAGAAATTTTTACTTGTCAGTAATTCTCCAATGGCGCGGTGCTCAGCCGCTGCCTCTTCCTCCAGCTCAAACATATCACCGACAATGGCTATCTTTTTTTCAGCCTTCATTGCCGCCAGGTTTTCAATAGCGGCCGCCATTGAACTTGGATTGGCATTGTAGGCATCCAGAATAATGGTGTTCGTCCCCTTCTTAATTACTTGCGATCGCATATTGCCCGGCACATAGTCTGCTACGGCCTGGTTTGCTTCTTGCGCAGGCACACCAAAATATTTTCCAATACATAATGCCGATGCCACGTTTTCAAAATTATACCCGCCAATTAATTGAGTAGTTATCTCCTTCCCTGCCTCGGTCTTTATTTTTACGTACGGATCAGCACTGACCAACTCACAGTGGTAATAATCCTTTCCTGCCGGATAAAAGATCGGGCTGGCAAACCGTTTCGCCATGTTGGTCAGAATATGATTTTGTGAATTGATAAATACCTGGCCGTTGGATTGAATCAAATGTTGATACAGTTCAGATTTCGCCCGGATAATGTTTTCAAACCCACCGAATGTTCCGATGTGCGCCTTGCCAATGTTGGTAATAAATCCATGGGTTGGATTAGCGATTGAACAGAGTAAGGCAATTTCCCCCAGATGGTTGGCGCCCATTTCAATCACGGCTATTTCAATGGTATCATCAATAGACAACAACGTTAACGGCACGCCAATGTGGTTATTGAGATTTCCTTTCGTTGCCAGGGTCTTGAATTTCTTGCTGAGGACAGCCTGAAGCAGTTCCTTGGTTGTTGTTTTGCCGTTAGAGCCGGTTAATCCAATAAAAGGAATTTTCAGTTGATCACGATGGTGCCGCGCCAGTTGTTGCAATGTTTCCAAAACATTATCGACTACGATACAGCGATCATTCGCGGCATACTGTGCTTCATCGATTACCACATAGCTTGCTCCCTTTGCCAATGCTTCACCAGCAAATTCATTCGCATTAAACTTGTCGCCTTTCAGTGCAAAGAATACCGACCCCGGGGCGATTTGTCTCGTGTCGGTCGAAACACGGCCACTCTCGCGGTACTTTTGATATAAATTTTGAATATCCATCATTATCTTGCTCGCCAAGATAACACTAAGTGGGGGCCATCGTTAACAGGTTAAACATTAATTTCATGAGGGCGTGCTTTTTTGTGTTGCTTTTGTTGGCCCAATCTGCCGCTGCGCAGTTCACATACACGTTAGAGCAAACCATTCCGGTAACCGGGCTTGATGGAGACCCCCTTCCTATGCCGTGGGCAGGTGGTTTGAACGCCACCCAGTTTAACACCATTGATTTGAATGGCGACAACAAGGACGACCTCGCCATCTTTGACCGGACAGCCAACCGTGTTATTACATTTCTGAATGACAATAATACATATCGGTATGCCCCTGAGTATGAATCCCTTTTTCCTGAGGCAATTTCCAACTGGATGTTGTTGCGCGACTACAACGGTGACGGCAAAAAAGACATTTTCACCAGCAACAATCAGGACATTCGCGTTTACACGAATACAACACTGACCGGAGAAAATCTTTCCTGGGAAATTTATCTTTTTACTTCAAGCTCCGGATCAAAAAGCGACATTCTGTTATCCTTAGGATTAACAACCAAAATAAATGTTCACATGAATGCCGATGACTTACCAGCTGTGAGCGATGCCGATGGTGACGGTGATCTTGACTTGTTTGTTCCCCGTTATCCCAGCGGTGCCTACATTGAGTTCCATAAAAATTTCAGTGTTGAACGGTACGGAACCACGGACTCCCTGGATTTTGAACGCTCACCTCAGGAGCCTGAGCCCTGGGGCGGTGTAACTGAATGTGACTGCGGAGTTTTTGCATTCAACAATGATCCCTGCAATACCGGGGGTCGTATAGATCATGCAGGCGGTAAAAGTTTGCTGGCGTATGACTGGGATAACGATGGCGATCAGGACATGCTCTTATCGGAATCGGAATGCAACCAATTGTACTTATTAAAAAATGATGGTTCGGATGCGGCACCCCATATTACCTCCGCCACCCCATTCCCTCCGGGGTTTGGTGCTGCCATGGTTTCGTTTCCAACGGCTTTTTATGAAGATGTGGATTTTGATGGAGCAAAAGATGTGCTCGTTACCCCGAATATTTTCGCGCGCGAATCGCTGGGAACAAATTTCCGGCAATCCGTTTGGTTTTATAAAAACACGGGTTCAACCACACAACCGGTTTTGAGCGCTCCGGTTTTTAATTTTTTGCAGGGCGATATGATTGACGTTGGCGACAATGCTGTTCCGGCCTTTTTTGACGCTGATGGCGATGGTGATTTGGATCTTTTTGTTGGATGTTACTCATACGCTTATTCCGGTTCGGTTTTTTATTTTGAAAATACCGGCTCTCCAACAGTACCCATTTTCAAACTGATCACCAATAATTTTTTCGGAATATCATCACTCAACTTAACCAATATCAAACCATCTTTTGCCGATATGAATGGTGATGCGTTGATTGATTTCGTGTTTACCGCATCCAATCAGTTCGGCACCAACACACAACTGTATTATTTCGCCAATCAAAATGGCATCGGCTTGAATATTGAGTACCCTCTTAACACCACCGGCTTTCTCATCAACGCTACAGAAAATATTTGTGTGACGGATGTAAACCGTGACGGAAAAAATGATCTGCTGGTTGGCAAACAAAACGGTGCCCTTCAATACTGGCAAAACACAGGCACAGCCGCCAGTCCCAGCTATACGCTGGAAGATGATTCATTTTTAGGTTTGGGATCCAGCGTTCTTCGCTCAAGCCCTGCGTGTGTAACAGCCGATTTAGATGCCGATGGCAAGACCGACCTGGTGCTGGGTGATCAAACCGCACGTGGCGAAATGGCGGGCCGGATTATGATCGTACCCGATTACCGTAATGCGGATGATATTTCGGAAAACACAGTCAATATTCTTTACAATCCCCTTTCGGATTCATACACTTCTCAAAACCTGGGCGGAAGGGTTTGGCCGGCAGTAGGCAATATTGATAAGGCTGATAAACCATCCATCATCATCGGAAACACCCTGGGTGGACTGTATATTTTGAAACATGCCGAAGCCACCGCCTTACCCGAAAAACCCAGTATTGATGTTTACCCAAATCCTGTTGCACAAGCTGGCTCGGTATTGAACATCAAAACCGACCGACCGGCAGCCGTTATTTTTCTGAATAGCCTGGGACAGGAAATGGATGAACCGATCTATTTACAGGCTTATCAGGAATATTCATTCCAAACCGCCCGTTTCGCAAAGGGCATATACCTGCTTTACTTCGTTATTGGCGGGAAAACCTATGTTCACAAAATAGCAGTTCATTGATTTTAAGCCACTTTTAGCTTCTCAGGCAATTTTGCAATTGCATTTGGATTATTGGGGTTGTTCTCCCGATATTTGCACTCCCTTTTTTGAGGGGTAAACAAGAATTATCATGGCTCGAGTTTGTCAAATTACAGGAAAAAGGCCTCAGGTGGGGAATAACGTGTCTCACGCCAACAATAAAACCAAGCGCAGGTTCTACCCGAATCTTCAGAAAAAGCGCTTTTTTATCCCTGAGGAAGATCGTTGGATAACATTAAAAGTATCTACGAAGGCTATTAAAACCATCAATAAGCATGGTATTTCAGCCGTTTTAAAAGAAGCGAAAGCAAACGGACTCTTTGCTTAATCCATAAACAGAAGGAATCATGGCTAGAAGTAAAAACAGAATTCAGGTGATTTTAGAGTGTACCGAGCACAAAACAACCGGTATGCCCGGCATGAGCCGTTACATCACCAAGAAGAACCGTAAGAATACAACTGAGCGTTTAGAGCTTAAGAAGTATAACCCTATTTTGAAAAAAGTTACTGTTCACAAAGAAATTAAGTAATCATGGCAAAGAAAGTTGTTGCATCGTTAAAGAAAACTGACGGAAAGAGCTTCGCAAAAGTGATCCGTGCTGTGAAATCAGAAAAAACAGGCGCTTACACGTTTAAAGAAGAAATCGTTCCGGCTGACCTCGTAAAAGAGGTGTTGGCAAAGAAGTAATCCTGTAAGGAAAACATTGTTGAAAGTCCCCCTGTGGGACTTTTTTTATTAAGCTCACCCAAACCCCCTTTCCATTTGGTGAGGGGGCTTATTTTTGTTAGATCGCTATTATGGCATTTTTAGGTGGATTATTCTCAAAGGACAAGAAAGAGTCACTCGATAAGGGGCTTCAAAAAACCAGCGAAAGCTTCTTTGGCAAACTGGGCAAAGCCCTGGTGGGTAAGTCTACCGTTGACGATGAAGTGCTCGACAACCTGGAAGAAATTCTCGTTTCTTCTGATGTGGGTGTCAACACCACCCTTAAAATCATTGAGCGAATTCAACAGCGGGTAGCTCGGGATAAGTACCTCGGTGCCTCTGAACTAGACCGTATTTTGAAGGAAGAAATAGCAACCCTGCTGGAAGAAAATCGGTCGGAAGATCTGAGAGATTTCCACCTTCCGGACACCAAAAAACCTTATGTGATGATGGTTGTTGGCGTAAACGGAGTGGGCAAAACCACCACCATTGGCAAACTTTCGGCCCAGTTTAAGAAGGCCGGCAAGCAGGTTTTGTTAGGCGCGGCTGATACTTTTCGTGCCGCTGCTGTGGATCAGCTAACGCTTTGGGGAGAGCGTGTTGGCGTTCCGGTTATCAGCAGGGGTATGAATACCGATCCATCGGCAGTAGCCTTTGATGCCGTAAAAGCAGGTGTTGACCAAGGTGCAGACATTATTATTGTCGATACCGCAGGCAGGCTGCACACCAAAACTAACCTGATGGAGGAACTCTCTAAAATCAGACGGGTTATCCAAAAAGTGATTCCCGATGCCCCTCATGAAGTATTGCTGGTGCTGGACGGAAGCACCGGTCAAAATGCGGTGATTCAGGCCCGCGAATTCACCAAAGCCACCGAAGTAACAGCCCTGGCCGTTACCAAACTGGATGGCACCGCCAAGGGCGGGGTTGTTATTGGTATTTCTGATGAGTTTAAAATCCCGGTGAAATACATTGGTGTCGGTGAACGCGTTGACGATCTCCAGGTATTTAACAAGGTTGAATTTGTTGACTCCCTCTTCAAAAAATAGGAAGCCTCACCAGCGCTCTTGCAGATTTCCATGCAAGAAATCAACAGGTTTTTGTCAACAAAAAAGGATTTCGTTTTAAAGTATCACTTTAATTAAGGCAATATGAGGCTGCTGAATCAGTACAAAAAGGCCATTCAAACGGTTGCAGTCTCAAATTTTTACTCGCCACTCTCTCTTCCGCCTGCTTCATTGTAAGCTTGACGGTTAGCGCACGAATGTAGGATTAGGCCAGTAATGCGTTCGTCCGGGCACAAAAACCACCCCACCTTTACATCATCAAAAACAACCAGAGAGTTATGATCAGTGTAAAGAAAGCCCCCGTTGTAAATTTTAACGCAGCCCTTCAGCGTGTTTTAGTGATGTTTGGAGTCATCTTAATTGGTATGCTGATTTCAATCAGTTCGCAGGCCGGTGTTCGTGGTGAAAAAGATTCGTATAATCATAATAAGTCGGTGCAGAAGAAGAAAAACCACACATACTCATGCGATGTGCTGATGAAAAAGCACAGGAGTTCTTCTAACATGGTGGTGAAGACCAACAGCAGAAGGCCGAAGTGGCGTTAACCAGGGTTATTGTTGCTTCCTTATCGGAATCCTGAATAACACCTGATAATTAAATCCCCACGTAGTATCCTTTCCGGTTTTTCCATAACCCGGAACATCGTACGAAACAAACCCGCGCGGCTCGTTGGTAGAAAGTCCGAATTTGAAACGTGCCGTATAGCCCATCCAAAACATTTTCCACATCTTCACCCGCAGGCCTGTGGTCAGTTCTGCCCAACTGGCCGTTACATCACTATTTTGATAGCTGACGGCATCATCATTCCAAACCGGATCGGAAATGAACTGTGTAAAGTTTTCGGAATACGTACTTCGTCCATAACGCGCACCAAAAAACAACAAGTTTTTATCCGGGTCTTTTAGCAGGAAGTTGACATCCACACCAATCCTTCCATAGTTACCGCTGTTATCGTACAGCTCTTCTTCCGTGGAAAGGTTTCGTTCCCATCGTCCTGCCTCCACGGCCAGGTAAAAACGATAAAAATCAATGTCGGCATTGATCTCGTAACCATCGAAACTGTCATCAGTCGGTGTTCTGATCAAACTGATCACATCTGTACCAATGCGAATGCCGGTCGGTAAAAAATCTTTCTTCCTTTTCAACGAGTCAGCCTTTTGAGCCAACAAGGTTAACGGAAGCAGCAGCAACACTATGTTAACGATAGATTTCAATATTGACTGTTCTGTTTTTACTTAACACATTATTAACAACCCGAACGGAATCAAAATCTGTTTCCAAAACGGATAGGTCATACTGAATACGGTCGCTGCCACATTCCTCTGAAATAAACGTAGTTTCATTTTTGTATCCCACCCGAAGCATCTTTTGCTGTACCCTCATAAAAAAAGTAAACAAGGTTTCCTCTGCATACGGATTGACCGCTACAATCACCGGCTTGGTTTGTGTATCAATGGTGTCCAGTTTGTCAGGATCGGTTTTGTAAAAAATACTGTCGGCACCTGCTGCTTCAATATTATAAAGTATCACGGTATCGCGCTTACCATCCAGCAGTCGGTTAAAGCTTATCACTAAAGCCGTGTCACCGGTAGGTAAACAATCAGGTTCATCCAAACAGGCACCTGCCATCAATAAAACCAGTATAATCCAGCACCATTTTTTCACAGGCGTAAAGATAGTTTTTGAGTGATAAGGCAAAGCCAGCCACCCATTAATTTTTAGTAATTTTGCCTGCTTCAAGTGCCGTAATGTGAAAACAAAAGGAAACGTTAAAACCAAAATCAATATTGTTACCCTGGGGTGCTCCAAAAACGTGGTGGACTCGGAGGTATTGCTTACGCAGTTGCGGGGGAATGGCATCAACGCGGTTCATGAATCAGTCGAGCAGGATGCCAACGTAGTGGTGATTAATACTTGTGGTTTCATTGATAACGCCAAACAGGAATCCATCGATACCATTCTTCGGTATGTCGATGCCAAGGAGGAAGGTGTGGTGGACAAGGTGTATGTAACCGGATGTTTGTCGCAACGCTATAAAGACGATCTCGAAAAAGAAATTCCGGAAGTAGATGCCTGGTTTGGAACACGAGATCTTTCGCGATTACTCAAAACATTCAAAGCGGATTATAAGCATGAACTGGTGGGCGAACGGATTTTAACCAATCCAAGTCATTACGCTTACTTAAAAATTTCGGAAGGGTGCGACCGGCCTTGCTCATTCTGTGCGATCCCGATTATGCGCGGGAATCATCTTTCGCGCCCCATTGAAGAGCTCGTGCTCGAAGCTAAAAACCTTGCAAAAACCGGTACGAAAGAATTACTGATCATCGCACAAGACTCAACCTATTATGGGCTTGATCTGTATAAAAAAAGAAATTTATCGGAGCTGCTAAAAAATCTTTCAGATGTAGAGGGTATTGAGTGGATCAGGCTGCACTACGCCTTCCCAACCGGCTTCCCGATGGATGCCCTGGATGTAATGGCCGAACGACCAAACATTTGCAAGTACCTGGATATACCGTTGCAACATGGTTCTTCCAGCATGCTCAAGATTATGCGCAGAGGAACAACACGCGAAAAGACGGAAGAACTTTTACAAACTATTCGGGCGAAAGTACCGGGCATTGCCATCCGCACCACGATGATTGCCGGACACCCCGGGGAAACCGAAAAAGACTTTGAAGAGATGATGACCTTCATTGAAAAATCAAGGTTTGAACGAATGGGCATCTTCGCGTACTCACACGAAGAAAATACGCACTCCTTTTCCATGGCCGATGACGTACCTGCAGAGTTAAAACAACAGCGTACCGATGCCGCGATGGAGCTTCAGCAAAGAATTTCGCTGGAGTTGAACCAACAGAAAATCGGAACTACACAAAAAGTATTGATAGACCGGAAGGAAGGCGGAAACTTTATCGGCCGCACCGAGTTTGATTCACCGGAAGTGGATAACGAGGTTATTCTGGATGGCAAAGAAAACTACCTGCGAATTGGTGATTTTGTACAAGCTAAAATTACCCATGCTACTGAATTTGACCTGACGGCTGAGGTTGTGTAATTTCCGGAACTTTATCTCAGAATTGCCGTTATTTCGGATTATGTTCAAGCAAACCATCCTTTGTTGTTGATATGAAGCTGCAGCAGATTTCGTTGGCTGATACACATGCGTTTACCGATTTCTTCCTCGATTACATTCATCAAAAACAGCCACTCACCAAATTTTACAGCCGGTTTCCTGAAATCAATAATTTTAAGGATCAGATTAAAGAAAAATCAGAGTCGTTCTCACAACAAACCCGTAATGTTCTTGTTCAAACGCTTCAACTGCAGTATGAAAAATACACGATCGTTGAACCTGTAAAAAGAAATATTGAATCACTGGGCGATAAAAAAACATTCACGATCACAACCGGTCATCAGTTAAACATCTTTACCGGGCCGCTCTATTTTATATATAAGATTGTTACAGTCATCAATACCTGTAAAGAATTAAAAAAGAAATATCCTGATTACAATTTTGTTCCCGTGTACTGGATGGCCTCTGAAGATCATGATTTTGATGAAATCAAATACTTCAGACTTTCCGGAAAAAAATATGTGTGGGAATCAACTCAAAAAGGTGCCGTTGGCAGGTTTCATCCTAAAGAACTTGAGACGTTGTTGAAAGAGGTGCCGGGCGATCTCACTCTTTTTAAAGATGCCTACCTGAAGCACGCCACCCTTAGCGCTGCTGTGCGCTTCTATGTTAACAAGTTATTTGGTGAAGACGGATTGATCGTAGTAGATGGAGATTCCACTGCGCTGAAGTCACTTTTCAAACATGTTATTCAGGATGACCTGAAAAATAATACAGCCAAAAAATTAGTAGATCAGACCAATGCCTCGTTAGAAACCCTTGGGTATAAACCTCAAATTTTTTGTAGGGAAGTAAATTTCTTTTATCTCGAAAACGGCCTTCGCGAACGGATTGAGAAAACAGGCGATCGCTATACCGTTGTTAACTCAAACTTGTCATTCAGCGGGTCTGAGATCAAAACACTAATTGAGCAATCACCAGAAAAATTCAGTCCGAATGTAATCTTGCGGCCGTTGTATGAGGAAACTATTTTACCCAACATCGCTTACGTGGGTGGTCCTGCCGAAGTGGTGTATTGGCTGCAGCTGAAAGAGGTCTTTGATTATTACAAAACGTCCTTTCCTATTCTCATGCCAAGGAACTTTGCTATGGTGATGGACGCGCCAACACAGCGAAAGCTCAAGAAAACAGAGTTAGAGTTGAAGGATCTATTTCAAGAAAAAAACACCTTACTCAATTACTTTACGATAAAAGTTGCGCAACACAAGATTAAACTCAATGGTGAAAAGGAAGGCATTGAGAATTATTTTAAAACCATTCGCGAGCAAGCCGAAACACTGGACAAAACTCTCGGCCCGTTAGTAGGGGCTGAGACACAGCGTGCCATGAAAAGCCTGGAGAAGATCGAGCATAAATTATTGAAAGCCGAGAAACGCTTTCAGGCCGATAAGCTGAAACAGGTTGAGGCCTTGAAAGATGCGTTGTTCCCAAATGGAGGTTTGCAGGAGCGTACTGATAATTTTTTGAATTTCTTTTTAGAGGATGCGCAGTTTATCAAGAAGTTAATCGAGGTTCTCGACCCGTTTGATTTCAGGTTCAATGTTCTGGAATATGGAGGTGGGTGACAGTCACTTTCAAAATGCGATAGATTTATCTAACTTGTACAATCTAGATAAGAATGAAAACCAAGGAGGCCTTTCACGAATTAATTGACAAAATTGAGAATGAAGAAATTCTGAAGGGTTATTTTAAGTTGATTCAGCAACTTAACAGTAATCAAACCGGAAATCTTTGGAATACGTTGAGTTCCGAAGAAAAGAATGAGCTGTTGTTTTCGTATGACGAAAGTTTTGATCCAAAAAATTTACTAAGCCATGAAGATGTTAAAGGACAGCACGAAAAATGGCTAAAAAAATAATTTGGACTAAAAGAGCCAACCATAAGTTCAACAGCATTATTGACTACTTAGAACAAGAATGGGGATCAAACGTAACCCGCAATTTTGTTAAAAGAACGTATACCATCATTGACTTGATTTCGGATATGCCCGAACTAGGCCCCCTCGAGAACCCCGAAAAAATGATCAGGGGCTTCTTACTGACAAAACATAACAAACTTTTCTATCGTGTAACTCAAGGCGAAATCATCCTATTGAATTTCTTTGACAACAGATCAGGCATTAAACGAAAACGGTTTTAAAAATGCGCTCAATAATAAAATGGATTGCCTCATTTTAATTCACCAGCACTCACGTATATTGTAAGTAACGGGTTTGTTTAATTTTACTTAACAGACCAAATCATCCATGACCAAACAAGAGCTAAGAAAAAATTACCTTCAAAAACGACAATCCCTTTCAGAGGCTGCATACGGACAACTTAATTTTCAACTCTATCAAAATTTTTTTTCATCGGTTGACCTATCCTTTATTCATATACTTCACACCTTTCTTCCCATCACGTCCAAAAAAGAAGTAGACACGTGGCTGATTATTGACAGAATCAGAAGGGAATTTCCGCACATCCGGATTTCTATTCCGCGCGTTAATGCAACCAAGGGAGAGTTGGAGCACTTTTATTTTGAAGGATTACACCAATTGATGACCAATGAGTGGGGCATTCAGGAGCCCAAACAGGGAATTCCTACCGAACCGGAAAAAATTGATTTAGTATTGGTGCCGTTACTCGCTTTTGATAAGCTGGGGCATCGGGTTGGGTATGGAAAAGGGTACTACGATAAGTTTCTGAAAACCTGCAAGCCAGCTTGTCAAAAAATCGGGTTATCGCTTTTTGAGGCAGAGGAAAAAATTGAGGGCACCAACCATCAGGATGTGCCGTTAACAAAGTGCATCACGCCAACTGGTGTTATTCAATTCTGATTTAACAGTAAGTCTTTCCCCGTCATTCCTGCCCAAACCGCAATTTGAATTTTTAAAAAGGCTTAGTTGCGCGCACCATCTCGCGTTTGCCAGGAGGTCCCTGTAGCGATTCCACAACAAGCCCCAGACCTTTTAAATCTCTTTTGAGCCGACCCTTTGCACAGTAGGTAACAAACAATCCTCCTGGTTTCATAGCCGCTTCAATCTTTCGCAGTATTGGAAGTTCCCACATTTCCGGTTGTTTATTAGGCGCAAACGCATCAAAATAAATCAAATCGTAATGATTTAATTCTAACTCAACTTGTTGAAGCGTGGTGTGAAGTTTTCTCAACGTAAAGTTGGAAGAAATCTTTTCTGGTTCATCCCACGGAGCGCGGTGAAGCTTTTCAAATTGTTCTTTTGACTCTGCGGATTCAACATAATTCAACTTAGTCCAGATGCTTGCTTCAACAGGGAATGCTTCCAATGAGGTGTAATGAATTATAAGGTTATCAGTGATTGACTGTTGTAAGGTAAGGAGTGCGTTAAGACCGGTACCAAAGCCCACCTCAAGAATGTTGATTGCCGACTTATTTAAGCTCTTACTTACAAAATCTAATCCATGTTGGATGAATACGTGTTTAGACTCTTGCAGGGCTCCATGAACGGAGTGGTAGGTTTCATTCAGATTCGTATTTAGGAGTGTGTGCGAACCATCGGAAGTGGTGATGAGCAACACTTCAGGCATACATAAGTTTACCTTTTGGCTCAGGTATTGGTCTGTTGAGGGACTTGGCGGTTTCTATCCATTCGCTAATAACTAATTCTACACTATCAAGGGCATCGCGATGGGTCGCTCCATCTGCCATACATCCGGAAAGTTCAGGAACTTCGGCAATAAAGGCATTGTCATCCTTGCTCCAGTAGATAATGATCTCGTATCGAAACTTATTTGCCATACTTTACAAAGTTAACTTATACTTTTGAATAATAGTTCTCACTTGTTTGATTTGATAAGCCTTGGCCTTCGATCCAACAGGTTGAAGGTTGATTATCTCTGTAATTCATTCTTTATAAAAAATATGATGGCTGCCTTTTATCCTACTTTCAAAGCCAAACTTTGTTAAAAGGGAAACCAGATCATTAAAACTTATATTCTGATCGGCATTGCCATTAATACAGTAATTAATAATTTCTCAAGTTTACTCATGGTAACTCACTATGATGAGTATGGTTCAGCTTTATGAATCAGCACAACCGCATACGCACACACACCTTCTTCTCTTCCTACATATCCCAGCTTTTCGTTTGTGGTGGCTTTGATCGATATATCACCTGCCGAAATATTCATCAATGGTGCCAGTACAATTTTCATTTCAGGAATATGCGGATTGACCTTTGGGTTTTCAAGGCAAATAGTACAATCTACATTGCCCACCTTCCAGTTCTTCTCAGTCAACATACGAATGACTTCCTTTAAAAAGTACTTACTGTCTTTTCCTCTCCAGCGTTCATCCTGATTCGAAAAATGAAATCCGATATCACGCAGATTAGCCGCCCCCAGCAACGCATCACAAATGGCATGAATGAGCACATCGGCATCGGAATGCCCGGTGGCTCCCTTCGCTGACGGAAGCTGAATGCCACCCAGCCAAAAATCGCGACCCGCTTCCAGTTCGTGCACATCGAAACCCATCCCTATCCGTATGTTCATGCTTCGTCCGGATTAATTGTTAACTTTTAACGCCTGATAATATAAAACAGAGGCATTTTCCTCCTTTAAAAAAGCATGTCCGGCTTTCCGAATATCCTCCAGCGTTACACTGTCAATTTTTTCCTTTTCCCTGTTTACAAGATTGACATCTCCTGAAAGAGAAGAAAAGGCAAGATTCATAGCTCTGTTGATAATCTCCACTTCTCCAAACTCAAGGGTTGCCTCTGCCTGGTTCTTTACTTTCTCTAACTCCTCTTCTGTAACGCCTTCAAGAACCTGGTCAATTATCGTATTGATTTCTATCTCAGCGTCTTCCAGCTTTATCCCATCCTTTGTTCTTCCGCTAATGACTAACTGACCGGGATCTAATGTACCGGTCACAAACGATGAGATGGAGGTGAAAATTTCTTTCTCCTTCACCAGTTGGTGATACAACCGGCTGGACTGGCCTCGACTCAAAATATCACTTAACAAATCAACTGCATAGTAATCATCATGGAACCGCCCGGGCATGTGGTACGATTTATATATGGCATTGGCCGGAACTTTCGCTTCCACCATTTGTGCTCTCTTTCCCTGCTGCACAGGCTCTGCAGCCAGCCTTCGCTCCGGTTTCACACCAGATGGAATTGGGCCAAACCATTTTTCGGAAAGTCTTCTAACCTGATCAGTAGTAACATTACCTGCCACCACCAACACCGCATTGCTTGGCACATAATGGCGAAAGAAAAAACTCTTTACATCATCCATCGTAGCATTTTCAATGTGACTGATTTCCTTTCCAATGGTTGCCCATTTGTATGGGTGAACATGATAGGCGAGTGGCCGAAGTTTCAACCATACATCTCCGTACGGCTGGTTGAGGTAGCGCTGCTTAAATTCCTCCACTACTACTTTTCGCTGCACCTCCAGTACTTTCGGGTCGAACGACAAACTCAACATGCGATCGCTCTCCAGCCAAAAGCCGGTTTCAATATTTGATGCCGGAACCGTTAAATAATAATTGGTGATGTCGGTATTGGTGAACGCATTGTTTTCACCGCCTACGCGCTGCAACGGCTCGTCAAAACTTGGAATGTTCACCGATCCTCCAAACATCAGGTGTTCAAACAGGTGCGCGAATCCTGTTTTATCTTCCCGTTCATCGCGCGAGCCAACATCATACAAAATATTCATCACCGCTATTTGTACGGTAGGATCTTCGTGCACAATTACGCGTAATCCATTTTCAAGTTTAAACTGACTAAAACTTATCACTTTTACGTAGTTTTTAAATAGGCATCTGCTGTCATCACCGGAATTTTCGAATGCTTGAAATCTTTGAGATTTCTGGTCACCATCGTTTTCATCGAGCCCTCAATGGCGGTATAGTATTGAATTGCATCTTCAAAATCTGAAAAATCCGAAGCCAGGGCCAACTCAATAGACTTATCCTCTACAGGCAACACAGTAACCAACACTTTAAAACCGAGCAGGACTTTCCTGGCCTCTTGTTCTGTAAATTTTCTCCTTAACACATAATGTGTATTGGCAAAACTCAACGCAGAAATAAAGAGTCTGATTTCTTTTTTATCGGCTCTTGAAAACAAAAGTGCGGCACTTCTATAAAATGGTTCGCGCTCACCCAAAAGATCAAGTACAACATCCGTGTCGACAAATACTTTTTCCATTATTTGTATTTGCGCTCCAGAAAATCGCTATACCCCTTTTTATATTCCAACGACACACCTTTTGCCACCCCCGACAAACTTTTCACCAGCGGAGTTATATCGCCAGTATCCTGTTCTGTTATTTTTTCAAGATAATTTTCAATCATTTTAGACAAGCTGGTTTTACGCTTTCGGGCATACTTCTTCCCCTTTTCAATTGTTTTCTTCTTCAACTTCAATGTCAGCTTGACTTCCATGATTAATTACGTACAAAAATAAATAATAAATACGTACTAACAAGTTCACAAAAAGCCGGTTAAATTTGTTTCCAATTTCTTACGCCTTATGAATTTCAACCGCCAATCTCATTCCGATACCGTATTGAAAAGCCTGTATGAGGGACTACTTTTTCCGCGAATGGTGGAAGAAAAAATGTTGATTCTGCTACGTCAGAACAAAATCAGTAAGTGGTTCAGTGGTATCGGGCAGGAAGCCATTGCGGTAGGATTAACCATGGCTCTGGAAGATGACGAGTACATTTTACCGATGCATCGAAACCTGGGCGTATTTACCTCGCGCAATATGCCTTTCGACCGGTTGTTTGCCCAATGGCAGGGCACCATGATGGGCTACACCAAAGGCCGCGATCGTTCTTTTCACTTTGGCACAAACGAGCATCACATCGTTGGGATGATCTCACACCTTGGTCCGCAAAACGGAGTAGCCGATGGCATTGCACTGGCCTCCAAACTGAAGAACGAGAAAAAAGTAACAGCCGTATTCAATGGTGATGGCGGAACGAGCGAAGGCGATTTCCATGAAGCCATCAACGTGGCGGCTGTTTGGGACTTGCCCGTCATTTTTGTGATTGAAAATAACGGTTACGGATTGTCAACACCCAGCAATGAGCAGTTCAGGTGTAAAAGTTTTGTTGATAAAGCAATCGGGTATGGTATAGAAGGTGTTCAGGTAGATGGCAACAACATCCTTGAAGTTTATGATACGGTACGTAAACTGGCAGTATCATTGCGCAAAAATCCAAGACCGGTTTTATTGGAAGCCCTTACCTTCCGCATGCGCGGACATGAGGAAGCCTCAGGAACGAAATACGTTCCAAAAGAATTAATGGACACGTGGGCTAAAAAAGATCCTGTTGAAAATTATGAGAAATACCTGATCAGCGAAGGCGTGATTGATCAAAAGTATATTGAAAGCCTCCGCAAGAAATTAAAAAAGAAAATTGAGGAAGGATTGGCTGTTGCTTTCGAAGAAACTCACCCTGTCGCCAGTACAGAAATTGAAATGACGGATGTGCATGCTCCCTTTATCCAAACGGTAATAAATCCAACGACAGAAAAGAAAACCGAAAAACGATTCATCGATGCGATCAGCGATGGTTTGCGGCAAAGCATGGAACGTTACAATAACCTGGTGTTAATGGGACAAGACATTGCCGAATACGGAGGTGTGTTTAAGATTACCGATGGCTTTGTAGAAAAATTTGGCAAGCCGCGTGTTCGTAATACCCCTATTTGTGAATCGGCCATTATTGGTGCCGGACTTGGTTTATCCATTAAAGGAATGAAAGCCATGGTGGAAATGCAGTTTGCCGATTTTGTTTCGGAAGGCATTACGCAAATCGTAAACAACCTGGCCAAGGCACACTGGCGATGGGGGCAGCAAGCCGATGTGGTCGTGCGAATGCCAACCGGTGCGGGAACAGCCGCGGGCCCCTTTCACTCGCAAAGTAATGAAGCATGGTTCTTCCATACACCAGGATTAAAAATTGTGTACCCTTCTAACCCATACGATGCCAAAGGATTGTTGTGTGCTGCCATTGAAGATCCTAACCCGTATTTATTTTTTGAGCACAAACTTTTATACCGATCTGTCAAAGATGTCATTCCGGACGATTACTATACAGTGGAAGTGGGGAAGGCAAAACTTGTATCGGAAGGAACTGATCTCTCCATCATCACATACGGAATGGGCGTTCACTGGGCAAAAGAAATTCTCGAAACAATGCCCGATGTAAACGCTGATGTTCTTGACCTGAGAACCTTACTGCCGTGGGACAAAGAATCGGTTGAACAAACCGTGAAAAAGACAAACCGGGTTATCGTGCTTCATGAAGATACGTTAACGGGTGGCATTGGCGGAGAAATTGCCGCCTGGATCAGCGAACATTGCTTTGAACACCTCGATGCACCAGTAAAACGCTTGGCCAGTCTGGACACCGCCATTCCTTTTGCGCCAACATTGGAGCAGAATTTTTTACCGAAAGGAAGATTAAAAAGTACGATTCAGAGGTTACTCTCGTTTTGAGGTATAAAGGGTATATGGTATAAGGATGTCCCATACCTTATACCCTTAGACCTTATACCTAATTTTTACTATCTTAGCCTGTTTCGCACAGGATTTTTTTGACTACTCAACCGTCATATCGTTTCCGTTTGGGAAAGACCCTTCAACTCGTGGGTCTCATCGCAATTTTTTTGTTTGCAATAGTTCCTCTTTCATACGGTCAAAATACCAAAGGCGATAAGTCGGAAGTTCAGCGGGGTTCAAAACGCGAAAACAGATTTCGTCTTTCAAAGAAGAAATCGAAAACCAAACCATCTTATAACCCAAGAATCCAGGGAAGAAGGCCCACGCAATCCAACAGGGCAAGTTCAAAGCCTTCTAAAGTATATTCTCAAAAAAGAGCACCATCCCATACCGCTAAAGCTTCGCGTCAGAATATTCGTTCTTCCGCCACACGCGTTAGCCCACGCTCTGCAACGGGCCAAACACGAAATGTTTATCCGCAGCGCGGTCGATACGTGAACAACCCTTCAAAGAAACCACGATCAGTCGAACATGCGGCTTCAAACAGAAAACAACTGGCGTACACAAAACGAATCAGTCATAAACCCGATCCGCCTAAGCGCAGAAGAGTGGTTCCTAATTCTGCTTCACGATCGTACGTTTCCAGAAGAAGCATCAACGCTTTCGCGGGATTCTGGAATAAAAAACCAAAAGAAGAAAAAGCTTATATCGGGGATATTGCAGGGAGAAAGCTTCGTACAAAAAATTTTGAAACGAAACGACCGGTAATTGTCAACCCAACCACCAGGCCATACAAACCAAAAAGGCGCGTGGGTGACCGGCCGTATAAAGGACCCGCAGCCGGAAGCCATATTTCGGTAAGCAGTTCGGGAAAAGCCTGGCGGGGAGATGTGGCCGGAAGAAAAATCAGGGGCAGAAATTTCTCCAGTAAAAGTCGCATGGAACAGCCCGGTAGTGGAATACACCTCCCTCGCAAATCGAAACCACGCGTTGGCGACAGACCTTACAGAGGAACTGTTCCTGGCGGTGGGTACCAGTCCGTATCAGGTAAACGAAAGAAAGGAACCGGCCCCGTACCCGTTCGAACTCCGGGAATTGGAGCTAAGGGGATTGGCTATTCAGGAAATATTAAAGGGCAGCGGCCACTAAAGGGTGGCGGAAGCATCAGTGGAAGACGTTGGAACAATAAAGGTATGCCCATTAGTGTTCGCACACCAGCAGCCGGTGCCGATAGGGCAGCAACTTATCAGGGAAATATTCGTGGCAGAGGAAAAGTTTTTGCTGCGCAAGGAGTCGACTATAGTGGAAACATTAAAGCCACCAAACCTTTGAAGGGTGGTGGAAGCATTAGCGGAAGACGATGGAACAATAAAGGTATGCCCATTAGTGTTCGCACACCGGCAGCCGGTGCCGACAGGGCGGCAACTTATCAGGGAAATATTAGAGGCAGAGGGAAGGTGTTCACCGCGCAAGGAGCCGACTATAGTGGAAATATAAAAGCCACCAAACCTGTGAAGGGCGGTGGAAGCATCAGCGGAAAAATGTGGAACAACAAAGGTCAGCCAACAACCGTTCGCATTCCTTCGGGAGACGAGGCATTGTTTCAGGGTAATATAAAACGCGGAAGACCGGTGAAGGGCGGTGGAAGCATCAGCGGGAAAATGTGGAACAATAAAGGAACGCCAATTCCTGCACGCATCCCTCCTGCAGGTGCCGAAAAAATTGGAAGGTACACTGGCGGCTACCGGCTTTTTGATCTCAGGCCCAGCATGCGAAACCAGGGTGAAGAATTTACCGGTACCATGAAAGCAAAAAAACCAGTGAAAGGTGGTGGCAGCGTTAGTGGAAAATTATGGAACAACAACGAACAACCAATTCAGGTAAAAATTCCTGGCGAAAAGTCAGGAAATGCTGCTTCTTACAGAGGAAAAGTAAAGATCAGCCGGAGAGAATATGTAAAGAACCCGAATTCCGCTGACGAAGCCCTGAAAAAAAACAGACCCGATAAAACCACCTACCTGGTAGACGACTTACAGATAAAGGTTAAGCAAAAAGATTACAAAACGCGGCCAAATGCCGCTAAAGGATCGATGCCTGGAATTGCTCCGGGAAAAAATTCAATCAAGGCGAGTGAGTTTACCAAAGCCATGCGCCAAAACTGGAACTACAAACACAACCCAAGCAGCGATGATGAAGCGCTGGATCAGCACGCGCCAAGCAAAGCCTTTGCACGCGCGACCGACTACCAGGGAAATATTAAAATGAAAAAATTCAAGTTCTTTGATAAAAAGGACCTTCATCCGGATGCTGCTTTTGTAAAAACCAACAAGAATAATACAGACGAAGAAAGAGGCGTGCTTACAAATTTTAAACTATGGTGGGCGAAGCTATTTAAGAAAAGCGATACCCAGCCTGATCATCTGAAAGAAAAATACCGGAAGCCGCGTTACGATAAACGTGAAGAAGGCCTGTGGTACGACTAACCTACTATGAACTGGAACTTATTACAAGAAGCTGATCAATTGGATGACCTGCTTACTGAATCTTCTGAAAGAAAAATTCTGATCTTTAAACACAGCACACGTTGCTCCATCAGTAACACCATGCTTGCCCGACTGGAAAGAAACTGGAAGGATACAGAGGTGAATGATCTGAAGCCTTATTTTCTTGATTTGCTGGCTTACCGGCCTCTCTCAAATGCGATTGCAGAAACCTTTCGTGTTGAGCATCAATCGCCACAGGTGCTGATAATCTCGAAGGGGCAGTCTATTTACGACCGCTCACACTTCGATATTGATTTCGACCAAATCAGGAACGTTGCTAAAAATTAAACGTCACGGTTTGTTTTACAGAATCGTGAAGACTTAAAGCAACCGGGCAGGTGAGTGCGGCATTTCTCAATTTCTGCTTCTGAACATCGGTGGCCTGAAGTGTGGGGTGCGAAAGTGTAACCTGTATTTCGGCTATTTTGCGGGGTGACGATCCCATAATTTTCACCACCTCGGTTTGCATTCCCCGCATATCAACACCCTCACGCTCTGCCAAAATACCCATGGTTGTAATCATACAGCTGCTCAGGGCTGTACAAACGAGGTCGGTCGGGCTAAAAGCTTCTCCCTTTCCCTGGTTATCGACCGGGGCATCGGTTATTACCTTGTCTCCCGAACGGGTATGAATGTTTTCAGTGCGTAAAGTGCCCTTATATTCTGTTGTAAGCGTAGTCATGAATACCGAAAGTTAAATTTTTGCGTTTCCTTAATAGCCCTTAAATTTATTGTAAAGTTTGCTGGAAAGAATGGTGCGATTTCGAAATATTTTGTGGGCTCTCGTGTTGGTGATAGTCACATCATCGGCAGGGTTTGGCCAAACGCTTGACAGTTACGAGTATCAATCCGAGTTTGTTTGGGGTATTAATAAGAATACATCGGGTGGATTAATTGGCGGCTTTGTTTTTAAAAAATCACGCAAGCTGACTGACCGCATGTTCGAGACTTACGGTCTGGAAATCATGAACGTTAAACATCCGCAGGAAGTAAGAAGAAACTCGCCTTACAGCGGCAACTTTTATTCGTTCGGAAAAAATAATTACCTGTACGCTTTCCGTTTTCAGTATGGCCGCGACTTAGTCTTGTTTAAAAAGGCCCCGCAACAAGGTGTAGAAATAAAAGCGGTGGGTGCAATTGGCCCCAGTCTTGGCGTTGTTGCACCGTACTATGTTGAATGGGGATCTATTGATATGCCCTTTACTATTCGGGAACAATATCACCCGGGTATTCCTGAAGAAAATATTCTTGGTCCGGGGCATTTGTTTGAGGGGCTGGGCGAATCGAGTCTTGCCATTGGTGCCAATTTAAAATTGGCCATCAACTTTGAGTTTGGAGCTTTTAAAAGTCAGGTAACAGGCTTTGAAGGTGGATTTTTATTAGACGCCTACGCCAAAGAAATTGAAATGGTACCCGCTGCTAAAAATTACTGGGCCTATCCTACATTCTTTATTACGTTCTTCTACGGATCTCGCAAGTAACTGTTTACAGAATAATTCCCAGCAACAAACCGGCAAGAATGATGAACGGAGCAGGAATTCGTGTGAACGACAATACACAAAAGGTGCCGATGGTAAAGGCGAAATTTAAAAGTGTATTGTCTAACGGTTGAAATAAAATAACGGCAGCCGCGGCTATCAATCCTGCACTGGCAGCCGTAATTCCTTCGAGCGAGGCTCGTACCATCCGGTATTTCTTGAGACCATCCCAAATCCTTATCACAAAAAAAATCAGGAAAGTTCCAGGCAAAAAAATCCCCGCTGCCGACATGAAGGCTCCCACAATTTCGCCAACGGTACCATACTCGCGCATAGAAAGGGAGCCAATAAAAGCACTAAATGCAAACACGGGCCCCGGAAGGGTTTGTACCATGGCATAGCCGGTTAGAAACTCGTTGTGGGTGAGGTATTCTTTTTTGGTAAACTCAACCGGCCTCATGCTTTTCTCGACTGAATCTTTCTTTACAAATTCAGTATACAGCATGGGTGCCAGCACCTGGCCTCCGCCAAACACGAGACTGCCGTTACGATAAAAATTTTCGAACAGGCGGATCGGCCGGGTTACCTCCGGAATTCCACGGGTGGCTAATCCCAGTAATGCAGCAAAAACCAGCACGCCTATCCACAATAAAAAATTCGACCACTGAATTTTAATTTTGTTCTTTTCTTCCTTAGGCTGCGACCGAAACTTAAATGATGATATTCCTCCGGCCAAAAAAAGAATAAGAGGATAGATAAAAGGTGATTGAATAAAATACGATGTAATAGCCGAGGCCACCATAATCAGAATTCCGGTTTTGGTGTTCACGGTTTTTAAGCTGATGGAATAGGCCGCAAAACTCACAAACCCAACGGCCATCGGCTGTATGAACCGGGTAAACTCAAGTGACCAATGCAACTGTTGAATATCAAACAATGAAATGGCAAGAACGGTCATGAAAATAACCGATGGTAATGTCCACGCCAGCAATGTAAGGTAGGCCAGGTTAGGCCCGCCTATTTTAAAACCAACGCCAATCAGGGTTTGAGTAGAACTGGGACCCGGCAAAATCTGGCAAAGTGAATTGAGTTCCAGTAAGTCGGCTTCCGATAAATAACCTCGCTTTTTTACGAGCACTTTTTGAAAATGAGCCAGATGTGCCTGTGGCCCTCCAAAAGTAGTAAGGGCGAGCATGAGCACATCTTTTAAAAAAATATAATATCGTACGCGCTGAAACAATGTACTGGTTGCTTCAGGTTAAACTACTTTTTCTTTAATCCTATTTCCGCTAGCCGCTGATCCAAAAAATCTCCTGCCGTAATATCTTCAAACAATTTCGGGTGGCTGGCATCTACACATCCCGGTAAACAGGTAAGATCCATTTCGGAACGGGGGTGCATAAAGAAAGGAATCGAATACCGTGGTGTGTTCATCTTTTCACGGGGAGGGTTCACTACACGGTGTATCGTTGATTTTAATTTTTTGTTGGTGTGGCGTTCCAGCATGTCGCCTACATTTACCACCAACTGATCGGGCAGCGCTGTGATGGGAATCCACTTACCGTCTCTTCTCAATACTTGTAGGCCATCGGCACTTGCCCCCATCAACAGGGTAATTAAATTAATATCGCCATGCTCGGCTGCACGAACCGCATCGGCAGGAATAGCATCAGGGTCTTCAATCGGAAAATAATGGATAGGCCGAAGAATGCTGTTTCCATTCTTCACTTTTGCATCAAAATAATTTTCAGGCAATCCCAGATACAACGCAATGGCACGCAACATGTGTACGCCTGTTTTTTCAAGACGTCTGTACACTTCCAGGCTGATCTCTTTGAACTCATGGATTTCCTCAGGCCAAACGTTTTCCGGATACTCTTTCTTAATAGGATCACCATCGGTTACCTCCTGGCCAACATGATAAAACTCCTTTAAATCGCCTGTGTTACGACCTTTGGCATGTTCTTTTCCTTTGCCGATATATCCTCGCTGACCCGCTAATCCGGGTATCTCATATTTCTGTTTCACCGCATCGGGCTGTGCAAAAAAATTTTTGATACTTGAATAAAGCTTTGCAGACAATTCATCTGTTAAGTAGTGGTTGCGAATGGCTACAAACCCTATGTTGTTGTATGCTTCGCCTAAAGCGGCTACAAACTTGCTTTTCTTAACAGGGTCATCGCCATAAAAATCGGCCAGATCGAGCGATGGAATTTCAGTATATAGTTTGTCACTCATAAGTCTTGTTCGTTGGTTACTGCTAAGCTACTTAATTTTAACTAAATTTACCCTGCTTGCCTTGAACCAGATCACTGGCTTTATTGTTAACCAAACAGGTGCTACTAAACAGAAATAAAATGAAAACAACGCGAAGAAAATTTATCATTGATTCTACAAAAATCACACTCGCTGCCACTGTTGGATCCTCTCTCCTGGCAGAGGCCGTTCATGCTCAAACAGGGCGTTCCGCTTTTCAATTTACTCAGTCTCCGCTTCCCTACGCAAAAAATGCCCTGGAACCAAACATCGATGCGATGACCATGGACATTCACTACAGCAAGCACCATGCTGGTTACATTAAAAATATCAACGATGCTATTGCTACGGAAAATATTAACTACACTTCAGAAGCTGAATTTTTTGCAAACGCTTCCAAACTTTCTGCCAAGGCGCGCAACAACAGTGGTGGTGCATGGAATCATAATTTTTTCTGGGCAGTGATGAAGCCAAATGGCGGAGGGGCTCCAACCGGAAAAATAAGTGACGCCATCAATGGAGCATTTGGTTCCTTTGATAAATTCAAAGAGCAATTTACACTAGCAGCCATGAGTCGTTTTGGTTCAGGCTGGGCATGGTTAACCATTCAAAATTCAAAATTACAAATTGGCTCAACTCCCAACCAGGATAATCCCATGATGGATATTTCAGACTTCAAAGGCACTCCATTATTAGGTATCGATGTTTGGGAACACGCCTACTATTTAAAATATCAGAACAAGCGCAACGAGTACGTTGGTAACTGGTTTAATGTAATCAACTGGGACGAAGCAGCCAGGCGGTTAGGGTAGTTGTTTTCTCTTCTTTCCCCCAATCAAAATAAAAAGCCGGTCATTGTGTGCAATGACCGGCTTTCTGTTTTTTTAACGGCCGTTGATACCGTTACTCTTTCGGAACTTCAGGTGCTTTTTTGCCTCCGCCTAATGGGAAGGACAGACCGAAGTAGGGTCTGAAATAGTCGGTCGCTTCAATGCTGCCATCTTCAAGTTTTGCAAACGTCCATTTGTAATCGGCACCAACATACAAGAAGGATGCTATCTGGTACACCACATTAAAGTTGGCGAGCGAATTCTGGTCCAGTGTAAAAGCATCGCCCAAATCCTGCAGCCCGCCCTTAATATAGCTGCCACTGATGGTAATCTTGTCGGCCAGTTTAGAGGCTTCAAGCCCAACCTGTACCAATGCCGGAGAAGTGGCTGAAATCTGATCGGGCAACAAAAGCGCTCCGTTAATTCTGAATTTATTAAAGAAGATCATACCCAGATTTCCATAAATCCCTTTCTGACCTTCGGCCGTACCGAGTGAAAGAATTTTTTGGTCTTTGTTGATTTCATAAATCGCGTCAAAAAATTGTGGCAGGTAGTGATCTTCATACCACAGGCGTTCGATTCGGGTGTCCAGTGAAAAAGCAGCGGCTATTTTCATTTTGGCTGAAAGTCCTGCGCTGGTTCCCATTCCTTTTTTATAGGTGATGGCATCGGCAGCAAATTTCGAATCCAGGGTATCCGATTCAATTTTTTTCAGTTGACTGGTTTGGCCGTAACCAACCAGTTTGATGAAGCTGGTGTTCAGGAATGTAATTCCGGCATCAAACGCATTGGCTTTGATACCATCTTGTTTTAAAAATACCGCTGTGCTGTCGGCATTTGTTCCTTTATCGGTAACGAAGGAGTATCCGACTTCGAAACTCCTGACAATCGGAATGGATGTTGTTCTCAACGGACGGGCATAGCCGCGAACACCTAACAGGTTGAATCCTTTGATGTCGCTGTACACACCCTCCATCCCAACAATTTCTTTGAAATTCAGATCAACATTGAAACCAAATTTTCTCGCTTCAAAGCTGGGTGAGTTCGAATAGTTATTGATCAGGGTTCCATATCCAAGCGATACACCATACAGGTCTCCGGCCCGAACATAGATGGCATCGTCTTTCTTTTTACCCAGACTGACGTACCGAATCATGCGAAGTATCTCAACGCCACCCTGAAATTCTTCTGTTCTGAATTCCCTGGTATCAACATTAAACTGAATTGGAATATCAAACCCGAATCCGAATTTCCAAACACGAAATTCTGGTTGAAGTCTTAAACCGGCATAGGTTTCGTCACCAATTTTTGTAAGTCCAAAAGATGCCTTGATGCTGCCCAGGCTATCCATGGCCATGGCCTCCGGATCAATATTGGCCAGATCATTATTTGAAGTTTCCTGCGCATAAGAAGTCAGCAGGGTACTTGTTGCTACTAAAATGAAGAGTATAATTTTTTTCATGGTACAAAATAAATGTATTGATTCTACCGAAGCATCATGAAGTAATATTTTCAGTGCTTTTCAATATTTATGACGCCAACCCCTGAACCGGTAACCGGGAACGTTGAAATCCGAAAAAACAGTGCTTGGCATCCACGTCAATTCCTGATAGCTTTGTATAAACTGCCGGCATGGATCTTACTATTTTGTTTAGTCCGTTAGAGGAATCGGTTTACTCCGACATCACTTCACCATCTTCTTTTTATAAAAACATCCGCATCTTCGGTGATAAAATGCCGGGCTATAAAGATGCGCACATCGCCATCTTTGGAATAAAAGAGGCACGCGGTACTTCTGTTAACCCGGGTGCAGCCCACGGCCCCGATGAAATCAGAAAAAAATTGTACAACCTCAAAAAAGGAAATGGCAGCTACCGCATTGTTGACCTGGGAAATTTAAATCCCGGTTACGACCTGGACGAAACCTATGTGCGCACCAGTGAAGTATGCCGCATGTTACTTGAAAACAATGTGCTACCCATTGTAATAGGAGGAACACACGACCTCACCTACGGCCAGTACTGCGGCTACGAAACCATGAATAAACTGGTAAGCCTGCTGAATGTAGATGCCTTTTTGGATTTAGACGATAAGCGTGAAGCTGATGCCAACCATCGTCATATTCACAAGCTGATGTTGCATGAACCCAATTTTCTATTCAGCTATACACACCTGGCTTATCAGAGTTATTTAATTGATCCGTTATCGGTTTCCATTTTGGAGAAACTTTACTTCGAAGCCTTTCGCATCGGGCAGATGCGAACCAGTCTACAGGAAATGGAACCCACTATTCGCAATGCCGATTTACTTTCCTTTGACATTACTTCCATCCGATCTTCTGATGCCCCCGGCAATGCACACGCACAACCATTTGGACTTACCGGTGAAGAGGCCTGCCAGATTTGCTGGTATGCCGGCCTCAATGAAAAATTAAGCTCGGTTGGGTTTTATGAATATAACCCGGATAAAGATGACGAGCATAAGAAAACAGCTTCGGTGGTTGCTACGATGATCTGGTATTTCATCGAAGGATTTTACCATCGTAAAAAAGAACAGAATTTTAAAAGCAACGATTTCATTAAATATGTGGTGGCATTAAATGCCGAGCCTGAAACCATTACTTTTTTTAAAAGTAAATTCAGCGAAAAGTGGTGGATGGAAGTGCCCTACCCGACAGGGCGCGAACGCTATTCGCGTAACAGTATTGTACCCTGTAGTTATAACGACTACCAACAAGCCGCTAAAGGAGAAGTACCCGAGCGGTACATCAGCACGATGGCTAAATTGATGTAACGCATTTAGGGTGATGGATTGAATTATTTTAATCGCCACTTTTATCTAACGATTCGCTTTAATACTTAAACAAGAAAAGGGAAGTAGTCGTCTGACCGCTGCTAACGGAAGCTTTCAGAATCTGACAACTAAGACCCGTTTGATTTAAATGTTGGTGCAATCTTTAGGTATGTTAGCAGATTATCAGCTTTAAGTATGACACAAAATCAACTTGCTCTCGCGGGTGTTCGCATGGCAGCAGCCGTTACAATGGTCATTCACGGTATTACACGGCTCAGCCTGGGCACCGTGTCGGATTTTGATGGATGGCTGGCCTCCATCGGGTTTCCTCCTTACACCGCATGGGGAATTACTTTTTTTGAAATCCTGGGCGGATTAATATTAATCTGGGGAAAAAAATGGGTGCCTGCACTCTGCATTATTTTTTCCATCCAACTGGTCATGGGCATCTTCTTGGTTCATGCCCGCGAAGGATGGTTTGTTGTGGGTGCCGGCCGAAACGGCATGGAGTACAATGTGCTTTTGATCATTTGTTTTGTTGCTACTGCTGTGGCGCATTGGAAGAGAAAAGCATAAACTATTCTTTATTTAATCCTTGCTCAGCTTGCGTCTCAAATAAACGGCTACTCCGTACCCGACCAACAAAGGTCCTACAAGAATAACTGACAACCCCGTTAAAATTAACAGTACAGTGTACGCAGCATCGTGCGGGGTTGGGTTTCTTACACCTCCCATAATGTTAAACACAACCCGGTGAAGATTTAACGCGGTTAAAGATGCGATAATCAGGCAGATTGGCATGAGTGTGATCACGAGAATATTCCAAATTTTAAGGCGCGTAAAATGTTTCAAAAAGTAAAACAGCAACCCTAATCGCCAACTGGCTACCATCGCCAGAAACCAAACGTTGATGGCGTTGGCCGTCTCAATCGAAAAGAATCGCTCTACAGGGATAGCATAAAAAATAGCAGGAAATGAAGTGAGCCCGATGAATGTTACAACGCGAAAATATGTCCAGCCCTCAATCGCGAAAGGTTTTACAATCAGCCAAATAAAAAGCGCCAACACAAAAATATAAATTACAGAGCCCAGCCCCAGGTGCTGCAGAAGGCTGGCGCCAGGGTCATCCCAATAGCGACCAATACCAACAAACCAGGTCCCGGCCAGTCCGATTAAAAAATGCTTTTGTTTGAACGAAAGCATTTCCTCCCGGTTAAGCCGGAATATTAATAGTTGTTTTATCGTTTGTGCCGTGCCCATTCACGATAATGTTAATTTCTGATTCGAAAGATAAACTAAATCTTTCATCAAGAATTTCCACCATGCCATCAAACAGAAATGAGTGAACCTGTTAATTGCGTATCTTTAATCAAGAATCCTGTCCAAATGAAAACTCACCCGCTCTGCATTTATATTTTTCTTCTGCTTTCTCCGGCCTGCACCAATTCCAATGGAAACGATGAACCGCTGGACACTTACGAGATCGAGGGTGCATTTCCCAATCTATCTTTTACCCGCCCGGTCGACTTTCAGCATGCCGGTGACAACTCTAACCGGATTTTTGTGGTGGAGCAAGCCGGGGTTATTTCTGTCTTTCCAAATAATTCCAATGCTGCTTCAAAAAAAACATTTCTGGATATTAAGGACAGAGTGAATGATAGTGGTAACGAAGAAGGATTGCTGGGTCTCGCTTTCCATCCGGATTATGAAACCAACGGATATTTTTATGTGAACTATACTGCCTCCGATCCAAGGCGAACCGTTATTTCACGCTTCACTGTTTCAACAGGTGATGCCGATGCGGCCGATGCCGGAAGCGAGCATATTATACTTGAATTTGATCAACCATACAGCAACCACAACGGAGGGCAAATTTCGTTCGGGCCTGACGGATTTTTATATATCGCGGCAGGCGATGGTGGTTCTGGGGGCGATCCTGATGAGAACGGCCAAAACCGTGCTACCCTGTTGGGAAAAATTTTACGCATTGATGTAAACCATCAGGAAGACGGAAACGAATACGCCATTCCTGCCGACAATCCTTTTAAGAATAACACCAGCGGGTACCGCGAAGAAATTTATGCGTATGGGCTGCGTAACCCGTGGCGCTTTAGTTTTGATGTGCCCACAAACCGTTTATGGGCAGGCGATGTTGGGCAAAGTGCCTTCGAGGAAATTGACATCATCGAAAAAGGTGGCAATTATGGCTGGGATGTGATGGAGGGCAACCATTGCTACGAACCCTCCAGTGGCTGCAATCAAACCGGATTAAAAAAACCCGTTTGGGAATATGGGCGCGACCTGGGCATTTCTGTTACAGGTGGTTTTGTGTATCGCGGGTTAACCCTTACACAACTTAAAGGAAAATATATTTATGCCGATTTCGGCTCAGGCCGGATTTGGGCGTTGAATGTTTCCAACATCAATCAGCCGGTTAATTCCCTGTTACTTCAGGCTGATTTTAACATCGCTTCCTTTGGCGTGGATCAAGCCAACGAGCTGTACCTCTGCAGCTTTGATGATAAGATTTATAAATTGAAAAAGGTACAGTAGGCTATCGCCTGAACGGAAACAAAAAAATATTACCGATCAGTTTAAACACCACATCCAGGGTGAAGCCCACGATCCTGAACGGCAGGAGCAACAGCCAAACCAAAGGAAACAAAATCAGCATGAGCAAGGCCAGCGGCCAACACACAATCAGCAGTAAACACCAAAGGGCAAAAGCGATAAAAGTTTTCATTGCCCCCTGGTCAGCAAAAAAATGGCCAGATAATAAAGATCTCATTTTTGACAACTCTTACTATCTAAAAGGAATTTTCGCCTTCAATTCCGAACAGGGCACTGGTCAAAAATGTACAGCGCTACTCTGACCGAAGGCATTTTACCGGGTTTACACGAGCAGCCCGAATGGCTTGCGATGCAACTGTTAGCCAGGCGATGAGCAAAGCCAGTACCCCGGCAACAACAAAATACCAAACGGTTAATTCTACATGAAAAGCAAACCGATCTAACCACTGGTTGAGCATGTAATAACTAAATGGTAAGGCCAGTGCAATTGAGATCACCACCATTTTGGTAAAATCACCTGAAAGCAGCACCACAATGTTAGATGATGAAGAGCCTAATGCTTTTCGTATGCCGATTTCTTTCAGCCTTCGTTCGGCTGTAAACGCTGCCAATCCAAACAAACCAAGGCACGAAATCAGAATGGCAAACAAAGCAAAGTATGACGATAACGAAGCCACACGCTGTTCAGCCGCGTACTGTCGCGCATAATCCGCATCCTGAAATGAGTACTCGAATGCAAACCCAGGGTTAAAAGAAGTGTAAAGCTTTCCCAGCGCATCCAGGGCTTCCTTCTCTTTTCCTCCTTCTAAACGAATCATCACATTCCAGGTGTTTTGTTGGTTCAGAACAAAGAATAACGGCTTCACTTCTTCGTGCAGCGATTGAAAATGAAAATCTTTTACCACACCAATGATTTCCAAATCATACTCGTCCCAAAGCTTTATTCTCTTTCCAACAGGATCTTTCAATCCCATAACGCGAATCCCCGCTTCATTAAAAATAATGGCTGAGGTGTCGGTACTGTGTTCTCTTGAAAAAGATCTACCGTCAGCAAACGTTACACCCAGGGTTTCAAGCATATCGTAATTCACGCGTACATTTTCAAACAAAATTAAATCGTCAGGATTTTTACCTTCCCAACTTAATCCGCTGGTATTATTGTTCTGACCGATCAGTGTATGTCCCATACTGGAAGCAGCAACCACCCCGCGAACCGCACGCGCTTCGGTTAAAAATGTTTCTAACGAAGATTTAAGTTTCCCCTCAATGGGAATACGAACCAGGTTATCCTTCTTATAACCGAGGTTTTTGGTTTGGACAAACTCAATTTGCTTATAGATTACCAGGACAGAAACAATCAGAAAAACAGAAAGAAAAAACTGGAATACCACCAGTCCTTTGCGTGCCCACAACTCACCCCACGAACCTTTCCGCTCGCCCTTTAATACCAGAGCCGGTTTAAAACCTGAAAGAAAAACAGCAGGATAACTACCCGCTAACAATCCGGTAAACAGGGTAATGCCCGTCAGCGACAAAATCAGTTGTGGGTCGGCCAATGAAAGCACCATGTGTTTATCCGTTAGCAGGTTGAAGGCCGGAAGCAACATCCAAACGACAGCCACCGATACGATGAGTGACAGAAACGCTGTTACCATCGACTCGCTGACATACTGAACGATCAGCGATCGCCTTTGCGCCCCCACCGATTTCTTAATTCCAACTTCTTTTGCTTTACGCGATGCCCTGGCCGTTGAAAGGTTCATAAAGTTGATGCAGGCAATGATCAAAATAAAAATGGCTATGATTGAAAACAGCCGGACGTATTCGATACGACCGCCTGCCTGTTTGCCATTTTCATATCGACCAAACAAATACCCATCTGAAAAGGGTCTTAAAAACAAGGAAATATTCGTCTGCTCATTTTTTGATTTAACAAAATCTTTAATCTTCGTTGCAACCTCACCGGCATTACTGCCTTCTTTCAGGATGAGGTAGGTGGGCGGCCCGTTGTTGCCCCAACTGGTAACCCATTCATTTTCTGTTTTGAATTCTTCGAAAGAAAGCACAAAATCAAACTGCTGCGAGGACGCAGCCACCTTGTCAAACACACCTGTTACCTGGAATGATTTTTCATGTTGAAACTCAACTGTTTTGCCCAGTACGTTTTCTTCGGTTGAAAATAATTTTTGAGCCAATTCGCGTGAAATGACAATCGATGTTTTGTCTTTCAGCACCTGATCGGCCTTCCCCTCGATGAGTGGGTAAGAAAAAATGTGAAAGAAATCTCCTCCAACATAGTATCCTTTTGCTTTTACATTGCGATCGTTAATCGAAAGGGTAAACGGGCTGATCCACGTTGTTGTGGCTGCATACTCCACTTCAGGGTATTGTTCTTTAAGCGCTTCCGCCAATAAACCTGGTGTAGAGCTGGTGGTCATAATCCGGTCGGTGTAATCCTGGTTCTCCATCACCTGGAAGAGGCGACTATCTTTTTCGTGGAATTTATCCATGCGGATTTCATCCATCACCCATAAATATATGAGCAGCGTGCAGGCCAAGCCTGTCGATAACCCAATCAGGTTGATCAGAAAAAACCCTTTCGCCCGCAAAATATTGCGATAAATAAGTATGAGGTTGTGTTTGAACATACGGCTAATGTTAAGCTACTGTCAAAGACCCGTTGCCCGATAGAAATGTTGCAAAAACAGAAGAATAAATCTGATATTTTTTTTGAGGTCACATTTCCTTAAACAGAAGGTAAAACCCCCCGACAATTAACCAATTTTAGAATTGACTGGTGGCTTAAACGACTAGAAAACAGAAAGCATCACTTTCGGGTATTCAAAGCATTGACAAGTTCATCTCTCTTGTGCTGCAGCTTTCCCTGCGCAGAAGTAATTTTCAGTGTGACGCCTTCGGTCGAACCTCCTGGCAGGATATCCGTCATGGTTCCGATGGCTTTCACATACCAGTCGGTCCAAACCTCCAATATATGCTGTTCATCAGCTATTTTCGATCCTGATTTAATGGCTGCTTTACTCAGCTCAAATTCTACCGCCAGTCGTTTGTGGGCATTCGTGCTCACTTCATCCACCAACAACAGGGTTTCGCTTTCATCTGCCGAGCATAACAGAAATGCAGTTGCCAACGCACTTACGCCCACATTCTTCATCTCTTCTGCCGATACCATGTCAATGCGGTCTCCATCGGTATGATAAAATACATCGGTAAAGTGCCACATCAGCAAACCGGGAATTTTGGCTTGTAGAAAAGGTGTGTGGTCGCTTCCTCCCTCAAACGGGTTAGACTGAACATTCCACCCGTTCGTTCGTGCCTGTTGGAAACAGCGGTTGAGCAGGATATCGTTGAAATAATGAGGGAACATTTGCGCCTCGGTTAGTACGTTACCTCCCCATTCGGTATGCTTTTCGTTTCCGCGTGTCCAGATGGCGGAAGGATCCGGCATTTTTTCTATCAGGAAGGTGCCCCCTGTTTTAGATACATCTTCGCCTACCATGTCCAGGCTCAATCCCCATTTAATTCCCCTGGCTCTTACTGCATCATCTTTAATGTACCGATCGGTTGAATTAATTTCATCTCCCCATAAAAAAGTGATGGTTCGTAGCGGAACCAGTTTCTTTTGCTGAATCAGCTCTGCTGTTGTTCGCGCCATTTCTGCCAGGGTTCCTACACCTGTTGCGTTATCATTTGCTCCGGGCTCCTGCACGTGCGCACTAAAAACAAATCGTTCATCGGGATGGGTCGTTCCGCGTGCATTTGCTACCAGCGTTAACTCATCGGCTGTGTAAATCTTTGTTTCGGTTTTGACGGTTACCCGCAAGGTTCCTTTAGCCAATACTGCTTTCAGTTTTTCCTTTGCCTGATACGACAACAGAATGACCCACTTCTGCTGTTCGATGTCCTTCAAGGGAATACTCTGAAACTGAATGGAGTTAACATGCTTTTCAGGCTGATTGTACGCGGGCATGGAATAGGCCAGCACGCCAGCCGCTCCCATTTCCATAGCAATGGAATACAGGTTTCGTGCACCTGCTTCCCCTAATACAATTTTTCCTGTTACATCTTTCCCTTCAAAATCCTGTCGGGTACCCTGTCCTACATCTATCACTTCGGCTGTTATTCCTTCTTTGGGTGTACTGGCTGAATTAACGGCCATCATGTTGTGGTTGGTAGCATACATGAGGATGGGCGTGACCTCTCCTTCTATGGTAAGTGATGCCGAAACAGGTTCCCATGTTGGATGTCTCATTTTCCGCGTTTCAATACGATAAGTCAGCGGTCCATCTGCTTCACCGGTTACTTCTTTTTTAAAACCTGCCTGTTGAAGAATTTTTTCGACATACCCGATGCTTTCATTAAAGCCGGTATTCCCTGCCAGTCGCCAACGAGGCTCAACAAATTTCACGGTTTCAAAGGCATCGTTTGCCCGAAATGTATTTCGCAGGTTTACAAAGTGTTGTTCAAAAGATGCTTCAGGCTTCTTTTGTGCATATCCAACGAAGGCTAACATGGTAAGGAGCAAAAGCGTAAAATGTTTTTTCATGCTTGAATTAAATTTTCTATACCAATGCGAAGGGGCTGCCAGCCTAATCTTCCTCATAAAATTCTTTTAACGATCCAAAGTAAATATTGTTCCACCCATCGGTTATATCAGTAAAATCATCATCCGGTATATTGGTGTGTCGTAACTCAACAGAAGTTCCCTGATCGTGCGCATGAAGCTTGATTGTTACAATTGATTCATCCGGTTGATCTCCGAAATACCATTGCTGAACAATTTTTTTGCTAGGTTCAAACTCCAGGTTTTTTCCAACAATGCTGCCATCCCACAATGAAAATTCGGTTCCGGGCACCGCTTTCATTTCAACTTTATCGCCTGTCCACAATTGAATGGTTGCTTCTAAGGTAAGTGCAAGATATACCTCTTCGGGGGGTGCTGAAATGATGTAGTATTTTTTAAAGTCTTTCATCTGTTGCTAAGATACTTGATTACTTTTGTCGTGCCTATTGGCCATACAGAATATGATTGAATTAATAAAATCGATTATCGACTTTGTTTTACACATCGACCAACACCTGGTAGAAATTGTGAACGACTATCAAGCCTGGACGTATCTCATTCTTTTTTTGATCATTTTTGCTGAAACCGGTTTGGTGGTAACACCAATTTTACCGGGCGACTCGCTGCTGTTTGCAGCGGGAGCCGTTATAGCAAAACCAGAAACAGACCTGAGCATTATGCTGATGATGGGTTTGTTGATTTTGGCTGCCATTTTTGGCGACCTGGTTAATTATCATATCGGAAAATACATTGGTCCGAAAGCTTTCAGCGGTCATTATAAATTTTTGAAAGTCGAGTATCTGAACAAGACGCATGAGTTTTATGAAAAACACGGGGGTAAAACGATTATTTATGCCCGTTTCATTCCTATCGTACGAACCTTTGCTCCATTTGTAGCGGGAGTTGGAACGATGAGTTATACCAGGTTTGCCACCTTTAATGTTGTGGGGGGCATTGCCTGGGTTTCAAGTTTTCTGTTGTTGGGGTTTTTCTTTGGCAGCCTTCCGATAATCAAAAATAATTTCACTTACGTGATTTTCCTGATCATCATTGTATCTGTACTTCCGGCTGTTATCCAGGTATGGAAAGAGAAAAGGAAATCAAATCACTAACGATTCTTTCCAGCAAGAGGCAAGTCGGTCTACAAAACATTACTTAACTGCTCCTTAATTTTCTCCAATTCCTCCTTCATCAGCACCACGTGTTTTTGAATCTCAGCATCGTTTGCCTTTGATCCGATGGTGTTGATCTCACGGCCAATTTCCTGTGAAAGAAAGCTTAGTTTCTTACCGCTCGATTGAGCCTCGCTTAGAACCTGTAAAAAATAATCGAGATGGGTTTTCAGGCGTACGCGTTCTTCGTGGATATCCAGTTTCTCTATGTAAAAAATAATTTCCTGCTCTAACCGATTGGTGTCGTACCCTTCTTCTCCTAAAAAGGCGATCACATTACCTTTCAGCTTTTCACGAATTCGCTCCACCCGTTTCGGGTCAAGTTCTTCTACTTTTTTAAGCGCTGTGCTTATTGATTGGATATACTCGCGGAATTTTCCTTCCAGGGTCTTGCCTTCAGTTTTTCTGAATCTATCACACTCTGAAATTGCCTGAATCACTACTTTTTTTACCGCACCCCAATCCTCTTCGTTATCTTCTTCCGGTTTGCTTTGTATAACATCCGGTGAGTTGAGTGCTAACTCAAAAAGATTTTCATGGGAGGTATCCACCTTGTCGGCCAGTTTTTTTAACCGTGTATAGTAAGCCAGAAAGAGATCCTCATTGTAGGTTTGTTTAACCTCTTGCTGGCCATACCGCTGGTACTCGATGTTGAATGAAATCTTACCTCGTTCTAATTTTTCGCTGATCAGGTTTCGTACTTCCAGCTCTTTATCCGAAAATGCTTTTGGCAGACGCAACCCTAAATCCAGAAATTTGGAATTCAGACTTTTGACCTCCACCGTGATCTGAATCTGGCCATTATCAAGGTTTGCCTGGCCGAAACCCGTCATCGACTTTATCATACAGAAGATTTAAAAGCGGGAAATTACAACCTTTCTAGAAATCGAAGCCAAGGGTCACCATCCACGTGGCATTTCCCACTTCGTAATTCTCCACAGGCCACGCTACATCTACTTTCATATAATAGCCCAAAAATACCGAGCGTGCGCCAACACCATAACTGTATAGCCATGGATTTAAATAATTCTTAATATCGATCTGGAACGGAGGGCTGTCGATGCGATCTACATTGGCACTGGTTTCGCCAGAAAAAGGTGCTTTGCCGGACCAACTCGTACCAATATCGTAGAATGCAATCAACTGCAAATGTTTAAAAAAGTTTGAGTTGACGGGGCCACTGGTTAGTGCCTGCACAATGGGTACGCGAAATTCGGCATTCATCAGCAAAACATTGTTTCCAAAAATAGATGCATAATCAAATCCGCGCAGGTTGGTGGCATATTCCACAAACAGTATGTCCTGGTTGGCCGACCGCACACCCAACGGATTGTTTTCACCGGTGCTTGTTCTTCCATCGTATTCGGTATCATTTACAATCCAGTTGTCCATTCCACCGAGTAAATATTGTTTGGGTGCTTTTCCAAAGAAAGCTCCGGCAAATCCGCGTACCGCGAAAGTGATTTCCTTATAGATTTTCTGATGATGACGCAAGTCCACGGCAATCTGGCTAAAGCTGTTATCGCTGTTGTTCAGTCCCTGGTGATGCGTGTAGGTGATCTTACCCCGGGTTCCTTCAATAATATTCATGCCCACATTAATGGAGTTATCATAAATCAATTCTGACTTTACGCCAGCATAAAAATTATTGACGGGCTCTTCTGAAGGTGGTGTTACCGGGTAAACATTGGCGGCACCTAAATTGACCGAGCGGGCCATGGCACCAAATGGCTTAAATGTAATGCGTGTACGATCATTCACCGGTAATGACGCGCCTACTTCAAATCGGTTTAGGGAGTACTTGAATGTTGTACTGGATGTAAAAGGCTCCCACCGAACACCTTTGCGATCGAACCGGGCACTTAAGTCGAGCCAGTGCGGCAGGTATTGTACCTCCCCCCAGAAATCTCCGTTGCGCAAATCAACGGTAGTCATCAGCCCGGCTATGATGCGGTAGTTTTCCAACATATCATTCATTTGCCTTTCAATGGCGATGCCAAATCCGCGCATCGGGTCAATCACAGCAGAGGTGATCAGGTTATCGGCACTAAACCGCGATTCGTATGGGAATGGCCCTTGCGTTCTTGTTTTATCGCGCGCCTTCATATAGCGATTTAAAAACGATTCGCTGGGCTGCGCCTGCTTCACTGCTTCATCTTCAAACACATAATTGTCGGTATTCACCACATCGTGTTTTGCTTTTACCGAATCTACCTTCGCAGATGAATTGTCTGTTTGCACGGAATCCTTTTTCACTTCCAGTGAATCGGTCTTGCCCTCTGTAGTATCGCCCTGCGATTCTTTTAATCGGGCATTAATTAAATCGCGAATGCTCATGTTTTTATTCTCTTCCTGCTTGCGTCTTTCGCGTATAACCCGCGCTTGCTGCAGTTCTTTTCTTCGGGTGGGAGGAGTAAACACCTGGCGGTTTAAATTGAAGTCGCGACTAACATAAATTTCGTCACGCATTTTCCGATTGGTAACAATGGCAAACGTTCCGGTTTCGGCATTGAAGTCATATTCTTTAATGCTGGTGGCAAAGTTTGTTATCTGCGAGTAAATGCTGGTAGCCCTGTCGAATTTGAACAGGTTAATGATGCCGCGCTGATCGCTCAAATAATAAAATAAATTAGAGCTAAGGGCTGTGGGGGCATAATCTTTACTGAGGGTATTGGTTACCCGTTGTAAAACCAGTTTGGTGGTGTCCAGGTCAAAAATAAATAAGTTATGATTATCGGTAAGATCGGTCAGGGCTATTTTACTTTTTGTGTTTAATGTATCAGATACCCGATTGGAACTGAAAACTATTTTGTTGGTATTCGGAATAAAGGTTGGATCCAGGTCATCATACTGATCGTTGGTGAGCCTGCGAATCCGGTCCCTTCTGGAACTGATCAGGTATAAATCATTTCTCCCTTCATAATCCGCGCTAAGCACAGCCAGTCTTCCGTTGCCGGAAAAACTTATGCTGCGTACGTTGTTGAATTTGTCTAACTCGCGCGGAAGTTTCGTCTTGGTGCTTAAATCATACAGCCAAAATGTGTAATTACCTTTGTCAACAGCAATCACGCCAAGGGTGTTGGCATCAGACCACTCAATGATGGGAAGGCGGTAATCAACTTCCTGGCTGATTACCTTGCTGCCATGGCGTAAAATGGTTACTTCCTTGCCGCCATCGATGGGGCGAACTTTAATAGAATATTTTCCGCGATCGTTTTCTGCATACGCCAGGTATCGACCATCCGGACTAATCTTAAGGGTTGTAAATTCGGTTGTGCGATTGTGCCGGATTTGGATATGATTGGAGTCGGCCGGACTAATATACGTTTGCCCTACCTGCTGTTGCATTTGTGAATAGTATTGCTGCCATTCAGATAACACTTGCTTATACGTTACACCCAGTGTAATCAAAATGCTTTTCTCTTCGTTGCGTGTGATACGGGTATAATTCAGAATGTTGGAGATGCTGCTCTTACCGTATTTCTCAGCAAGGAAATTCCAAAACGACTGCCCTACCAGGGCTGCCTCATGACCGGAAAGTTTTGAAACCTTGTTTACTTTTTTAGTACGAATAATTTCACGGATATAATCGTCCATCTCGGCTGTCCATCCACGCGCTACATATTCCGATGCTCCGCTTACAAACCATTCTGATAAATTCAACAGCAGGGCACTCTGAAACATCTCTTTCAGGTTGCCTCCATACATCATTTCATTCACAATAAGATTAGAAACTTTGTACAGCAATTCCTGCTTAAATTCCTGAGACGTACCCAGGTAAGATACTTCAATGTAGGGCTTAACATACTCAAGTTCCCCGTTGACATTGAATTGACTTCTGTTCAATCCAACATTGCTTTGCCGTTGATCGGCCAATGAGTTGTAAAGGAAAATGCGTGTTTTAAAATAAGGGGCGTAACCGATCAAATCGGTAATCCTATCAAATTCAGACTCCAGATAATCGAGTGCCTCCTGGGCAACGGCCCTGCGGGCATCATAATAATACACATCGAAGTTTTCACCACTCAGGTAATACCACTCGAAGTTGCGATACTGAATCCTGTTTTTCCCGAAAGTTTCACCTGCCCGTTGTGCCTCACAGGTAATTTGGGTAAACAATAAAATCAGCAAACCAGGTACTAAGAATCTCGCAGAAGCACTCATCTCAACAAATTTCCATCATAATTATAGTGTTTATAACGATCAATGTCCACCTCTTTGTTTATGGGTGTGCCCTTTTCAAGCCATGATGTCAAAACCCCCGAAAAATAAGGTGCCAGGCTTACCCCTTTTGTGCCCAATCCATTGAAAATTACGAGCAAATCGCTTTCAGGATGTGCCCCCAAAATGGGTCTTCGGTCTGGTGTGGTGGGGCGCATCCCCCACGACTGCCCGGTAATTTGAAAAGGAAATTTTACAAGTTCATGTAGTTTTTCCACCAATTCATTTAGCCCCTTTTCGGTTACTGCCCGGGTGGTGTCCTGAAACTGGTAGGTAGCCCCTACTTTCCAGATTTCCGGAACAACAAAGACTCCCCGGTTATAAATTTTCGAAACCTGTTCGCCAGTTCGGATGGATAATGTTTCTCCCTTTAGGGGCCGGATTGGGAGCCATGAAAAAATTTTTCCTCCCGAGGCAGCCTCACCCTGGCAAAAAATTACCTTGCCCGCCCGGTAACCCCGATAGGTAACAGCATGGTCTTCCATCTTCAAATCGTTTTCAACAAATTCCTCCTCCAGCACAAATCCTGTTTGACGAATGTATTCCCGAACAGCCGCTGTAAACTTATTCGTGTTCAGGTACCCGCATTGTTTTAATAAGAGGCCGCCAAAATCATTTTTAACTTTCTCTCCATCGATCGGTGCGGTGTAGATTCTTTCGATATATTTATTTACCGTGGAATCTTCACTTGTTCCCATCCATGCATTTTGCTCTTCCACCGAAATAAACGGTCGATACAGCGGCATCGGGTAAAAGAATTTATCGTTTGTGATTTTCTCGGCAGCTTGATAAAATTCGAACAAGCAAGGAAAGATCGTATCGGCCATCCAGGTCTTGCTCATTTTTTTACCGGTGATTGGATTGAACAACCCCGCTGCTACCTGGGTGGCGGCATGCTCATCGTACTGATCAATGACAAGGATGCGTTTGTTGTGCTGAAGCAGTTGAAGGGCGAGACACGATCCTGCCAAACCCTGGCCAACAATAATATAATCGATTGTTGTTTGTGAATTCAATCGTTAACCGGTTAAAAGACAAAAATCCACCTTATTTTTGGATTTTATTGAACCGGATGCTGGAAGTTAAAAAATTCGTTTTTAACCCATTTATGGAAAACACGTACGTGTTGTTTGATCAGTCCAACACATGTGTCATTATCGATCCGGGGTGTTATGAAAAAGAAGAAGAGGAAGCGCTGGTAAACTTCATTCAATCAAACAACCTGGCTGTCAAACAACTGATCAACACCCATTGCCACATTGACCATGTATTGGGCAATGCCTTTGTTAAAAGAAAATTCAATGTTGACTTGGTCATCCATCCGGTTGAAGCACCCATGCTGAAGGCGGTAAAATCCTATGCTTCCAACTACGGCTTCTTCCAATATCAGGATTCATCCGCGGATGCATTTCTCAATGAAGGCGATGTAGTGAATGTTGGGAACCATCAATTGCAAGTACTCTTTGTACCGGGGCATAGCCCGGGTCACATCGCCTTGTATCATCCGGAAAGCAAAATTCTGATTGGTGGTGATGTGCTGTTTGAAAACAGCATTGGCCGCACCGACTTGCCTGGTGGCGACTATGAAACACTCATCAACAGCATTCATCAAAAATTCTTCACATTACCCGATGATGTTACCGTATATTGCGGTCATGGAGCAGAGACCAGCATTGGTTTTGAAAAGCGAAACAATCCGTTTTGTGCCCTCACGTAATCCATACATCGCATGATTCGTCACATCCCGAATTTTTTAACATGCTGTAACCTCCTCTGCGGATGTTTCGGAGTTGTATTCGTGCTGGAAGGTCGTACGGTGCCCGCTGCCTATTTTGTATGGGTCGCTGGCCTGTTTGATTTTATGGATGGATTTGCCGCGCGGCTTTTAAAAGTAAGCTCGCCCATTGGAAAGGAACTCGATTCACTTGCCGATATGGTAAGTTTTGGATTACTGCCCTCGCTGGTCATGTATAAAATGATGGTGGTCGCTGGCACCCCGTCATACCTTCCCTATGTTGCGTTTTCAATTGCAGCCTTCTCTGCATTACGATTGGCCATCTTCAATTTAGATGAACGCCAGAGTGATTCGTTTCGCGGGCTGCCCACTCCTGCAAATGCTTTGCTGTTAACAGCGCTTCCTTTGCTTCCTTCAATCGCCCTGCTAAAAGATTACCGGGTCTTAACCTTCATCATCATTCTCTCATCTTACCTCCTCGTATCGGGCATCGAATTGTTTGCACTCAAATTCAAAAATTTCAGCTGGGCCGATAATAAAATCCGGTTTACTTTTCTGGGATTGTCGGTATTACTGCTGATTACGTTGCAACTCGCGGCTATTCCGGTCATTATACTATTATATATAGGCCTGTCGTTAGGGGTGCGGGCAGTCTCAAAATAGCGCTACTTTTGTTTTCTCTTTTAATCCTTTGGGTTTGAAAAAAGCCTTTAACACTTCTGTTTATGTGGTTTTTGCACTGTTGATAATCGGGGCCACACATGCGCAACCCTCTGTACTGCAAACAGGCAAATGGTACAAAGTGGCTGTTGAAAAAAATGGTGTGTTTAAGATTGACCGCAACCTGTTCAAAAAAATGGGATTCGATCCCTCCAAAACTGATCCCCGTAAAATAAAAATTTATGGAAATGAAGGCGGCATGCTGCCACAAGCTAACAGTGCGGCCCGGCCAATCGATTTAACTGAACTGGCCATTCAGGTGCAGGGCGAAAGCGATGGGGTGTTTAACGCTGGCGATTACATCCTCTTTTACGCTCAAGGTCCTGATCGATCATACTTTGATAAAAACAAGGAGACTTTCTTCTTTGAGAAAAATTTGTACGCTGATAAAAATTTCTACTTCGTCACGGTAAGCGAATCAAATGGAAAGAGAGTCGTATCGGCCGATGCCATTAGTGGATCATACCCGATGGTGAACCGCTTTGAAAATTTTTCTTACTATGAACTGGATCAATATAACATACTGAAATCGGGCAGAGAGTGGTATGGCGAGAAATTCGACACTTCGCTTGAGTTCGTGAAAAGTGTAAACCTGGGAAATGTTGTTTCGGGCACCCCTGTAAAACTTGTTTCCGATGTAATGGCACGGGCGTTCTCCACCTCTTCCTTTTCTGTTTTCATCAATGGCGTTCAAATTCTTCAACAAAATGTCTCTTCCATACCTAACACACAATATGGTATCAAGGGGCGCGATAGGCGTGATACCGTTACGGTGAATGCCAATACCATTTCAGCACCCGGAAAATCCAGCCAGGAAATCAAATACCGGTATACCAAAGCATCTTCCGGAACATCGATCGGGCACCTCGATTATTTTTTAATTCAGGCAACACAGGAGCTGGCTCTTTACGACCAGCAAACACTATTCCGTTCAACACAAAGTTTAGACAACCCGGTTTCCACGTTTGAAGTGAGTGGAACTTACTCTCAAACACGCGTGTGGGATGTTTCTGATCCGTATGAACCCGTGCAACAACAAACTAATTTTTCATCGGGGAAAACTTTTTTCACATCTGTTACTTCTATCCTGAAAGAATACATGGCTTTCTCTTCGGCTCCTGCACCCGAGTTATCCGGCAGCGTTGCCAATCAAAATATTCGCGACATCCCGGTTCCCAACCTGATCATTGTCACGCACCCCGACTTTAAAAACGAAGCCCTCCGGTTAGCTGCGCATCGAAGCAGTGTCAATAACCTTTCGGTTGCTGTTGTTACTACACAGGAGGTGTACAACGAATTTTCAAGTGGCCGACAAGATATTTCCGCCATTCGCGATTTTGTTAAAACGCTGTATGACCGAAGTCCCTCCATCTTAAAATCCCTCCTCGTACTTGGAAAGGGATCGTACGATTACAAAAACAGGATCAACGGGAATACCAATCTGCTTCCGATATACGAATCCAGGAATTCTCTTGATCCGCTTAAAACCTATTCATCAGACGACTACTTTTCTTTTCTTGAAACCAGCGAAGGAAACTGGGGTGAAGAACCCGTTCAACACCACACCATGGACATAGGCGTTGGTCGTTTACCGGCTAAAAATTTAACCGATGCAAAAAACATTGTCGATAAACTGATTCGTTACGATACCGATCCGGCCCTGATCGGAAAATGGCGAAAGGAAATCGTATTTGTGGCTGATGACGGTGACCCAGGATACTCGCACCAGGATGATGCCAACGAGCTTGCTCAGGCTATTGAAACAGCCCATGATGAAATGCAGGTTAAAAAAATTTTTCTCGATAACTACCAGCAGGAATCCAAGCCAAGCGGGCAGATCTCGGCTGAAACTTATGAACTCATCAGAAAAACATTTTATGATGGTGCTCTCGTGATCAACTATACCGGACACGGAGGCGAACGCCTGTGGGCACAGGAAAAAATCTTTGACGACCTGATGATCGTTCAGTTAGAGAACCAGCGGTATCCCTTGCTGGTTACCGCCACGTGCGAATTTGGCCGGCAAGATGATCCGGGGCTAACTTCCAGTGCCGAACTTTGTTTGTTGCGCAAACAAGGTGGCGCGATCGGTCTGGTAACAACCGCAAGACCCGTCAGCGCATCTACAAATTTTTTATTGAACCAGGCTTTCTACGATGCGTTCTTCCAAAAAGAGAATAACAGACCCATTCCCCTGGGGGAAATTTTCAGAAGAACCAAAAACAACAGCATGTTTGGCGTTTCTAACAGAAATTTTTCGCTCATCGGTGATCCATCTCTCACCTTAGCGTTGCCCGAACTTCGCATTAAGGTCACGGAAATAACAACCTCAACCGGCTCAACCACTTTAAAAGCACTTAGTACCGTTACCGTTAAGGGAAAAATTGTGAATGACCAAGATGAGCTAACGACAGACTTTAACGGGGTTGTTGAGTCTACACTGTTCGACAAACAAACCTCGTTTGTCACAAAGGGTGATGAGAACCTGCCCTATACTTTTAACCAGTGGTACAATGCACTCTTTCGCGGAAAAGCAACGGTTGAAAATGGTCAATTTGAATTTCAGTTTGTGGTTCCAAAAAATATTGCCTACGCAGTTGGTGAAGGAAAGTTGAGTTTGTTCGCGTACGATACCTTACAGGACAGGGAAGCTTCGGGTGCGTCACACAGTTTTCAGGTTGGGTTAAGCGAAGAGAACGTTGCGGAAGACATCACGTCACCTACTCTTCAATTATACATGGGCGATACAACTTTTGTGAATGGCGGCATAACCGGTACCAATACGAAGCTGGTTGGCCGGTTGTACGACTTGCACGGAATAAACATTTCCGGTTACGGAATCGGGAACAGCATTGTTGGCGCATTGGATGATACCGAGACTTTTACACTAAACGATTTTTATGAGGCTGATCTTGATAACCCTACACGCGGAACAATTTCATTTCCGATGAACGGCCTGCCCGGTGGCAAGCATACCATTACCGTTAGCGCATGGGATACGTATAACAATCCTGTTCAGGCACGTGTTAACTTTGAAGTTGCCGGTGGAGAAAATCTCATCATTGAAACTTTCGGAAATTATCCCAATCCATTTCATACTTCAACAACTTTATTCTTTACACACAACCGATCGGGCGATCATTTGAAAGCCGAAGTAACCTTGTATAACAGCACCGGCCTTGCGGTAGAATCATACGAAGTTGATATTCCTGAAAGCAGCTACCATGTTAACATGCTAACCCTGAACAATGCCGATAAAATTAGACCGAGCGGATTATACTTGGCGAGGCTTTCGGTACGTTCTCTTACAGATGGATCGGCCACGGAGCAGGTAGCTAAACTTATAATATCCAATTGATTGATTATCTTTGAACCCTTGAAAAAGAAACACATGAAGGTCGGCTTTTCCGTTGCCTGTGCACTCCTGGTCACACAGGTCGTATTTGCGCAAATAACACCCACCGGTGCCGACTCTACCTACAGGCCCATTACAACAGCAACGCCCTTTTTAACCATTAGTCCCGATGCCCGCCAGGCAGCCCTGGGCGATGCAGGCGCTGCCACTTCACCCGATGCCAATGCGGCCTACTGGAACCCCGCCAAGTTTGTATTTATTGATAAGAAGTACGGGGGAGGAATCTCATGGACACCCTGGCTGGGGAAAATCACTAACGACATGTGGATTTCTTATGTGAGCGCTTTCTATAAAATTAAACGGGAAGAATTGGTGGCGTTTGGTTTTAAGTATTTTGATATGGGTGAGTTTTATGCGCGAGGTCAGAATAATGAAAACGAAGGAACCTTCCATCCCCGCGAGTTCAGTCTTGACTTAACGTATTCACGACTGCTGACCGAAAATTTTAGTGTCGGGTTAACGGGTCGTTACATTCATTCTAATTTATTGGGCAGCTACAATGGCAGTTCTATTATTGACTCCAAGCCGGGCAATAGTGTGGCTGTTGATTTAGGTGTGTTTTATAAAAAAGAATTGAAAGGTGCCAAAACTAACTCCTTAGCGTTGGCGGCTGTCATCTCGAATATTGGCGCTAAGATTTCTTACTCCGATGAAGACAACAAGCAATTTCTGCCAACCAATCTACGGGTAGGTAGTGCTTATACGATTGAGCTTGATCCGTTCAACGCCTTTACCTTCACGCTCGATTTCAACAAGTTGCTGGTACCCTCGCCTGATGAAGACAGAAACATTCCGGACAAGTCGTTGCTGGAAGGCATGTTTGGTTCCTTCTCAGATGCGCCTGATGGTTTTTCTGAAGAGATCAAAGAAATTATTATTAATACAGGCATCGAATACTGGTACCGACAGACCTTTGCCGGCCGGATTGGATATTTTTCCGAATCAAAAGAAAAGGGCAACCGAAAGTATATGACACTGGGCGTTGGTTTTAGAAAAGAACGTTTTGGAATTGATGTTGCCTATCTGGTTCCTACCAACAAGAAAGAACACCCGCTTGCCGAAACGGTGCGGTTCTCTTTGTTGTTCCAGATTCCGAATGATTCCAAAGAAGAAACGGTTACCGATCCTGATTAATGCTCGACAGGAAATCTCCACCTCACTTTCAAAAAAGCAATTCATTTCCGCTGATCAGCCCCGAAACCGTTTTGTTGCCAAACGGATTAAGGATAACACTTGTTCCGGGCGGTGAACAGGAAGTGGTAAAAGTTGAGTTCATTTTCAAAGCCGGGAAGTGGCACGAATCGCAGGCAGGTATTTCTTATTTTACCGCCCAACTTCTTTCAAAGGGTACTTCTACAAAAACAAGTTTTCAGATTTCAAACGAACTCGATCAGTATGGTGTACACCTGGAAGTAAACCCGGGATATGATTTTACCAGCGTAACCTTGTTCGGGGTAACTAAAAACATGGATCGTTTCGTTGACCTGCTCCATGAACTGATTACCGAACCATCCTTTCCTGAAACCGAAGTGGAACAGGCCAAAGGAATCTACATCCAGGGATTAAAAATCAACCTGGAAAAGACCAGCTACCTTGCTTCACGGGAACTTCGCAAATCGCTTTTCGGAGAAGACCACCCGTATGGGCGCGATGCCGGTGTGGCCGATATTGAAAAAATTCAACGGGAACCCCTTCAGCAATTTCACCGGGAATATTTTCGGGATTTTGAAATCATCCTCTCAGGAAAAAATTCCGAATCGCTGACAAAAACCTTGTGCAGAAAATTTGAAGCGTTTGCCATCCACAAAAAAAAGCTGCAAGCGTTCGATCAGAAAGAAACTATTCAACAGTCTATTTACCTGGAAAAGGAAAATACCGTTCAAACTTCTATACGACTTGGTAAGCGAAGCATTTCACGCATCCATCCCCACTATCCAGCACTGTTGTTGTTGAATCATACCTTTGGCGGATTTTTCGGTTCGCGATTAATGAAAAACATCCGTGAAGAGAAGGGCCTTACCTATGGCATCTACTCTTCACTGGCTGTACTCAAACACGACAGCTACCTGTCTATCGGTGCGGATGTGAACAAAGAGAACCGAGAACTCACCATCCGGGAGATTAAAAACGAATTGAAAAAACTGCAAACCGATTTGATTGGTCGCGAAGAATTTGATACCGCCAAAAATCACTTCATCGGAAGTCTGCAAGCCGAAATTACCACCCCCTTTGCCCACGCAGATAAGATCAAAAACATCATGCTGTACGCATTGCCCGGAAATTATTACCCATCACTCATTCAAAAAATTGACTCCCTCAACGAAAAGGAAGTGCAGGAAGTTGCCCAAAAATATTTTGATGAGGAGAGCTTTTCGGTTGTGGCCGTGGGGTAATTGCCTGAATCAGGATATCAAGAATTTGAGGCTTACCAGGATTGATTTTATTGAGACCATAGATTGATTTCTCAATCAAAACCTACACAATCCGTTAAATCCCAATACAGGCAATTTACACCCGTAATAATTCGCGCGAAATCACCAGCTTCTGAATTTCAGTAGTTCCCTCATATATCTGAGTGATCTTGGCATCACGCATGAGGCGCTCAACATGGTATTCTTTTACATAGCCATAGCCACCATGAATCTGAACAGCTTCGGTGGTAACTTCTTGCGCTATTTGTGAAGCGAACAACTTAGCCTGTGCCGCGGCCTTTACAAAATTTTGATTCTTGTCTTTCAGGCATGCTGCATTCCAAATTAATAACCGGGCAGCGTCAATTTTGGTGGCCATTTCGGCCAGCTTAAATTGAATGGCCTGGTGTTGCGAAAGTTCTCTGCCAAATGCTTTTCGTTCTTTCGCGTATTTTAAGGCCAGTTCATACGCGCCCGATGCGATACCCAACGCCTGTGAAGCGATACCGATTCGTCCGCCATTTAAAGTGGTCATGGCAAAGGTAAATCCAAAACCCTCTTCACCAATGCGGTTGGCTTTGGGAACTTTTACATCGGTAAACATCAGTGAGTGCGTATCTGATCCGCGGATGCCCATTTTGTCTTCCTTCTTCCCCACCACAAACCCGGGCATTCCCTTTTCAACAATCAGCGCGTTAATACCCTTGTGTCTTTTCTCCACATCGGTTTGGGCAATCACAATGTACACACTGGCACTGTTACCGTTGGTAATCCAGTTTTTGGTTCCGTTCAGTAAATAATGATCGCCCTTATCTTCGGCTGTTGTACGCTGACTGGTGGCATCGGATCCGGCTTCCGGTTCGGATAAACAAAAGGCGCCAATGATTTCACCGGTTGCCAATCGTTTTAAATATTTTTGTTTTTGATCTTCCGTTCCAAATTTTTCCAATCCCCAGCATACCAGCGAATTGTTCACCGACATACAAACAGAAGCAGAGGCATCAACTTTTGAAATCTCTTCCATGGCCAAAACATACGACACGGAGTCCATGCCTCCACCATTGTATTTCGGATCGACCATCATTCCCATGAAACCGAGCTCACCCATTTTTTTGATCTGCTCCGTTGGAAATTTCTGGTGTGTGTCGCGTTCAATTACCCCTGGCAGCAGCTCATTGCGGGCAAAATCGCGGGCTGCCTGCTGAACGGTCAATTGCTCTTCTGTAAGTTGAAAATTCATGTTGTGCATGTTTAGAACGATGGGGGTCTTGAAGGCCGAAAATTAGGAAACTTCAACCGGAGTTCAATAAAAAAGCCCTCTGAGAAATTTCATAGGGCTTTTCAATGTCAACTGGCAACCGGCTTAGTCGCGCCTTCCAAGAAAGATCATCACATAATACAACAACATGGTAATGGCACCGATGGCTGCCACCACGTAGGTCATGGCTGCCCACTTTAAAGCATCTTTTGCCATGTCGTGTTCCTGGGTGGTTACAACACCGCGTTGCTCGATCCACGCCAGGGCACGTTTGCTGGCATCAAATTCTACCGGAAGGGTGACCAATGCAAACAAGGCAAAAACTCCGTAACAGGCAATGATAATAAGCAGGGCCGTATCATACGAGAATATTCCGCCCATCGCATAAGCGCCAAACATCATGGCAATGAAAATAAAATTAATCACCTTGGCACTTACATTTTGAATGGGCACCAACGCTGAGCGCAATTCCAGCATGCTGTATGCTTTTGCGTGTTGCACGGCATGGCCGCACTCATGAGCAGCCACTGCGGTTGCCGCTGCATTCCGACCACTGTACACATCGGCACTCAGGTTAACCGTTTTGTTAACCGGATTGTAATGATCGGTTAGTTGACCTTCTACAGAAATTACTTTAACATCGCTGATGCCGTTATCGGCCAGCATCAGGCGTGCCACATCGGCACCGGTCAGGTTTTGACTCAGCTGTACTTGCGCGTATTGATGAAATTTACTTTTCAGGCGTGAACTCACAATCCAGCCCACCAACATAAAAAAGCCTGTAATAATTAATGCTCCAATGCCCATAGTCTTTTCATTTTTAAGATTAAAGTCAGATCAAAGATGCAAGCTTTGCACCAAATACAAAAGTCTGACAAAAAGGCAAGCTTGCTCCATTAATAAACGAAAAAACAGCCAACAACGCCTAAGAAGCGTCCTTTTTCTTTCTGACCAAATACGATGTGAGCAGGAGCGAAGCTGCCCCGCACACCATCATATTAAATGTTTGCCAACCATGAAATACAAACGTAAACGCGGTGGCATCGGAGTGGGGAATGTTGTACAGAAAAACCAACCCCGCAGGCACCAGCGCGTGATATGATCCTGCTCCTCCGGGTAATGGTGCGGCCATAGCAATTGAACCAATGGCAAAAAGTGAAAGCACAGCACTCATTCCCAGGTGACTGGTTTCTTCAAATGCGAGAATCACACAGTAACTCATCAGGAAATAAAGCATCCAAATCGCCAGCGAATAAAAAATGTAAAGCCCCTTATTTTCTAGTTTAAATACAGCTGCAAACCCTTGCTTAAATCCTGCAATGGTTTTGTTAAGGAGCGTTTTCAATTTTTCGTTTTTCCTCGCAAGCCAGAGAAAAAATAACACGGCACAAATCCCTGCAAGTACAACCAACAATAAAGCTGTGAATTTGCCCGGCAATACCGAAGTTTGAATAGGCAGCGTATCAATGAAGGCAAACAATTTTTTAGACTCTGCGGTGAAAGCAATAATGAGCAGAATGACCAGGCACAACAAATCGGTGAGGCGTTCAACAACAACGGTTCCAAATGAAACCTCAACCGGACTTTTATCCAGTTTGTACAGGTTGTAGCAGCGCGACACTTCACCTCCACGGGGGATCACGAGATTGACGAGATATCCCACCATCAGCGAAAGCAAACCAGACTTAAGGGTAATAATATGTCCTGTTGGTTTCATGAGCATCTTCCATCGTTCGGCCCGAATAATATGACTCAGAAATAAAATTCCTGCCATCATCATCAGCCAGCCTTTGTGGGCTGCCTGCCAGGTATGAAAAATGTAATCCCATTTATTCTCACCCTCCTTTACATGAATACTTTGCAATGAAAACCACAACAGGAAGATGGTAACACCCAGGATAACGACATATTGAAAAACAGCCTTGAACTTGGAGGTCACGGATCAGATCAGTTTGTTATCAGGTGAGGGAAAAATAACAGCGGGTTTGAACATTTTAGCTTCATCAAAATCCATGGAAGCATACGAAAAAATAACAACAATATCGCCTACCTGTGCTTTACGGGCTGCCGGCCCGTTTAAGGTGATGTTTCCGGAACCTCGTTCGCCTTTAATAATGTACGTTTCCAGTCGCTCACCGTTGTTGACATTTACCACGGTTACTTTCTCACCTTCAATCATGTTAGCGGCATCCAGCAAATCTTCATCAATGGAAATGCTGCCAACATAATGGAGTTCGGCCTGGGTAATTTTAACGCGATGAATCTTGGATTTTAATACTTCAATCAGCATAGTCAGGGTAAACGGTCGCAAAGATAAACCTCCCGGTTGATATCGGGACTATGGGTACAAAAACATATTATCAATTAATCTTACTTCACCCACAAGGGCTGCGATGCATAAAATGGGCCTATCAGACTCATCAACACGATTCAATAATTTTAAGTTTACACTGTCAGCAATTTCAAAATATTCGAGTTTGACTTCATTGTCATTTTCAAGCAATTGCTGAACCTTTTTTTTAACTTCATCGACACCCATCGATTGCGTTAGCCACTGTCTGGCCTCGTGCAGTGCCCGGTACAAAACTGTTGCCTTTTTTCGTTGGACAGCCGACAGTCTTGTGTTTCGTGATGACATCGCCAGTCCATCAGGCTCCCGCAAGGTTGGAATACTTTTCAATTTCAAATTGAATTTCAATTCGCTTACCAAATGCTGGATAATGGTGAGTTGCTGCCAATCTTTTTGTCCGAAGTAAGCCGTATCTGGCTCAACGATGTGAAAGAGTTTAGAAACAACCAACGCTACACCACTAAAATGCCCGGGGCGAAATTTTCCCTCCATTACTTTGTCCAGATCACCAAAATCAAACCGAACCTTACTTTCCGATTCATACATGGTTTTTGTTTCCGGAAAAAAAAGAACGTTACATCCGGCCTTCTCCAGCAGGGATTGGTCGGCCTCGAGGGTACGCGGGTATTTCTTTAAATCATCGGGATTATTGAATTGAGCGGGGTTCACAAAAATAGAGCACACCGTTATTGCATTTTCGCGTTTGGAGGCCTCAATCAGAGAAAGATGGCCCGGATGAAGAGCACCCATGGTAGGTACAAAACCAACCGTTTGACCTGAACGTCTTTTTTCAACCAAAAATGCCCTTAGCGGAGCGATTTCCCTGAAAATCTGCATGTTGTGAAGGCCTAAAAAGGCTGGTAAAGGTAGGTTAATTGTGGAAAGATGTTGAATAAGGGGGCTAAATTTTGTACTTTTGTGCCTCGTTTCCCGTTCAAGATTTTAATCCAGGAATTTATGTCTAAACTCAGAATTCTTTACGTAGCTAGTGAGATAAACCCATTCCTTCAAACCTCTGAAGTAGCCGATTTCGTTCGCAAGCTTCCACAGGCCATGCAGGAGAAGGGTATGGAGATCAGGATTCTGGTTCCCCGTTTTGGAATTATCAACGAGCGCAAAAACAGACTTCACGAAGTCGTGCGCCTTTCCGGAATTAACATTGCTGTTGGCGATGAAGAAAAGCCCTTAACAATTAAAGTGGCTTCTATTCCAAATGCCAAACTGCAGGTTTACTTTATCGACAATGAAGATTATTTCCACCGTAAATCGGTTTTCACCGATAAGGAAAATCGTTTTTATGCCGACAACGATGAGCGCGCCATCTTCTTTTGCAAAGGCGCTATTGAAACCGTTCGTAAACTGGGCTGGGCTCCTGACGTGGTACATTGCAACGACTGGATTACCAGTTTTATTCCATTGTACCTGAAAACCACCTACAAGAACGACCCGTTGTTCAAGCAAACAAAAACAGTTTTCACCATCTACAATAACAGCTTTAACTTCAAGTTTAAAGAAGATATCATGAGCAAGGTGAAAATGATTGACATTGAAGATAAAATGCTGGGTAATTTAAAAACTGCCGATTACGAGGGCTTTATTAAAATGGGCATTGAGTTTTCAGATGCCGTAATTACAGCAGGGGAGAACAAAAAACTTGAGGGCCTCTTCAAGAAGATGAAGGAGAAGAAAGTTGAAACCATCGATAAAGACGAAAATTACACCGAAACGTACTATAACTTATATAATGAACTTGTGGGTTAAGCGAACCGGGCAGTTTTTCATAGCTGCCCTGTTCTTGATGTCTTGTGAAGACGATTCATTTCTCTTAGGATTCAAAAATCAAAACAAAAAATTCAACGTACGCTACCAGGAATTCGCCCTTCCAAGTTCAGTGCTATTGATTGATTCGCTTACAACTGATAATTATCTGTTTGGCGATACCTACCGGTTATTGGTAGGGCAATACATGGATCCATCCTTTGGAACCGTTCGCTCTGAAGCATACACTCAGTTGCAGCCTTTGATTTTTAATGCGCTTGAAACTGGTTCCGTTTATGATTCAATTACGCTTCAATTGCGCCTCGACTTCTATTCGTATGGGCGGGAAGGCGTAGCCATAGAGCGTTTTACCGTTCATGAAATAGTAGAAGACTCGCTCAGTGCCTACAGGCGGTACTATTATAACTCTACCCTTGGTTATGATGCGTTTTCTCTTGGCGAAGCGAGCTTGAGTGTTAACTATGACAGTCTTAAAAAGAATTTGAGTGCCGGCACCAAAGCTGATACGCTTTTATTCAAGCTTAAACTGGACGACTCGTTTGGTACCAAACTTTTTAACCTGGCGCTCAACAATCCTGATTCAGCCTTCAGTAAAAACAAGAAGTTCAAGTACGAAATCAAAGGTTTGGTTTTTGTACCCAGTTCTAACTCAATGATTCTGGGTATTAACCCCAATACAGGGTTGAGTAAACTTACCTTGCATTACCATACACCAACGGATACATTAACCCGCGTTTTTCAAATAAACCCCGGAAGCGCGCTCAGTTTTAATAATATTTCAACGGCCAGGTCGGGTGACCTGGGGGGCATCAGTGAAAAATATGTGGCCTATGCACCTCCCAGCGGATTTCGCTATTTACAAAACGGATCTCCTGTGATTACAAAACTTGATATTAGCGAGTTTAATGATTTCGTTTCAGGTGCCGAGGATGGCGTTAATGATTCTATCACCAATATGGTGATTAACTCAGCCGAAATTTCAATGGAGGTTGAAACTCCCCCTATTGGAATGCCTCCTCTTAATGCCCTGGTCTTCCGCATTATGAAGATCATGGATTCAAAAGATCTTTTTATGAACAGAACATTTGATGAGGACAGTATTGCTATGCGTGAATTTTATGTGTTCAATAGTGGATACTACTATTATCCCACCAATGACGCGCTCTCCAGCACACCACAAACCATCACATTAAAATATAATTCAACAAAAAAGAAGTACACAGGGCAAATGGCCCTCTTCATGCAAAGTCTGTTTGACAAAAAAGAAGAAGATCGCAAAGCCGATGTTCCCACCACCCATCAAATCCAGTATTTGGGTCTTGTTCCTGTTGACCCTGCTGTAGGTAAAACGGTTGAACGTTCCGTAATTAAAGGAAACAGTATTAAATTAAAGGTAGAGTATACAAGACCCATTGTGCCTAATCAATAGATATTATGTGCGGAATCGTTGCGTATGTTGGCCATCGCGATGCTCAACAGGTTATCATCAAAGGACTGAAAAGACTGGAATACCGCGGGTATGACAGTGCCGGAATTGCCCTTCTGAACAACGGTTTGAATGTGTACAAAAAGAAGGGAAAGGTTTCTGAATTAGAAGGACACATCAACGGAATCGACTTAAAAAGTCATATTGGCATTGGTCATACCCGGTGGGCCACCCACGGAGAGCCCAACGATGTGAATGCGCACCCTCACTATTCTGCTTCAAAGAATCTGGCCATTATTCACAACGGTATTATTGAAAATTACAGCTCACTTAAACAGGAACTGATCAATAAGGGCCACACCTTTTCAAGTGAAACGGATACCGAAGTACTTATTCATTTCATTGAAGATATTCAGGAAAACAACAACTGCTCGTTAGAAGAAGCGGTGCGCCTTGCCCTGACAAAAGTGGTTGGTGCTTACGCGATCGTGATCATGTCTCGTGAAAATCCAGACCTGCTGATTGCAGCCCGTAAAGGAAGCCCCTTGGTTATTGGTATTGGTAAGAACGAGTATTTCATGGCCTCTGATGCCACGCCAATTATTGAATACACCAAAGAAGTGGTGTACCTGAACGACCTGGAGATTGCCATTATCGATAATGGTGAGTTAAGAGTTAAGACGGTACAGGATGCCCCCATGACTCCCTACATACAAAAGCTGGAGATGGAACTGGAGGCAATTGAAAAAGGCGGGTTCGATCATTTTATGCTGAAAGAAATTTGCGAACAGCCCCGTTCAATCAACGACTGCTTGCGTGGCAGACTGGATTCACAATCGGGTAGACTGGTGTTAGGGGGTATTCGCGAATACGTTAACAAACTTGCCAACAGCGATCGGATCATCATTGTTGCATGCGGTACATCATGGCACTCCGGACTGGTAGCGGAATACATGTTTGAAGAGTTTTGCCGCATACCTGTAGAGGTTGAATATGCTTCGGAGTTTCGCTATCGCAATCCCATTATCCGCGAAGGCGACATTGTCATTGCTATTTCGCAATCAGGCGAAACGGCTGATACCCTGGCGGCCATTGACCTGGCTAAATCAAAAGGCGCAACTATTTTTGGCGTTTGCAACGTTGTGGGGTCATCCATTGCGCGTACCTCACACGCAGGTTCGTACACTCACGCAGGCCCTGAAATTGGAGTGGCCAGCACCAAAGCATTTACCGCTCAGTTAACAGTACTGAGTATGATCTGTCTGATTGTCGCCCACAAGAGAGGAACCATCACAGATCAGAAGTTTCATGAAATGCTGGTGGAATTAGAAAACATTCCATCGAAAGTCGAGGAAGTATTAAAACTCAACGATGCGATCAAGAAAATTGCTTACACATTTAAAGACGCTTCCAATTTCTTATACCTTGGTCGTGGTTATAATTTCCCTGTAGCACTGGAAGGCGCTCTTAAGCTGAAAGAAATATCCTACATCCATGCAGAAGGTTACCCTGCTGCTGAAATGAAGCACGGGCCTATCGCTTTAATTGATGAAGAAATGCCGGTGGCATTCATCGCCACACACGATAGCTCTTATGAGAAAATTGTTTCGAACATACAGGAAGTAAAAGCGCGAAAGGGACGGGTTATAGCGGTTGTCACAAAAGGCGATAAACTCATTCCAACTATGGCGGAGTTTGTGATTGAAGTACCAGCCGTTCAGGAAGCACTCATGCCGATTGTTTCGGTTATTCCGTTACAGCTGCTTTCTTATCACATTGCAGTGATGCGTGGCTGCAACGTAGATCAGCCGAGGAACCTGGCAAAATCGGTTACAGTTGAATAATTCAGGTGGCTCTCAGATATTCCTTTTTTAACAACGAGCAAATCTTGTAGCGTTCATCGTGTGTGTCTTCATACACCGCTTCAAGTAGTTCGTACACATGTTTGACTCCAATCCTGTTGCACCATTCAAAAGGACCATACGGATAATTGGTTCCCAGTTTCATGGCCAGGTCAATATCTTCTCGTGAAGCCGTTCCCTCCTGAACGGTGTAATAGGCTTCGTTAATGATCATGCAAATAATGCGGGGAGTCACCAGGCCAACGCGGTCGTCTACCATTAAATATTCTGTACCCAGTTCCTGACAGGCTGCTTTCAGTTTGGGTTCTTCCTGCTGATTCAATACACTCACCTCCATCACCTCCCTTATCAAAAAAGTTGGCAAGCCGTTAAATCCAAAAAGTTGCGCTTTGATGCGATGGTTGGCCAGGCTGGAAAGTTCTGCCAGAGAAACTTTAGCGGTATTCACAAAAACCTTCGCGTTTTCCTTATCAGCATAAATTGCAACCTGAAAAGGTTCTTCATCGATCATGAAATCAAACACCAGGTCGTTGCTTACCACAAATCGCTCGGCTTCACGATGATCTCTCTCAAACGTATAATTGTGCTGCCCTCCGAATTTAGCCTTTGCTTCCTCCAGGTTAGTCGGTTCGCCAATAATCAGGATGTTCATATCCGGTAAGCTGATTCAAAATTGTTTTCCTTACTTTTGAGCAAATGCTAAGTTAGTTTTTTAAACCTCATAACCATGTCAAAAAAGATAGTTTATTCAGCCGCTGCTCCTGAACCCATTGGCCCTTACAGCCAGGCAATACAATTTGGCAATATGCTTTTTATCAGTGGCCAGATCGCCATTCAAAAACCATCAGGAAATCTGATCACCGGAAACATTGCAGAAGAAACCCGGCAAGTCATGCTCAACCTTGAGGCTATCTTAAAAGCTGCTGGCATGGATTTTTCAAATGTGGTGAAGAGCACCATTTTCCTGGGTAATTTCAACGATTTTGCAACGGTGAACGAGATTTATGGAAAATGCTTTCCGCAAAATCCACCTGCCCGCGAAACGGTTGAAGTAAGTCGCTTGCCTAAGGATGTGAATGTGGAGATTTCGTGTATTGCCATCAGAGAGTAGGGGAAAGGATATAAGGGTATAGGGTATACGTAAAGGAAATACGAAGTAGATCCTTATACCTTTATTACCTTATTCTCCTATTTCACTGTCTTCGCCCACATATCCCTTAATGCTACTGTGCGATTAAACACCAGCTTTTTCTTTGTGGTGTCCTCATCTAAATAGAAATATCCTTTGCGTAAAAACTGGTATCGCTGGTTCCAGCTAGGCGTCAGTAAATCCTGCTCGGCATACGCGGTTTGAACAATCAGTGAATTGGGGTTCAGCTGATCTTTAAAATCTCCTTCGGCCTCAGCTACATTTTCTACTTTAAAGAGCCGGTCATACAAACGAACTTCTATCGGCACTGCATGAGGAGCACTCACCCAATGCAGCGTACCCTTTACGTTGATACCCGATGTGTCCGATCCGCTTTTGCTTTCCGGAATATACGTGCAATGCAATTCTTTGATTTTGCCTTCTCCGTCTTTAATTACCTTTTCACATTTAATGATGTAGGCACTTTTTAAACGTACCATTTGGCCAGGGGCCAGTCGAAAGTACTTTTTAGGAGGCACTTCCATAAAGTCTTCCTGTTCAATATATAATTCGTAACAAAATGGAATCTTACGGCTACCTGATTTCTCGTCTTCCGGATTATTTTCGCCATCCAACAATTCTGCTTTGTCTTCCGGATAATTTGTTAACACAACTTTTAATGGATCAAACACCACCATTCTGCGCAAGGCGATTTTGTTCAGGTGTTCCCTTACACAAAATTCCAACAACCCTACATCAATCAGGTTTTCTCTCCTGGCCACGCCAATTTTATCACAGAAATCGCGAATGCTCTGTGGCGTGTACCCCCTTCTTCGAACACCGCTAATGGTTGGCATACGAGGATCGTCCCAGCCGGCTACATGATTTTCATTTACCAGTTGCAGCAACTTGCGTTTGCTCATGATGGTGTAGGTCATATTTAACCGTGCAAACTCATATTGTTTAGATGGATAGATGTCAAGCTTCTCAATAAACCAGTTGTACAAATCGCGGTGAGGAATAAACTCAAGTGTGCAAATGCTATGGGTAACATTTTCAATCGAATCGCTTTGGCCGTGCGCAAAATCATACATCGGATAAATGCACCATGCGTCACCCGTACGGTGATGGTGCGCGTGCTTGATACGATACATAATAGGATCACGCATGTGCATATTTACATGAGTCATGTCTATTTTGGCGCGCAAAACTTTTTCACCATCCTTGTACTTTCCGCCCTTCATTTCTTCAAACAACTTCACATTCTCATCTATACTTCTGCTCCTGTACGGGCTGTCTTTTCCGGGCGTGGTAGGTGTTCCTTTTCCTGCAGCAATTTCTTCGCTGGAACTATCATCGACATACGCCAATCCCTTTTTGATCAGTGTCAACGCAAATTCATATAACTGCTGAAAATAATCTGATGCATACAGTTCATCTGCCCACTTAAACCCAAGCCAATTGATGTCATACTTAATGCTTTCCACATACTCCTTCTCTTCTGTTACCGGATTGGTATCATCAAAGCGCAAATTGGTTTTGCCTCCGTATTTACGGGCTAATCCAAAATTCAAGCAAATACTTTTAGAATGGCCTAGGTGCAAATAGCCATTGGGTTCGGGCGGGAAACGGGTAACAATGCTCTTATACTTCCCTTCTTTCAGGTGGCTCTCAACTATTTCTTCAAGGAAATTCAAACTTTTCTCTTCCATCATGGACACAAAGGTATAAGGTATAGGGCATAAGGAAAAGGTTTAAAGGTATAGCTTTCCATCATACATTATACATTATACCTTTATACCTTTATTCTTTACTGATGAGAGACGTTCGCGTACGATTTGCCCCCAGCCCAACCGGAGCACTCCATATTGGTGGTGTTCGAACAGCACTATATAACTACCTGCTGGCGTGCCAGCATGGTGGTACCATGATTTTACGGATTGAGGATACCGACCAGGGACGATTTGTACCCGGTGCCGAGGAATATATTCAGCAATCGCTGGCGTGGGCCGGTATTCAAATTGATGAAGGTGTTGGAGTGGGCGGGCCACATGCTCCCTACAGGCAATCGGAAAGAAAACCGTTATACGCGAAGTATGCTCTTCAATTGATTGAGCAAGGCCATGCCTATTATGCCTTTGATACTGAGCAGGAGCTTGAGAACATGCGTGACCAGCTGAAGAAAGAGGGAAGCGACAACCAACAATACGGTAGCGCTTCCAGGCTGCTGATGCGGAACTCACTTACCCTGGCTGAAGAAGAGGTGAAAGAATTATTGCAGAGCAAAGCTCCTTACGTAATACGGCTCAAAGTTCCGCAAAACGAGGAAATAAAAGTCGTTGACTTAATCCGTGGAGAGGTTATAGTGAATTCATCGCAAATCGATGATAAAGTTTTAATGAAATCTGATGGAATGCCAACCTACCATTTAGCCAATGTGGTAGACGATTACCTGATGAAAATTTCGCATGTAATTCGAGGTGAAGAGTGGCTTCCATCGGCACCATTGCATGTGTTGCTCTATCAAAACCTGGGATGGCAGAAAGATATGCCGCAGTTTGCGCACCTTCCCCTGCTGTTAAAACCCGATGGCAATGGAAAGCTAAGCAAACGCGCTGCTGACCAAATGGGCTTTCCTATTTTTCCATTAACATGGACCGACCCTGAAACAAAAGAAGTGGCCAAAGGTTTTAAAGAAACCGGCTACCTGCCCGAAGCGTTGATTAATTTTCTTGCCTTTTTAGGGTGGAACCCCGGAACTACGCAGGAAATTTTTTCTCTGGATGAACTGATCCGCGCTTTTTCAATTGAACGAATAGGGAAAGCAGGAGCTAAATTTGACATCCATAAAGCTCAATGGTTCAACCAGCAGTATTTGCGTATGAAGTCAGATGAAGATCTCTCATCCTATTTGTTAGATTCATTATCTGCTGAAGGAATCTCCTGTTCAAAAGAGAAAGCGATAAAAATATGTTCTATCATGAAAGAGCGCCTCACTTTCCCAAAAGATTTATGGGAGCAGGGAAAGTTCTTTTTTATTTCACCAACCTCTTTTGACGAATCGGTGACAAGCAAAAAATGGAATGAAGATGTAGTGAAGGTACTCACAGCTTACAAAGAAGCATTGCAAGAGCTGACGGCAATAGATGCAACGAGCGCAAAATCTATCCTGGAAACAGTAACCGCGAAACTGGGCATTCAAACAGGAAAAATTATGCAAGCCTTCCGTGTTTCCATTACCGGTAATGGATCGGGACCAGACCTGATGATGACGATAGAAATTCTTGGAAAAAACGAAGTCATGAATAGAATTGGCTACGCATTACAAACAATAAAGGTTAAAGTTGCCTAAACGGTATGGCCAAATCAGCACCTAAAAAGAAAAGAAAACCAAAGGTTCATAAGGACTTACAGGGTTTCGAAGTATCAATTAACCAGTTTGGTGAACTTCATGCCAACATGGATATCGAAAAAATCAACGAGTTCCTGAACAAAAATGTAGATGACAAAAAACTGGCCGAACGCGATGATTATGATGATATGAAAAAGGGCGAAGCATCATCCAAACCTCGCAAAAAGAAAAAGAAATAACAATGACGCTCAAACTTGGCATTATCCGCGAAGGGAAAATCCCACCCGATAAACGGGTTCCATTTACCCCGCTGCAGGCAGAGGAAATCGGGCAGCGCTTCCCTAATGTAAAAGTGGTGATTCAGGAAAGCCCCATCCGATGTTTTAATGATGATGAGTATGGTGAATTAGGGATGCGCATATCAGCCGATGTAAGCGATTGCGATATTTTGATGGGCATTAAAGAAGTTCCGATCGAACAACTGGTGGCAGGCAAAACTTATTTATTTTTTTCACATACCATTAAAAAGCAGCCTCATAATAAAAAGCTGATACGAGCCATTCTTGATAAAAAAATCAGAATGATTGATTATGAGGTACTGAAAGATAAACTCGGAAACCGCCTGGTGGCCTTTGGGCGTTTTGCCGGAATTGTGGGCGCCTATAACGGACTATGGACGTATGGCAAACGATACAATCGATTTGCATTGCGCAGAGCTTTTGAATGCTTTGACGTAAATGACTTGAAGATTGAATTGCGAAAAGTAAAATTACCGCCTGTTAAGATCCTGCTGACAGGAGCCGGCAGAGTGGGCAAGGGAGCCATGGAAACTCTTGACACAGTGGGCATTCGAAAAGTTAGCCCGTCTGATTTTCTGCGCCAAACATACGATGAGGCTGTGTACACCCAGCTCAGCAGTGCCGACTATCACATTCGGAAAGAAGGTGGCCATTTTAACCGGGAAGAATTCCATTTGAATCCGGAAAAATATTCAGGCGATTTTTTGAAGTATACCCGTGTTGCTGATATGCTACTGGCGGGCGCTTTCTGGAATCCTAAAGCTCCCGTGCTATTTACCGTTCAGGATATGCAAGCACCTGATTTTAAGATTAAAATTATTGCCGACATTACCTGCGATATTGGCGGTTCTATACCGAGCACCAAAATTGCCAGCTCCATTTCGGATCCTATTTATGATTACGATCCCTCAACGGACTCGGTACAACCACCACTCACGAACGAAAAATTTGTAACCGTGATGGGTGTAGACAACCTGCCCTGCGAACTTCCTCGTAGCGCTTCAGAAGAGTTTGGTCGCGATTTACTGGACAGGATTTTAGTGCCGCTGCTTGTAAAAGATGTTGACAAAATTATTGAGCGGGCCACCATCACAAAGGATGGAAAATTAACACCGCAATTTTCATATCTTCAGGATTACGCGACTGGTTAAAGGATGAAAAATTTGATCTCCAACAATTAACTACTCTCAAAAGCGCAAGGAGTAAAGGATTGATTTTGTATCTTTCGTTTCATGCATGCTTAAATAATCGATTACATTATGCTGTTTCCCAGAATACTCACCTTGTTGCTTTTATTTCCCTTGAGTTACGTTTCATGGGCCCAGGTAAAAACCGATGCGAAGCTGAAGGAAATATTAATGAAGGGTGATCATAAACTCTTGCAACACATGCTTCAGCACCCCGACTCCTTTCGGGTTCAAATCATCTATACACAAATCAATCGCGATAAGCAGAATCGCCCCCAGTTTCAAAATTACTATTTCAACGTTGATACGAATTTTTACTTCAACCCCGCTTCAACGGTTAAACTTCCGCTCGCCCTGCTAGCCCTGGAGAAACTGAATACTCTTGGAAAAAGTAACATCACAAAATATACTTCCTTGCAGGTCGATAAAAACTACCCCTGGCAAACTCCCGACCATACCGATAGCAGTTCACAAAGCGGGCTTCCCTCCATCGCGCAATACATTAGAAGAGCCTTGCTGGTAAGCGAGAATGACCCGTATAATCGTTTGTACCAATTTGTGGGGCAGCAAAATATCAACCGGAATTTACATCAAAAAGGATATGGAAGTACCCGCATCACGCGCCAGTTTCTAGGCCTTAGTGATGATCAAAACCGCCACACAAACAGCATACGATTTGTTGCCAACGATGGCTCTTTGCTTTATGAACAGCCTCCCGCTTATAATACCGATTCATTTTATTTCAACAAGGTGGTCAAAGTCGGGAAGGCCCATTACAATAAATATGACAGCCTGGTAAACGAACCAATTGATTTTACAAAAGTCAATAATCTGCCGCTGGAGGATTTGCAACAGATCCTTCAGTCTGCACTGTTTCCGCTATCGATTCCTGCCGGGAAAAGATTTAATCTCAGCGATGATGATTACCGGTTCCTGCGGCAATATCTCTCACAGTATCCATCTGAAACCAATTATCCGAAATACGATAGCAGCGAGTATTACAATAGCTATGTAAAATTCTTTTTCAGAAACGAGAGCCACCAAATGCCAGCCAATGTTCGGGTGTTCAACAAAGTAGGCTGGGCTTACGGATTTCTGATTGACGCATCGTATGTCGCTGATTTTAAAAATCAGGTTGAATTCATGCTGACGGCCACCGTATATGTGAACCGCGATGGAATTCTGAATGACGATACGTACGAATATGAAACAGAGGGCTGGCCGTTTATGTACCAGTTAGGACAGCTGATTTATAATTATGAATTAAAACGACCCCGGAAAATCAAACCGGATCTTTCAGAATTTAAACTACAATATGAACATCGCGATATCCAGGACACACGCCCTGTCATAAAAAGTGTAGATAACTAAACCATCAACCGGTTAATCAGGTCATCTACTGTTATTCCTTCTGCTTCTGCTTTGAAGTTTCGCACCATGCGATGGCGCAACACCGGCTTGGCGATGGCCTGAACATCTTCTATATCGGGAGAATATTTACTATTAAGCAACGCATTGCATTTGGCGCCAAGCACAAGGTATTGCGAAGCGCGCGGGCCGGCTCCCCACTCCAGGTATTCATTTGCAATGGTTGATGCTTCGCTCGTTTGTGGCCGGGTTTTATTGGCCAGTTTCACTGCATATTCAATCACATTATCAGGAACAGGAACTCTGCGAACCAGGTGTTGAAAGGCATTGATCTCCTCTGCTGTCATAATTTTGGAAACCGACCGCTGCTCGTCACTGGTCGTGGCTTTTACAACCTCCACCTCTTCCGAAAAAGACGGATAGCTCAGCAAAATGTTAAACATAAAGCGGTCGAGCTGAGCTTCAGGCAACGGATAGGTTCCCTCTTGTTCAATGGGGTTTTGTGTCGCCAATACAAAAAATGGTTTTGGCAATTCGTATTGCTGTCCGGCAATGGTTACAGCGTATTCCTGCATGGATTCGAGCAGGGCAGCCTGAGTTTTGGGGGGTGTGCGGTTGATCTCATCGGCCAGGATGATGTTGGCAAACACCGGGCCTTTCACAAATTTGAAGTTCCTGTCTTTATCCATTGTTTCGGCACCAACAATATCAGAAGGCATTAAATCAGGTGTAAATTGAATTCTTTTAAACTCCAGGTCAAGCGCTTTAGCAATGGTTTGAATCAATAATGTTTTTGCAAGCCCAGGTACGCCCACCAGTAAAGAATGACCCTGGCAAAAAATTCCAGTCAACACCAACCGAACCACCTCGTCCTGCCCTACAATGACTTTTGAAATTTCGGTGGATAAATTTTTATAGGTTACGGCCAATGCATCGGCTGCTTCCACATCGGTTGAAAATTTTGCCATGCGCTTTATATAAACGTTGCTTAAAAATAACGATCAATTCTATGTAAAGTTGAAGTCTTTACATATACGGTTGGGTGTTGTTTATTCATCCAATATACCGCAGAAATTATAGGCCGGGTCAATATTAATGAACACATCCTTTCTGGCCTTGTCAAACCACTTTTCTAAAATGCGGTTCTTCTTTTGATTCAGGGTTGCTGTTTGTATCCGGTTCCAGTCATCCTTCAGGTTAGCCTGGTGCGGTGCCATTCTTGATTTATAAAACAATATCCTGACAGCCTCTTTTCCCTGATCGGTACGATACGTTAAGGGTTTTGAAATCTCACCCACTTTCATGGAATCCACTGCAAAAAAAACTACCGGGTCTACTTCATCAACTGACAGCCTGGCGCCTCCGGTATCATCGGTAAAAAACCCTCCGTTACCTTTCGTAGCTACGTCATCGGAATGTTCCTTTGCCAATTTTTGAAATGCCACACTATCCCTAATTGCAATCGTTCGAATGCTGTCAAGAAATTTGGTAGCAGCCTGAATATCTTCCGTAGAAGGCGTTGGAGCCATCAAAATATGGCGCGCATGGTATTCGTTCCCTCTACGCTCCAGCAACTGAATAATATGAAAACCATATTCTGTTTCAACGGGCATGGAAATTTCGCTGGGTTTCAGTTTAAACGCCATTGCCTCAAACTCAGGAACAAGGGCGCCTCTGCCAACCCAACCCATGTCACCGTTGTTGGATGTTACACTAGGATCGGCTGAATATTTTCGCGCTAAGACTGCAAAGTCTTCTCCGGTCATCAGGCGGGTGCGGATATCCATAAGCTGGCGCCTGGTTTCTTCTTTTTGTTTTTCGCTGACTTTAGCAATTCTTACGATTTGTGATACCTCTATTTCAGCTGAAAAAAACGGAAGGCTGTCTTGCGGTATACGGTTGAAAAATTTCCTGACTTCAGCCGGGGTTACCGTAATGCCTTTTGAAATGGTTCGCTCCATCTCACTCACAACCATTTGCTCCCGTATCTGGTCACGCAACTCTCCTTTGATTTGATCCAGTGATTTCCCAAACTTATTTTCAAGTTCTTCCTGCGATCCCTGGTATTGCGCCAGAATCATGGCCATTCTTCGTTCAGTATTTTGATCAACTTCATCATCAGATACCACCACCGAATCAATTTCCGCTTTCGCCATCATCAGTTTATTGCGAAGCAGCATGGCTAAAAACTGACACCGTGTTTGATCACCGCCTTTTCCGCCATTGGAAACATAATCCAGATAGGCTTTATCCAGCTCTGATTTCGTTACAATGTAGTTGTCAACTTTGCCGATAATTTTATCAACCACAAACCCTTCATTTTCCTGAGCCTGCACACCTGCTATGGTAAGCAAACAAAGTGTAGCTATCGTCACCGCTTGTAGCCTACTTAAAAACCTCAAATTCTTTCTCACTTGCTGCATTGTTATAAACATCATCTTCCAGTTTTTTGGCAAGTTCGACCTTGCGCTTATTCAAAATAATATTGCGGATATCATCCTTTACGAACTCAAGCGGTGAAATATTGTCGGAAATACGGTATTTAACCACTTTTAAAAAGTAAAGATAACCATCATCGGAGGTTTCGTAATAGGGATATGCCTTTAAAAATTGAATTTTATTAGGGATCTCAACCAGGGGCGAATTCTTGACCAATTCATCAAAGACCATCCAGGTGGAGTCACTCAAATGATAGACGGTGGAGAAACTAAGGCAATATGATTTCAGTTCCTTTTCGTCTTTCTCTTTTCGTGAAAAAATAAGGTCTTTAATTTTATTCGTGCGCGGAGCTGTTTTAGGAACCTTCATAAACGTGGCCTGCACAATATTCTGCTTCAGAATAAAGTTATCGATGTTTTCTTTATAGTAGCTTTCTATTTGTGAGTTTGATACGACTGTGTCAAGGTTTTGTTTGACAAAAAAAGACTGGTACTCATAGGCTATCAGGCTGAACCGGTAATCCAGTATTTTTCGCTCAACTTCAGCTTCATTGATGTTAATTTTTTTTGCCGCTTCCTGAATCAGTAATTGTTTTCGAATCCAACTGTTAATGTACGATTCAATGCGTATGGCACTGTCCTCTTTGCTCACGCCCAGGGTAACGATCCCATTTAACTCATCTTTATACAGATAGGTGTCGTTAACACGAGCAACCGGTACGCGGCTTACTTCATCTGAAGCTTGCTCACCTTTCATTTTAATAAACTCACATCCCGTTATCAGAAAGAGGCTTCCAACAAGCAGGTTAATGGCTAAGTTTTTCCACCACATATTTTCTTGCTTTCTCATTTATTTTAACCGGGTACTTTTTATTGAGTTGGCTGATCCATTCTTTTTCCAGGTGATCCTGATAATCTGAAATAACCATTGCCCGGGCCTCATCAAATTTTAGGTTACCGGGTGGCACCATTTCTTTGATCTGCACAAGGTAATACATTCCGTTATTTTCGGCAGCATAAAGTCCGGGGCTCCACTCAACAACTGATAAAACCTGACGATCATCCTTCTGAAAAATACCCTCCTCTGATCTGGCTGCTTTAGATTGAATCAGTTCCCGAATGGTTGTTGAATCATTTCTTTCAATGGCGCCTTTTAATAAGGTTCCTGTTTGAGGGGATTTCAGTGCATAAATAGTTGCATTGACTCTTTCACCTGCAGAATATTTTTCAAGGCGTGTATTGAAAAAGTTTTGTTGGCCAGCGGAATCGTCACTCGCTTTTTGCCACACTTCCTTTTCCATAATATCAAAGAGCAGAATGCCTTCGTAGTATTCTTTCAGCAGCATTTCAAAATCAGGGTGCTCCTGAATAATTTTAGTTTCCAGCATGTGATTAATCTCACGCTCTACAAAAGCATTGTACAACTGCTCCATATAGCCGGACGGATGCAGATTGGTTGTTCCTTGATTTTGTTTCACGTACGTAAGAAACGATAACGCACTTACCGATTTGGATTTTAAGGTAAAAAGTGTCTTATCATTTAAAGCCGTTGTGCTTTGTGCTGTCCAATTCCACCGGCCTTTTGTGAGAAAGGTGTCAGCTAATGCAAAAACTTTTGTTTTTATTTCCTGGTTCTCTGCAAAAGAAAAATCTTTCTTCAACTTTTTCATTAATGCTAATCGTGATACCTGTGCGCGTTCATCGCGGGCTATGCGGCTCTTTAAATTAGGAGCTAACTCCTCAAAAGAAGGCAATGGAATTTTTCGCTCAAGCCTGATGATGTGCCACCCATATTGGGTTTGAACAGGGTCAGACAGATCGCCAGGATTCTGCAATGAAAAAGCGGCCTTATCAAAAGCCGGCACCGATGCCATGGCACCCACACCAAACGGGCGAAGTTTGCCTCCGCTGTTTTTGGTAGCGGGATCTTCTGAGTACTGCCTGCACAGGTCGTTCCAGTTAACACCTCCTTTGAGCTGATCGTCAATTTCAAAAATGAGGTTTCGTGCCTTCGTGGCATCATGTTCGTTTCCGGTGCGAATCATAATGTGTGAGACCTCCACTTCACCGCGCGAAGGTTTACGATCTACTACATTCAAAATATGATATCCGAAACGGGTGCGCACAGGGCCAATGATTTCTCCCTTCTTTGCCAGGTAAGCAGCATTTTCAAATGGGTACACCATCTGGAGCGCAGTAAAGTAACCCAGGTCACCCTTTGTTGATTTTGCCATGGGCTCTTCTGAATACAACGCAGCAAGAGAGCCAAAATCTTCACCTGCCAAAGCCTTTGCCTTAATATCGAGGGCTTTATTAAAAGTCAGCAGCGTATCGGCAGGGGTAGCATCTGCTTTTAAACTAATCAGTATATGTGAAGCCCTGACTTCTTCCTGCAATCGCTGGTAGGTAACCTTTACGAGACTGTCAATTAATTTTCCTTCCGGGAGATAGGGCTTCTTCAATTCCTCTTTATAGGTTTCGTACTCCTTTAAGAATGCTGCCGTTGTGTCAATTCCCCGACTGCGCGCTTCTCTTACTTTCAACTTAAAGTTGATGTACAGCTTCAGGTACTCATCAATCTTTTGCGATGTGTACTCAGCCTTGTCCTGGTGGTTCTTTTTGTAGAGGTACTCAAACTCATTAGCTGAGACGGGCTCCTCGCCTATCGTAAATAGTGTTTGTGTTTTTAAGTTTTTGCTTTTTTGTGCTGCCCCATCCAAAAAAAATAATACCAGGAATGCTGCAATAAAAAATCTTACCATGCTGATTAAATCGTGATTACTTAAAACTGACTTTCTTTGCCAGGCGGCAAACGCATTTATTTTTTTGTTGTTCGTACTCAACGCTATCCATGATGGACTTCACAAGCCTGATGCCGAGACCACCTTTTCGTTTTTCCTGAATGATATTATCCATACTGGGTTCAGCAAACTGATTAATATCAAATACATTTCCTTTATCGATGATCTCAAAAACTACCGGATCATCTTTATCAATCAGAATGTGAAGTTCAAATACTTCATTTGGATTGCAGTCGTGTCCATGAATCATCAGATTCGAGCACATTTCATCCATTGCCAACACCATCTCACTGATTTCCATTTCGGAAATACCATGGTTGGTAAGAGAAGTGCGGACAAAGTCTCTCACTCCCTTCAGGTTTTCAATACTGCAGCCAACTTTATACTTATACTTCATGCAACCAACTTCTTAGCCTCTGCCTTGTCCCTTGCAATCGTCAGCAATTCGTGCAGGCCCAATATCTCAAACGTATTGGCCACCTTTTCGCTCATGCCAAAAAGTACCATTTTTAAATTTTTATCCTTAAACTCATCGATGTAGGACATAAATACCCCCAGACCGGCCGAAGAAATGTATTCCAGCGAACCGCAGTCTACCAGAATTTTGGTAAACCCCTCTCCTACACTTTTGGCTATTGTTAAGTCCAATTCGATAGACGAACTGGCATCAATTTCACCAATGGGTGTAATGATGTCGATTCCATCTTCCTGAAGTCGTTTTATGTGGACCATGTATTTTTAACGGTTTAAAATGGTTTATGTTTGGCTATTAAACTTGATGATCATTGTCGTATAATCATCATTAATATTGTCAGTTCCAGAAAATTCGTAGAGCTTATTGATCAGATGTTCCTGAATTTGCTGAGGTGTTTGAGACTTCACTTCCATCAGAACCTCTGCGAGTCGTTCGTACCCAAATTCATCTCCTTTTGAATTTTTGGCCTCCGTAATACCATCGGTATACAACACCATGATATCGCCCGGAGCATACGTGATCTCATTCGACTCAATAAAGTTTCCATAGCTATTATTGCGCACCATGCCAAGGGCAACACCCTTGTCTTTAAGGTACTCGGTTTTTCCTGTGGCGGCTGAGTAATACAATACAGGACAATGACCTGCGCGTGCATATCGGATTTTTTTACTCACTGTATGCACCAGGAAAAACGATGCTGATATAAATGAGCCTCGTTCGAGACAGTACACCAACGCCTTATTGGCGCGCACCATGAACTCGTCAGGCTCAATACAGTTTTGTGCCAGGCTATGAAAGATTCCTTTCATCTGCGACATGTGAAAGGCCGCTGTTGTTCCCTTTCCGGATACGTCAGCGATGATAAGCGATGTTTCTTCCGGGCTTATCCGCAGGGTATCGTAATAATCACCTCCTACTTCATCAGCTGATTCAGAGAATGCAGCAATCTCAAAGTTACCGTCTTTTTCGAGCATCTGCGGTAGCAAGCTCTTTTGAACTGTTTTCGCAATTTTTAATTCTTCTTTGTAGCGTTCGCTTTGCAGGGCCTCTTCCAGTAAACGGAAATTCTCAATCGAAATTCCTGCCTGATTGGCGAACGTAGAAATGATTTTTGTCATCTCTTTATTAAATCCATCAGGCAGTTCTTTGAGCAACGCCAGCGTACCAATATTTTCGTTTTTCACAAAAATGGGAAACGCCAGGATGGATCGAAACCGTGAACCGCGCAAGGAGCTCAAGTGCTTCGAAAGGTTTTTTGTTTTATCGGTACTCTGATCTAATACCCCAGTTACGTGATGGTCTTTCAGGTGGTGAATAATATCGTTAGCTTCTTTTTCCGTAATGCGATAGGTAAATACCCGATGGTCGTGCTCATTGTTTTTTATTTCCAGCCAGGCGGCATCGGCAAATACGCTGCTCACCGAGGTTTCGAGTAAAATTCTGTAAACACTTTCTTCGCTTTGCTCGGTTTGAATTGACTGGCTGATGCGTTGGAAGTTTACCACTTCCTCCAACTTCTGTTCAAAAACGGAGGTTGTTGGAAGGTTAAAAAATATAACAAGAAAAGAGAACGCGCTATAAACTGTAACGAACGCTATCAACGATTGTATAAATATGTGGTTTCGGTAATCTGCAAATCCAATCTCTTCTCCCGACACACTCATTGCCAGGGAACTGTTTGTGTAAAAGCTGTAGATAAGATAAAAAATAGTCAGCAACAGCAGCAACAGACTGGTCCACTTCTGACGAAAATTCAGATAAGCCACCCATTTTAAATTTCCCGACAGCACCAATCCCACAACAACAAAAAATCCAAAGACGGTGTTATACACCATTTCTGTTTCAGGAAAAATGAAGTTGTTATACAACAGGGAAATCAGCAAGGCATATTCAAAAAATGTCCAAAGGCGTATCAGCCATTTTGATTTCTGATAAAGAATCAGTCGTTTCCACGCTGTAAATGCAGCCAGCAAAAAACTGATCATCAACCCCAGGTTGATGAGGTAAATCATTTCGATGTAAACGATATTGCCCGTGAGTGTGGTGGCTTCCATTAAGTATTCAATCAATCGAAGCGCCAACGATAGAACGGTAGCAATTAATCCGGTCGCAAAAACTCTCCAGAGTAAGTCAACAAAATTGAGTTGGTCGTCCCGGTCAATCCTGAGTTTATAGTAATAATAGAGTGCAATGATGTAGAGATTGAGAATGACCCCTGGTAGCCAGGTGGGAACTTCTGCCGGGAGACTCCGTTTTGCGCTAAACACTACCGAAATATCCGTAAACAGTAAAGCCACCCAGGTGACAACACCCACCGCAAATAACAACCTGGAAAGCGCCTTGGCCCGCATAAATTAAAAAAGCCAATCAAGTTATGATTGGCTTTGCAATGATAGCGAAAAATGAGGAGTTAATGACCAATAAGGCCAAACAGGTTAATTTTCATATACCACAAACTTGCCAACTTGTATTTGAGACAGACCCGCCTTTACCAAATACATTCCCTTCGGAAGTTTCTTATCAAAAACAAGATCATCGGAAGCAGTTTGTGTATTCTGATCTACCGAAAGCACCTTTGACATCCACGCTTTACCCACCTGGTCATAGATGACGACCGGCACTGTTTCCATATTTTTAAGCCCTTCAATTTTAATGGTGATGAAATTTCCTTTTGTAGGGTTCGGATATAAATTCATCACAGGAAATACGGGGCCATCGTACGTGACAGAAATGATTTTTGAAAAGGAGAAGGTGCCGTCAAAATCAGTTTGTTTTAACCGGTAGTAGGCAGTGCCATTCAATGGATTTTGATCCACCAGATTATACGAACGCGCCTGGTTAGTTGTTCCTGCGCCCTTTATTTTATCACCTATTACAGAAAAGCTTTCTCCATCAACCGAGCGCTCAACGGTAAAGTAGTCGTTGTTCAGTTCAGAGGCGGTTGTCCAGTTCAGGTGAACTGAATTTTCAAATGGGGTTGCGGTGAAGTTTACCAATTCAATGGGTAGCGGATTCAGGGCAACACTCATTGATCCGAATGTAAATTGACTGAAGGATGAAACAGCATTGGATGTTACATTTCCACTTGCCCCTGCTGAAGAAATTGAAGACTGTCCGTGGCTCGTCCACATCGATGCTCCACTGTTAAAGCGCGCAACAATCAAGTCGCCTGTTGGAGAATCGATCTTACTTCTGGTATTATTTTCCCAAAACAAAGTTACCTGAACGGCATCGGTAGTAATAGCACGGTCAAGGGTCCAGTATTCAACATCGCTTTCATCATTAAAAGATCCATCGGTCCATTCCGAAATAAAAGGAGAAGTAGCATCAAAATACTGTAAACTCAGTTGTTGCTGTAGCTGGTGTCGAAATTCCTATTCTGGCCCAAATTGTACCATCGCCAGTTGGAAATACGAATGCATCATTCCCTATTTTTCTGATGGGCCCATCCACATAACTATCAGCATCACCACCGTTTGTTGTTGCATTATCAACCAATGTTAACAAAGCACTTGTGCTGGTCGCAACAATACCTTGCGTCAAGGTCAATGCTCCTCTTACAATGGTTGCGTTGTTCAGCGTTATCTGTGGCGCGGTGCCAAATGTATTGTTGATGGTAAGGTTATTGAATTCGGTGCCTTGGGCATCACCGGTATTGGTGATGGTTTGTGCTGCTGTTCCATTAAAAGTAACTGTTTGTGTTCCCTGAACAAAGGGGTCTGCATTCGTGCTTGAGTTTGTCCAGTTGCCGGCAACCGAAAGTGTGAATGTACTTACGCTGAAAATGGCTGTGTTCTGAATAGAAAGGTTACCATTTACAGTGGTATTGGCCGATAATGTTTTGGTCTGGTTTCCAATCCCGGAAAGTGTTAGGTGATGATAAGTAACATTTCTGATGGTCTGGCCATAGTTTGAAACATTATAATTAACGGTATTTCCTGAGTTTGAGGCATTAAAAGTATTTACATTTATTGATGAGCCGGAATAATTTAATGTACTGTTTACATCCTGTGTCCAGGTGCCATTCCCTATGAGGGTGGGAACGGCAGAAGCGCTGCGTGTAAGCGAAACTGAAGCACTATTGCTATTGGTTACCGTTACCCCGTCCACATTGACAAAGTTCGCAAATGAAATTGTAGCCGTCCCCGCAAGGGACTGGTTGTTAGTGTCGAATGTACCAGCTCCAGCTGAAAAGGTACCTCCATTGTTGGTAATGCCTCCTCTGAAAACCATATTTGGATTTGTTGTAACTACAGTAGAGACGAATACTGAAGTGCCTGTTAGGTTTACATTGCCCACAAATGTCGTAGCCGCAGAATTGTTGCTATCTGTAAACCCACCATTCGTTAAGGTAGTAGTACCGCCTACAAAAAAATTACTTGTATTAGAATTTGTTACCACAATTCCGTTAATCAGAATATTGCCGCTGAAAGAAAGTCCGGCATTACCGGTGATTGACTGATTGCTTACGCTAAAAGTAGCTCCACCAGCATTAAAAGTTCCTGCCTGGGAAATACCTCCCCTGAAAATCATATTGGCTGTAGAATTGACTGCCGTAGAGGTAAAAGCTGTTCCGACTCCAATGTTAACATTACCCGCTAGTATTGTAATTCCGGCATTATTGGAGTCAGTAAATCCTCCACTGGTTGCTAGGGTTGTTGTTCCTGAAATTGTAAGATCACTTGAATTAGAGCAGTTTACTATTACCCCGGTAATGGCAACATTGTTGTTAAAAGTAATGGCTGAGTTTCCTGATATTGACTGGTTATTCGTATTAAAAGTTGCGCCTCCACCATTGAATGAGCCATTATTATTTGCAACGCCTCCTCTGAAAACCATCCTTGATTCGGTTGTTACAGCGGTTGAAGTCCAAGTACCTGTGTTGTTTGTTACCAAGCCGCCAAAAATTGATGTGCCAGTATTATTATTGTCGAGTAGAGATGACCCTACCCCAATCGTTGTTGTTCCAGCTATGGTAATATTTCCGGCTGTACTAAAAGTTACACTGCTAACTAAAGCACCAATACTTAGATTACCAGACATTACAAGCGACCCACCACTTATTGTAACCGATGAAAGCAAAGGTTGAACTGTGACACTTCCTGAGGTAGTTAGTGTACCTGTACTGCTGAAGTTTAAGGCTGCTCCCAACAAACTTCCTCCTCCTATATTTGAATTGCCACTAATAGTCAAATTACCAGATCCGCCAAATGAAATTGTAGTGGTAGAAATTAGTCCTGCGGTAGCAGTCAAATCACCCCCTAACGTTAGGGATGGATTCCCACTGGCGGCACTAGCTATTAGCGAGGTGTTGTCAAAGCTTATCCCTGTATTACCCCCCAAGCTTAAATCATTCAGAATAATTGTAACATTAAGTGTGATGTCATCACCGGAGCGAATCGTAACTACATCTGGAATACCAAATTGACCTGGATATCCTTGCACTCCGGTTGGTACCGCCCAAACATCAGGGCCTGTGCTGTTGAGTCTCTCCCATGTTGCAAGGGTAGTCCAGTTGCCATCATTTACAGAGCGATAATCACCAAGCGTTTGAGCGAATCCAGCCGTGCCTGTGAAGAATATAACGAGGCAACCTAATATTTGCCTAAACCATCTTTTTAACGTCATAATTCAATTAAAATAGGGCTAAAAATAAGCATAAATGGCTGAAAATCAGTATTTGTAACCCTACTTCCTGCTATAATTAGGCGCCTCTCGCGTAATGGCCACATCGTGTGGATGGCTTTCGGTAACACCGGCTGTTGTTATTTTAACAAACCGTGCTTTTTTAAGGGTCTCTAAATCTTTAGCACCACAGTAGCCCATGCCGGCTCGCAACCCTCCGACCATTTGATAGAGTACCTCTGAAACAGAACCCTTAAAGGGTACCCTGCCTGAAATACCTTCCGGAACAAGTTTTTTAATGTCATCCTCCACATCCTGGAAGTAGCGGTCTTTCGAGCCTACTTCCATTGCCTCCAACGAACCCATGCCCCGGTACGATTTGAATTTCCTTCCTTCGTAAATAATCATTTCACCGGGGGCTTCATCCGTTCCGGCCAGCAACGATCCGATCATCACACTATCCGCACCAGCGGCTAATGCCTTTACAATATCACCAGAGAAACGAATGCCGCCATCGGCAATGACGGGAACACCCGAACCTTTCAACGCTTTTGCTGCTTCGTACACTGCCGAAAGTTGCGGCAAGCCAACACCCGCCACAACACGTGTGGTGCAAATACTTCCGGGGCCAACACCAACTTTCACGGCATCGGCACCAGCCTTTGCTAATGCTCTTGCTGCTTCGCCCGTAGCGATGTTTCCGACAATCACTTCTAATCCCGAAAACTTTTTCTTCACACGTTTGGCAGCGTCCATTACACCTTTTGAATGGCCGTGTGCGGTATCAATACTGATCACATCAACACCCGCATTTTTCAATGCTTCAATTCGCTCGAGTATATCGGGGGTAACACCAACGGCTGCACCAACGCGTAATCTTCCAAAACTATCGTTGCAGGCACTGGGCTTATTTTTCTTTTTCTGAATATCCCTGAATGTAATCAGGCCGGTGAGTTTTCCTTTTCTATTAACGATGGGCAGTTTTTCAATTTTGTATTTCTGTAAAATCGTTTCAGCTTTATCGAGGGTGATGCTTTCAGGTGCCGTCACTAAATTTTCTTTCGTCATGATGGTTTCAACGGCTACACTCAAATCTTTCTGAAAACGTAAATCACGGTTGGTGATTATTCCCAACAACTTGCCGTTGCCATCCACCACCGGAATGCCACCGATTTTGAATTCGCGCATGATGTTCTCAGCATCCTGAACAGTAGAGTTTACTGAAAGCGTAACCGGATCGAGAATCAATCCGCTTTGCGAACGTTTTACTTTTCGCACTTGCTCAGCTTGCTGTGCAATGGTCATATTCTTATGAATGAACCCCAAGCCTCCCTCCAATGCCATGGCAATGGCCAAATTGGCCTCCGTTACCGTGTCCATCGCTGCGGACACAATGGGTATATTCAGCTTAATTTTCGATGTTAATCTACCAGAAGTGCTGGTCTCGCGCGGGAGAACCTCGGAATACGCTGGTACGAGCAAAACATCATCGTAGGTGAGCGCTTCAAAGAGGAATTTGGAAGATTCTAAGGCCATGGCAAATAATTTACGATCTATTATTTGCCGGGCAAAGGTAAGCTAATTTATTAATTACCCAATGGTTAGCCTGGGATATAGGGAATAAAGGGCATAGGGTATAGGGGGCATAGGGTATAAGGATGGTTAATGAAAAAATTAGTTCCCTATCCCCTTTATACCCTTTATCCATATTGCCCCTTATTACCCATATATCCTTATTCCTTATATCCTTCCTGCATACTTTTATACCTTTATACCCTAATCCCTCAATGCTTCCAATATGAAAAAACTCTGGTTCTTATTATTATTTACATTCAATATTTCTCTGGTTGCTCAGGCGCAAACACAAACCGGAAAAGCTTCTTTCTATGCCGATAAGTTTGAAGGAAGACCTACGGCCAGCGGAGAAAAATACAAACACAATAAACTCACAGCCGCACACAAGTCGCTTCCGTTTGGAACAAAAGTTAAAGTAACCAACCTCGCCAACAGTCAAACTGTAGAAGTGGTAATTAACGACCGCGGCCCCTACGTGGAAGGCCGGATAATTGACCTTTCTAAATCGGCTGCCGAACAACTGGGCTTTGTCAATCAGGGCCTGGCCGATGTTCAGGTTGATGTGATTGATCCGGGGCAAGGAAAAACCAGTGACCCTATTCAGGTTATCGGGCAGGTTTCGGTAGATGAAAATGAGTTTTATGATTTTCAAATTGAACGGTTAACGCCAAGCGGTTATGGCGTGCAAATCGGAACCTACCAGGAGTTGGTAAACCTCATGCGCTTGTCTGATAATCTTAAAAGTTCGTATCAGAAAAAAGTTACAGTACAAGTAAAGGTGGTGAATGGCCTAAAATATTATGGATTAATCCTGGGGCAATTCCCCACTCGGGCAAAAGCAGAAATGTTCAGGGAAGAACTGCGTAAGAAATTCCCCGATGCGTTTATTGTTGACTACAAAAAACTCTGATCGCACGTGACTGAAATTATCGGGTATGTTGCCTGTGTTTTAATTGGTGTTATTCTGGGCATACTGGGCGGGGGCGGCTCTATTTTATCAATACCCATTTTAGTGTATCTCTTTCATGTCGATGCCGTAATGGCTTCGGCCTATTCGTTGTTTATTGTTGGTGCTACAAGCCTGGTGGGTGCTGTCTCTAAACACAAAGATCAACTGGTGAACATTCGTACCGGAATTTTGTTCGGACTTCCATCGATCATTACAATTTTCATCACGCGCAAGTGGATTGTTCCCATCATCCCTGATATCGTTGCTCAATCTGATTCCTTCATACTAACCAAGCGCGTTCTTATACTTGGAATTTTTGCCCTGCTGATGGTTCTCGCTTCTTTCTCAATGATAAAAGGACAGAAGGAAATTGAAAATGAAAACAAACGCTTTCGCGTTGTGCTGGTTACACTGGAAGGGATGATGATCGGTTTTTTAACGGGCCTGGTAGGTGCCGGTGGTGGATTCCTGATTATTCCGGCCCTGGTTTTGTTAACCGGCTTACGATTTAAGACAGCCGTTGGCACCTCGCTTTTTATCATCGCCATCAACTCGCTGATTGGATTTTTAGGAGATGTTCTTAATCATGAAATCCCGTGGATGTTTCTACTCTCTGTTACCGCCCTTGCCATAGTCGGCATTCTGTTAGGAAACAGAATTTCTCATTATGTCTCTGCTAAATTTTTACGAAAGGGATTTGGATGGTTTGTATTAGTTATGGGGTGTTGGATTCTGGCGAAGGAATTATTTCCGTGATTACAAAATCGTCTTCTCTGTCATGTCGAGCGCACCTGCTTTGATGGCAACCTGATTCCCAAATCGCGAGACATCTTCTCATTTGGTTGAATTGATTACAAAGTCGTCTGACCACTTCTTACGGAAGCTTAGAGTGGTCTGACGGCTGAACATAAATCTTGATAAAGTTTTTGCTTTTTCTTCTTGGTCATGTCGAGCGCACCTGCTTTTGATGGCAACCTGATTCCCAAATCGGGAGACATCTTCTCATTGGTTAGATAAATTTCTTTTCACAAACACAAAGTCGTCTGACCACTTCTTACGGAAGCTTAGAGTGGTCTGACGACTATTCATTGGAATTAAATCTTAACAAAGATTTTCCGCTTGTACATCCACCAAAGGACAACTAAAAAAATCAACACCAGCGTGATGGCGTACAGTAATGACGCATTTAAGGGACTGAGCCAGGTTGTATAACCGTATTGATACACGTATCTTAAAAAAGAAACTTCGTTTTCACCATCCGTTATTTTTACTCTCGACAAACTTTTAACCAATAGTGCTGATGCAACAAATACGAACAATGCGTTAACACCATAGTACACAAAAGGCATGGCCCATTTTTTAAATCCCTGAACATCCACCAGCCAGTAACAGCACGCTAAAAACTGCATGGCAATTCCTCCGGTATATAACACATAACTGCTGGTCCACAGCGGCTTATTAATCGGGAAAATCATTCCCCATCCTAAACCAAGAACAATTAAAACACTACCCGTAAAAAATAACCAAACAACCTTATCGGAAGCAGTTTTTTCACCCGAAAGAAGTTTGCCTGCCAACATGCCAAGTATGGCCGTAGCAATTGCCGGAATTGTGCTTAACACGCCTTCGGGATCCCACGTTTTTGATTGTACCCATAAATGGCCAGTTAAAAGCAATCGATCCAGCCAGGCCCCCAGGTTTGTTTCTGCCTCTAACGATGGGGGCCCAACTCCCGGAACGGGTATCAACGTCATCATCAAATAATAAGACACCAACAGAATGACCGCCACCCGAAGTTGTGTTAACCAGGTGGTGGTTAAATACAAAATACTGGCAACGAAAAAAACCACGCCAATGCGTTGCAGCACTCCGGGAATTCTGACAGTTTCAAAATTGAACTTTGGAAATAGTGTAAGGAACAATCCCAGCAAAAAAATAATACTCGCGCGCTTCAGAATTTTTAGAAACACCTTCTTTGTTAAGCCCTCTTCGCGTTTATCCTGATAGGCATAATGAATGGATGTACCAACAATGAAAAGAAAAAAAGGAAAGATAAGATCGGTGGGTGTACACCCATTCCATTCGGCATGACGAAGCGGTGGGTAAATATCAGACCAGCTTCCAGGGTTATTCACCAGGATCATCCCGGCCACGGTCATGCCTCTAAAAACATCCAGCGACAAAAGTCTTTCTTTCATGTGATACGCTTGCTTGTGGCTGATAAATTACTGAATAAATTTCATAACATTACTTCATGCGAACACTCCTGATCCTGATTTTTGCGACCCTGTTTTTTAATGTAACCGGTCAATCGCCTAAGCGCGAATTCCGCGGTGTGTGGATTGCCACCGTGGCAAACATTGATTGGCCATCGAAAGCTGGGCTTTCCACGGACGAACAGCAAAGAGAATTCATTGAGATTCTTGACATACACAAATCGAATGGCATGAATGCGGTGCTGGTACAGGTCAGGCCTTCTGCCGATGCATTTTATAACTCGCCTTATGAGCCGTGGTCGAAATGGCTAACGGGTAAATTGGGAAAATATCCTTACCCCTATTACGATCCGCTTGAATTTATGATTCGTGAAGCTCATAAACGAGGATTGGAATTTCATGCATGGTTCAATCCTTATCGCGCCCTTGTTAACATTGATGCCGGTATTGACAGCGCAAGTGTAGTATTCAAAAATCCTTCGTGGTTCGTCACCTATGGAAAGAATATGTATTTCAATCCGGGTATACCGGAGGCACGCCATCACACTTTGAATGTAATTATGGATGTTGTAAACCGCTATGATGTGGATGGCGTACATTTCGATGACTATTTTTATCCATACCGAATCGCCAAAGTTGATTTCCCTGACAGCACAACATTTGAAAAGTATAAAGGTGAGTTTACCAATCGCGATGACTGGAGGCGGAATAATGTTGACTTACTGATCAAGAATTTACACGACAGCCTTAAGCAAGTGAAACCCTTTGTTCAGTTTGGGGTAAGCCCGTTTGGTGTATGGCGTAATAAAAGCGTTGACCCCTCAGGCTCTGACACACGTGCCGGACAAACCTGCTACGATGATTTATATGCCGATGTGCTGATGTGGCTGCGCGAAGGGTGGATTGATTACGTAGTTCCGCAAATTTACTGGAGCATTGGGTATGAAGCTGCACCATACGAAGTAATCGCCAGGTGGTGGAATGATCATAGTTTTAACCGGCCCGTTATTATCGGGCAGGGCGTTTATAAAGTAAACGCTAACAACGATGCGCGCTGGAAAGAACCCGACCAGATCGGGAAGCAGATCAGGCTGAACCGGCAACTCCCACAAATAAAAGGAAGTGTTTATTTCAGTTCGAAATCTTTCAAGGGCAACCCTTTAGGATTGGCAGACTCGTTAAAGAACAACCTGTACAAACTTCATGCGTTAGCCCCGGTTTGGAATACAACCACAACTTTTGATCGCCAGTACCCGGTCATGTTTATCGCAAGAAAAAGCAACATTCAATTATTTTGGAATGAAAACAATAGCTCCAATAAGCTGAGTGCTCATTCGCGGTATGTTGTTTACAGGTTTTCAAAAAATGAAAAAGTTGATTTCGTTCCGGCAAATATGATTGCCGTGGTGCCATTCGAAACAACATACGTTGATCAGACCGCGAAAAAGGGAAAAAAATACACGTACATCATTACCTCGCTCGACAGGTACAATCGTGAAAGTGAGCCTTCGATGGGATATTCCATAAAAGCTTCGGGGAATTCATGGAAAACATTTTTATCTCCCATAAAATAAAAGAGGCTGAAAATTTTCTAACGAGGTAAAACCATTACACAAGAGTGATGGAATGAATTTGATTACTTTTTGCTTTCCGTTTGAGTTTCTTCGTTCCGTAATTCTTCCTGTTGTTTGTCAAACGCTTCTCTGTCCGCTATGCGTTGACGTTCAAGCGTATCATCAGGTTCTAATTGATGTTGCCATTCAAATACTTTCTTCTCCCAGCTTAAATTCTCTCCAGACGTTCGAAATACCGTATAGCCGGGTTGGTATCCCAACCAATTACCTCCCCACCAGGCCGCGCTAACAGCCTGGCTGGTAATGTACCAAACCCCATTATAGAAATAATCTTCCGGTATGTGACTGTGTCCCTGAAGCACCGCTTTTACATTGTGCCTTTCAATAATTTGACGAAACTTCACCGTGTCTTCTACTACCATATTGCCAATGGAATTTCCTTTCGTGTCTCCTTTCATTTGGGTAATATGACAAAACGCTGCAATGTGTGTAACGATAACGGTAGGCATCTTATGATGTTTCCCTAAATCAAAGCGGAGCCACTCGAGTTGTTCTTCACCAAAGGCAGCTTTATAAGAAGGGCCATGATCGGCCTGCACAGGGTAGATGGAGTCCATCATTACGAAATGCCATCTTTTGTAATTAAAACTGTAAAAACTGTTGGGCATCTTCAGTTTGTCCATGATGAGTTTCTTGCCAATGTCCGGATCATCAACAGAAACTTTTCTTCGGCTGCTCCAACCCAGTACATCATGATTGCCGATCAAATTATAGTACGGCATTTTCAATTGATCAGACACGCTTTTGTACAGATCAATCTGGTCGGTGAATTCTTCTTTGGATGTGTAGTTGCCATCAAAGGCCATGTCGCCACCAATCAGAACAAAGTCTGATCCTTTTTCAAACTTATTCACCGCATCAATACAAGCCTGATAGCCTTCGTGCCCTTTCCTTTTTCTTCTCACGTGCATATCTGTGAGATGAACAAATGAAAAATTATCCTTTTCAAAATTGGCGCTGGCACTCAGGTTGGTAAATTTCAGCGATCCAATACCGGCACCTGCAAGCACTAATTTTTTAATAAAATTTCGTCTGTTGTCCATAATAAAAAATTGAATTAGTAGAACATTACCCGCTATATGAAAAAAGAAGAGGCTGAAAATTTCAGCCTCTTCCATACTTTGAATCTTGTCTCTTACCTATTAATTGATCTTCCAATTCCAGGAGCAGCACCCCCAGCTCCTCCTATTCTCCCTTTCGCATAATACGTGTATACTTTATTATTAATAAAGGTATTCAGTGCTGAAGCGGCAGGAAGGGTATATACTACCGCAGCAGTTGTTTCGTTTATGAGTTGCATATTGGTATACTTACCAACCCTCGGCAAGGCGATAAAGGCCGACATATCTTTAAAGTTTATGTGCTCCACTAATTTAACAGGCACCGGAGCTGGGTCTTCAGGGGTTGCCGGAGGTGTACCTTGCAGTGTGAGTTGATCTGCCAAATTATCGATGAAGCCCGCAAACCGGATGTAAGCTTTATCATCCATGGGCGCTGTCGATAAATCATCTTCGTAAAGGACCATCTCGTACGCTGTTGTAACACCCACCAGAGCAACGGTATACGATTTTGCAGAAGTGATTGTCGCATCAAGTTCTGTCAGCGTCTTAACCGCGAATGTATCAGTAACCGTATAAGTTTCAGGCACAATAGCTGAAAAGCTTCCGGCTGCACCACTAACACTAACATAATCGGTAATCGGAAAGGAGGTGTCAAATATTACTTTACCTATGTTAACCGCCCCGGTACTTACAATGCTTGGCGCATTTCCGGTAAGCTTTTGTCCATCGAGGAATAAATTTAAGCCAACTGTATCGGAAGCGGCATGGATAAACTTAATTTTCGTTGATGCCTCATCAGCCATTTGTTTCTCTGGAAAATATTGATGTTCATCACCGCATGAAATCACTGTGATTGTTGCGGCAGCAATAAGTATTGATATGTAATTTTTCATGATTTCTTTTATTCAGGTGTACTAAACCACTGTTCCTTCGTATGATAGTCCGTAGCGGTTGCTCCAATTGCTTCTAGTGCCTTAATGTTCCACACATACTCTGAATTATACCTCGGTCTTGCACGATAGGCGGGATTACCGTTGTTAAAAGAAAATAGCGGACTTGGCAACACAAAGCCTGTATAAATAGCGGCATCATAATGGTGGCGTCTCATATCAACCCAGGTTTCAAGAATACCGTGACCATACATAGCAATATACTTTTGCAACATGATATGGCTTAAGGTTAGTTCACCCGTATTTTGGGCTACTGCGGTGCTTGCCAGATATGCATCACGATTTGCAGCCGAAACGGTTACATAATCCATGTGCGCCCTGATACCATTTTGGTAGGCTGTTAACGCAGTTGCTAAATCCCCTTTAATAAATGCTGCTTCTGCTTTAATAAACTGCATTTCGGAATATGTAAAAATTGGTACTGAAACATTATCCCTATAAATGTATTTACCGTAAAGGGGAGGAATACCCGTTGGCCCCGTGATGGTAGCTCCAGCACCATTTATCGCTCCTCTGTACACTGCATCAGTTGATGGTTGAAACATCAAAGCAAGTCGTGGATCAGTAACCCCTGTAAAAACAGCACCGTTCAACAGGTTAATAGAAAACAAGGTCTGCCTGTAATTAGCCATGTTGGCTCTTAACGGACCATAGAAATTAGCGTTATCCGCGTTTGTTCCCAAGTGCGGCACATTAAAGTTATCGCTATTGTCGGTCATAGCCTGATCTACAAAACCTATAACCTCGTCAGGATCGTAGGATGATTTGTTTGTCAAATGATGGGCATTTCTAGCTAAAATCGCATAAACAAATTTCTTCCATTTATCGCGATTACCAGCATATACTAAGTCTCCTTTTGCCAATGTATTGGAAGTGTCATCCATATCTAAGTAGTCTAACGCCAGGTTGCACAAACGAACAACTTCCACATAGATTTTATCCTGTGTGTCATAATCAAACACGTACCGATTGGGTTCCCAGGCTTGGTCAAGGATCATTTCTCCATATACATCGGTAGAGGTTTGCCAACTCCATGCCCGAATTGCATAGCCAACACCGATGTACCAGTTTTTATTGTTTGCCGTGGCATCATCAATGATCAAATCGATATTTTTTCCAATCGCCCAATAGTGCTGCCGCCACTTTTCACCAATAGCATCACTGCCGGCATAATAACCGTGCAAATCTTCGGTAACATTTGCGACTGTACGGGCCCAATTTTGAACATAACTTCCAAAATAACGGCTGTCAAAGGCCTCTCCCCGCACCATATCCTGAAATAAGGGCGGCAAGATTACTTCGGCTGATGCTTCCTGCGGAAAACTAGGATCACTATTTACATCAAGCCATTCTTCACATGAGCTGAATGAAAAAATGATCAACAGAAGAAATCCGATTTTAATATTTTTATTTTTCATACCATTCAAGGTTTTCTTGTTATAGACTTATCCTTATCCCTGTTGAAATTGTTCTAGGTAACGAAAGGGTTCCGTAATCGAAACCAAACGCACCCGCACCATTTGTTGCAGCAGTAGTTCCATTCGTCATGGGGTCAGCCCCTGTGTAATTGGTGACCATGAACAAATCCGTAGCAGTAATAAATAAACTTGCTGTTTTAATAACCTTTGTTTTCGAAAGCAGTGAAGAAGGCAATGTGTAAGCAAGGGTAATGTCTCTTAGTCTTACCCAATTAATATCATGCTCAACAAAGTCGGATTCAGCAAACGCATTTCCATAGGTGCTTCCAAGCGTATATGGAGTAATTTGTAATGTGTTAACCGTTGGAGTAGATGAGTTTTCAAGCCCATCCTTAAGCACGCCCTTGATGATCACCGGATCTTCCCTGTTTACCTGGCGGGTACTCAAGCCGTTATTAAATAGGTACATCTCATTGCCATTAAACACATCTCCACCTCTTCTGAAATCAAGCAAAAAAGAAAGGTTGAAGTTTTTATACTTAAAGGAGTTGGTAAGCCCCAGCATAAAATCGGGTGTACGTTCACCAATTGGCAGGAAGTCAGTAGTTTTAATTGGTAACCCACTAGCAGGGTTAATCAGGATATCTCCGTTCTTGTTCCTTTCATAGGTGTATCCTCCAATAGCAGTTGCTGACCCCAACCCGCGCTGCAAGTAATCCCAGTTATAATTTGGATATGCTGTTTCGCTGTACATTGATTGTAAATTAGATGGGAACGCACTTCCGCGGGCATTTCCGTATAACCATGTATCGGAATTATAATATTCTTTCACCTCTGCCGGCAGTTCAACTGCTTTTGATTTGGACTTAGAGAAGTTAGCAATGATGCTCCACTCAAAATCGTTAATCACCACAGGAGTTCCAGTTAGTTGAAGCTCAATTCCACGAACTGAAATTTCTCCCCCATTTAGCAAACCAAAAATAAATCCAGTTCCATAGCTCAACCGCTGAGAGGCAATTTGACTAATCCGGTCGTTCTTGAATACGGACAAATCAACGCCAAGGCGTCCTTTCAAAAACTTAAGTTCGGTACCAATTTCATAACCCTTTGCACGCTCGGGCTTTAAATCCTCATTTCCTCCCCAAAAATTATAGGTAAAACCACCTCCGGTTGTTGTGCGCCCTGTAAGAGCTGACCGAACATTATAAGGTGGCGCATCTTTACCCACCTCAGCATAGGATGCTCTTAATTTCCCGAAGTCAAGCCACGATACATTTTGAAGCGCTTCCAGTTCTGTAAACACAAAACTCATGGCAACGCTTGGATAGAAGTAAGAGTTATTTTGCACTGGCATGGTTGAGGACCAGTCATTTCTACCGGTTACACTCAAATAAACTAAGTCACCATAGTTCACAGTAAAATTTCCAAACACACTTCCCATTCGCTGCCGAATAACAGATGTTTTATAATTTCGTGTGGTAAGGGTTGTATTATTCATACTGTTGAACTCTTTCAACTGAAGGCCAGACCCATACATGGCATTGGTCTCGTAGTTTTTATCATAAAAACTGGTACCCAATAACAGGGAGGTCTTAAATTTTCCAAAGTCTTTTTTGAGAGTTGCCAAGAACTGGCCATTAAACAGCTTGCTATCTTCAAGATAGTTTTCAATAAACCCACCGGCAACAATATTATTTGTTACGGCCGCAGAGACTGCTCCGCCCGATTCAGGATGAGTGAAGTTATTTCCATTGGTAGAAAAAATATCTGCTCCCATCTGTCCGGTAATCCGCAACCATTTAGCCGGATCATAGTTCAGGGTAATGTTTGAGATAAACCTGTTGGTTTTGTCCTGAAGCTCGTTCTTGTTCGCGGTAAAGAATGGATTATTGGGTTCGGCATAATAGGTTGGCGGACTATCAGGGAGAAGCCTTCTCCGGGTTCCGTCTGGATTCAGATAAACCGACATGTCATCATTGGCAGGCCAGGAAAGTACACTGAGTAAGGGTCCATTCGTACCCCGTATTGCCTTTGAGTTAGACGAGAGAATATAATTAATAGAGGAAACAAATTCCAGTTTCTCTGCAAACTTCAGCGTAGAGCTAAGTCTGGCAGAAAACTTATTGTAGTCGGTATTAGGAACAACGCCCTCCTGTGTATAATAGTTTACTGAAAGCCTGTTCGTGATTGCATTGCTACCTCCTTCTACAGACAGATTATGGTTTTGTGTTGTTCCGGTTTTAAAGAATGCATCCACATTATCATACATCGTTGAGCCATCGGTATACTTCGGACCAAAATATTGTGTTTCCTGGGTAGTCGGATCATCATAACCAAAATTTCCTCGACCATAAACAGTTTGAACTTTTGGAAACCGATAGTGCTTTTGAAATCCAAAATTGTTGTCGTAAATAATTTTTACGGCACCACTTGTTCCTTTTTTTGTAGTTATAATAATCGCACCGCTTGCACCATCCTGCCCATATAACGCTGCAGCTTCTGGTCCTTTCAAAATACTAACCGACTCAATGTCGTTAGGGTTAATATCTGCGGCTCGGTTAATATAGTCGTTGTTTCTGTTGTCTCCGTCAGTAACAAGGCCATGCTGATTCATGATCCGGTTATCTACTGGAAGTCCGTCCACAACAATCAGAGGTTGGTTGCTTCCGGTAAGCGATGCAACTCCGCGTAAATTGAGTGAAGTAGAAGATCCTGGTAATCCGCTTGTTGAAACAACTGTTAGTCCTGGAACTCTTCCTTGCAAGGAGGCCATGAAGTTTGGTCGTTGTGTTTCTGCAACTGAAGCTCCTGAGACCGTTGAAACAGCATACCCCAAAGCTCGTTTCTCCTGCGAAATACCTAGTGCTGTTACTACCACTTCTTCCAATACTGCAGTCGATTCCACCAAACTCACATCAATGCTTGAACGTGAGCCAACCGAAATTTCCTGAGTCTCCATTCCAATTTGACTGATCACCAGAACAGCGTTATCATCTGCCGTTAAGTTAAACTGCCCATTTGCATCCGTTACTGTACCCAGGTTGGTGCCTTTGATCACAACATTTACCCCAGGAAGGGGCGCGCCATCTTTTGTGGATACAACTTTTCCCGAGACGGTTCGCCCTTGTGAAAACGCCTGAACACTTAGCAGGCAGGTAACGAAGATCGTAATCGAAATCATGTACAGGAACCTCCACTCCACATTCCACTTTAACAGTCCCTGACGGGGTTTTTGGTAGAATTCTTGATTTGTCATAGGCAATTTGTTTTAGTTGGTTTGATTAGTCAGTGCTTTAATTTCTTGTTGTACCTAAAAAAAATACAGCAAAAAGTTGCAAAAAGTGATCTGAATTTGCAACTTTTTACTGGAATTTCAAGCTATTACAGAATATTATTTCAAAATTTGCTGGAATTCAAGCCTTTTAGCCAACCCTCTATGCTTAAGGAAGAACGAAGAAACTTTATCATGAATGAAGTGAAGATGCGCAACCGGGTGTTGCTGTCCGACCTTGCCATCAAATTGAATGTGTCGGAAGATACCGTGAGGCGGGATTTGAAGCACCTCGATAAGCATGGCCAGATTAAAAAAGTACATGGCGGTGCCATTTCAAACTCCTTTCATCTGTACCACTACCAGGAAGATGAAATCTACGCACACGAAAATAAATCCGTTATTGCTCAAAAAGCGCATACCCTGCTGAAGGAAGGCCAGGTTATTCTGATGAGCGGAGGTACCACCAACCTCGAACTCGCCCGGTTGTTTCCGCGCAACCTTCAGGCTACCGTGTTTACCATCAGTTTGCCTGTTGCCATGCAGTTGATCGAACACCCATTGATTGAAACCATTCTTATCGGGGGGAGGATTTCACATGAAGCACAAATATCGCTGGGAGCCGAAACGGTTCAGGCGCTTTCTCAGTTAAAAGCCGACATCTGCTTTCTGGGAACCGGCCACCTGGATGCCGAACACGGCCTCACTGAAATTGACTGGGATGTTGTTCAGCTTAAAAAAGCCATGATCCATGCCGCTAAAAAAATTGTTTCACTTACGATTTCAGAAAAAATGAATTCTGTACAACGGTATAAGGTGTGCGAAACCCGCTCCATTCAAACCCTTATTACGGAATTGAATCCGGGCAATCCTTTTCTGGAACCTTTTCAACGGCAGGGATTAGAAATTCTTTAGAAAAGGGTATCAGCGCATTTACACTCCACTGATTGTTTCGCAAACCTGCTAATGTCAGGAGGCCGCCAGAATTGATTCAATCAACTCTTCCGCTGCCCGCCTTCCCGATTTCAACGCGCCACTGATGGTTCCAAATTCGCCTGTGATATCGGTGGCTTCTCCGGCAAAGTAAAGATGCTCGCCAACAGGCGCTGCCAGTTCTACGCGATCGTCATTCGTGCCGCCAACAAGTGAATACGACTGTCCGCCTTTTATGTAAGGTTCTTTGGTCCAGTCGTGAACGAGATAAATGATCTCATCCGATTCCGTTTTTCGTACGTCTCGTGTTCCGTACAATGAAGGTGAAATGGCATCCATCTCAGCCAACACCTGTTGAACTTTTTCCAGGTCTGTTTTATTGGTTAACTCTTCGGCTTTGGGGCCGTTGATGGTGATGTTGAAGGTTCTGTTCGATCCGCTTCTGCCCGCGCCTGAGAGAAAGGATGATGGAGACTCGGTTCCTCCAAAAATAAAAGCTGTATCTGCCCCAAAAATATCGTTACGGGTAAACTCAATAATCATTCTGATGGAAGCATCCATTCCAATGCGGCTCATGGCTGTTGTTTTTGAGCCCGGAAGCGGAGGATTAAATGCAACATCGCCTGCCTTTAAAATTGAAACCGGTACGGTAACAATCAATTTGTTCACAACCTCTTCTGTTACTTCACCCGTTGATTCCGGATCGGTATTTTTCACAGAAAGTGAAATGCTTTCACCAGAATAATCAATGGATTGAACAGCCCTGTTTAAGGTAACTTTACCTGCCGCTTTACTATACCGCGAAAGCAATACATCACTCATTGGGTTGATGTTCAGCGTAAATTCCTTTCCATCATGCGCAATTAACGTCAATGCTTCGCCAAGGGCATTCGCTGAAATACGATCGGCTGAAGACCCATAGGGATTTCCCAACCACGAATTAAGAATGGCGTTTACCCGGGGGTTCAGTCCTGCCGCAGCCTGCACAGAACCTCCTCCGGCATAGCCTGGAAGAATGTTGTTTCTAAAATTGATGAGCGCCTGAATATCCGGATCGCTTTCAATTTGGGTAAATGTTTTATACTGGTTATCTAAAAAATACTTATCAATCGCATTGGTGGTTCCTCCTCTGAACTCAACAGTGGGTACCTTCAGCAATTTTACCACTTCGCCAAATTCTGAATTGCTTCCCAGCACGCGGTCGGCTCCCAGCTCTACAGGAAAATCAGCAATCAGATTGTTAAAAATGGCATCCGATATTTTCACAGATCTAACCCTGCCTCCTATACGGTCTGAGGCTTCAAATATTTTTACTTTAATTCCTTTCGCAATCAGGTAGTCGGCAGCAAACAAACCCGCTGCACCTGCACCAATTATACCAACCACACCATCGTAGGGTATCTCGGGGCCCGATTCATCATCGCTGCACGCGTTTAACCACGGCAACGCCAGTCCGGCTGTAACACCAAGTCCAATGTGTTTAAGTGCTTTCCTTCTTTTCACCTCAGCTTGTTTTCAGAAAGATAACGATCATTCGAATTTTACGAAAATATGCTCATTTTTCGGAATGGATACGGCAACCTCACAGAAGGTAAAAAGAATCGCCATTGTTGGCCCTGAATGCACCGGCAAGACAGACCTGGCCCATTTTCTTGCCCACCACTATCAAACAAGCTGGGTTCCGGAATATGCGCGTGAATATATTAACCAATTAAGCAGGCCTTATAAAAAGGATGATTTGATTAAGATTGCCGAAGGACAGGTGCTCCTCGAAAATCAATGGGCGCTTCAAGCGAATAAACTCTTGTTCTGCGATACAACGCTGGTAGTTATCAAAATTTGGAGCGAATTCAAATATGGTGATTGCCCTACCGAAATTATTGAAAGAATGAATTCGCAAAACTATGCACTGCACCTTCTAACCAACATCGACATTCCCTGGGTGGATGATCCGCAGCGCGAGCACCCCGACAAGCGTGAAATGCTTTTCGATATATATAAGAGTGAATTGGTGAAGCAACAGATCAGTTTTGTGGAGGTTAAAGGTATAGGTGAGGCAAGAAGGGAAGCGGCCCTGAAAGCGGTGAATGCGATTTTGCAGCGAACTTGATTACCCGCAATTTTAATTGTTCCAATCTGATTAATAGGACGAAAGAATTATCTTAACTTTCTTCTATAAGCATAGTCCGCCCAAATACCTGACCTTAAAAAGTGTAAGCCGTCTGATCAAATTCCTTTACCATCCAATTCTTATGAGCAATCGCAGATCGTTTTTCAGAAAATCATTTGGCATAGCCGGTGCTTTAACACTGGCTCCGCTAATGCAAAAAGCCCTTGCCGAAGATGTGTCGGATGCCCTTTTATCATTGAAAAAACTTTCGCCTTTGGATGCCGCCCAAGATGAAGATCTATGGGCTCGCATGGCACAAGCGTATACAGTTTCTGCAACCATTCTAAATCTTAATAACGGTGGGGTCAGTCCGCAACCTAAAGTTGTACAGGACGCTGTTGACCGCTATTACCATCTCAGCAACGAAGCCCCCTCTTATTACATGTGGCATATTCTGGATAAAGGGCGTGAATCGCTGCGAAGAAAACTTGCTGATTTGGCCGGCACATCTTCTGATGAATTGGCCATCAATAGAAATACTACCGAAGCCCTGGCAACGGTAACGTGGGGACTCACGCTCTCAAAAGGAGATGAGATTGTTATGACCAAACAAGATTATCCCAACATGATCCAGGCATGGAAGCAAAAAGAGATGAGGGATGGAATAAAAATCAAGTGGCTGAATTTTACCTTGCCCATCGAGAACGATGATGTAATCGTTAACGAATTCATCAACGCTACCACTTCGAAAACTAAAATCTGGCACATCACACACATGATTAACTGGACTGGCCAGATCATGCCCGTAAAAAAATTATGTGAAGAGGCCCGCAAGCGAAACATCCTTTCTATTGTGGATGGGGCCCACACTTTTGCGCACATGGACTTTAAAATACCGGACTTTAACCCCGATTATTTTGGCACCAGTTTGCATAAATGGTTATGTGCGCCTTTCGGAACGGGCATGTTGTATGTAAAAAAAGAAAATATAGCAGGTCTATGGCCGCTGTTTCCAAATGATAAGCCCCAAATCGCAGACATCAGAAAATTTGAAACACTGGGTACCCGTTCTTTCGCGCCTGAACAGGCCATTGGCCAGGCAATCGATTTTCAAAACGCCATTGGGCCAAAACGAAAAGAAGAAAGACTCCGCTACCTGAAAAATTACTGGTGCGAAAAAGTGATCACACATCCCAGGGTAAAACTGAACATCTCATTAAAACCTGCTTATTCGTGCGCCCTTGGAAATTTTTCAATTGAAGGAAAAGACCCAGGAGAAGTTGCTTCAAAGCTCTTCAGCGAATATCAAATTCATACGGTTTCGATTAAATGGGAAAATATTAGTGGTGTGCGTGTTACACCCCATGTATATACAACCACCAAGGATCTGGATCGATTCGTGGATGCTGTATTAAAGATTGCGGGAACTTAGATCTTGTTTATCCGACAATCGGCATTCTTTTAAACTGCTTGTTTTCATCGAACAACTTTCGATATGTAGCGTGTCGTTTTACGATTTCCGTTTGTACTTGTTCGGACACGCGCATCATTTTAGGGTTAAAGTCACCAATCCATCCGAACTCATAATCTTCATAACGCAGGTACTCCTCTTGCAATAATTTTCGAAAACCCAAAATCATTCCACCATCAACGCCTTTTCCATGATGCTCGGGAACCACTCCGAATAAAATTCCAAAGGCCTTCTTGTTTGTCTTTCGCCATTGATGCCAAAGAAATTTCAATTTTCCAATCAGGTTTAGTTTGCCATGAAGGTATTTGAAAATCTGATTCAGTTCCGGTATCGATATAAAAAACCCGATAGGCTCTCCTTTATAATACCCAAACCAAACCAGATGTTTATCCATGATGGGCTTCATCTGTTTCACCATGTTTCGGGTTTGTGCCTGCGATAGTTCCGCCATCTCTCCACGTTTTGCCCATGCCCGGTTGTAGACCGACCGGATGTCATCGGCCAGTTTATTGAAATCATTTCCCTTGAAATAGTCGAAGGAATAATTAGAATCTCCTGATACCAACTGTGATTTACTCCAGAGTTTCTCCGACAACGGCCCCATCAACTTCCTTCCATAGGTTAGCTGATAGAAATAGACCTGAAATCCGTAGGCCTCAAAAAAATCCTGGTAATACGGAAAATTATAATTGCACTGATAGTTCGGTTCCTGATCAAAACCCTCTATCAGCAAACCCCACCACCGGTCGCGCGGACCAAAGTTGATCGGGCCGTCCATCGCCTCTGCTCCTCTTTCCCTCAACCACGCTTTACAAAGATCAAACAATGCAAAAGCCACCTGTTGGTTGTGAACGCATTCAAAAAAACCCATTCCGCCTGTGGGCTGATCATTGCCCTTATTCATAGTTTTCTGATCGATGAATGCTGCTACCCGGCCAATCGTTTCACCGGAATCATTTTGAATAATCCAGCGAATGCACTCACCATGTGTAAAAAATTTATTTTTTGCAGGATCGAAAACCAGGGTGATGTCCTTCTCCAGCGGCTGGATCCAGTTCGGTTCGTTTTTATAGAGTTTCAGTGGAAGCTTAAGAAACTCTCTAACCTGCCAAGTAGTTTTTACTTCGTGAACTTTCATTGCTTATGCTCTGCAAGCTGAACGGGGTTACCGGTTTTCGCTTCTGCAGAACGATTAGGCAATATAATAGTAAATGTGGTACCAACGCCCACTTCGCTGTGTACAGAGATGCTTCCGCCCAGCTTGTCTACCGCATTTTTAACAATGTACAATCCAATGCCGGAGCCGTCAGACTGCTCAGTAGCACGGTAAAACATTTCAAAAATTTTAGCAAGGTTATGCTTTTCTATGCCAATGCCATTATCGGCAAAAATGATTTCAATTTCCTTCTCACCAGCGTTTACTTCAATTCTTATTTCCGGGGTGGTACCGGCAATTTGCCGGTACTTAATTGCATTTGAAACAAGGTTTCTGAAAATTTCCGATATCCTCCATGGATCACTGAAAAATGCTACGTCATCTACGCGCCTGTACACCATCATATCAGCTGCACCTTGCAGGTAACTCAGGTCAGAAAATGTTCGGGAGATAAGCGAATTGAAATCAACGCGGTTAATGGTAACATCCATCTTCAGGTTCTTTGAATGACTTAACACATCTCCAATGAAATGATCAAGATCTTCTACCTTTTTTCCAATGATGTTGATGTAATCCATCGGGTTATCATCATTCCCCGGTAAATGAGAGAGGTTAACGAGCCCAAGAATGGACGAAAGCGGAGCCCGTAAATCATGCGAAACTTTGTAAACAAAATGATCCAGTTCAGCATTTCTGATTTTCAATTCCTCCTCCACCTTCTTACGTTCGGTGATGTCGGCATACAATCCATAAATACCGATGACACGATTATTCATCATGACCGGAACACCGTACAATAAAACTTCCACCAAGTTGCCAGCACGATGCTTACGCTTCGTGGTAACGCTAATGATTTTACTGGCCGTGATTAAATTATTGAGGTCAATGCCTTCATTTTTAAGGTCATCAGGAACAATAAAATCATTCAGATTCATTCCCTTCAAAGATGCCAGGTCGTAACCAAACATTTCCCGAAATCCATCATTGACCAGCTCAACTTTTCCGTGATCATCCAATAAAACAATACCCACCGGTGCACTGTTGAACAGTTGCGTAAACATGGTTTCGTTTTTCATGTTAAGCGCTTCTGCCTGCTTCTCTCTCAATTTACGATCGGTAATATCCAGTATAATTCCTTTACGGATAACAGTATCGCCCCTCTTTTCAAAATTGGATCGCGCTTCAATCCAACGAATTTCATCCCGCACAGTAATACGACCTTCCCAACACCATAAGTCTTCCCGCTGATGATTGCCCCTGGCCGACTGATCAAAATGCTCACGATCTTCAGGGAGGATGGCGTCATCTAACAGAGACTTGTTTTTCAAAATATTTTCTGCTGGAATGCCCAGAATATCATTACAATTATCGCTGATAAATGTAAACGTCCGTGTTCCATCGAGCTGAATGGTGAGCTCGTAAATCACCCCCGGTAGTTGCTGCAAAAAATTAGACATGCGAATTGGGGATTCGTAAAGTAGGTTAGGTTGTCAGGTTCAATTAAGCGGCACAATATAATTTGTATAGGGTAGTCTGCATAACTCAAATAAGGTTTTGTAGAATTTTATTGATCTCCAGGGTGTATTTGCTTGTTTTTAGTGTTGTAAATCAGTTTAACAAGCAAACTTTGTTTTGTTTGCCCTGTAAGAAAAACATCAGAAATGAAGAATTTCAGTGGCCATAATTACTTCAATCCCTTTTCCACAGTGCGCTCTTTATAAATTTACCGTACCTGTACGCAACCTGAGTTTCTTTCCACCCTGCGGCTTGCAGGCTAAATGACCAATCTGGCAGCCGTTTCCCTTCGATACCGCAAGCCACTCTGAAAAAACGATACATGAGTTTCAATAACACACTTTGCCACCAGTTTCCTCCCTCCACAAAATCAGTAATGAGCCAATAGGCAGCAGGCTTCATGCGCTGGTTGATCCGTTCAATAACTTCCTTCAATTTTTTATCGGAGAATAAATCAAGATAAAAGTTCGTCATCACCACATCAAATTGACGCATTGGTATATCTTCTTCTGTTCCCTGAATAAAGTGAACCGGGTTCTTAAGCTTTCTCTTTCGTGCCCTATTGATCATGCCTGCCGAAAGCTCAACATACCAAATTTCGCATGAACGATTCGTCTCCTCTATTGCCTCTAACAGCCATCCCGTGCCACCACCCAGTATTAAAATTTTTGAATCGGCCGGAACCTGGTTTAAAAAAACTATTTGCGATTCAACCACGCTCTTTCCAAAAACCGTTCGTGCAAGTCCGTCATAAATCGATGACAACACATCAAAACCGCGATTTGTTTTCACAGGAACAAATAAATGATCGGAAAAAGAAAAACACTATCGCCCAGTAGTCTGAACCGGTCGTTGATCTGAAACTGGTATGGCCGAAAAAAAATAAAAATTAATACGGCATTCATCGCAAACAATACAAATGTCTTCCCGATCAAATGCGGAGCATACAGGAATGAGCCAACAATTAAAACCATGTTAACCGCAAATACGAATTGGAGAACGCGTTTGGATTGTTGTTCGCCCAGGAGTGTAACCATTGATTCGCGCTTATCCCGAATATCGTGATGTCGATCAAACCATGAAAACAGTAAAAGATTTAACAGTGCTGTCAGGAAGAATTCTATGACAACCACCAACTCAAAAAAATCGGGGTACCGTTGCGCAATGGCCATGGAGGGCAGTAGCACTCCGAAAGAAAATAAAAGAGCAATAATGAACTCCTTCAGGTACTTCAAATATTGTTGCGTCAAAAAATATAAAACCATCAGGCCGGAAAGCAGTAACCCCCACTGAAAAACTATTTTTCTGATGAAAACCACAAAAACTAAATCAATTGCTACCGCGATCACTAAACTAAAAACCAACCACTTAAAATGTTGTTGGTGGTATCGATGGCGGTTGGTAGAGGCTTGGCCTTGTATTTTACGGGCATCCAACAAATGATCTGCTGTATAAATAATCCATACCGTCAGACCAAGTGAAGCCAATGCCTGCGGTTTCAGGCTTGAGTTGAACAGCAATGAAAACCAAACTGCACAACAAACCGCTCCCAAGGCAACATCAATGCTCAGTATGTTCAGCAATCGGTAAAACCTGTTCAATCGGATAAGCATCTTATAAAATAGAAAAGTCCTGACGGCACCGTCAGGACTTTAAATTTATGATTTGTTACAATTTTATGCTGATTTTAATGCCTCGGCACCACCTACAATTTCCAGGATTTCCTTCGTAATAGCAGCCTGACGTGAGCGGTTATAGGTTAATCGTAGTTCTTTCAATAGTTCTCCTGCATTTTCCGTAGCCTTATCCATGGCTGTCATTCGGGCACCGTTTTCGGCTGCGTTGGAATCCAGCACGGATTTAAACAACTGGACTTTTAATGATTTAGGAATCAATCCTGTTACAATCTCTTCCCGATCTGGCTGATAGATATAATCCACTTCCACCCCCGCCTTCTCTGCTTTCGGAGGAAGCACAGGTAAAAATTGTTCTGTACGAAGTATTTGAGTGGCAACATTTTTAAATTCGTTGTAAACAATCTCAATCTTATCATACTTGCCCGACTTAAAGGCATCCATCATTAGTTGAGCTGCGCCACCAATCGTTTCAAATGAAATGCTTGATAATGCCAATGCATAATCGCCAATCACATTCATTTTACGCTTAGCGAAAAACTCCTGCGCCTTTTTACCAATCGGAAGGATTGTTACATTTCCTTTTTTTGACTGGCTGTCGTATTTATCACTAATAAGTTTTAAGACTCCCTTAAAAACGCTGCTGTTGAATGAGCCACAAAGTCCGCGGTCGGAGCTGATGGCTACAATTAAAATATTTTTCTCTTCGCGTACTTTAGCATACCAGTTGTCGCCATTGTTACCCGCCTGGGCCTGAGAAAGGTTTTGAAGTATATACGACAGCTTCTGCGCGAAGGGGCGCATCTGTTGAATCCTGTCCTGCGATCTCCTCAACTTGGCAGCCGCCACCATTTTCATGGCTTTGGTAATCTGTTGTGTAGAAACCACCGAAACGATACGGTTTTTTACTTCTTTTAAACTGGGCATATCTTCAATTAATCAATTTGAAGATTTGAGAATTTGAAAATAAACATCTTCAAATTTTCAAATCAGCTAATTTTCAAATTAGTATTTGCTTGCTAAATCAGCTGCAACCTGTTTAATGGTGGCAACATCAGAATCTTCGAACTTACCGGCACGTAAATTATCAAGCACCGCCCGATGAGAGGCGTTCATTACTTCCGTAAAATCCTTTTCAAATTCACGCACCTTGTTTACAGGAACTTTGTCCATAAACCCACGGGTAGAAGCCGTAATAATTGCAACCTGTTCTTCAACAGAAACCGGAGCATATTGATCTTGTTTCAGAATTTCCTGGTTCCTTCTTCCACGTTCAATTGTAAGTTTTGTCGCAGCATCCAGGTCCGACCCAAATTTTGCAAACGCTTCCAACTCGCGGAATTGCGCCTGATCAAGTTTCAGTGTACCCGCCACTTTCTTCATGGATTTAATTTGCGCTGAACCCCCCACACGTGATACTGAAATACCCACGTTAATAGCAGGACGAATACCGGAGTTGAACAAATTTGTTTCGAGGAATATCTGACCGTCAGTAATTGAAATTACGTTGGTAGGAATATAAGCCGATACGTCACCCGCTTGTGTTTCAATAATTGGCAGGGCTGTTAACGAACCACCACCTTTTACCAAATGCTTAATAGACGCTGGCAGATCATTCATGTTTTTAGCGATCGCATCGTTGTTAATCACTTTTGCGGCACGCTCCAACAAACGTGAGTGCAGGTAAAACACATCACCAGGATATGCTTCGCGGCCCGGAGGTCTTCTTAACAACAACGATACCTCACGATAGGCTACAGCCTGCTTCGACAGGTCATCATAAATAACAAGGGCAGGACGACCGGTATCGCGGAAAAATTCTCCGATGGCAGCACCAGTAAACGGAGCAAAGAATTGCATCGGGGCAGGATCGGCAGCTGCTGCTAATACAATTGTAGTATAGGCAAGAGCACCGGCCTTTTCAAGTTCAGCCGCTACGGTTGCAACCGTTGATGCTTTCTGACCAACCGCTACATAAATACAATATACCGGTTGACCTTTATCATAAAATTCTTTTTGGTTAATAATGGTGTCAATCGCAACGGCCGTCTTACCTGTTTGACGGTCGCCAATGATTAACTCGCGCTGTCCACGACCAATCGGAATCATGGAGTCAATTGCTTTGATACCGGTTTGCAGAGGCTCGTTTACCGGTTGGCGGAAAATTACACCAGGAGCTTTTCTCTCCAGTGGCATTTCGTAGAGGTCACCTTTGATAGGGCCTTTACCATCTACCGGATCGCCCAGGGTATCCACCACTCGGCCCAACATGCCATCACCTACTTTAATTGAGGCAATTTGTTTGGTCCGTTTTACCGTGTCGCCCTCGCGAATACCTTTCGAATCGCCCAACAACACAGCACCCACATTGTCTTCCTCGAGGTTCAACACCAGCGCCTTCAAACCGTTTTCAAACACAAGCAACTCACCAGCCTGTGCCTGGGTAAGTCCGTAAATACGGGCAACACCATCACCAACGGTTAATACTGTACCCACTTCTTCGAGCTCAGCATCGGTGCGGGTTTGTGCTAATTGTTCACGCAAGATTGCTGATACTTCTTCTGGTTTAATCTCTGCCATAAATCTTCGTAATGAGTTAAAATTCTTTTATGTACGGGTTCTGACTGAATTTCACTTTCAGTGCTTTCAATTTATTTTTAATGGATGCATCAATTTGTCGGTCGCCAATGTTCAGCACAAAGCCGCCAATCATATCAGCATCTACTTTTTCTTTAATCTCAACCTGCTTCTTGTCGCTAAGCTTCTTTACAATTTTTTCAATTTCTTCACGAAGCTTGCCATCCAGTGGAATAGCCGTTGCAATGGTGGCTCCCCCAATTCCTTTAAAGTCGTTATATGCCTGGTGAAATTCGTTTGCAATGGCTGGTAAAAGAGGCTCGCGATTTTTTCGCGTAATGATCTCAAAAATTGCCAGCGTTAAGTCATTCACTTTTCCTTTGAATGTCTTCTCAAGAATATCACGCTTTTTGTCGTGCTTGATAATTGGATTTCGAAGCATTAGCAGAAACTGTCTGTTTTCGTCACACACTTTTGAAAACAGGTTCATGTCCTGGTGTACTTTATCGAGTACTCCCTTCTCAACCGCCAACCCCAGCAGCGACTTAACGTAACGCGATGCGACCCGTGATTCGGCCATGGATTAGTTTAATTTTAAATCGTTGATGTATCCTTCTACAAGACTTTTCTGTTCCTTATCTGCCGACAAGTTTTTCTTTATCAATTTCTCCGCTACCTCAAGTGAGAACATGGCAACCTGCACTTTAACGTCTTTCAGCGCTGCTTCTTTTTCAACATTGATGGCTGCACGTGCATCTGCAATAATTTTATCTGCGGCTTTCTTGGCATCTGATTGTGCCTCATCTTTCAACCGATTGGCAATTTCGCGTGCTTCCTTCAGCATCTTATCACGCTCTTCACGTGCTTCCTTCAACAATTTTTCATTGTCGGCTGTAAGCTTGGCCATTTCAGCACGCGCTTTTTCAGCCGTATCCAATGCGTTTTGAATGGACTCTTCTCTTTCTTTAAGCGAACCTAAAATTGGCTTCCATGCAAATTTTGAAAGCAGGATAACCAGCAGGATGAAAATGATCGCTTGCCAGATAATCAGACCGGTGCCGGGTGTTAGTAATTCCATATCTTCTTCAGATAAATTTTTGTTTGTTAGTGTAAAAAGAGCTTCCCGCCAATTGCGGGAAAACTCCTTTTAGTTTTTTTTGGACGCGGTTAAAGTGCCACCATCAGGCAAATAACCAGTGCAAACAGGGCCGCAACCTCAATAAGGGCCGCGATCACCAGCATGGCACCCTGAATTTTGCCGGAAGCCTCTGGCTGACGAGCCATTCCTTCCATTGCAGAACCACCGATACGACCGATACCAATTCCAGCGCCAATTACAGCCAGACCAGCACCGATACCAGCACCCATGATTGCAAAACTCATGTCCTGTAACAATAATGCTAACATAGTGTTATGTATTTAAGTTAAAACGCCCCGCCATTTGGCGGGGATATCTTTAAGTTCTTTGCAGTCGTCAGACCGCTCTAAGCCTCAGCAAAAAAAGCAGTCAGACGATTTTTCTGATTAATGATGTTCGTGTTCTGCCGTTGCCATCCCGATGTACAATGCTGTAAATAACGCAAACACGTACGCTTGAATGGCGGCCACCAACAACTCAATCAAACTAATAAACAATACCATGAAAGAAGCTCCCGCCCCCACATAAACGCTCTTGAAAATAAATGTCAGGCAAATCAAGCTCAACAAAACAATGTGGCCTGCTGTGATCGCTACAAACAAACGAATGGTAAGGGAGAAAGGCTTTGTAAATAATCCGATGACTTCAACTAAAATAATAATGGGCCTCAATACCAAAGGAACACCGGGAGTCCAGAAAATATGACCCCAATACGCTTTGTTACCGCTGAAGCTTGTTATCAGGAATGTAAACACCGCAAGGGTTAACGTCACAGCAATGTTGCCCGTCATGTTTCCGGAGCCGGGAAGTAATCCTAACAAGTTACCAAACAAAATAAAAAAGAACAGGGTAAGGATATAGGGCAAATATTTCTCGTAGTGATGCCCGATGTTCGGCTTCACAATTTCATCGCGAACAAAAACTACAATGGGTTCAAAGAATGACTGAACTCCTTTGGGTGCTTTCCCTTTATTTCTTTTAAAGCCTCGGGCAACCGCGGTAAATACCAATAACAGCACCGCAGCATTTATGAATAACATGGCCACGTTCTTGGTGATAGAAATATCCAACACAGACTGGCCGTTCAGGGTAATATGATTATGCGCGAGCTTATACCCGTTATATTCAATCACATTGTGATGCTCATCATAAAACCTTTGCGATGAAAAAACATCCAGTCCATTCTCAGAAGAATAAACAATAATGGGAAGATACAATGTACCGTAATGGCCGTCCCAAAAATGCCAGATATGGTCATCCACCACGTGGTGAAGAATTACCTCGCTGGCATTGAATTCAGTGGTGTCACCTTTTGAATCTGACGCTAAAACAGGAGTTGAAAATCCGCATAAAAACAGCAGGAGAACAAGGGTTGAAAATCGGCTGATTTTATTGGAGAAAACGCTCATTTGGGCTATTTGTAGGGGTAAAAAATCCGACCGCAAAGGTATCAATTTACCTTTCACAAAGAAATTTTTTAATCTTTTTTCCCGTCCCGATAGCTATCGGGGTTACCGGTTTACCTGACGGTAAAGGAAACCAATTTCAATCCCCGTAAAAACGAAATACACGGCCATAAAAAACAGGACATCGGCCATGGCTTTTTGGGGTTGACTTTTCACCATCACAAACAAGTAGGTACCATAGGCTATTAGCTTAACCACCATGGTTGCCAAATAAAATTGAACAAAAAAATCAGGTCGCTGCTCTTTTGTTTTTAACAGGAAACGATACAACCCTGCTGTGCTTATAAAAAGGAGGGCCAGCGTCCTGTAAAAATACTCGGGTCGTGTTTCAATTCCCCAAGTTCCCACCATCAAAATTAGTAGGGCAATTCCGGTTAATACTATGATAAATTTCGTCAAGACTTACGGCCGGTTAAGTGATTGATACACCTGGTACATCATACCGCCAAAGGCCATCAATCCAAAAAGCAACATACATACCGGAAAATGGAATTGCATATACTGGTCGAGTTTGTGTCCCAGCCACCCGAAAACAATCATGGCAGCTAACAACTGGAAGGCCAGGCCACTATACTTCAAATAGATGTTGCTGTGCTTTTTCCTCTCCCGCGGATTTTGCTCTGACATGAATCAGATTTTACCCAATGGCTTATAGTTTTTGGGATCAAGGCTGTCGGGGGTCCAGCTTTGCAAAAACTCAAGAACTTTCGTTACACTGTAACCCTTGTCTTCTTCCAGGTAGGCGCTGTTTTGCGTATGCAGCCTTTGACCTTTACCATCCAAAATTACAAATACCGGAAATCCAAAACGTTGCGGATAACCGAGTGAAGCAAAGACCTCTTCATTGAAATTTTCTTTGCTGTAATTGACATGCACCACCACATAGTTTGATTGCATGTAGGTCTTCAGTGTATCATTGTTTGATACGAAGTTATCGAACAGGATACACCACGAGCACCAGTTACCACCTAATTGTAAAAATACTTGCTTGTTTTCAGTTGCAGCCCTTGTAACTGCCTGCGCAATTTCTGCTTTGGCATTGGCCTGTGGATTATACAACTGTGGCTTAGTTCCTTGGGCATGAGTGAATGTACTGATGCTTAATACATAGACCACGCATAGGAAAAATTGCTTCATGAATAAATGACGTTAGTTGGCCTTGGCCTCCTCCGGACGAACGAAAGCCCGTGAAGCAAGGGTGCCATTACCGTCTCCTGCCTTAATGTCTTTCACGGCAGCGCCCATTTTACAGGTTCCATTGAAAACGGCACCGGGTTCTACTACTAACTTACCGGTTACGATGTCGCCATTAATGACGGCTGTCGCCTTCAGTACCAAAAGTTCAGAAACTTCAAGTCGCCCTCTCACTTCACCTTCAATATCTGCATTCTGTGCGATGATATTCCCTTGCACATTGGATGAATTTCCAAGGGCCACTTTTGATTTTGACTTTACGTTGCCAACAACTTTACCCTCTACGCGGATGTTTCCGTGTGTTTCAATGTTTCCTTCCAGGAAAGTTCCCTTCCCGATGGTATTGCTGGAGTTGCTGATTTCTTCTGCCACTCGTTTTTGTTCTTTGGTCGTAAGCATGTCTCTACTTTTTAAAAGGTTACAAATTCTTCAGGGTTAAGAGGATTGCCGTTGTACCACAACTCGAAATGAAGGTGTGGTCCATTCGTCATCTCCCCGCTATTGCCAACGATAGAGATAATTTCACCTGCGTTCACAAAAGTACCAACTTTTTTCAAGAGTTCCGCATTGTGCTTGTAAACCGAAATCAGGTTACCCCGATGTTGGATCATAATCACATAACCGGAGTCTTGCGTCCAGGAGGCAAACAAAACGGTACCATCGGCAACATTCTTTACGGCCTCGTTCGTCTTAGCCACTACGTCAACTCCGTAGTGTCCGGTCTTCATATCGAAGTGATCGGAAATAAATCCTGTGATGGGCGAAAAGAAAAATGTTTCCTGCAGTTCGCGATACTTCACGCTGGTAAGGGCAATGAGAGAGAGATCAGTTTTCTCAAAGTCTTTTCTAAACTGCGAGTCCGCTGGGGCAAGTTTCATCTCCGTTGGTTTTGAAAGGGCCCTCTTCTCTCCCTTCATGATTTGTGCGGGATCTTTGAAGTTACTGGTATCGCCACTCAACACACGCTGAAAATTAAGAATGAATTGATCTTTTCGATCTACTTCAATGGCCAACGAATCAAACTGCTCCTGCAAATCAACCAGTTGTTTATTCATTTCAATTTGTGCATGTCGCGGATCAAACCATTTTGCCAGCAGTGTTTTAGAAAGAAACAAACTAATCACAAAAACAGTCGTAAAGATGATCACCGAAAAAAGGATTACCTTGGAATAGGTAAATCCAAGGCTCGTCTTTTCAGCAAAGTTCTCCTCATTTCGGATAATCAGCTGATACCGACTGGTAAGCCAACTGGATAATGTTTTTTTCGGCTTCAAATTTTCCTGTTTTTTGAGGGCAAAATTAGATATTCTGCACGATTATAATATGGAATGTATGATTTTTACGTTGTGGAATAACCAAATGAAGAGCGTTTGAAAAACCTTCTTTTTTATATCGTTTTGCTGATTCTTGTGCTCAGGTGCTCTTCACAATCTACCACCTGGACGAGCAAGGCATTTCATAATACAACGGCACATTACAATGGTTATTTCTACGCGTTGGAAGAGATCACAAAAATTGAGAAAAGCATTTGGGATGCCCGCATTGACAATTTCAATAACGTACTCAAACTGTACCCGCCACTTGATTCTGCCCGTGCCAAAGGCTACGACAAAGAAATTCAGGAAGCCATTAAGATGGCCTCACTTGCTATTCAACGCCACCCGAACAGCAAATGGGTTGACGATAGTTACATTCTGGTCGGCAAGGCACGACTGTACAGTCTTGACTGGGGAAACGCTATTCAAACCTTTAAGTATGTAAACACAAAAAGTAAAAATCCGGACAAGCGACACGAAGCCATCATCCACCTCGCTCGCACTTTTGTTGAACACCAGGAGTACAACAATGCCGAAGCGGCTTTTGATTTTTTAGAAAAGGAAAAACTCAGCAAAAGCAATCGTAAAAGATTCCATCTTGAAAGAGCATATTACTATCAGCTGCGCGAAGATTATGACAATATGGTCCGGAACCTGATCAGCGCTGTACCATTGCTTAGGAAGAAAGATCGACCCGGAAGAATTTATTTTATTATCGGCCAGGTATACCAGGAGCTTGGCTTTGATGCAGAAGCCTTCAACTATTACCGCGAATGTCTTTCCACCAATCCGGAATATGAAATTGATTTTTATGCCCGGCTGTACATGGCTCAGGTTGCAGAGATTTCAAAAAACCGTGATGTAGCCAGCGCGCGCAAGTCATTTAAAAAACTTCTGAAAGATCCCAAGAACAGGGATTTCCGTGATAAAATTTATTATGAGATGGGCGTATTTGAATTCAAGCAAAAAAATCTAACCGCAGCCATCGACAACTACAATCGATCTATTCGTGAAGGCACCAATAGACTTATTGACGGGCAGGCCTATCTTGAGTTAGGTGAAATATACTATGATACACTTAAAAACTTTCAACTATCGCAGGCGTACTACGACAGCGCGGTGGCTGCACTCCCCCCTGATTTTGAAAATTACAAAACCATACAGGCCAGGCAGAAAATACTGAATGAGTTTGTTCAAAACCTGAATACGGTCAATTGGCAAGACAGCTTGTTGGTGATGGCAAAAATGGATACGGCCACCCTGCACAAACACATTCAATCCGTCATCGACAGTCAGAAAAAACCGGAAGTCAAGACCAAAAGAAAAAAGAAAGATCGCATTGAAATTAATGCCGTGAATACATCCATTACTTCCGAAACAGGCCTGGATGTATCAAACTGGTATTTCGGAAACCCATCGGCTGTAGCCCTTGGCCAGACTGAGTTTGCACGGGTGTGGGGCGATCGGCCGCTTGAAGACAACTGGAGACGGGCAACCCGCACCACCACGGTAACACAAGCTCAAGTACAAAATGAAAATGATGGTTCGAAAAACAATCCTGAGGTTGTACCGCTTGCTGCGGTGAATGACCCGGTGCAGGAAGCGTATGATCGAATCGTTAAACAACTGCCCCTCACAGAAGATCAGGTCGCAGAAGCCAACAAGAAAATTGAAGATGCCTATTTTCGTTTAGGTGACATTTACTACTTCGACCTGAAAGAAACGGAAAATGCTGTTATCTCCTACAGCACACTGTTAGATCGCTATCCCGAATCAACCTATCGCCCTGAAATACTTTATAAGCTCTACCTGATTTTTAAGGATTCAGATGTAGCACGTGCTGAACGCTACGCTGCTGAATTAAAGCAGCAATATCCTGAATCTCCATTTGCAAAAATTCTTGTAAACCCCAACTATCAACAAGAATCTGGTCTTGCTCTTGAAAAGCAGCAAAAGATATATGCCCTCGCCTACGAGCACTATCTACAGGGCGATTACAAAACCTCCACTCAGTTGATTGACGAAGCCCTTGGTTTAGAAAAGACTCCATTTCATGCCAACCTGAGCTTGCTAAAAGTTTTAATCATCGGTAAAACAGAAAATATCAGCCAGTATCAATTTTCACTGGAGTCGTTTATCAAGAGCTATCCCGAAAGCGAGATCATTCCATATGCTCAGAAACTTTTACAGGCTTCCCGCGATTATCAGGAACGGCAGGAAAAGCAAAAGGGGATTCAGTATATCCGTTCGTTTGAAGAGCCCCACTATTTTGTTTTCGTTTCAGCTAAGGAAAGTAAACTGGTGGAAACGCTCTCCTCCACGCTTGAATCTTTTAACCAAACCGAATTTAAAGAACTTAACCTGAAAGTGAGCACGCTCATTTTAAACGATGCTTATACACTCACCCTTGTATCGGACTTACCACGACTAAGTTCAGCACTTGAATACTATAGAACATTTACCGAAAAGCAGGCAACGTTTACCGGACTTAAAGACCATAAATTCAGTAGCTTTGTCATTACGAAAGACAATTTCGATATCTTTTACCGAACAAAAGGACTTGATGAGTACTTACAATTCTTTCAAAAAAACTATCACCCGGAAAACCCGTGAAATCCTTCTGATCGAACGCCCCTGGTTTAGAACCATTTTCAAAACCATCTGGATTCTCTTCTTTTGCTTCATTCTTGGGTTACCCCTCTATATCTATTCTGTAAGCATCGATCTCTTTGGATGGTATGGTGGTATGCCAAGTTTAAAATCTATTGAGAACCCTGAAAATGATCTTTCATCTGAATTAATATCAGCCGATGGTGTTTCATTAGGAAAATATTTTAGATACAACCGCAGTCAGGTAGCATACAAAGACCTATCACCTCATTTGATTAACACCCTTATTATTTCAGAAGACCACCGCTTCAATAATCATTCGGGTATGGATTTCTGGGCATATATCCGTGTTGCAAAAGGATTAATCACCCTAAGTCCCGCAGGCGGTGGAAGTACCATTACCCAACAACTTGCCAAAAATCTCTACACGCAAAACAGCGACCTTGGACTTGACGGATCCATCGTGAAATTAATTCCGGGTCGTTACCCAAAACGTATTTTTGATAAAACAAAAGAATGGATTATTTCTGTTTACCTGGAAAAAAACTTTACGAAGGAAGAAATTATTGCAATGTATTTAAACACGGCCTCCTTTGGCAGCAATGCATATGGAATTCGGGTAGCATCTGAAACATATTTTAGTAAGAGCCCGGACAGCCTAAACATTCAGGAATCAGCGGTACTGGTTGGAATGCTGCAGGCGATTACTCGTTTCAACCCAAAAGAGAACCCCGAAAACTCGCTCATCAAAAGAAATGAAGTACTTGGCAAACTTTATGAACATGGTTATCTCACCAGCAAAGCGGCATACGATTCTATTAAAGCGTTACCAATTGTATTACAGTATAAAGTGCAAAATCAAAATGAAGGGCTCGCCACTTACTTCCGCAGCGTAATCGGTCCGGAGTTGATGGCCTGGTGCAAAGAACGCGGCATTGATTTGTGGGAATCGGGGCTAAAAATATACACAACAATCGACAGTCGGATGCAACGGTATGCCGAAGAAGCAGTGAACGAGCACATGAAGGATCAGCAAAAGATTTTTGATGAACATTGGAAGGGAAAAAACCCCTGGATTGATGAAGACTGGAAGGAAATAAAAGGATTCCTGCAGTCGCGTATTAAGCAGACCGAAACCTACAAGAACCTCGTTGCAAAATATGGCGAGCGCTCAGATTCTGTTAAGATTCTTTTAAACCAGAAAAAACCAATGCGCATATTCTCCTGGAAAGGTGAACGCGACACACTTTTCAGTTCGATGGATTCGCTTAACTACTATAAGCGATTTTTACATACAGGTTTTATGTCTATGGATGCGCACACCGGGGCTATCAAAGCATGGGTGGGTGGTATCAATCACAAATATTTTAAATACGATCACGTAAAGCAGGGCAAACGCCAACCGGGTTCAACCTTTAAACCCTTTGTGTATGGAACGGCAATTGAAGCAGGGTATAACCCTTGTGCCAAGTACCCGGATATTTCACCAAGCTTTAAAGTCTCGGGAACAACATGGAATCCACCAAACTCAGATGGTGGCTATGGTAATGGTGAAATGATGACGCTGCGCCAGGCAATGGCCCGTTCAATAAATTCCATTACCGCCCAAATGATGCAAAAAGTTGGACCAGAAAACGTTGTTAAGTTTGCTGAGCGTGTTGGTATCACCAGCAAACTGGATGCTGTTCCTTCCTTATGTTTGGGTGTAAGCGATGTTTCTCTGTTCGAACTGGTTGGTTCCTATTGTACGTTTGTCAATGAAGGCATCTATACCGAACCCTATTACATCACTCGCATTGAAGACAAACACGGCAATGTATTGGAGAATCGTGTTCCTAAAACTCGTCAGGCAATAAGCGAACAAACCGCGTTTAAAATGATCTTCATGTTAAGGGGTGGCGTTCAGGAAGAAGGAGGAACTTCATCCGGTCTGCCATTAGATCTAAAAATTGATAATGAAATTGGAGGAAAAACAGGCACTACCAATAACGCGTCAGACGGCTGGTACATGGGTGTTACCAACAGCCTGGTATCAGGCGCCTGGGTAGGTGGTGACGAGCGCAGTATCCATTATAGAAGTTGGGACATGGGTCAGGGTTCGCGTACCGCCAGACCCATCTGGGTAAAATTCATGCGCAAGGTTTATGCCGATGAATCCCTTGAATACAAAAAAGGTTCGTTCAAACAACCGGCAACAAGGATTGATACCATTTTGGATTGCGGACAATACGATGATGTGCCCAGCGATAGTACAATTGTACAGGTCGAACCAACGTGGGAAGTTGACCATTAACCAGAGCTTATGGAGGCTGGTGTAAAACAGCAGGTACAACATTTTCCTGAATCTCCGGGGGTCTACCAATTCTTCAACGCTGAGAATACGCTCATCTACGTTGGCAAAGCCAAAAATTTAAAAAAAAGAGTTGCCAGCTACTTCACAAAAAGCAGTGGCCTCAGTCGCAAAACACTCCGATTAGTATCAGAAATCAGGCGCATCGAGTACGTGATCTCGGGAACTGAATTTGATGCGCTCTTGCTTGAAAACACCCTTATCAAACAGAACCAGCCCAAATACAATATCTTGTTAAAAGATGGCAAGACGTTTCCATACTTGTGCATTATTAATGAGCCTTTTCCAAGAATCATTTCAACGCGCAAATACATTGCAGATCAAGGCGAATATTTTGGCCCCTATGCCGGGGTAACAGCCATGAAAAATATTCTTGAGCTTGTACGAAAACTATACACCATTCGAACTTGCAGCCTTGCCCTGACCCCGCAAAATATTGAACAGAAAAAATTTAAGGTTTGTCTCGAATATCACATCGGTAATTGCAAAGGCCCTTGTGAAGGTTTGCAGACAGAAGAAGAATACCTGAAAGATATCAGTCAGATACGAATCATTCTTAAAGGCCAGGTGAGCATTGTTAAAAAGTACTTCGAAGAACACATGGAAAAGGCTTCTTCTGACTTACAGTTTGAAAAAGCTCAGATCTTCAAAGAAAAACTTAATCTGCTCGATGGCTTTCAGAGTAAATCACTGGTGGTCAATCCTTCGTTTACCGATATCGATGTCATTACCATTACCAGTGGCAAAGAATACGCCTACGTAAACTATTTAATTGTAAAAGAAGGTGCTGTTCTCTTTTCAAAATCAATTGAGCTAAAAAAGAAGCTGGAGGAAAGTGATGAGGAGTTAATCAGTTACGCCTTTTTGGAATTGCGCACACAGTCGCTAAGTACCAATGGCGAAGTATTGAGCAACCTTGCGATTGGGCTCCTTCCTGCCGGAACCGAAAACAGCATTCCAAAAATAGGAGATAAGAAAAAGCTGGTATTGCTCTCTCTTAAAAATACATTGGAATTACAACGTGAAAAAGAATTGGCACGGTCAGAGAAGAAAGAGAAAAAACCCGAGGTGCTTTCTATTCTTCAAAAGGATCTGCAGCTTCAATCTTTACCTGCCGTTATTGAATGTTTTGATAACTCAAACTTTCAGGGGACAACGCCTGTCGCCTCCATGGTACGATTCGTAAATGGAAAGCCCGATAAAAATGGATACCGTCACTTTAATATTAAAACTGTAACAGGCCCCGATGATTTTGCATCGATGAAAGAGATTGTTTACAGAAGATATTACCGGCTGCTTCAGGAAACTCATTTGCTTCCTAATCTCATTTTGGTGGATGGCGGAAAGGGGCAACTGAGCAGTGCGTGTGAAGCGCTTAAAGAGCTTGGCATATATGGTCGTGTGGCCATTGCAGGCATTGCAAAAAAACTGGAAGAGATATACTATCCCGAAGACCCACTCCCCCTTCATATAAATAAAAAATCACAAAGTCTTCGACTTCTTCAATTTATCCGTGACGAAGCGCATCGATTTGCTATTACCTTTCATCGTCAAAAGCGCAGCAAAGCCTTCATCAAAACCGAAATGGATGAACTCAAGGGCATCGGCAAACAGACGATTGAAAAACTGTTAAGTCATTTCAAGTCGATGAAAAAAATTAAAGCAGCATCCTTTGAAGAGATTGAGCGGGTTGTTGGAAAGCAAAAAGCGCTGCTGATCAAACCCGAAAAATAAAAAAGCCTTCCTGATTTCAGGAAGGCTTCATCTATATCAAACTCTTTCTAGAATTCCCACAGGTTGTGTTCCTTCTCCATCAGCATCATCTCCGCCCACTCACGTGCCCAAACTGATTCATAGTAGGGTCTTCCGTTGTTATTGTAAACATCCTCAATGGTGTTATCGTCAGGGTTCTCAATTTTATAAATCACACCCTTAAAAAACCTGAGTAAAAAAGCATCGGCATAGTTCTTATTTTCAGCAGTATTTTGTCTGTTAAACCAAACCGCTTTCTCAGGATTATTACGAAAAACTTTTTCTAAATCTTTATACTTAAAGAATCCAAGCGGTCTGTAAGTTCCTCTGTTATCATCAAATACCTGCAACTCTAGACACTGGATGTCATAATACAATCTTGATCTTCGTTTGTCGAAAATGACATCTTCTATCATGTTCAGTCGTGTGATTTGTCCCGGCAAAAATTCAACAACCTTTCCCTGAGTAGAAACAATCCACTCTGTATCCTTGGCGGTACTTGGGTTGATGCCAACATTATTATCCATTTGGCATTCATAATTTTTACCATTAAAGGAGCGAACATCCCCAATAAAGTAGGTACCGGCAGGATCCCACGCCTCAAACGAGGTTCCGGCCTGAAAAATCAGGTTGTTCAGAAATTCTTCTTTGGTAAATTTCGTTGTAAGCGAATCGGACTGATATATTTCCGCAATCTCTCCCGATTTGGCTGCATCAATCATTAACCTGGTTATCTCACCATTCCTGGCAAAAAAACCTTTATTCTGCTTTTCTCTCAAGTCAATCTGACGCCACACTCTTAACTTATACAGGTGTTCATAACGAGCGATTGGATTCAACGAATTAGGGTTATACTGTATCTCATCTGGTTGTGCCAGCACAGCCAGAGGGAGTAATCCCAATCCAAAGGCCACCAAGAAAAATTTCTTTATTCTTATCATAATCTTAATATCTACACTACTTAAGTTGCACCGTAACTATATCTCCTCCTGTCATTGTCACTGCCTCTGGTGTTCCTTTATAGGTCATCCTAACTACACTCTTAGGTTCAATGATTAACCGGTCACCGGGTCTCATTAACGACCGAACAGATGATAGGTCAACACCTTCAGAAGTTAGCGTAAGTTCTTTCACCTGCGCTGTTCCGCGAGCCAGGATCACCGACATGTTACGAATCCGGAAATTAGCATCCTTTGGAACTTCCTGTTTGAAGTTAGCGTCAGACTCAGCCACAACCCGTATAGCGGTTGCCGCTGTAATGCTGATACCATTTTTCAAATCAATGTCACGACCATTATTATCCTTCGCGATAATACGGGGGCGCGGAACCAACTTAACATCAAATGGCTCTGATCCCAGGGTTGAGCCCGAATTACTTACTGTAACATTTACTTTACGTTGATTAGGAATTATAATAACCTGGCCAATCTTCGATCCTTTAATGATCTCACCTCCGGTTATAGAAAAAGAAGGATTATAGCTTGTTCCCAAGGCAGGCACTTCAATATTTACAGTATTACCGCAGCCCATGTACAGGGTAGGAGCATTACCAGTGGTAACTTTAATTACCGGCTTGGCCACAAAGTATTCCACATCTTCAGAATAGGTTGTGTCAGGCAAAGTAATATTCGCTTTGAATGTCTTCCTTGCTGTTAACGTCTTAGGATCGTATGCACCACCGCTGGCGGTAAATTTAACGCGTCCCATTTTTAAGCCAGTCTTAGCGTCATTTTCAACAACAATTGACCGGCCATCTACAGTCATGGTAGGATTCAATGAGGAGGAGGATGCGGCCATAAATAAATCAGCCTCATAAGGTGCTCCTGCGGCAACGGTAGATGATTTTGCTCGCACCATCGGCACCACCTGGTCAACTTTTAACACTCTTGATCCGGCCTCAGCAGCCAGATAATTCAGTGCTATCTCTTCATTCCCCAAAATTTCTGTTTCAATCTGATTTACTGAAGCTAACGCTGCAATGGGGGGTGTATTTTCAAAGGTAAACTCAAGAAATGACTTACGAACATGATCTTCATCACTGGCAAAAATCTTGATGTCTTTAGGCGGTTTGGCAAGTGATTCATACTTCACCGAACTGTTGGTTAACTGCTTTAACTGCTTTTCATAATCCTTCAGTTTAGCTTCAAAATCAGAGCCCCACTTTGATTTTTTATCAATCATCATGGTGGCAACTTTCGAACTGTGGTCATTAATGAATTTTTCATCTACCTCAGTTGCCCCTGCCGTCTTCATCATCTCCTTCTTAAGGTCTTCAGTAAATTTGATGGTAGCTGCTGTCAGCTCTCTTACCTTCTGTGCATTTGCAACCGCATTTTTTACTTTGGGGTCAGTGCTTTTACCACCGTCTTTCACAATGCCTGCGAGTTGTTCTACATTTTTACCGGTACTGGTCGCTGTCATTGTGATCAGCGTTTCATTAATGATGGCAAATTTTTCCAATACCGCGTTACTTACCTGCAGCGCAAGAAGCGCGGTAAGCACGAGGTACATCATACCGATCATCTTCTGTCTGGGGGTTTCCTTACCACCTGCCATAATCTATTCGATTTAGGGTTGTCTTAACTAACTAAAAATAATTACTTGCCTGATCCTCTCATGGCGGTGAGCATACTGCCATAGATGTTGTTCAGCGATGCCAGGTTATCAGACAGTTTACCCAGTTCTGAAGTGAACTTGGCGGTGTTGTCACCAACCTTTGTCAGTCCTTGCATTGCACCAGTCAAGCTCTCATAGAATTTATTCATGTTCTTCACATGGCTATCCGCATCTTTCAACTCCATTTCATACACTGAATTCAGTGCAGCAAGATTCTTGGTAACTTTTTGAACTTGTGAGTGATATTCACCTGCATCTTTAGAAGCATTTGCCATCGACCCAACTGCTTCAATAGCAGTTTTGTACGACACATTCATATCGGCAAGTGCCTTGGAGGCTGTTTTCACATTTGTTGCATATTCGTTAGTGGCTACTGCTGCATTAGACAGATTATTCATCTGTGATGCAGAGCTTGCCAGGTTGTTTAACCCTTTGCCAAGATTGTCGAGCAAGTTTTGATCAACCTTCGCGGTTTTCAGCATTTCATCAACTTTTAAAAGTGGAGATTCTGAAGAATGACCTGCCTTACGAACTGTTGGAGCCGTTACCTGGCCTTCGAAATCTTCAGCCAGTTCGGGATAAACTTTTGTCCAGTCGGTTTCTTTTGCAGGTGGTTCGAAAGCACTTAGGAAGAAGATACCTGCTTCCACTGAAAGGCCGATCATCAGCATTTCGTCTGCACCGGTCAAGTGAAGAATTTTAAACAACGCACCGATGATAACAACTGCCGCACCGATACCATAGACCTTTGGCATGATGGTTTTGAAGAGGAGTTCGGCAAATCCGCCTTTTTTCTTGCTCATTTTAGTATTGGTTTAAGTTTTTTATTTCAGTTAGTATTTTAAATATAAGTAGAGTTTTTCAATTATTTAAAATTCACGACCAGAGGAGCGTCCCAGGTGAGTCATGGCACAACGGAATCCTATGTATGCCCTGGTAGAGTCTCTGAACTCATACGTTCTTGTACCGGTTTCGAGATAATACGCCACATCTTTCCATGAACCTCCGCGCACCACCTTCTTAGGTTTAATCCTTTCGTTGTACTTAGCACTCTCCGGATCGGTACGAGGATCGATATACTGCGGATTTAAATCCCAAACAGTTGGAACCGAGGCTGGATTAAAGTCATCCAAACACCACTCCGAAACATTTCCGGCCATGTCATATAATCCATAGTCGTTGGGGAAGTATGCCATCACAAAAGATGTGTACGCAAAACCATCATCGTAAAAATTACCACGACCGGGCTTGAAGTTTGCCAGCATACATCCCTTTGCATTACGGATGTACGGGTTACCCCAAGGATACTTCGCCAGGTCTCTTCCTCCGCGTGCTGCATATTCCCACTCAGCCTCTGAAGGAAGACGGAAATTAGGCATTGGGAAATCACCGATACTTTTCCTGTAATCATTCAAATATGCCGTTCTCCACTGGGCAAAGTAAGTTGCTGCATCCCAGTTTACTCCCACCACCGGATAATCGTCATAACCAGGGTGCCAGTAATAATAATCCTGTATAGGATCGCCCATGTGGTGAGCAAAATCTTTCACCCATGCTGTGGTGTCGGGATAATACCGCTGGCGAAAGGTTTCCGCATCTATGGTTTCAAATCCTTCAATGCTTCCGTTATCGATCAGGTAGAAATTGGTAAACTGACGATACTCATTATTGGTGATTTCGGTATCATCCATGAAGAACGACCCGATCGTAACTTGCTTGTTGTAGTTGATTTGGGTTGATGCCGGATCTTCATCGGCCTGACCCATGTGGAAGGTTCCGGCAGGAATTGGCACCATTCCAAACGGAACGGTAAGCACCCAACCTTCTCTTCCTGGTACACCTACCAGTTCACCTGCGTCACCGCCTTTGCCACCACCGCCCAGGCCTAATAAACCACACGCACTGGCAGCCAAGCCAGTAAGGAGGAGGATAATTTTTGAAGATGCCGATTTATTCATATATGTATAAAATCAAATTTCAATATCAATTACTATAAGGTTCGAAAATAGCTTCCCGAACTCAATTTTTTAAAAAACCGTTGACCAAATTCCACAAAATCTTACGAAAACCAAAATAATTTGTCGCTTAATGCCTGTAACGAGGGGTTCGAACGATTTTTTTTCCGCCTCCTACCGTTACCGGTAACTCATAGGTAAGCATGATTTCATGTGAAAAATTTTCTTTGGCCTGAACATCTTTTACTATAAAGTCGATAGAGTACCCAAGCTTCAGTGACTTATCCTTCAAAAAACTGTATCCAAGCAGAAGATTAGCAGCCTCTGATTGTCTAAACGCCAACCCTCCCCACATCGTATTACGCAGGGTGGCCACTACGGCCAGGTCGAAGGAAAACTCGTTGAAATCCGTTTTTACAAGGACGCTTGGATGAATTTGGAGGTCGAAATTCACATCATAGAAATACCCTGCGGTCACGTTCAGGTGTTGTTCTAAGGCTCCACGCGCTTCATTTATTCCAAAATCAAAAGTTGCTTTGGTCAGGTGATTGAATCCTACACCTGCATAGTATTTCTCAGCACGATACATGACTCCTGCCCCTAAATCGGGCTTTATCTGGGTTTCCTTCCCCTCAATAATAACCGGGTCGCCCTCCTGAATGGGATTGTACTGACCTCCATCAATTGTTTGTGAATAGGCCCCTACCTTTAAACCAATGCTGAGTTTGCTGTCTTTTATCCCCAGGTGGTAGGCATACATTGCCTGAATTTCCAAATTGTTTTGGGGGCCTAGTTGATCGTGCAAAACATAAGCACCAAAACCGCTTTTTAATTTATGGATAGGAGTTGAAAATGTTAATAATTGTGATGTTGGGGCTCCGCGACCACCAAAGGAGGATTCATAGCCCAGCCACTGGCTTCTGTGAAGCATAGTCATACGGGTTACACCGTCAATTCCTGCAGCTGCCGGAGTGAGGTATATGTTATTGAACATGTATTGTGAAAACTGAGCATCCTGCTGCGCCCATACCTGGCTGGCAGAACCTGTTAGGAGAAGGCAAAAAATGATATAAAAACCTTGTCTTAGCATTAAATGACAAAAAGCAGAATTTAAAGTAAGTGCTTTTTTACGACACTTTCAACGGGTATGTAATTAAAGTGTAATAAAAAACAACACTTTGTAAAATACAAAGGATGAACCAGTTATTTAATGCCGTTGGCCTTCTTAATATACAATTCCAACGCCCCTGTCATAGAGGGTGCATTGGGCAATGGGGCCTCCACATCCAGCACCAATCCTGCATCTCGTACGGCACCGGCCGTAGTAGGACCAAACGCTGCAATGCGGGTGTTATTTTGCTTAAACTCCGGGAAGTTTACCAACAAGGAGTTGATCCCTGATGGGCTAAAAAATGCAAGAATATCATAGTAGACCTCCCTCAGATCGGACAGGTTGCTGGCTACTGTGTGATAAATAATGGCTTCGGTAAAGTTGAAATCATTATCGCGCAAAAAATCCGGTATGTCATTCTTGCGGATATCCGAACAGGGGAAAAGGTACTTTTCGTTTTTATGTTTCTTCAATATTTCCAGCAAGTCTTGCGTAGTCTTTAACCCTGTAAATATTTTTCGCTTCCGGATGACAATATATTTCTGAAGGTAGTTTGACGTTTGCTCAGATATGCAGAAATACTTCATGTCTGGAGGTATTTCTGTTTTCAACTCTTTGCAGATATGAAAAAAGTGGTCTACGGCATTCCTGCTTGTAAAGATTACAGCCGAGTGCTGAAGAATTTCAACCTTTTGTTTTCTGAACTCTTTTACCGGAACAGGCTGTACTTCTATAAAAGGGCGAAAATCAATCTTGAGATTAAATTTTTCGGCAAGCTTTAAATACGGAGAGTTTGGATCGGTGGGGGCTTCTTGCGTTACAAGGATACTTTTCACCTTACGCAATCTGTCATTCACTTTTTCACTCATAAAATCAACACGTGGCGGATTCACCTTAATCGTTCAGTACTTTTACCAGTAACAGAAAGGGTATTATTTCGGTGGCACAAATGTACGAAAATATATGAAACACAGTGTAGCGCACACGATTAGCCAACTTTAAAAATAGCAGTACCACCCACCCTCCTAAAACCCAAAGTGTTGTTTGGTACAAAAAATTGTAGAATCCTTCTGCCTGGCCCCGAAGGATATAATAAAGAGTAAGCACAATCGTGAACAAGCCCATGAAAATCAAAACCAGCCGGACAAAATTGAAAAAATGGAAGCCCGCAACATCCGTTACTCCAAAAAGCGATGCTACCAGGTAGGTAATACCCATCTTCAGGAAAAGCATCAACAAAATGATGCCGCCAGTTTTAAACCAAAGGGAGATTGTATTCGCATAGCTACTTTCCATTGATTGACTCGCAATGATAAAATGATGGATAACCACAAAGTAGAAGCCAAGCATCAGGCTGACAAACACATAAAATAATATGGAGCCGCTGGTTAGTCGGTAGACTTGTTCGTTCTCATAGTCTCGTAAGGAGAATATTCTGCCAATAGAAAAATAATCTGATGACAAGCGCGGGTTCAGCCGAACAATACTTACTAAGAAAATAACCATGACCAAAACTGCCGTAACAACAAAATCACGAAAGGACGTGCCTTTTCGTACCGATTGGATATTTTCATTTTCTGCTCTACCTGTAACAATTGTTTTTGACATGATGTACGCTGTAAGTTTGCTGAGATCAATTGCTTGATCCTGATGAATAGCAAACAGAAGAGATGGTGAAGATGAAATTCCGGCCAAACTATCAATTGGAACCGTTATCATCTTTACATTATCAATCAAAAGTTGGTTGTTGATGAACAAAGAAAACGGTCTTTCGGCTACCACAGAAAGATAATCTCCTTTGAATTGCTTGTGATCTGCCTGGAGATAGACGGTAGAATAGGATTTTTTGGATTCATCCATCTTCGCAAACTCACCGGATGAATAAATAAGCATGTCTTGTGTCAAATCCTTTTTTATCACGTGACCATCCTGACCATTGGCCATGATTCTTAATAAAAAAAATAAGACGACAAGCGCGAGACGTTGCATATTCTTTCAAAAATATCAGGATCGGCTGATAAAACAGTAGTTTTACGAATATTTCATGGCTGGCATTTACATCCATATTCCTTTTTGCAAACAGGCCTGCTATTATTGTGACTTCCATTTTTCAACGAATCAACAGGTTCGAACAGATTTGGTAAAAGCCATTGTAAAGGAAATTGTTCTTCAGAAAAACTACCTGGAAGGAGAGCCACTTCAAACTATTTACTTTGGGGGAGGAACGCCTTCGCTGCTTAATCAGTCTGAATTGATTCTTATCCTTGATGCCATTCGTTCCGTCCATCACATGGACGAACAATTTGAGATTACGCTGGAGGCAAATCCTGACGATCTTACAAAATCTAAACTGGTGGAATTTCGTGAGCTGGGCATTAACAGGTTAAGCATAGGCATCCAATCATTTCACCAGGAATTTCTCCGCTTGCTTAACCGGGCACACGATGCTTCAACAGCGCAGGCCAGTTTTCTTTTGGCACGTGAGGCTGGGTTTAATAACGTTAGTATTGATTTAATTTATGCTATCCCTGGCGAAACTGACTTACAATGGAAAGCGGATATTCAACAGGCGATTGATTTAAATCCTGAACACATCTCCTGCTACTCTTTAACCATCGAGGAGAAAACTGTTTTTGGACGTTGGTCTGCATCAGGAAAGCTAAAAGCATCCGATGATGAAATAGCAGCAGCACAGCTGGAGATGCTGATGAATACCCTGGAACAGAATGGCTACGAACATTATGAAATCTCAAATTTTGCTAAGCCCGGATTTCAATCGAAGCACAACAGTAACTATTGGAGACAGAAAAAATATCTCGGTGTTGGACCCAGCGCTCACTCCTATAATGGCACCAGCCGGCAATACAATATCAGCAACAACCATGTATACCTGAGATCTCTTGAAAAGGAAACAATACCTTTTGAAAAAGAAGACCTTTCCCTTGAGAATACGATCAACGAATACATTCTCACCACACTACGAACACAACAGGGAACTGACCTAAAAAAACTTAACCAGGACTATGGCTATAACCTCCTTCAGAAAAACACAGCCTACCTTTCAACGATTTTTGAAAATGAATTAGCAACTTTGAATGATGGGATTTTGCAACTAACCAAAAAAGGAAAGCTTCTTGCTGACAAGATATCTTCAGATTTATTTATAACCCCATGATAGTCCGGTTTTCACATAATAACCAGCAATACAAAGCCGACCTTTCCAAGCCGCTGGATATTTCATTACCGCTAAACCATGGAGCCGGCAATCCAAATTGTTATTGGGCGGAACCTGTCAGGTTTGAAACAATCCGATCAGGAAATTTTGTCGGTAGCGTTCTTGAAGGAGGCTCTGTGAACTATCAAAAACTGATTATCACCCCTCATGGCAACGGAACCCATACCGAATGTTATGGTCACATCTCATCAGAAGCTAACGCCACCATTAACCGGTCGCTCAAACATTTTCATTTTATCGCGCAGTTGATTTCTGTTTTACCAGAACGTACGGGGAGTGAAGACTCAATTATCACACTTCACCAGGTAAAAGCTAAAATCAATCACACAAATATTCAGGCAGTTGTTCTTCGAACATTGCCAAACAACGACACAAAAAGAACGCAGCAGTATTCTGGTACCAACCCTCCTTATATAGATCCGGCCCTTACCCAATACTTTGCTTCCGTTGGTGTCGACCATCTATTAGTTGACTTGCCAAGCCTCGATCGCGAAGTTGATCATGGTCAATTGCTGGCACACAAGGCCTTTTGGAATTTAGAAGGCACAATTCGGAAGGGTTGCTCTGTAACTGAATTGATTTTTGTTGACAATTCCATTCCTGATGGTTTGTACCTGCTTAACCTTCAAATTGCCAGTTTGGAAATGGATGCCAGTCCCAGTAAACCGGTATTGTATAAGCTGGAAGAAGTTTTGTAATTTCTCGCAATTTTTTCGATGAGACCCTCCGAAGACAAGAAAGTATACATGTTGCTCAAGTCAGTGATTTTCAATTATCACGGACTGGATGAGGCCGAACGAATTGATCTGGAGAAAACAGCCGAGTCGTTAGATGCTGCCGAAGAATACAAATGGGCGTTGGAATTTATTGCACGTGATTACATTACAGCCTTTGAACGCGCCCGTGAGTTTTTGAACGAGATCATTGCTGATTATCCTAAAGACAAACGGATTGAACTCATTAACATGGTTTGGCAAGCCAACAACCTGAAGGGGTACGTAACAGAAATGGAGGCAACTGCTATGTTAAAGCTGGCTAAGGACTGGAATGTGCAGAAAGAACTGATTGAACTGGTGATGAAGTAAATCTCTTCAAACAAAAAAATCCTGCTGTGCTGCCTAAAGCAATCCCTCTACAAACTCATCATATCCTTAAACTTGGCTGCCTGCCTGCGGCTAACTTCTACTTTATCTCCTCCTTTCAATTTCACCATCAACCCGCCATTAAACCATTGTTCTATACCCTCAACCCAGCTGAGGTTAATAATGTGTTTACGGCTGGCACGAAAGAATGAACGCTCGTCAAGTTTCTCATCCAGTGCATTCAGTGATTTATGAATCATCGGGCGGTTCGTGTCAAAATAAACCTTGATATAATTACCATCTGATTCAAACATGCGAACATTGGCCAGGCTCACAAACCAGCACCGGTCTCCATCTTTTACAAACACCTGGTCGTTAAGGCCAAGTTTTTTGTCGGGGTTACGGGCAGCTATTGCTTTGCTGCGCTCTTTGTCCATAATTTTTGTTACCGCTTCCGACAAACGTTCCGGCTGGATTGGTTTCAGCAGATAATCAAGGGCACTTACTTCAAATGCTTTTAGGGCAAACTCGTCATACGCTGTTGTGAACACCACAATGGGAACCGAGTCAAGCTCTTCAAGCAATTGAAACCCGGTTTTGCCGGGCATCTGAATATCGAGAAAAAGCAAATCGGGATTTAAATCGCTAGTCATTTGAATGGCCTCATCGGCATTCATGGCTTCGCCTACTACTTCTATACCCGGATGATCCTCCAATAGTTTCATCAGCTCTTTACGGGCCAGACGCTCGTCATCTACAATTAATGCTCTCATGTTTGTGGTATTACTATTTCTGTTAGTACAAAATTATTATTCTCGTCAACAATCTTAAAAGATGCCTTCTCTCCATATAACAACTTCAGGCGGTGTTTGGTATTTCGGATTCCCATGCCTCCTGTTTTCGTCTTTCGCGCTCCATTCAGCAGGTGGCCGCTGTTGCGTATCTGTACCTTCAAACGGTTATCACTCACCAGGGTTTTTATCTGGATGATACCTCCTTCCGTTAGTTTTGAAATGCCGTGTTTGATGCCATTCTCGACCATGGTTTGAATCATAAAAGGAGGAACCATAAAACTGCTCGACCCGGGGTGAATGTCAATTTCGGTTTTCAAGCGCTCTTCAAATCGAATACTTTCAAGACCGAGATAGTCTTTTACAATTTTCATCTCGTCATCAAATTTGGTTAACCCTCTCTTCTCGAATGTTAATGAATTGCGCAAAATATTTGAAAGCTGGTTGATGGCCTGCTTTGACTTCAGAGGATTTTCATCTACCAGTGCGCGGATACTATTGAGGGCATTAAAAATAAAATGAGGGTTTAACTGGTTTTTCAGATTGTTAAGTTCAATCTCAATCATCGATGCCTCGTACTTTAACGATTTATTGTAGCGCTCGATGTAGTGGTAGGTGAAGTAAAACAACGACCACAGAAACAACAGGAAAACATAAAAAAATCCAAAGCCCAGTATTTGCGTTGTGTCAAAAGCCAGCCGCTGAACATTCACCACCTTCAATACAATGCTAACGGGCACGCGTAAAAAATAAATCACAAATCCCAACAGTGTAATGCTGACAAGAACACGGGGGATCATTTTCGGCACACTCAAACCCAGCCATTTAAACCGGTTTAGAAAGTAGCGGAAAAAATGGGTGACTCCGAGACAAATCAGTGCCTCAACAATAAAAAAGATAACCCTGCGGATCGGTATCTCTTTTTCAAGACTAAACACAATAATTTGAAGCAGGGCATAACTCAGCCACCCAACAATTTGCAACGTCCAGTATAATCGCTTTTTATTACTGACCATGATTCACAACAAAGTTACTGAATTGAGCCCCCGTGTATTGGCCAATTACATAAACGGGCTTTACCTCTTTAAAACCACTTAAATTGTATGAGGTACAGCAGTAACAGACCCGTGGTGATAATCAATATCCAGGAAGCAGCGACCAATGGTTTTTTACATGCCCCCAGCTTTGGTTCGAGGGTTAAGCCGTTCACTATAAAAGAAAGACCCGCTACACCATACAACGAAAACTCCAGGAAATCGTCAATCGTGAGCTGGTAAATACCAACGCCCAGGAAAATTAACCCGAAGAGATACTGTCGTTTTCTGGAATCCATTAATTTAGTTCAGCGCATAAAAATTTTCCTGTAAAGCTATCAGGATTTTTAGCAACTTCTTCCGGTGTTCCTTTCGCAATAATCTTTCCTCCTTTTTGGCCGCCCTCCGGACCAAGGTCAACAATATAATCGGCCGATTTGATTACATCTAAGTTGTGTTCGATCACCAGCACCGTGTTCCCTTTGTCAACTAACTTTTGCAACACATCCAGCAAGTGACTGATGTCCTGAAAATGCAGTCCTGTTGTTGGCTCATCTAAGATATACAATGTTTTTCCGGTATCGCGTTTCGAAAGTTCGGTAGCCAGTTTTACCCGTTGCGCTTCACCACCCGAAAGGGTAGTAGCATGTTGACCCAGCGAAATATATCCTAACCCCACCTCGTTCAGGGTTTGAATCTTTCTTAAAATCTTTGGTTGATTTTCAAAAAAAGTTACCGCCTCTTCAACAGTCATGTCCAGCACATCAGAAATAGATTTTCCTTTGAACCGTACCTCTAGTGTTTCTCTATTGTACCGTTTCCCTTTACATGTTTCGCAAGGAACGTGAACATCGGGTAAAAACTCCATTTCAATCAACCTCAGTCCGGCACCTTCACAGGTTTCACATCGACCGCCTTTTACATTAAATGAAAACCTGCCGGTTTTATAACCACGAATTTTGGCTTCCGGCATCTGTGCAAACAAATCACGAATGTCGGTAAAAACACCGGTGTACGTTGCCGGGTTCGAGCGGGGCGTACGCCCGATGGGAGACTGGTCAACCTCAATAACTTTATCGATGTGTTCGAGCCCCTCTACCTTTTTATAGGTTAATGGTTCCGTTCTGGAATGAAAGAAGTATTTATTTAAAATGGGGAAAAGCGTTTCATGAATAAGGGTCGACTTTCCGCTGCCTGAAACTCCGGTAATACACATCAACGTACCCAGCGGAATGTGTACATCAATATTTTTCAGGTTATTACCGGTGGCACCGGAAAGTGAGAGCTTCTGGCCATTGCCTTTTCTGCGTTGCTTTAAATAAGGAATAGAAAGTTTACCATTCAGGTACTGGGCTGTTGTACTGTTGTTTTTCAGAAAAACCACCGGGTTACCTTCTGCCACTACCTGCCCCCCGTGCCGTCCTGCACCGGGGCCCACGTCAATCACATAATCCGATTCGAGCATCATGTCCTTATCATGCTCCACAACAATTACTGAATTGCCAAGGTCGCGCAAATCTTTTAATGCTTTAATTAGTTTAACATTATCGCGGGCATGAAGGCCTATGCTGGGCTCGTCAAGAATATATAGCACGCCCACCAGTTGCGTCCCAATTTGTGTTGCCAGCCTGATACGTTGCGCCTCTCCACCGCTTAAAGTTCGAAGCGGCCGATTCAGGTGCAGATAGTCTAATCCAACATCAAGCAAAAAGCCAATGCGTTTCCTGATTTCTTTGAGCACCTCCACTGCAATAACCCGTTGCTTCTCATTGAGCCGGCTCTCCAATCCTTCAAACCATTTTTGCAATTGGCGGATATCGAACAGGGCCAGCTCGGCTATATTTTTATGATCGATTTTAAAATGAAGCGATTCTTTTCTGAGTCGCGCCCCCTGGCACTCGGGGCACGTTTTGATTACCGTAAAATCGCCCACCCATTTTTTGATGGCTTCCGATCCTTCATCGCGCTGCTTTATCAGGAAGTTGATAATGCCTTCAAATTTCGTGTTCCACTCGGTACCCGGATATTTCACAGAGGGCACCGCTACCGGAACGTCATCGCCATACAATAAAATTTTTAAAACATCTTTCGGAATATCTTTGATGGGTGTTGTGAGCGCAAGCTTGTATCGTTTAAGAATGGCTTCGACCTTCTTGAATATCCAGATGTCGCGGTATTCACCCAGTGGCAAAATTCCTCCACGGCTAATACTCAGGTTCCTGTTGGGAATGACCGATTCTTCGGTGATCTCTTCAATCTGACCCAGACCTGTACAAACCGGGCACGCCCCGTACGGTGAGTTAAATGAAAATGAATTAGGTGCGGGTTCATCATACGACAATCCGGTTTTAGGATCCATCAAAAATTTAGAGAAGTGGTGAACCTTACCCGCTTCTTCCATCACCATCATTACTCCTTTTCCTTCCTTTAACGCTTTATTGATTGACTGGCCAATGCGTGCCCTGTCTTTTGCATCCGCCACAATGCGATCAACCACTATTTCAATATCGTGAATCTTGTAACGATCTACCTGCATCTTAGCGGTAATATCAAGGACTTCACCATCCACACGCACTTTGGTATAGCCCTGTTTTCTGATTTGCTGAAAGAGTTCGCGGTAATGACCCTTGCGGCCTTTTACGATTGGAGCCAACAGAATTAATTTTTTTGCCTTCAGATTATTGAGAACGGTATCCAAAATCTGGTCTTCCGATTGGCGAATCATCTTCTCGCCCGACAAGTATGAATACGCTTCTCCTGCCCGTGCAAACAACAAGCGCATGAAATCGTAAATCTCCGTAACTGTGCCTACCGTTGATCGCGGGTTGCGCGATGTGGTTTTTTGTTCAATGGAAATTACAGGGCTCAGTCCGTTGATTTTATCCACATCCGGTCGCTCATGATTGCCGATAAAACTTCGGGCATATGCCGAAAAACTTTCCATGTACCTGCGCTGGCCCTCGGCATAAATGGTATCAAATGCCAGTGACGATTTGCCGCTTCCGCTGATGCCAGTGATAACGACCAGCTTGTTTCGGGGGAAGCTTACGCTGATGTTTTTCAGGTTATGCTCTCGCGCACCAATAATTTCAATGGATTCGTGACCCGTTTGATCCAACACTTTTTTTTCTGCAACAGTTTTTGTCATGGAGTTGATAAGGATACAAAAATGAATCAGAGAAAGTTACAGGGCAAATGAAATTCTGTAATGTTTCAGGCTACATCCTTGCCGGAAACTAACTTTAACATTTCAAACCAATGTGATCTTTCCAGGTTAACATGTAGTGCTTTTGCCCCTTCTGTGATTCGTTCAGGTTTGGTGGTGCCTAAAATCGGTAAAACAATGGCCGGATGTTTCAGTAACCAGGCCAGTAAAAGTTGTGGTACCGTTGCCTGATACTGATCGGCAATCGCTTGAATGGATTGATGGTGCTGATCATTCACATGCTTCCCGCCACCCAAAGGCGACCACGCCATTGGACTAACCCTGAGTTTCATTAGTGAGTCAACTGTTCCATCAAACAATGCCTGATTTCGGTACAGGGAAAGTTCGACCTGGTTCGTTACCAATGGAAAATGCAGGTAAGATTGGAGCATCTCAAATTGCGCTGGGGTGAAATTTGAAACCCCAAAATGCAGTACCTTTCCTTGCTGATGCAGGGTCGCAAAGGCCTCTGCAACTTCATGGGGATTTAACAGCGGGTCGGGCCGGTGTAACAATACCAGATCAATCCGATCGGTAGCAAGCATGTTTAACGAGTTCTCAACAGATCGTACAATATGTTCTTGTGAGGTATCGTAATGCTTAATCGTGTGGGCCTTTCGTTTTTCTGATAAAAGTTTAATTCCACATTTTGTTACCAACTGCATTTCGCTGCGCAACGAAGAGTTTCCGCGAAGGAGTTTTCCAAAAATTTCTTCACACGAATAATCACCATAAATATCAGCGTGATCGAACGAAGTTATGCCACATGCCAGAGATGTCCGAACAATCGCCTCAGTTTGTTGAACAGAGAGGTTGTGCCATCGCCAGGCACCAACCAGCACCCGGGTTAATGCCGGGCCTTGCGGATGCGTTTTTATTTTCTGCATAGCCAAAAATACAAATGCTCCTTTTGGCAAGGATACCGTACTGTAAAATACCACTCCTGAAAACATTTGCAATCTGTGTTCTTCTGCTAACTTGTAAAGAAATAACCCCTATATGGCACATTCTGAGATGCTCGAACTAGTAAAACAACGCAATCCGAACGAACCCGAATTTATTCAGGCAGCGGAAGAAGTCATCCAATCGGTTTTGCCGGTTCTGGAAAGAAACCCCGAGTACAGAAAATTAAAAATTCTGGAGCGCATGCTCGAACCGGAACGCCTGATCTCATTCCGGGTAACATGGTTTGACGATCGCGGTGAGGTGCATGTAAACCGTGGGTATCGTGTTCAAATGAATAGTGCCATCGGCCCCTACAAAGGCGGGCTTCGCTTTCACCCTTCTGTAAACCCCAGTGTGCTCAAGTTTTTGGCATTCGAACAAATTTTTAAGAACGCACTCACCGGTATTCCTATGGGTGGCGGCAAAGGAGGTTCTGATTTTGATCCTAAAGGAAAATCAGAAAATGAAATTATGCGATTTTGCCAGGCGTTCATGGGTGAACTTGCACGACACATCAATCATCGGTTAGATGTTCCGGCTGGCGATATTGGAGTTGGCGGGCGAGAAATCGGTTACTTGTTTGGTGCTTACAAAAAAATAAAAAATGAATTTACCGGTGTGCTCACCGGAAAAGGTGTGGGTTGGGGAGGAAGTTTAATCAGGCCTGAAGCAACCGGATATGGGTTAATCTACTTTGCTGAGAACATGCTGCAAAGCAAAGGCGACAGTTTGAAAGGAAAAACATGTTTGGTGTCTGGCTCCGGTAATGTAGCACAGTATGCCATTGAAAAAATTATTCACATGGGTGGCAAAGCGGTAACAGCATCTGATTCAAACGGATTTATTTATGATGAGGCTGGCTTTACCACGGAGAAACTGAATTTCCTGATGGATCTGAAAAATAATCGCAGGGGTCGTATTAAAGAATATGCCGATAAGTATAAATGTACCTATCATGATATTGATCCAAACGCAGATCAAAATCCTTTGTGGAAAATAAAAGCCGATTGCGCTTTCCCATCGGCCACGCAAAATGAAGTGAGCGGCAAGGATGCGAACAACCTTGTTAGAGGAGGAATAAAACTCTTAGGCGAAGGGGCCAATATGCCAACCACTATAGATGGCATCAATATCCTGATGGACAATGGTGTAATGTATTCACCCGGAAAAGCATCAAACGCAGGTGGTGTGGCCACCTCCGGATTGGAGATGACTCAAAACTACATTGGATCGAATTGGACGCGCGATGAGGTGGACAACAAACTTCGCGGCATCATGAAAAACATTCATGATACCGCCCTGGCTGCCGCGAAAGAATACGGCAAACCTGGCAACTATATGGACGGTGCAAACATTGCCGGATTTATTAAGGTTGCCAATGCCATGAAAGAACAGGGCGTGATATAACCTTCACATATTTGTTGCGTTAACAAGTTTGAACAAGACTTTTACGTATGTATGTTTCAAAATCAGATGCCATGTTAATTACCACCACCAACACCATTGAAGGAAGAAGAATAGTTGAATACTTTGGACTGGTTTCTGGAGAGACGATTATTGGTGCGAACCTGGTAAAAGATTTGTTTGCCAGCATTACCGATATTGTAGGAGGACGTTCCGGTGTATATGAAAAGACCCTGCGCGAAGCAAAGGAAACCGCTGTTAGTGAAATGCGTGAAGAAGCGCAGCGCAAGGGTGCCAACGCCATTATTGGTGTTGATCTCGACTATGAAACACTTGGCTCCGGTGGAAGTATGCTGATGGTAACCGCCTGTGGTACGGCCGTAAGGATTGAATAATTCAAACAACCTTATTTTCTTCTGTAAAACAACAGTTGTTGAGGTTGCTTTCCCAGCTCTTCGTTAAGTGTGTAATAACCCGATCTTTTTTCATTAAAGGTAATGGCTTCTCCCTGGGGTTCGGGGGTGTAAGGCAAAAGGGTTGGGATCCGTTGTATCATGTTAACGATACTCTCATTTTCCTGCCGTCTCCAATAATAAATGGCACTGTAGCTTTTAATCAACATCTCAAGGCCATCGCCAGAAATGTCGCAGCTCACAACCTGATTATAATAGGCTGAATGGTACCCGTTGATGAGTGTTTGGCCACCATCGTTCGAAACAGTTCTGCCCTGGTATTGATTGAATTTCAATTCCTTCAAAGCAAGTTCGGCCTTCACCACCTCAGAAGTTGACTGGGGGTAGGGCAACCGGTACAGGTTCACTTTCTGCTCACGCTTGCTGATTATATAAATGTCGCGCGTGATTGGATCAATCATCATCGCCTCAGCATCTCTGGATCCATCGGGTAATTGAAATTTGATGCAATCGACTTTTGTGATCGTTGTATCAGATGCATTCATGAAGTCGACAACCGGCTCCTCTATTCTATAAATAAACTTATACTTATGCTTGGCATCGTTATCACCAATGTCGCCTATGAAAATATATTTTTTTTCTTCTTCAGGCCCCGGCCCGGATGCCATGTCTTCCCAATCACGATTTTTAATACCTTCGAGTAAAACCCTTGCTTTGATTTGCGTTGTTGTATCCATCAGATAAATCCTGCCCTGGTCACCACCATCATTCAGCACCCACAATAATCCGGGGTTTTGAAAACTCTCTGTTATTCCTGAGGCCTCCTTCAGTTCTTTGGTTTTTAGCTCTCCACTAAGACTGCCCATTTCAAAAAGCTGCTCATTGATCACGATGGATACCTCTTCACGCTTTTGACATCCCAGAAAACAAACGGCTACTAGCCCTAATAAGAAAATCCTCATTTTGAAAAATTTGGTAAAGAAAGTGTTTCTCATTCAAATCCGAAAGCGATTTCCTTTGAAGGGTTCTGCCGGGGTGCACTGAAATTGAGTATACTTACGCATGAATACACAGCCATGATCGATGATGCAACCGATTTGCGGGAAGACCAGGACGATGAACTGCTTTTTGAGCACCATCGCATTGTTGCCGATCCGGGGCAAAGTTTACTGCGCATCGACAAGTTTTTGAATACACGCATGGGTCAGGTTTCGCGATCCAAAATCCAGCATGGAATTGAAAACGGGTTTGTAAAAGTAAACGAGGTAACAGTAAAATCGAATTACAAAGTACATCCCGGGGATATCATCACAGTTTCGTTGCCACAACCTCCGCGCGATACAGACGTCAAACCTGAAAACATTCCGTTAACAATTGTGTATGAAGATGAACACCTGCTCATCATTAATAAAGTTGCAGGCATGGTGGTGCACCCGGCCTATAATAACTGGAGCGGAACACTAGTCAATGCGCTGGCGTGGCACTTTCAGAATCTTCCTCAAATGCCGGGCAATGAGGGGAAGCCCGGCCTTGTTCATCGCATTGATAAAGACACTTCTGGGTTATTGGTGATCGCTAAAACCGAACCGGTTATGACTGCGTTAGCACGGCAATTTTTTGATCATACTATTGAACGAACCTACCACGCACTGGTTTGGGGAGAGCCTGACCCCCCGGCAGGAACGATCAATGCCCATGTGGGAAGAAGTTTGAAAGACCGAAGAGTGACAACTGTTTTTCCGGATGGCGACATGGGAAGGCACGCCATTACCCACTACAAAACACTTCTCCCCTTGCGCTATGTTTCTTTAGTTGAATGCAAACTTGAAACCGGACGCACCCATCAGATACGTGCCCACATGAAATACCTGGGGCACCCGTTGTTCAACGATGCCATGTATGGTGGTGATCAGATTGTGAAGGGAACAATGTTTTCGAAATACAAACAGTTTGTTGAAAACTGCTTTAAGATTATTCCGCGTCAGGCGCTTCATGCAAAAACCATTGGATTTATGCATCCTGTTAAAAAAGAATGGATGCAGTTCGATTCAGAATTACCGGACGATCTGAAGGCTGTGCTGGATAAATGGGAAGGTTATGTGAAGAACCATTAGGGGAGTGTGTTGAAAACACCTCCGGGAATTAATTGAAGAAGGCCAACTCGTTACTAGAGTGAAATCTTCAAGCGCCTGTCATGACTCAGCGCCTGTCTGATTTCCTTCATGGCTTCTCGCTTGTTACGCTTGTAGTCCCCCTTACCACTCAGTGACAGCAAATCTTTAATGTAGGCCAGCACCTTTTCGGTTTGGGTTTGATCCAAGGCGTTCAGCGATTCCAAAATCTGGAGTTTTTTGGTAACTGAATTCATACGTAGTGGTTGTTACTGTAAATGTAAACGTAAATTCGGTAGAAAAGTTCAACGTAACCAATTGATAACCAAAAGAAAACACCCGAGTAATATAAAATGAAAAAATGCAGATTTTTGCCAGGGTGGATAAACGCTTAAAAATGGTGGCTCTGCCGACTTAAGGCCTTGAATGAGCTGCAGTTTCTGCCAGCCTCGCGCTCATTTCAACATCTTCAAATTCAAGGTTCGTAACCTTGATGCCGTATAGCAATAGTCTGATCTCTTTTGTATGAATATTGTTATCGGCTTGCGCTAACCTGTATAGGTGTACAAAAGCACACAATTTTTCTTCTTCGGTGCATTGGTTGATCAGATGAATGGCAGTATGGTAGATGTCCTGCTCTCTGCGTTTTCCTATTGATTCTTCGAACTGCCTGAAAAGTATTTCAGGAATGTTTTCTTCCTCTTTAATGGCCAGCATAGCTGCCCTTTCCGATTTTTCTATAACTCCATCCACATTCACTAACAGGTAAACAAGGTGCAACAAGCCTGAGTGGAAGGTCATTCTGGAATTCATATTGCCGGGTTAACAAGACTTTTCCAATTCAATTGCGTGGTCTTTGCTTGGGTATAGTTTGACTTGTCATCGATGGATATCTTAATGATATTCTCCTTCAATATTTTAACCGTCTTCATTTTATTGAGGATCCACACACGCATTATTTTCTCATCCTGAAAAATAATGCGGCATGTGTAAAAATGTGTACAGGTTTGAATGGTATATACGGTAGGATCAGTCACTCCGCTTTGGTGATGTTCCTTTCCCAGAAGCGTTGTTATCAGTTTGGATAAAAAGCCCACCGATTCCATAATTTTTACATTTCAATTATTTGTTACGGGGGTCCATGAAAAATGGCCAGATGAAACATCTGCATACGTCAGCAGACCCGCAACTCCTAATGCATGACCGAGGTATTTTGCCTTTTCATCAATTTCATCGGCCACGAAAATCACGGGTGTTTTCTCGTTAATTGATTGCGTTCGCAACGAGCGAATCAATTCAAATCCGGTAACGATAGGCAAGTCTGTGCCGCTAACAATTAAATCAAATAACTCAACCCTAATCGCGTGAAGCCCATCGAGGCCTGAATTGAAATAACGAATCACCGACTCTCCGGCACCCATTGATGATTTAATACATTTTGCAACAGATTCTTGCCTGTGAACGACCAGGATTTTCATAACCTAAAACTTTAAAAGGACAAAAATTTACCAGTATAAGTTGGTTAGAAAACTGGAGGAATTCCTATCGTTTGAAGCTTCTGAGAAGGGTGAGCGCCTTAAAGGATGTTCCAGAAGCCTCAAAAGAAATTAAATAGAGGGAAAGTCTGATTTAGGCAGGTAATCCCCTTGGCAAAAATTGAGTAGAAATACTCAATCACGAGCCGCTTGATTTTCTCAACTCATTTTACAAAACCGGCATCGTATGCGAAGCGCACCAGCCCAACGGTTGATTTAACGTTAAGTTTTTCAAGAATCCGGTAGCGGTGATTTTCAATGGTTCGTTCGCTTAGAAAAAGCCTATCACTTATTTCCTTATTGGTTAACTCCCAGCAAATCAGTCTAATAATTTCTTTTTCGCGATCACTCAATTCAGGCACTTGAAATACCGGTTTGGCGGCCACCACCTTGTCATTGCTGCTCCTTCGCAAGATGCCAGCGACAAAGTCGTTATGGTAAAAATCTTTTTGCACAACTGAGTAAATAGCCTTTTCCAGTTCAGATGGCTCTGTGTTCTTTAATAAAAAGGCATGTACGCCCAACTCAATCATGTGTAATACATATTTATCACTATCGTGCATGGTTAATACGATGATCTTTACGTCAGGAAATCGTTGTACAATATGCTCACACGTTTCAACGCCATCCATCACGGGCATTTGAAGATCAACAATCGCAACCTCAGGAGGTTCACGTTTAATTAAAGTCAGCAGCTTCTTTCCGTTTTCGGCATCTTTCACCAAGCTAACACCTTTGAACGACTGAAGAAGTCCAACCATCGCCCTTCTGAACAATGTGTGGTCGTCTGCGATATAAACTTTACATCCGCTCATATAAAGATCGGAACGCAGACAGTTGCCAATGTGCCCCGTTCGCGCTGGTTTTCATACTCAAAAGTTGCTCCAAGAATTTTCGCTCGGTTTTGCATATTAAACAATCCCAAGCCACTGCCGTTATTCTTTTTTTCGTGGACATTAAAACCTACTCCTTCATCTTCTACTGAAATTACGAGCATCTCTTTCCAGTGAATGGAAACTCTTATAACCGGACTGTTAGAGTGTTTCAATGCATTATTGACTAACTCCTGCACGATTCTGAACAACATGATTTCACGCGATTTATCCTGATCAACTTCCAGTCCTGTTTGGTTCAGTTCAACCCTGACTTGTGAAAGGGACGCGTACTGATTGCACATATCACGAACAGCCTGGCAAAATCCAAAGCGTTGCAGGCTGGGTGGCATCAGATCTCGGCTGATCCTTCGTACGGAATCAATGGTATCATCGATCATTGTTTTTAGCTGATCGGTTGCTGTGTTTCCTTGCTGCTCTTGCCGGGCATGTACGATAACGCGAATGGTCGACAGCATAAGTCCGATGCTGTCATGTAAATCGCGCGATAGCCGCTGGCGTTCGTTTTCCTGCGATTCTAATGTTGCCAGCAGCATTTTTTCCTGATTCTCAACTTCCAATTTTTGCTGCTGCAGTTTGGCTTCCAGCATTTTTCGCTGATAAAAAAGCACAAAAAAAACAATAGCCAAGGCCAGCACTACCATCCCCATCGTGGCTATTGAAAACATAATGGTAAACTCAGAAAGGGAGGGCTCCATGGGATACGGTATACAAGTATAAGAAAAGCCCGATTGATTTTACCGATAAAAGAATGGGTTATCTTTCCTTTGCCGGCCAATCAAGCCAGCCCGAATAAGCCAGCACAAGACAAAAAGAAAATCTGAATACATTCCGAAATGCCCAGAATCCGGCCAGATCATTCTTCAGAACAGATACGAGGTAGTCGACCATGAAGGAAAGAAAAAACGTGCCCGAAAAAAAGAAAATAACCGCCACATTAATCCAGAACATCGGGAACCTCAATAAATTTTCTTCGGGAAGTTTCTGAATGAGATAGTAAAAATAAGTAAGCGCTAACAGGAGCATGAGCAAATCGCGGCTTGTACGAATAAGTGAATAAGAGCGATGTTCAAAAAAGAGAAAAGCAAACAAGTAAACGATACAATAGAGGCTTATGGTAACGACAACCAAATTCCTGAACTTCCGACTTTTTGTTGCATTCAAATATAGCAGGCCAAACAACAAAGCCTCTAAAAACACAAATGCATTGCCAATGTTGTTTATCCCAACATTCGCAAACACCTGCACTGAAATTTCCTGGAACAAGGAGAATACAATGCTTGTAATTGCATAAACTCCCAAAATTTTTATGGGTGTACCTCGCGTTTTAAAATGAGGCAGGCAGGCAACCGCAATGATTACACTGCCTGACCACTGCAGATAACGGGAAAAGTTGAAGATCTCTAACGCATCCATTAATCTTGATCTTTCGGACAAAGTGGTGGGCAAACTGAACCATCATCCCAGGTAAAGCTACCGCTACTGTCTTTGCCATCCGGTTCCTTCCAAAGCAGGGTTCCATCTTCTTTGGTTGGAACGAGTACTAAATTTTCAACTTCTTTTCCGGCATGACTGCTGTGCTTCAGGCAAAGGAAAAAACTGATCCCGGCAGCACCCGGGGTTTTCAGTATTTCCTGCAAAACATCTTTCCCGTAAAAAACAGATTTCGTGTCCTTTAGTTTGTCTTTACGGATTTCATCATCGTACCTCTTAATCCATTTTTGAGCTTCGCTTTTAGAAACCTTTGCTCCTACCGTGGGTTTAAACTGATCAGCCATAATATTCGAGGGTTTGGTTTAACATACCTTAAAATATTGAAAAAAATTAAATGTAATTTTTGGGAAGTTTAAGCATGCCCAGATGAAAGACTCCTTCTCAAAACTCACGCAAAGCGTACATGCCGGTTCGGTTGGCGACCCGCAGTTTAAAGGTGTTACAAACCCGATCTACACCTCCTCCGCATATGATTATGAGGCCTTACCCGACACCCGGTATCCGCGGTATTTTAATACGCCCAACCAAAGGGCTGCCGCTTTAAAAATAGCAGCCCTTGAAAATACCGCAGACGGACTCATCTTTAGTTCCGGAATGGCTGCTATTTTCACATCTCTTTTCGCTTTTCTGAAAAAGGGCGATCACGCCATCTTTCAAAAAGATCTTTATGGCGGAACCTTCAACGCAGTTGGTACCGAGTTTCCCCGATATGATATTGATTTTACGCTCGTAGATGGAACTCATCCCGAAAATTTTGAAAAAGCAATCCGTAAGGAAACGAAAGTCATTTATATCGAAACACCTTCCAATCCTACCTTAAAAATCACCGACATTCAGGCAGTAGCCGGTATTGCAAAACAACACGGTATTCTTACCATCATTGATAACACCTTTGCTTCTCCCGTTAATCAGAACCCTATCGATCTGGGGATTGATATTGTTACACACAGCGGCACAAAATACATTGGCGGCCACAGCGACTTGTGTTGTGGTGCTGCTGTTGGATCAACGCAACTGATCGACCAGGTTCGAACCAGTGCTTTTCATTTCGGAGGATCGCTGGATGCGCATACCTGTTACCTGGTGGAGCGAAGTTTAAAAACCATTGTACTGCGCATACGTCAGCAAAACGAAAATGCCCTGGCGATTGCCCTCTACTTGAAAAACAGCAGCAAGGTAGCAAGGGTACATTACCCTGGTTTACCCGATCATCCTAACCATCGAATTGCCAAGGCACAAATGCCCGGAGGGTTTGGCGGTATGCTATCTTTCGAAGTAAAATCCAATGCTGATGCATTTCTTTCCAATCTCCAACTGATTAAACGAGCGATTAGTTTGGGTGGTGTTGAGTCAACCGCGACATCTCCGGCAAAAACCTCGCACGCAAAAATGAGTGCCGAAGAGCGGGCCAGTATGGGCGTGACCGATAACCTGGTGCGCCTCTCAGTAGGAATTGAAGCAGTGAGTGATTTGATTAAGGATATTGAGCGAGCGCTGTAAAAACATTTCACATACCTTAATGTGGTAATGCACATACTTGTAGAAAAAGGGGGTGTCAATCAATTTTCTTATTACCATTCAACTCTTAAAACGCAGTCTCAAAAATGAGTACGCAATGGCATAGCTTGTGGCACGCATGATTCGATAACGAAGCTTTTTTTTCACAAGCCGTCTGCGAAACCATTCATTTATACGGAAGGCAAATGTTGTTTTCATTTTGGCTAACTGGCTTTCGGAAATCCCGAGATTAACAATGTCATTTCCTTGGTAATCGATGCGTTCCATTTCATCAAAAAACTGTTTGTAAAACATATTTCGCATCATGCGCTGCTGGTTGTTATCTTTTTCTGGTTCACGGGGCGGTAGTATAAATGCGGGGTTCAGGTTAATCTCCCAAAGCTGAAGTTCTCCGTTCACGATGGAATAATCGGCACGACCATAGGAAATTCCTGAAATTTGAAAATTCTTCAAAAGCCAGTCATTGTGCGGATTGTTACGCATAAAAGCTTCAACCTCATCCTTCTTGCTTTCCATTAACGCATCGCCAGCGGCAATCGATGATTTCATCATCCAATGGTAACTATAGTTAAGGTAGCGTGGCATCACCCGGTTGCCCAAAATAAATGCCGAGTGCTTCATGTACACTCCATCGGCAATAGAGGCTTTGAGGTATTCAATCACCAGCAGATCTTTTAACGGGTATCCAAGAAAATCCAACACCCAAATATGCTTATGCAGTTCTTCAACAGAGTGAATCAGGGATGTTAGTGAGCCTGTATGCCGGTTGGCTTCGCGAACAAAAACCGGGAAGCGCAACGAATCAAATGCCTCTGTTGCAAGAACCGCTTTAAATCTGTTAATGCCCAACTGGTACATTTTCTTTAACAACTCGTAGCGCAACAATACCTTGTTAGGATTATTGAGCAACGTGAGGTGTGCATAGTTGCTGCTTAATTGCTGATAAATTTCAGCCGCGACCTCACGTTGCAATGGGGTAAGCATATCGAGATCAGAAAATATAAACGTGCCAGCCTGTATGTGTCTAAGTGTTTTAATATTCTCCCAGAGAATAATTTTTACACGCCCGCAGAAGCGTCTATCTCCTGATTTTAAAAAATTTTGAATCGTGTGCTGATTTCTACGTGTAACTAGAAAATAAATCATAGAATATCAGGCTTGTTCGTCACTTCGTAACCTGAATATCCTTCAGGTATCGCGTTTCTGTACCCTCTCATAACGATCGACATGACCAAACCGATTTCAGTAACATTGAGCAAAGTTTTAAAAATATCGGGCACCGAATCAAAGGCTTTAAGGAGCAATACCCCCTCTAATGGAATGCCGGCCGCCAAAAAAACCGGAAGGCTGTATACATTCCCCATTTGTGGCAAGCCTGGGCTAGCAAAGCTTGTGATCAGCATGAGGCCGAGAAAAATAAAAAATACAGGCAGGGTAATAGGAATATTATAAAGCTCTGATAATAGAAAAAAAGAAAATGGATTTGCCACCATCAGGTTAATCCTAAAAAACGAAACAAAAACAGGCATTGCAAAACCGGCAAGGGCAGCCGGCACCCCTAGTTTTTTTGAGCTTATCAACAACCCCGGCAGACTGGCAAATGACGAGCACGTGCTGATTGCAACCAGCTGTGACGGAAGAATTGCCCGGATAAATGACGTAAGCGATGTGTACCCGAAGAAAAATGCGATTACATACAAAAAAAGTATGGCGCTCAAAAGCACTACACATACCCCAAGTATGTAAAGCCCGGCAACACCAAAAATTATCACACCACTTTGGCTGGATACAACAAATGCCAGGCAGGCTACAGAAACCGGAAGTGCATAAAATACAATCCGAAGCAATACAAACAACCCTTTGTTTATGTGTTGTGAACAGGTTATTAGTTTCATTTTTAAAGGATGCGGCAACCAGAAGGAAACCATCGAAAATAAAATTGTAACCAACATGGCAGGAACTATCAGTTGTGCCACATTCGATTGAATGCTTGTGAGTAGTATGTGTATGCTTTGAAGACCGGTTTGATGTGAAGTTTCCTGAATATGTGCGTTTGAAATTGACAAATCCAAATTCAGACTTTGCGTAAAGACATAACTTAAACCTACCGACAGAAGTGTACACGAAATCAGAAGACCTACATGCACAAACAAGCCGTTAATGACAATTTTTACTGCCAGCTTTTCATGAATAACTGTTACAAAACTTACAAACAGGTTAGTAACAACTAACGGAACCGCAAGAATTACAAGAATTACAATCCACAACTTTGCAAATACATCAGCAATGAGAATCAGGTTGCCAAGCAAACCAGATGAAGCATTCCATGCCAATACCCCTAACGCAACACCAAACAAAAATCCGATCAACGAACCAATCAAAATATACTTTGACCTTATTCTTTCATTCATGGAGTCGGTTTTGAAAAAATGAATTGTTTCTAATTTGGATATCTACAGCAGAAAAATATTAAACCCATTGTTGCAGACACACATTATTCCACCTCAACAATCATCTCCACTTCTACTGCTATATTCATGGGCAGCGAACTCATTCCTACGGCTGAGCGGGCATGTAATCCTTTTTCGCCAAATACACTCACAATCAAATCGGAAAAACCGTTGATCACTTTGGAGTGATCGGTAAAGTCAGCGGTACAGTTGACCATGCCCAGCACTTTCACCACCCGCTTTACTTTGTTGAAGTCACCAATTTCAGTCTTGAGGGTTGAAAGGATTGAAACCGCTGTTTGATTGGCCGCCATGTAAGCCTGCTCCATTGTCAGGTCTTTCCCCACTTTCCCGGTAATGTTGCTGCCATCTGCTTTGGTAGGACCATGCCCTGCCAGAAAAATAAGATTTCCCACTCTTACAGTTTTCACATAGTTAGCTACAGGGGCTGCTGGTTTGAACAGTTCAATTTTCAAGTCCTTCAGCTTTTTATCATAGTCGATTTGGGCAAAACTGCCCGTTACCGATAAAAACAATACAATTAAAACAATCATCATTGGTTTCATAGCTTTGCCTTTAGGTTTACTGCTGACATACTGTTGTCGTGCTGTTAAACTTAGTTTGTTCCGTTTACTTCAACAACTATGGCAGTAAAAGAAAAATACCGTTGCGAATGGTGCCTGAAATTCGATCAATACATCGAATACCATGATACCGAATGGGGTGTTCCGGTACACGATGATCTCCTCCATTTTGAATTTTTAATCCTGGAAGGAGCCCAGGCGGGACTAAGCTGGTCAACGATTTTGAAGAAACGTGAAGGTTACCGCAAAGCTTTCGCCAACTTTGACCCGGTTAAAGTTGCCCGCTTCACAGAAGCCCGGCTTGAAAAAATTTTGCTTGACCCCGGTATTATACGTAACCGCCTTAAAGTTTATGCGGCAGTCAACAATGCCAAACGATTTTTAGAAATTCAGAAAGAGTTCAAAAGCTTTGATCGGTACATCTGGAGTTTTGTAAAGGGTAAGCCCATCGTAAACAAATGGAAAACGCTGAAACAGGTTCCGGCCACATCAAAAGAATCAGATGCCCTGAGCAAAGACCTGATTAAGCGCGGTTTCAAATTTGTTGGAAGCACGGTGATGTATGCACACATGCAGGCGTGCGGATTGATCAACGATCACTTGGTGGATTGTTTCCGGTATAAGGAAACGATTCAATTAAAATAATAAGTCGTCAGACTGCTGCCTGCTAAAGCAAGAAGCGGTCAGACGACTAAAATACTGTGCGGCTCTGCAATAGAAAAAAATTACTTTCGCGGGAATTTCTCATCGCGGTTAGCCGCGATCCACGCAAAGGCTGCCGTCATCACAGCATTGTGCTTCAGGTCAGCCTCAATAGCTTTATCGTACAAATCCATGCTGGTATGGTGCGTACGGGTAAAGTATTCAATGGGATCCTGTATGAACTGAAATCCAGGCAATCCAATGGCATCAAAAGAAAGGTGGTCGGTACCAGAAGTATTTTGCAATGTTAATGTTGCCGCTCCCAGTTTTTCAAAAGGTTTTATCCACGAACGAAATACCGGCATGGCATTTTGATTTCCTTGCAGGTATACTCCCCGGTATTTTCCTGTTCCATTGTCCATGTTAAAATACACCGAGAATTTTTCAGCGGCCGGGGTCAGCTTGATAGAGTCATACGGGAAATTACGATCAAGGCGTTCGCCAAAAGTACGCTTCACATACGAGCGTGAACCAATCAATCCCTGTTCTTCACCTCCCCACAAACCAATGCGAATGGTTCTGCGAGGATTTGTTCCTAATGATTTTAAAATCCGCATCGCTTCCATCATCACAGCTGAGCCAGAGGCGTTATCGGTTGTTCCTGTGCCGCTGTGCCATGAATCGAGGTGGGCACCAATCATCACCACTTCATCTTTCAAATCTGTACCGGGAATTTCCGCGATAACGTTAAAGCCGCTTTCTGCCGGAGTGAAAACTGTTTCCATCGTCAGATCAACTTTTACTGGCAATCCTTTCTCCGCCTGACGAACCATGCGGTTGTAATGCTCGGCTGCTACAACAATTTGTGGAAGAATTTTTGGAGCATTCGCATCGCGTGAGCTCAGCCGCTGATTAAACGGAGTCTCTGGTGGATAAGGAACGGATGCTGCCGAGGCAATTAATGTTCCATCCTCCAGGCGCACGGCAGGGCTTGCTTCTAACACGGCAACCACACCTTCTTTCATACATAAATCCCATTTTGCGTAGGCTAAACTTTGAGGGCCTAACGATGGCCGAAATCTTCCACCACCGGTTTCCTGTACGCCTGAGTTGGCCATCTCCAGTAATTCTTTGTCGTCCAATCTTTTTGCATCCGGTTCAAAACCCGGCTTTACAGGTGTAGGCAGGCTAAACAATACTACCTTACCCTTTAATTTGCCTTTGTATTTCTGAATGTCTTCTTCCTTTTTAACATCGAGATAAACTACCTCGGCTTGGACACTTCCTTTGATTCCCGGAGACCATGCTTTCGGATACGCGATGACCGGGAAATAAACAGGATCTAATGCCTGCAAGCTGAACTTTTTCAGGTACCATCCGCGACCAAATACTTCGCCCCAACTGTCATAGGCCACATTTTGTAAGCCCCATGATTGTAATGTTGTTTTTGCGTACTCGGCTGCTTTTTTGTAGCCCGGTGAATTGGTGAGGCGAGGGCCGTGAACATCGGTAAGCATACCCAGTATGTTCATCACCTGTGAGTTGTCGAACCCTTCCTTTTTTATTTTCGATACCATGGCGGTATCAATCTTTTCGGTTTGTGCCAACGCTGTAACGCCAGCACCAACCAATATGAGAGCCAGAAATCTTTTCATGATGTTAGGTTTAAGGCAAAGTTAAGGGGCAGTGCCAGATCACCTTTACCGCTTACGGAAAAATAACCTTTACGATTTTTTCTTCTTTTTCAACAAATTCTGGATTTTGTCTGCGGCCTCTTTCTTCAGCTTGTCGGTGGTATTTTCAGGTGCGGTTTTGGTGCTGTCGGTTTTAGTGGAGTCCGCTTTTGGTTTCCCTAATAAATTCCCAATCAATTTATCGGCTTGCTTTTTAGTTTCCTCCTTTACGGCTGCCGTGGCAGCATCTTTTACTTGTTGTTTCTGCTCATCCATCATTAATTTTGGAGAGGGGCTCAAAAAGCTTCCTCCCAACCCAATGGTGACGGGCACCATCGCATTGGGATCCGATTTCCCTCCTGAAATAAAACTGTTGAACTGAGTTCCTAGCTTCCCTGCGGGAACGTCCATCTTCAGTTTATAATCAAGTGAACCATCAATTCCTGTACTACCCGCTACCGTGGTTTTATAGCTTCCGAATTTAACATCGAAGGGCTTCACGCTCAGTCTTCCTTCTTTTATGGTGGCCGACATCAGTACATCTTTCATTGTTACCTCGCTGGTGTTGTCCAGTTTTGTGAGGGATGTAATTCCTGAAATAAGTTTTGAGTCTTTTAACGAAGCTTGTGCCACTTTTACCAGACCATCTCCTCCAACTGTTTTCAGGTTTGGCATCATCGTTTCAAGCAACTCTCCATTGATTTTGAAATCGGTTGAGAAATTACCCTGCATTAATCCGGCTACAGGCGCAAAACTCTTTACGATTGAGAATGAAGTAGCCGCCTGCGCCAGTGAAAGGTTATCGATCTTTAGCGCAAAGTCATATTTTGGATGTGCCATATCTCTGGTATTATAGCTTCCATTTACAACAAAAGCTCCGCCCAGCATATTAAACTTTAAATTGCTCAGATTGGCCACACCATCTTTTACAACCACATCGCCTGATGCATTGGTCATGGTGTAGTCCATCATCTTCACCGTTTTAATTTCAGACTTCAAAAGGAAATCAATATTATGGGGAACCGGAATCACCCCGTAAGAGGCGGTGTCTTCAGCAACAGGTGATTCTGTTTCAGTCATGAACTCATTCAGGTCGAGCAGGGTCGAATTAAAATTCATGGTTCCTTTTAATAATTCACCTTTTCCAAAAAGATAACCCATGTAATTATTCACCTGGCCTGCTACCGCAAAGTCGCTTTTTCCAATAGTGCCTGAAGCTTGTTTCAAATCGATTTTCTTCGGATCAAAAACCATTTCTGCTTTACTCATGGTTACGTCATAAGGAAGATCTTTGGAAGTAAATTTAAAGGAAGCCAGTGAGGCCGTTCCGCTGGTGGGAAGTTTGTCGTATCGTTCGGCATCCAAATCAGACATCTTACCCTTTGTTTGGATATCCGCTTTAACTTTTCCTGCCAGGGTCATGCCTTCGAGCGGAAATATCTTTGTCATTTTTTCCAGATCAATACCGCCTTTTGCTTTTACATCCCAGGTATAATCATCGAGGTTTTGTAATAGCAGGTTAGCGTCAAACCTTTCGCCATCCATATTCATAGAGAAGTCGTTGACGGCAATGAATGTTTCAGCCATTTTTCCTGAGTTGTTCTTAATAGTGGAGTTAAATCTTAAATCCTGCAACGGCAACGGAAACTCAGCCGACTTAACATATCCGTTTGCCAATGACATGGCCGCATCGATAGACGGGATGGTTTTTTTCAGACTGTCGTACACGCCTTTGGCCGACAGGTTCAGCGCATAGTTGCCTTTCATATCAAGTCCTTCTACCGGAAACATTTTACTTAACTCAGCCAGGTTAAGTTTTGCACTAATGGTCGCCTCCACATTCGTAGGGTACATTTTACTGATGAGGGCCCTGGCATCTACAGGATTTGAGCCAAAATCCATGTGAAATTTCTTTACATCAATGACTGTGTTATCGATGATGCCGTCTTTATTGTCGACAAGCATATCAACGTTGATGTTGTTAATGGGCGTTGGTAAATCGGGATATTTGAACATGGCATTATCAACCTTTAAACCAATATTAAAGGCTGGCATTTGTGTGTCGCTGTAGGTGCCTTTCACAAATCCGTTAAATGCCAGGTCTCCGCTGGTTTCAATGGCTCCAAAGCTTTCGGTGTACATGCCGGGAACAAGGGACAGTAAACTCTTGAAAGTATTTTCCGGGCTTTTGAATGAAATGTCCATTCCATAATCGTTCTCATTCATTTTAAACCAGCCATCGAAACTCATGGCAAAGTCGTTAAGCTTTACGTTGTTTTCTTTGAATGTGTATTTGGTGTATTCTTCGCTAATGGAAATTGTCATGTCCATTTCTGCGCGTTTGTTGCTTAGGTACATATCGCCATCGTATCCGACATTCAAAGTGTCCAATGATGATTTCGTTTTCAGATCAAAAACACTTTGCGTAAAATCGCCACTGCCACTGTGGTTTAGATTTTTCATCTCCAGTAAAAATGGAATTGAACGGTCGTCATATACGATGTCGCCTTCTACAATCTCCCAATGATCAATGCCAAATGAAAAATCTTCCGATGCTGCTTCTGCGGCAACCGTGTCGGTTGAAGGGATGGCGATATCATAATTAGCCCGGCCATCTTCCAACACTTTTACGTTGATAACAGGCCGTACAACGGTAATTCCTTTTAATCTCATTTGGTCGCCAAACAATACATCGGCCAGGTTTACTTCAACCTCCAGTTGTTCGGCCGCAAACAAAACCTCTCCCTCGAAAGGCGACCGATTAATCACACCAAAGTCTTTCATTTCGGCTGTCATGCTGGGAAAATTTCGGAACAAGCTCAGCGAGAATTTATCGGCATCGAACACCACATCGGCATTTACCGTTTTGGCAATTTCCTTGTCAATGGCTGCCTTGATGTCGTCCTTAAAAACAACAGGCAGAATAAAGGCCGCTGCCAGCAGTACAACAAAAATCAACCCGACAATAATGAGTGCTTTCTTCATAACAAACGGTTATTTAACAGAAACTGAAAGTGAGAATCAAAGGTACTAAACGCTCAGTTTAAAATCCTGCAAGTTTTATGCGAAAGTGGTGCCTTTAAAGTCGTCTCAGAACATTTTTAACAACAGGTTAACGAGGCGTTTAACGGTAGGCGTATACGGAGGATAAAAAAACCGGAAAGACGTAAGCCCATTTCGTTGCTTCAAAACAGGTTTCTCGTTTGAAAAAGCCAGGAACCCTGCAATACCATGCGATTTACCAATTCCACTATTATTCACACCGCCAAACGGAAGGTTGTGATGTAAAAAATGAATGGCACAATCATTTACACAAATTGCGCCTGAAGAGGTTTCACTTTTTATACGATTCAATTCCCGCTTATCAGAACCAAAGAAATAGAGCGCCAGCGGTTTTGGCTTTTTGTTAATGATGCTGATAACTTCATCTAACGATTGATAGGCGAGCACCGGAAGAATCGGCCCAAAAATTTCTTCTTCCATAATTCGCGATTGCCCCGGTACTTCTGAAAGTATGATAGGGTGCATAAAGCGCTCAAACGGTTCAACCGGTCCGCTCCAGGCTACTTTTGCTCCGTCACGAATGGCCTCCTGTAACAACGCATTAAGTCTTTCAAGGTGCTTTTGATGAACCAGGCGCGCATAGTGTGGTGATTGCTGCATGTCATCATCGCCTGCAAAAAGTTTCTTTGTCTGTTCCTTCAGGTTTTGTATGAAGTCATTGATAACCGATTGATGAACCAACACATAATCGGGCGCTATACACGTTTGGCCATTGTTAATAAATTTACCTACCGCTATTCGTTGGGCTGCTTCTTTCACCCGGGCAGATGCGCTAACAACAGTAGGCGATTTGCCACCCAACTCTAATGTTACCGAAGTAAGGTTATCGGCTGCTGCTTTCATTACCAGTTTTCCGATAGCCGGACTCCCTGTAAAAAAAATATGATCAAACGGAAGTTTGAGAAGCGCTTGAGAAATTTCCGGTCCTCCTTCAAAAACAACAGCGATTTCTTTTTCAAAAACATCTTCACACATTTTTCTTAGCAAGGCCGATGTGTGCGGTGTATGTTCAGAAGGTTTGAGAATTACATTGTTGCCTGCTGCCAGAGCTGAAACCATGGGGCCTACTGCCAGGTTAAATGGGTAGTTCCATGGAGCAATAATCAGGCATACCCCTTTTGGCTCAACCATCACCCACGCTTGGGTGCCAACCATGGTGATGGGCGCATCCACCATCTTCGGCTTGGTCCATCGGTCGAGGTTATCGAGGGCCGATTTGATTTCATCCAGGGCTGGAAAGATTTCTGTTGTGTCAACCTCTGATGCAGGCTTTCGGAAATCGTCATATACTGCTTGCTGTATTACCTGTCGGTTTGTTTTGATCCAGGTACGCAGCGCCTCAAGGCGTTTTTTTCTGTTCTTAATAGGTTCATTCCTTAAAGGAACAGAAGCTTGCTTAAGTTGATCAAATGTAAGGCTAATGGTATCCGGGCCGGGGTTTTGCATCGTAGACGTCAACATATTTCAAAGTAGCGAAAGATGTAAAAAAGAGCGCACAATGCTACGCTTTAGCAGGGAAATACTTAACCAGCGCTGGTTCTCGTCTGAAGGCGAGTAACCGTTGCTTAGTTTTGCAAAATTCTTAATTCCACACGCCTGTTCATGCGGTGGGCCTCTGGGGTATCATCCCGCGAAAGCGGATTTGCTCCTCCGAAGGCCTTTGTTTTCACACGGTTTTTATTGATGTCTTTCTTTACAAGGTAGGACTTTACGGCATCCACGCGTTGTTGTGACAACTTAAGATTTTTTTCAGCATTCCCAAGGTAATCAGTATGACCCTCTAACTGGATCACCATCTTTGGGTTTTCTTTTAGCATATTCACAACGATATCTAACTCAGGATAAGATTCCGGTTCAATCTCTGCTTTGGCTACTCTGAAAATCAGGTTGTTTAACAACATCACCTGACCGGATTCGTGCTTCTTTTTTGCCACAGTGTTACCGTGAGTCAGTTCAATATCCTTAACAAGTTTGAACCCATTCGCCTCGGCAGGATCGAGCATAAATTTAGCTGTTACAAAACCGGGCGCTTCCACTGTTATGGAATACCGTTCGCGATCAAACATGGGGAATGAGTAGGTATTATTATTAATCACCCCAACTTTATTTCCATAAGGTAAACTTTGATAGGTAATTTTTGCTGTCAGCGGTTCCTTTGTATCACCATTGATGACCCTCCCTTGCGCGGTAACAACGCTATCAGCCGACTGACCAAACAGCGGTGCGGCACTTACGAAGATACAGATGCCTATCAGGACTCGAGTCATCATTGTTGTACAGTTAAGGTTTTACAATTTTAAATTCAACCCTTCTGTTCTTCCGTCTTCCTTCTTTGGTGGCATTACTTTCAACCGGCTTGGTCTCGCCATAGAAGGAAACTGTTATTCTGGACTCTGCAATACCCTTGCCAACTAAATATTTCTGAACAGACGCTGCCCTGCGTTTTGATAGACCCAGGTTATAGTTTTCTTCCCCTGTCGCATCGGCATGCCCGGCAATATCTACCTGCATGGAAGTCCGCTCGTTCATCAATGTTACAATTCGGTTCAGTTCCGGGAAAGATTCAGGCTTTAATGTTGCCTTGTCAAAATCAAAGAAAATGTTGTTGAGTGTAATCACCACGTTCTCGGCTATCGGTGCTACACCAATCGGTTCAAGTTTGAAGTCTTTATGATCAACCACCGACTCGCTTGTGATATTGCGCAAATCCAGGTTTTGATTCTCTGAAATGTGGTCTTTCGCCTCGGCCCGGATTCCGTACAAATGGCCGGCTGGCAATTTAATTTCATATTCACCGGTCTTAGGATCGCTTTGTGTAATACCGGCTACCGTTCCGTCCGGCAATTTTTCATAAATAATTTTTGCACCAATAGGTTCACCGGTTTTGGCATCTACCAGTTTGCCTTTTACGGTAACCCAAATTTCAGGACTGCGCATAATCGGCAGCTTCACCCTGAAAATATCGGTGTTGTTTTCACTTACGCCTCTTGAATAATAGGCGTATTCGCTATTGGCAGGAATGTTAAAAAATAAATCTTCCTGAGGCGAGTTGATTTCCGGGCCCAGGTTTTCAGGCTCCGACCAGTTTGTCCAGGTATCATCCAATCGCCTGGATACATACACATCGCTGCCTCCGTATCCGCTCAACCCTTTTGATGAAAAATACAAGGTTTTATCATCGGCCGCTAAAAACGGTGCCGACTCTTCCGATGCGGTGTTAATTACTTTCCCCAGGTTGAGGGGTTCCGTCCATACGCTATCATCCTGCATGAAAGAAACATACAGGTCGCGATCTCCCTGCGAATCATCACGCTCTACAGAAAGGAGCATCGTTCTGCGGTTGTTGGTTAAAAAGTAGTTTGCCTTTTCGTTATAGTTGTAGTCGTTGGTAATGTTAAGCGCCACCGGATCGGACCATTCTCCACCAACATTTGAACTGATAGAAACCCCGGCAACCATTTTCACAACCTCTCCGCTATTTCCTTTTGGCAGATATTTATTTCCTAATACCATAATAGCTGATTTCCCATCGGGGGTAACGGCTTGAATGGTGTTTACAAAATTTGGCCCAGAATTATTGAATGCAGTTCCCATATTCTTAGCCAGTTGCCATTTGCCATCGTTGCCCAGTTCAGAATACCAAATGTCTTCCTTGTCGGCAACACCTCCAACGTTATCCGGGTGGTTTCTCCGGCTGAAATAGAGCACCTTTCCATCGGGTGAAAGCAGCGGGTTGAGTTCACTGTATTCGCTGTTTACATTTTTATCTAACGCTTCGGTAACAATTCCGGAAGCCAATAAAGAAGGTGTAGGAATAAATGCAATGATTGGATAGTTTGAGTCTGAAATCGCAACCGCATCTATCCCAAAATAATCAGGAACAGCTGCTCCGTCAAACTCCAGTTTAACTGCAGAAACTTTATAAGGCGTCATTTCTACAAACAAGGTGAGCATTCTGCCCTTCATGGGAATCGCCATCGGGTTGAGGGTGTTCGCCTCATACTCTTTTCCGGATTCATCATACAACAAAACTTTATAGAGCGCGCTTGGATTATGTGATTCGGCTATGGCTATTTGCCGGATGCTCATTGGTTTATCAAAACCAAGTTTTAAAAATTCCCTTTTCCCCGGCTTGTCCGGAGCCCAGGCGCTGGGGTTTTGACCACCTGCCGGCAACACATTAGGTTTTCCTAACGCTTGCTGTGCCGAATATTGAACAGGCGTTAATTCAGTAGAAAACTGCAAAACTTTGGAAGCCCATTGAACGACCTGGGCAGTAGCTCCAAATGAGGTTGCAAGCAAAAAAACGATAGCAGGTAGAAGTCTCTTCATGAGATGAGGGTGATTAATTTGAACTGATAAACTTAGGCAAAATTTTCAAAATCGGCTTAAATAATACATTGGGGCAATTAAAAAATGATTGCAAAGGAACCTGCAAACTGCCGATTTGGCCCCTTTACTCAAATGAGTGCTTATTAAACAGTAAAAAACCTACATGGAGCAAAATGCCAAGTTCATTCTCTGTGTCATTGTAATAATTTACGTTGAGACCGACCGGACCCACGGGTGAATGAAACACCAGAGACGAGGATGCCGCAAAGTAGACCTTGGTCAGGTCTGTCTTGATCAGGGTTTCCTGATTTTGCCCTTTAACGATTTCTTCCAGCGGCTTAAATGCATAGGCTTCCAACCTAAAATCCAGTTTGTTTTTTAACACAAAAACATTTCGCACACCAAACGACAAATAGTTGAATGCCCTAAAGTTTTCCAGAATTAACGTCCGGCTGTCGGTCATTGGAAAGTAAGCAGGGGCATTGTAAACCGTTCCATAGTAATTACTAAACGCTGGTTGGTTGGAGAATACAGCCTCGGCAAAGTAGCCGGGTCTGTACCATCCTTTACTAAAGTAATGTTCAGCAGAGGCTTTTAGTCTGAACCACTGATGATCTTTTGTATTTGCTAAACGGGCAGGGTCGGCTGTGTTGCCGGGTTGATATTTTTCGGTAATATTAAAATAGGTGGCGGTGATTGAATATGCCTTTCCGGATGACGGATATTGTTTTCGATTAAGGTCGTTCATGGAAAACGAAATGCCACTCTTGAATCCTTCGAGTTTCAACACATCCAGGGTATCGGTATTAACGAAGGAATCTTTGTTACTGAACCGGTCTTCGTTATTCACCCCCTCTGCATCCAGTGATATTTTAAAATGACTTCCCAATGCTTTGCCAAACTGAACGCCCAACTTCCGATCAAACCTCTTCAATACGGTCAGCGAAGTTTTTTGCAGCAAGTCAACACTTTCCGGATAGTCCCAATTATTAAAGACTGCTTTCGGCTGAATATAAAATTGATTTAAAAAAGGAAGATCAAACCGTGCGCTGACAATGGCTGATTTATAAAAGCTTCCTGTTTGAATACCTCCATACCAGTGGGCTAAGACGCGTTTAAAGTAATAGTAGTTTAAACCCAGGGCAATGTTGCTGACATCGCGTGTTGCCATCACCCCTCCAAACTCAACCTGAAAATTCTTTTGCGGCCTTCGGGTTAACTGCAGGATAAATTTTTCAGATTCTCTATTATACTGAATAGATGGGTACACGTTGCTGAAGTAGGGATTGGCAGCAAGTTTGAAATACCCCTGACGAATGTCTGAGAAATACATTGGTTCTTTATTTTTTAAATCAACTTTAAAAACCGTTCGGATGTATCTCCGTTGCTTTGAGTTAAAGGCTTTAAAGGTTACTTTCTCAAATACCCATTGTTTATTCTGATTATTGAAGTTGTTGCGTGTTAGGGTAATCTCCTCACAGGTTCTTCGGGTATCAACTTTTTGCTTAATCTCGCGCATCGTGCGCATCGTTTGTGCATAGCCGCTGTCGATGAGCGCTTTCACTTGCGTAAAATCAAGCGCGCTGTATCCCTCCAGGTTAGGTTGAATGTACACACCGTTCGCAGGAATATCTGATGGATCTGATTTATCCAACAGCATATATAACAAGGAGTTGGCAATCAACTTGTCATCCTCTTTGTAAGGATACTCATCAAACACTTTTGATGACACGTTTGAGCCGATGATTACGTCTGGACTGAATTCATGTTGGGCAACATCGACCGGAAAGTTGTTGTACACCCCTCCGTCAAATAAATATTTACCATCTACCCGAATGGGATTGTAAAAAAACGGAACGCTTTGTGTAGCCCGCAACGCATCACTGAGGGAGCCCGCAGAAAGAATCACCTCAGATTGCGTAAACACATCGGCAGCAACTACCCGCAAGGGCACCATCAGACTGTCGAAATTGCGATTTGAAATCGCTTCTGCCTGCGCCAT
>Ga0268299_1000286_pt1 | contig 180580 bp, 129 predicted proteins | sample NOBtaG_FD_193484 | JGI IMG/M metagenome (GOLD analysis project Ga0268299, IMG submission 193484) | Activated sludge microbial communities from bioreactor in Nijmegen, Gelderland, Netherland - NOB reactor | ecosystem: Engineered > Bioreactor > Aerobic > Activated sludge | place: Netherlands... | reverse complement strand
AGCTCGTTGCCGCAGTTGTCCGACACCTTGAACGTGTATGTCACCGTCCAGGCGCAGTTGTTGCCCGTCACGGCGGTGTTGGTGAGCGTCGCTGTCACGGTATTGCCCGGGCAGCCGTCGGAATAGCCCGCTGCTGCCGCTGTGGCGTTGAAGGCCGGCGTGCCCACTGGCGGTGTAGTGGCATCTATGTAGCAGGCGTTGATGTTCGACATGCCCGAGGGCGCGGCGCCGGTGGGCGCGGTCTTGTCGCCGCCCGTGTGCTGGATCGTCTGGTTCGGCAGTTCGTTGCCGCAGTTGTCCGCTACCTTGAACGTGTACGTCACCGTCCAGGCGCAGTTGTTGCCCGTCACGGCGGTGTTGGTGAGCGTCGCCGTCACCGTGTTGCCCGGGCAGCCGTCGGAATAGCCCGCTGCTGCCGCTGTGGCGTCGAAGGCCGGCGTGCCTACTGGCGGAGTAGTGGCATCTATGTAGCAGGCGTTGATGTTCGACATGCCCGAGGGCGCGGCGCCGGTGGGCGCGGTTTTGTCGCCGCCGCTGTAGGTCACCGAACAGGGTACATCATTTCCGCAGTCATCGGCAATCGAAAAATTATAGGTGTACGTCCAAGCACAATTCGAATTGCCGGAGCCGGCATCCGTGGTGGTGTAGGTGGCTGTCAAATTCGCATCACAATTATCCTGATAAAGCGCAGATACAGCATTTTCAAGGGTAGATGGGTCAAATGCGGCCGCCATGATTAGGCACTGATTCAAGTCACTCATGTTCAGCGAAGCGCATGTTGTCAAAGGGTCTACGAGTTCGGGGTCTTGCGTATCCTCCAAGCTAACCGCTTGCCCAGAAGTCGAGACAGAAATTAATGCAAATTCATCGCTGTACGCCTCAAGGCCGGCAGGTGCCGCACCGACGGTTACGTCGCCGCTCACACCACAAGCAATGGCTTTCAGTTCGAGGGTGACCAAGGTAGTGCCGTCGGGCAAGGTAACGCCGTCCCCGGAAGAATTGAAATCGTACTGGACGTATCCGTTGATTCCGGCATTTGTGGTGTTGAGCGAAACGGCACTGCCGGGGATTGTGGCCGCCGTAGCGTTGACATACTGCCAGCGCGCCGTATTCCAACTGATGCGAGCCGTGCCGAGTGTGGCAATGTCAAGGAAATCCTTGACTTCAAGCGTAAACGTGGCATTGGTCATGCACTCGACCGGGGAAGGGCAGTCCAACGACAATTCCACATCGGTGTCGTACACGGTCATTTGGTCTGTAGCCGTGCTGGTGCAGGTGCCGTTCGAGTACGTGTAGGTGATGGTGTACGGCGAACCGGCCACTCCGCCTGCAGCGGTGGCATCAAATATCCAGTCTGCTCCGGACATGGACACCCCAGGGCCGGAGTATGTGCCGCCAGCGGGTAGGCCGCTGTACATCATGGCACCGTCAATAGTCAAAAAAGTTGTTCCGCCATCGTAGCATTGGTCGTCCAGCAAGTTGAGCGTAACGACCGGGCTTGCGTTTACAGTCACCGTTTTCGAACACGAGGACGTGCAACCGTTCGCGTCGGTCACCGTTACCGATACGGTGTATGTGCCTGCCGCACCGGCATTCACGCTAACGCTTTGCCCGTTCGTCGCGCCGGGGATCGTGCCGTTGCCCGAAATGCTCCAGGCGTAACCGCTCATGCCGCCGGGTGCCGAGTACATGTGACCCGTCGTGCCCGCGCACACCGGGTCGGGACCGGTAATGCTGCAAGTGGGGTTGGAGTTGACCGTCACGGTTTTTGAGCACGACGAGGTGCAGCCGCCGTTCGTTATGGTCAGCGTCACCGTGTAGGTTCCCGCCGAGCCGGCGTCCACCGACACCGTTTGGCCGTTCGTCGCACCGGGGATCGAGCCGTCGCCGGCGATGCTCCAGGCATAACCGCTCATGCCGCCGGGGGCCGAATATGAGTGCCCGGTCGTGCCCGCGCACACCGGGTCGGGGCCGCTGATCGAGCAAGAGGGGTTGGCGTTCACTGTCACCATTTTGGAACAAGTGGACGTACAGCCGTTTGCGCCGGTAACTGTCAGTTCGACCGTATAAGAGCCGGCAAATCCGGAATTGATAGAAACTGTTTGTCCGGTTGTTGAACCCGGAATGCCCGCATTGCCGTTGACATTCCACGAATAGCCGTTCATGCCCATCGGGGCAGAATAAACATGGCCCATCGTACTCGCGCATACTGCATCGGGGCCGCTGATCGAGCAGGCTGGCCCCGCATTCACCGACACGGTTTTTGAACAGGAGGAAGTGCAGCCGTTCGCGTTGGTCACCGTCAGCGAAACAGTAAACGTGCCCGTGGCGCCAACCAGGACCGACACGGAAGGCCCGTCCGTCGCACCGGGGATCGAAGCGTTTCCGCTCACGCTCCAGGCGTATCCGGTCACGCCGCCTGGGCCCGAATACGACGTTGTCACACCGGTGCAAATCGGGTCGAGGCCAGTGATGCTGCAAGTGGGGTTGGCGTTTACTGTTACGGTTTTCGAACACGAGGATGTGCAGCCGTTCCCGTCGGTCACTGTTAATGATACAGTGTATGTGCCTGCCGCACCGGCATTTACGCTAACGCTTTGACCGTTCGTCGCGCCGGGGATCGAGCCGTTGCCCGAAATGCTCCAGGCGTAACCGCTCATGCCCATCGGCGCCGAATAAACGTGCCCGGTTGTATTTTCGCACACAGGGTCGGGGCCGCTGATCGAGCAAGAGGGGTTGGCGTTCACTGTCACGGTTTTTGAGCACGACGAGGTGCAGCCAGCGTTCGATACGGTCAGCGTGACCGTGTAGGTTCCCGCCGTGCCGGCATCCACCGAAACGGTCTGGCCGTTTGTGGCACCGGGGATCGAGCCGTTGCCCGAAATGCTCCAGGCGTAACCGCTCATGCCCATTGGCGCCGAATAAACGTGCCCGGTTGTGTTTTCGCACACCGGGTCGGGGCCGCTGATCGAGCAGGGCAGCGAACCGACCGTGACCGTTGCCGAACAGGTGGACGTACAACTACCGTCCGATATGGTTAACGTAACAGTATAAGTGCCCGCCGCGCCGGCATTTACCGAAACGGTCTGGCCAGTTGTGGCGCCGGGGATGGAACCGTTGCCCGAAATGCTCCAAGCGTAACTGCTCATGCCCATCGGGGCCGAATAAACGTGGCCGGTAGTGTTTTCGCACACCGGGTCTGGGCCGCCGATGGAGCAGGGCAACGAACTGACATTGACCGTTACAGTACTCGTTGAGGTGCAACCTGTACCAGGAATGGTCACGGTGACCGTATAAGTGGTGGTCATGGTGGGCATGACGCTCGTGCTTGCCGTGTTGGCGCCGTTCGACCAGTTGTAGGTATAGTTCGGCGTGTTGAACGTAATGGTCCAGCCTTCAAGGTCGCCGGAGTTGCCGTCGTTGTCGTCATCCACGATGTAAAGGCTCCAGGTGCCGTTCATATTGCCGGTAAATCCGGCCATAGTTGTAATTAAGGTAGCGCCGCCGGGAGTCGTTTCGGTGGCAGTCAGGTCGGCGGGAGCGTACGTTGTCCCGTCCACCAAAGGGCTTCCGCTAAGGGTTGTGCCGCCATCGGCAAAGGTAAAGTCGTCGTTGGTAATGCCACTTGTACCGCCGGCATCCGACATGATCCAGATGACCTGGTTGTTCGGCCCGATCAGGTAAATGTCCATGTCGTTCGGATCACCATGAGTAAGGTTGTTAAAAGAAACACTGGCTACTGTGATACCAGACGTAGGCAACCCGGAAACGGAAATGGTTGACGGGAACGGCGAGGCGTTGCCAAAGGTGGGAATAGTAATTGTATTGTTGTTGGAAAACGCTTGCGTCGAGTTGTTGGCTGCTACTACCGCCAAGGTCGAAGATTGGCCGGAGCAAATGCTGGATGGCGTGGCTGTGATGGAATTGATCGTCGGCGTTGGGTTGACCGTGATTACCTGGGTATCCGTCGCCGTGCAGCTGGCGGCATTCGATACCGTCACGGTGTAAGTAGTCGTGCTGCTGGGGTTTACCATGATGGTTTGCACACTCGCTCCGCCCGGCGCCCAACTGTAGGCGTTGTATGAACCGGCGTCAAGCGTCACCGTTACGCCATTGCAGATGACACCGTCGTTGGCAGTGCCTGAGCTCTCTGTTACAACAATAACAGGTGTCGCCGGGTTGGCATTTACCGTAAGCGTCACGACGTCGCTGTTGCCGTTGCAGGAGCTACTGCTGATGACGCGCCGGAAGTAATAGGTGCCAGGGGTATTGTAATACGTGTTGCTGACGGTCCAATTCTGCACGTCGCCAGGGTTGGGGGAAACGGTGGAAAATGATCCGCCGGGGCCCGTCGTGGAGACCTGCCAAGTGTAGGTTTCTCCACCTGAAGGGTTGCCGCCGTTGATGGTGGTACCGGTCGTGCCGGCACAGATCGAGAGCGTATTGGTGGCGATGTTGTTGTTAAACCCGATGTCCTGCACCGTGGAAACCTCAAGGGTACTAGCGGCACTTGTTCCGCAGGTATTGCTGGCCGTCACGGTGATACTGCCGCTTTCGGTGACGGCTCCGGAGGTGACGGTAATGGCGGTGCTGCCTTGCCCGGCGGTGATTGACCAGCCGGTGGGCACCGTCCAGGTGTAGCTGGTAGCACCTGTGACCGCGGAAATACTGTATGCAAGCCCCGCAGTAGAAGGACATACAGAAGACGTTCCCGATATGCCGCCCGGCGTAGCTGGCGTGGTCTGTACCGTGATGGCGGCCGTATTGCCTGTTTCCGTATCGGCGCAGCCGACGGAAGTGATGGTGAGGGTTGTAGCGCCGGCATTGGTCAGGGCAATGGTAGAAAACGTGCCAGTGGTTCCGCTGAAAGTCATCGAAGCGGATTGGCCGTTGGCCACATTGGCGCCGCTCAAATTGTAATAAACCGTGTAGGTGCCGTCGGCCAGGGAGGTGGAGGTTATGGTGACCGTCGCCGAATTCGGCGCACAAACCGGCGTTGTTGCCATTGTGCTGAAATTGGAAACATCCACGCCCGCGCACGTCCAGGTAACCGTTACTCGGCCATCAGCGCCGTCGCCAGAATCGCTGCCCCCGTTTTCGGCCTGGCCGCCGCCGCCGCCGCCGGGCGCAAAGCCGTTTTCGGCATCGGCACCGTCCACATCGTCGGCACCGTCGCCGCCGTCGCCGGGGCCACTGGTACCGCCGCCGGAGCCTGCGCCGCCGCCGGCCAGGCCACCTGCGCCCGGCGTGGAGCTCGTGCCGTTCGCGCCGTTTCTGCCGGATGCTGAAGAAGTAGCCGCGCCGCCGCCGCCGCCGCCGGCATCATTGTCGCCGCCCGTTGCGGAGGAAGAACCGCCGTTGCCGCCGGAAAAAGCGCCAGCCGCTGGCGTGCAGGAAGCCGCCAGGCCGCCGTTGCCGCCGGTATTCGAGGTCGCTCCTGTGCCGCCGACGGCTATGACTTCAACGCCAAAGCTCGACGAACTGCCGTTATTGCCCGGCGTGCCTCCCCCGCCTACCGTAACGGTATAAACCGTGCCGGCCGTCACCATAAATGTTTTGGTGGCAAACGCGCCGCCGCCGCCGCCGCCGCGGTTGCTGGCCGCGCCGCCGCCGCCGCCCCCCCCCCAGGCCTGCACCGTGATGCTCGTCACGCCATCCGGCACGGTAAAGGTACCGGTGGTGGTAAAGGTCTGGGTTTGCGCCGACAGCATTTCAGCGCAGAAAAGTGCGGCAAGAAGGAGCAAGGCGGCTCCATGCCCGATGTTGAGGCGTAGCATTTTTTTCATGTTCAAAAGAGATTGGTTCGTTTGTGGCGAACGGGAAGGGAATAGCGCCGGGCAAGGCACGACAATATCGCCCTTGCTTGCGCGGGTATGGTCTTTACTGGAAAATAGACTAAGGAGGAGCTGGCGTTGCTTGCCAACGGAAGATGTACCGTGTACATGCTCGGCGGAGACATTCCGACCAAGCGGAATGTCCGCCCGAATAGGCGTAGACTTTCTCATGCGACGATTACGGTGGCAAAACAGACTCCGTTTATGGGAAAGAGCCGAGTTGCTGAAAAAAATATTGGATTAAACAAAATACCCCAAGCCCTCCAACGGGAGGTCGGATCATTTGGCCACAAATGTAAACCAAACAATGACAAAGTACATTTCTAAGTGCTAATAAAAAAACTTTGCGCAGTCCCTTGCGCCTTTGCCAAAGCCGCCCATACCTTTGCCGCCATGTTTATCAATCACGCCAATATCGTCGCATGTTGTTGCTGTCCCGACCGGTCCGCCGAGGTGGCAGCAGTACGCGTTTGGTTGAAAAACAGGTAAGCATCGTTTTCCATCACCATACGTGGAGCAAAAAGCCCTTCGGTTGCATAAGCCGAAGGGCTTTTTGTTTTGCGTTCAAATCATCCCGTACATGTACTCGGAATTAGTCCTCCAGACCGACGTTGATCTGCTCGCCCGCCTGAACCAGGTCGGCGCCCGAATCGGGCGAACGCCCCTGCGCCCTGTGACGGGCGTTTTTTTCAATAAAAACGTACGCCTTTTCGCCAAGGTCGAATGGCAGCAGTTCTCCGGCAGCGTGAAAGCGCGCGCGGCGTTCCACATCATCCGGGCCGCCATCCTCGGTGGCCGCCTGCACCGCGGCAAAACCCTGCTCGATGCCACGAGCGGCAACACGGGCATTGCCTATTCCGCCATTGCCAAAGAACTCGGCATCCCCGTGGCGCTTTGCCTGCCCGAAAACGCTTCGACGGAACGCAAAGAAATCCTTCGATCCCTTGGCGCCGAGATCATTTTCACCTCCCGTTTCGAGGGCACCGACGGCGCCCAACAAGTGGCCCGCGAACTGGCCGCCGCCCGCCCCGATCGCTATTTCTACGCCGACCAGTACAAAAACGAGCACAACTGGCAGGCGCACTACCGCCACACCGCTGCGGAAATCTGGCAGGCGTTGGGGCCGGGACAACAAAACCTGCATTTCGTGACCGGCCTCGGCACCACGGGCACCTTTGTCGGCACGGGCCGCGGGCTGCGCGAATACGATCCCGCAATCCGGCTCACGGCGCTCCAACCCGACTCGGCGCTGCACGGCCTCGAGGGCTGGAAACACTTGGAAACGGCCCTCGTGCCCGCCATCTACGATCCAAATCTTGCCGACGAGTTCCTCGAAATTGACACTGCCGAGGCGTACGAGATGATCAAGGCGGCCAAAAAACACGAGGGCCTGTTGCTCAGCCCTTCGGCGGCGGCCAATCTCGTGGGCGCCATTCGCGTGGCCGAAAAATTGGACGCCGGCACGGTTGTCACCGTTTTTCCCGACAATGCCGACAAGTACGGCGACATCCTCAAACGACTTTTCTGATATGCTGAATTTTGAACCCGACATCCGCAAAATCCTGCTGGACGATGCTCGAAGCACCTTCCCCGACGAGTGCTGCGGTTTTCTCTTCGGCACGGAAACAGACGGCAAACGCCACTTCACGGACATCCTCGTGGTGGACAACGCCAAAGACGGCGACAAGCGCCGCCGCTTCGAAATTTCACCCAAAGACTACCTGCGCGCCGAACGCCATGCCCTGCAAAACGGCCTGACGCTATTGGGGGTGTACCACTCACACCCCAATCATCCGGCTGTTCCGTCGGAGCACGACCGATTGGCCGCCCAACCGTTTTTTTCCTACGTCATCGCCGCCGTGTACGACCGCGACATCCGCGACCTGCGCTCTTGGCGCCTCAACGATGAGCACCAATTTGAAGAAGAAAACATATTTAGCGATGAGTGATGAGCGATGAGTGATGAGTCTCTTAGAGTACTCATTGTTAATCGCACATCACTCATCGCTCATCGCTCATCGCTCATCACTCATCACTCATCGCTCATCGCTCATCACTCATCACTCATCGCTCATCACTCATCACTCATCACTCATCGCTCATCGCTCATCACTCATCACTCATCACTCATCACTAAAAAAATGGCTACCATCATCATTCCCACGCCTTTGCGCAAATTCACCAACCAAGCCGCCTCGTTGAAGGTGGAGGCCGCCACGGTGCAGGAGGTCATTGCCGACCTCGCCGACGACTTCCCCGACCTGCGGAAGCACCTTTTGGACGAGCAGGGGCAGATTCGCACCTTTCTCAATATTTTCGTCGGCGAGGACGACATCCGCGACCTGGACAACGGGAACACCCCCGTGGCCAAGGACACCGTGGTGAGCATCGTGCCCGCCATCGCGGGCGGGTCGCCTGGCCCCGAGTTTTCGAAGGAAGAGCTTGCGCGCTACGACCGGCACATCATTATCCCGGAGTTTGGGCTGGAAGCCCAGAAAAAACTGAAAGCCGCCAAGGTGTTGGTGGTCGGCTCCGGCGGCCTCGGCAGCCCGCTGCTGCTGTACTTGGCCGCTGCCGGCGTGGGCACCATCGGCATCGTGGACTTTGACACCGTGGACGACAGCAACCTGCAACGGCAGGTGCTCTTCGGGCAGTCGGACGTGGGCACGCCCAAGGCCGAGGCCGCCAAACGTCGCCTCGAGTCGCTGAACCCGTACATTGAGATCCGCTTGCACCAGACTCGCCTGAGCTCGGAAAACGCACTCGACATCATCCGGGAATACGATGTGGTAGCCGACGGCACGGACAATTTTCCGACGCGCTACCTCGTGAACGATGCCTGCGTGCTGCTCGGCAAAACGAATGTGTACGCCTCCATTTTCCAGTTCGAAGGGCAGGTGGCCGTGTTCAACTACCGAAACGCCGCCGGTGAACTAGGCCCGAATTACCGCGACCTGTACCCCACGCCGCCGCCGCCGGGCTTGGTACCCAGTTGCGCTGAAGGCGGGGTGCTGGGCGTGCTGCCCGGCATTATCGGCAGTATGCAGGCACTGGAGGTGATCAAAGTCGTGACCGGCGTAGGCGAACCACTCAGCGGGCGGCTGTTCAGTTTCGATGCGGCCAGTTTCAGCACCCGCACGTTCCACATCAAACGCCGCGCGAACAACCCGCTGAACGGGGAAAATCCGGCCATTACCAAACTGATTGACTACGAGGAATTTTGCGGACTGAAAACACCGGCAGAGCGCCCCGTCCGGGAAATCACGGTGCAGGAATTGCTCTACTGGGAAGAAACGGGAGAGCCGTTCCAATTCGTGGATGTGCGCGAGCCGCACGAGTACGAAGCGGCCAGCATCGGCGCCGAGCTAATCCCGCTGGGAACGGTAGCCGCCGACGCCCGTCGTTTTTCTCGCGAGATTCCGGTGGTGGTGTATTGCCGCTCCGGCATGCGCAGTGCCAAGGCAATTCGCGAACTGGAAGATAGATTCGGGTTCGACAACCTGTACAACCTGAAAGGCGGCATCTTGGCCTATCTCGAACAAACACAAGTGGCCGCCGAGACGCCCTAAACCGTCTACCGTTCCATAAACCCTTCGCGCAGCATGAACACCGACATGAGCACCGTGGGCAGGTAGTCCAGCAGGGCCAGCAGGATGCCGTTGCGGATATTGGCTGCCGACATCTGCTCCTGAGCACCCAACATGATGCAGTCCACGATCACCCGGCCGGCAATGAACCCGCCCCAGAGCAAAAAGCCCCAGCTTACCCAAGTGTTCGCGCTGCGCAACAACTCGGGAAACGGCAACCCTGTCAGATGGAAATACAGGTACACGCCGATGAACAGGCACATGTAGAGGAAGTTGAGATAGTACATCGGTTGCTCGTTTGATGTGAAAAATAGGTGTCGGGCTTGGTTCAGCGCCAGTCGGGACGGGCGATCACAATGGCCAGTATGTACAGCAGGAAAGGCAAGGACAGCACCACCGGCACCGCAGCCACGATGAGCGCCGCCGTCGGCTGGCTGTGGTTCTTGAGGTACACGCTGCCGAACAGGATGGCCAAGATGGCCACCAGCAAAACCGTCCACATCAAAATATACCCCGCCGTGGGAGCGGCGTACTGGCCGAATACGCCCATGATAAATTCCCGGTGACCGTACAGGGCTGCGAGCACGTCCAGCAGCCAGAGCACCCAAAACAGGACAAGCATTGTTTTCGTCATTTTTTACATGTTTGGATGGTTAAGAATAGGGGGCCGACACTTGATCCAGTCAGCGTCCATACCATTTCCGAAGCACCTCTTCGGCACGTTTTCCTTGGGGGGTATAGTCGCGTTCGGGGTAGCCTTCGTGGCCGCGCATATTGGGAAACCATTTCCAGAGAAAACCGCCCGCCCACCAGTTTTCGGCCTGATAGGTAGCCAGCAGGGCCTCGATGCAGTTGGCCTGCGCCTGTTCATTGATGGGGCGGTTTTTGATGTCGCGCTCCAGTTCCCAGTTTCGCCAGCCAGCTCCGTCCACGCTAAGGTAGCCAAACTCCGTGAACAAAACCGGTCGGCTGTGTTGCCTGCTGAAATCGCGCAGTTGATTGGCGATAGGCTGCCATGCGGATTTGAGGGCGGCCACGGTAGGCGTATCGGCCTCTACGAGGGGAAAATAGCCGCTCAGGCCGATGAAGTCGAGTTCGTTCCAGAAGGGTACCTGCCGCCAGTCGTCCCAGTTGGCCGAGTAGGTGAGTTTGCCGGGAAAGGTTGTCCGCACTTTTTTGATGAGGCTATGCCAGAACTGTGGGCGTTTTTCGATGGATTTTCGGAATTCCGTGCCGATGCAAAACAGGTCAGCTCCGGTGGAGTCCGCCAATCGGGCCATGCGGAGGATATACCGTTCGTAGTCGGCTTCCCAAGCGGCCCATTGTTCGTCCGTCTCAAAGTTTAGCGTGCCCGTCCAGGAGCGGGGAATGTACACTTGGGGCTTGAGCATGACCCGTATCCCGGCCTCGTGTGCCAGCCGGATGGTTTCGCGTACTCCGGCGGGCCGTTCGCCCCACCATTGCCATCCTTCTTCCTGGTAACGCACGGTGGGTGTACCCATCCGGGTAAATGCGTACGGCACCACGGCGATCCAACCGGCTCCGGCATTTTTGGCGGCAGGCATAGGGTTGTCTGGAAACGGCTCCGGTGGCGCCACGAGGGTAAGGCCGTTCATTTTGCCCAAGCCCGGCGCTGCCATCGCCTGCACGGGCAAGGGGCCAGGCTGCGAGCAGCGGCAGGAAAAAAGTGCCAGGAAAAGAAAAAGGCCGGGTGTTTTCACGCTAAAAGTTGTGTTGTGAAAAACGATTCGGGCAACGGCCAAGGGAAAGGTCAGACCAGCGCGGCAATTTTGGCGGCCAGTTCAGCCATTTCGTTGGCCGGAATGTCCAGTGGTTCCTTGAAGGCGATATCAGACACGGCGTTCAGCGGGATCAAGTGGACGTGCGCATGGGGCACCTCGATGCCGACAACGGCAATGCCGATGCGTTTGCAGGGAACCACCTGGCGCAGGGCTTTGGCGACTTTTTTGGCAAAAATCAAGAGACCTGCCAGATCATCGTCCTCCAGATCGAAAATATAATCCACCTCGCGCTTGGGAATGCACAGGGTGTGGCCTTTGGCTTGTGGACGGATGTCCAGAAAGGCCAGATAGTCGGCGGTCTCGGCCACCTTGTGGCAAGGAATTTCGCCGTTTACGATGCGGGTGAAAATGGTTGCCATAAGAAAAAGGTTTGGAGGTTTCAGGTTTGGAGGTTTTGGGTTGGAAGGTTGCGCAACCCAAAACCTCCAAACCCGAAACCTCCAAACCCTTTTTACCCAATTGAAATGTCGAGAATCTTGAATTCGAGATCGCCGCCGGGGGTGGAAATTTTGGCGACATCGCCGCGTTCCTTGCCGAGCAGGCCGGCTCCGATCGGCGAGGAGACCGATATTTTCATCAGTTTGGTATCGGCTTCCGTTTCCGAAACGAGCTTGTAGGTCAGCTCCTTGCCGGTCTTCAGGTTTTTGATGGTCACGTTGGACAGGATCGCCACCTTGGAGTCGTCCAGCTGGCTTTCGTCCAGCACGCGGGCATTGGACAGAACGGTTTCCAGTTCACTGATTTTCATCTCAAGCATACCCTGGGCATCCTTGGCAGCATCGTATTCGGCGTTTTCAGAAAGATCGCCCTGCGAGCGGGCTTCTGAAATGGCCCGGGCGGCTTCCGCACGACCAGCAGTTTTGAGTTCGTCCAATTCGTTCCTGAGTTTGTCGTACCCGCTCTGTGTCAGATATGTGTAATTGGCCATAGCACTAAAGCATTAGGTTAGGTTGGTACAGAAAAAAGCAGAAACGTTTCTACCGGACGGGTAGAAACGTTTCTGCAGGCAATAAAAGTGGTGCAAAGGTAACGGGACTAAAAGAAAGAGAAAAATTTTAGTTTTTCTTTTTCCTGAAGGATATTGGGTGGTACCGCCGAACTCGTTTGGCGCGTCGCGTTTGTCGAATCCGGGATGTGCGCCGAACGGGGTTCGGCGCGTACGCCCCATTACAGGTCAATGCGCACGGCAAGGTTGTGGATGCCGTTGAAAATGGAGGTGTTGCGGTATCCATAGTCAAAGGACAAGCGGCTTTTCGATTCTTTGCTGAGCGGCAGCGACACGCTGAGGCCGCCGCTGAAGCCATTGTCCAGGGATGCTTCGATGCTTCCCTCTGGAGTGTCGAGCTCAAGTTTGTAAGCGGCGCGCAGGGCAAAGTTTTGGCCGAGGCCAAACTCGAGTCCACCGCCGACCAGGTCGCGGGAAAACGCATTCGAGGTGAAGTTGCCCAATGCGGTCAGGCGGTTGGTACGTCCGATGATCCAATCGTAGGACGCGCCGATGTTCAGCTGCGAAGGCAGTTCGTACTCGGCACTGCGCTGGTAGTAGGTGATCGGATAATCGAAGGTCGGGTTGTTCCCGTCGTTTTGCGTGCCCAAACCTTCGCCTGTGAAGCGCATTTTTCCGCCCACGTTGCGCAGCGAGATGCCGAACTTGAAGTTGTCGTCCTCGCCGGTGACGTATTGCACGCCGGCATCAATGGCCATGGCGCTGGCACCGGCATTGGCAATGGATTCATTGACAAACTTCAGCGTGAAGCCCACCGACACGCGGTTGGCAAACAAGTGGGAATAGGAAACACCGAGGTTGAAGAACGAGGGGCTGAACGTAGCGCCCGATCCCTCCGGGGTGTCGGCCGTGGTGAGGTCGAGCTCGCCCAAATCAAGCGCTACAAGGCTGAAGCCAAACGCACCGTTGGCGCCGACGCGCTGGGCAAAGCCTAGCGCGTTCAGGTTGATGTCGGCCCCAGACATGTAGCGCGTGTGGCTCAGGTTGATCTGGGTTTTGTTGATCCGGGACATACCGGCCACATTCAAGTAAAGCGCATCGGTACCGGTCACCGAGGAGGTATTCATGGAATGAAGCCCGGCGCTGCGTGCCCAAGGGTTGATGAGCAGCTGGGCGGCGCCGGCCTCGCCTTGGCGCTCCGGGTTGCCGGCCTGTACCGTTCCGGCCACCGCAAACAGGCAAAATGCAATCAATGTAATTTTATGATTCATACGATAGGACATTGAGTGATTGAGTGATGGAGTGGGCGGGTGATGGAGTGAGCGAGTGCGCGATTTTATTCGCTCACCCGCTCACTCGCTCACTCGCTCCATATATCAAAGGCCGGATGGGTCGAACTGTCGGGAGATGCCAAACCACTTGATTGTTCGCTCGCCCAAACCAGGAGCCTGTACCTGAATGAGATACACGCCGCTGGCGACCGGGATGCCCTTGTTGTTTTTCAAATCCCACTCCAGATCGGGCGTGATTTGTTTATAGGGCGCGTACACCTCGTCGCGTCGGTATTGACGGATGAACTTGCCATCGAGCGAATAGATCGTGACCGTGCATTTTGCCGGCAGGTTGGTGATCTTGATCACGTTGCTGAACTGGCTTATCTCGTACTGGGAGAACCCATAATACGGGTTGGGCACCACCTTGATCGAATCAAGGGCATTGGCGATCTGAACGTTATCCTGGTCCGTGGACTGCCGGCCTTCGATCTTGAACTGGTAGCGCGGAAGCCCGTTTTTCTTCTTCCCGTCGGCATCGTTGTACCAGGTATCGAAGGGACGAGTCACGCGCAGTTTGTACACCGTTTCGTTCGGGATAAGTCCCTCCCGCAGCGTCTTCATTTGCGCGTCGGGCGCCAGCATCAGCATGCCGGCCCATGCGATGGATCGCATTTGCGGCACCTTGTTGACATCCGACAGTGCAGGGCTGAGCGCATATTCGGGATGCAGGCGGCGACGCAGCGCTTCACATCCGTCATACGCCGTATTGGTGACGTACACCCAGTGTTGGCCGCCGAGCACGAAGTCGTAGTACTCTTGCGGGTTGTCGGTCAAAAACTGGTTGGTCGGATTCCAGAGCATGTCGCGACCCGTGTAGTTTGGATCAACCGATCTGCTGTACACCGAGTTTTCCCCGAAGAAGATGTTCAGGCGTTGGCCGGTTTCCACGTCTATGGCGTAGCCCGGGAACCAGCCCATGCCGCGAAGCGGGTTTCCGTTTTGATCCACTGCGCCGTCCGGGTCGGGAAGGCTGTCGTTGTTCATATCCGTTTTCCCTACGGAAAGCGCGTAACGGGTATCGAACGACACGCGGGGTTTGTTTGCCGGGCTTTCGGTCAAAAGCGCCGGATTCTTCGGAAAATCGCTGGACGTGTAGTACTTGGAGGCCGTCTCGACCACGATACAACGGCTCCAGCGGCTGGTGTCGCTGGTGAGCACGATGTCCACGTTGGGCAAGGTGGCCAGCTTGTAATACCGGCTGGTGGTGCTGTTGGCGGGGATAGGCTCCAAGCTGCCGCCCATGACCGACTCGCTCAGGGTGAGCTGCTGGGGCGTCCATGCCGGCGTGACAAAACGGGTACTGTCGAGCTGCCAGTCGCACAGGGCGTACGGCACGAACCAGCCTTCACCCATGGTACTCAATGCCTCGATGGGATCGTAGTTCACATCGCGCTCGAACTTGCCCGTTTTGATGAAGTTGAAGATTCCGCCAGCCACGTCAGAGCCTCGGTCCACAATGGCTGTCAACCACGGATTTTCCGGATCGGCATATTCCAAGCTGGCTCCCAAGGCGCCATTTGTTTCGCCGGGATTGATAAAGTTCTTCGGCTGCAATTGAGCCCAGTAGTAACTTCCGGCCAACGGCGCTTGCGCGATGGTCACAGAAAATCCGTACTCTGCAATGATTTGTTCGTTCAGGTCGGCAATGGTGCGATCCGAGGCAATGACCGCCCCATCAGGCAGCCTTCGCAGCTCCCAGCGGGCATTCGGGTCGAGTTTGGTATCGCCGGTATTGGTTTCCACAAAGCGCAGTTCGTATTGGCCGTCTTTCACCTCCAGCGGGTTGAAAATCGTGACGGTGATCGGGCCACGGCCAACCTGATAGTCCAGGATGGTATCCTGTAGCCCGGGGCTGAACAGCATGTCGTACGTGCCCGGAGCGAAGTCGAGGTAGTTGCTGTTGTTGCCGGTGCCCTCAAGCCGGGTGATCGCCAGCCCTTCCCCGTAGGTAGCGTTGAGCACGCGGTCCACGATCGGGCGTGGTACGACAGTGAAAATCCGGATCGGGCCGTCGGCGGCTTTACGGCCAGGCAGGTACGGGCGCGGCTGGCCTTCGACCGGACGTTTGACCGGGTCGAAGGTCTGGAAGTTGTTGTAGCCGTACGCAAGCACGGCATAATAGTACTTCTTGTGGTTGACCAGGCGCTTGTCGTTACCCGTGGCAAAGCGGTCTTCCACAATCGGGAAGGTGTGGCGCAGGCCGTCGTCCCCACCATCCACCATCAGCTCGGGGTAGTACACCAAATCGTTGTTGTTCGGGTTGCGGATTTCCACCCAGTTGTAGATTTTGGAAATCCCGTTCCGAATGTCCACCTGATACACCAAGCGCGACTTTTCCAGATCGTCAAAATCGGCGGTGGACACGTTCGGATTGGCCACTTGATAAATCAGATAGCCTTCAAATTTGTACTTGACCGATTCGCGGAGGGCAGGATCCGGGTGATTTTTAAGCGTATCCGGTGCTAGGATATCAATTTCCTCGTACAGCTCGTTCAGGTTTTTGGACGGGAACTTGTTGCTCAGCACGGCAATAACCTGTCGGTTCAGCTCGATCCAATCCACATTGGGCGCATCGGGGCCGTCGAGCAGGTCGAAGCAGTTGTCGAACAGGCCCTGGGCCAGGCGGTCGGCGCGGAACAGGCGTTCCAGGTCGGGGCAGGGATAGTCAATATCCGGCACCCAGGGCACACCGATGATGAGTTCGTTCACGGCGCCTGGTTGCAGACGGAACGGGCCGGATGCCTGAATGGTACGGCGGTCGCCAAAAGGCAGGTTTGCCGTACACATGGACCATCCGTTGGGATCATTGGGCGGATCGGCCAAGGCGTAACTGGTAGGCACGGTGCCGCCGTAACCACTTCCACCCTCCGTAAACAGGGTACCGTCGCGCCAACGGCCCGTCAGGTAGTTGTAGAACTCGCCGGGCAGTTGTGGGTCTGTTGTCGCCGGAAGTGGGCCACCAATATTGTTGTTGTAGTAGGTGAAGGAAGACATGCCGATCTCTTCTCCATTTTCATCCAATGGGCCGCGGAAATAGTCCACGCCAAGGATGGGCACGCGATCGCAATAGGTGTTCACACCTGCACAGTCGCAGTTGGGTTGGCCGTCGGTAGCATCCTGGTTGTACACGTACATCAGGCTCCGCGAGCTATCGCAACCGACATAGTCGTCCAGATAACAACCCAAATCGGGATCCACCCACATAGCGAAGAACATGGAATCAATGCGTTCGGTAGCGCGGTTGATCAGTTTGTAGCGCTGGAACGTCATATCGTTCAGTTCGTCGTTGGTGATGTAACTGAACGCCTGCACCTGCACCTCCATTTGGATGGCAGAACCATTGGTGCGGGCGTGCGGGGCGCCACCGCCCTGATCGTTGTAAATCCAGAACACCATTTCATCCGGATACCGGTCCAGGGCGCAACCGCGGATTTCAATGGACGGGTAGTCGCCCTTGAGCGGGTCGTAGTCCGGGTTGTCGTCGGCATCGAAAAATCCGGCGAGTGCTTGGGAGGTGTAGGGCAGGTCGAAGCCCCACACGTCAGCGAAGTAGGGATTGCCGCGGGCGGGCCAGCCCTTTACGCCCCGGGGAATGTTGTCGGGATTGATGTCGCCGCTGGCCAGGTTGGCCAGGTGCGTGCGGATTTCGTCGCCCGTCACGCGGAAGTGCCGATCCCAGTTGGCACATATCTGTTCGTCGGTAATACCGACTTCGTTCAGCGGGCCAGGCCAGAAGTCGTTCCGGCCGCTGGGTCGGAAGTCTTGGCAGGCCAGCTTCAGGCTGCCCCCAGGGTCAATACCTCCAAGCCACACGGAGCCGCCAAAGAGCGAAGACACCTCGCGTTGGCCGGTGGAGACATCCACCTTGGGCACGATGTAGCGGCCGTCGTTGAAGTCCCACCAGCAGTCGCCGCCGCCCAAGAGGCGGGCACGCACGTTGTTGAGCTCCATGTCTATCTGTGAACGAGAACTTGCACAGACACCGCGGTATTCGACTTTTTTGGTGCTTCCCGCATTCGATTTTTTGTGCGGGAATGGTATGTGCGCCGATACGCTCCAAGAAACGAGCGCCAGCGCAAAGGCCATCCAAAGTTTGTTTATACGCATGGTTTGTAATTTTTTTGATTCGGTAACTATTGAAATACGTTCAGGAAAGTGGAGGAAGGATGAGCGTCTCGACAGAAGATGCCCATCCTTCTTCTTGGTCTTAGAATTGGAAAGCCGCGCCGATATAAATCCGCCGGGGCAGGGAGAATCGGTCGGGATTGAGCAGCACCCAGGAGTACGACGCGAGGTATGCGTCCACGTTGCGACCCTGGTCAATCACACCTTGCACAATCGATTGGCCCTCAGCGGTTGCCAAGTATCCGTCGTCGTAAGCAGAGCCGGTAACCGAGTACACCCCAAGCACGTTTTTGGTGTCGAGCAGGTTGGCTACGCGCAGGTATACGTTCAGGCTCAGCGGGTTCCGGGTGCCGGTGCCGAACACAAACGTCTTGTCCATCCGCAAGTCCAGGTTCAGGCGCCACGGCAGACGGCTTCCGTTGATGGAGCCGAGCGTACCGCTGCCGCCGAAACGTTCGGGACGTTGGCGGGCGGTATATGGCCGGCCGGATACTGCCGACATCTGCAGGTTGATGCCGAAGTTGGCCAGAATATCCACCCCGCCGATGCGCGGGCCGTTGTAGCGTTTGCCCGAGTCGAAACGATAGTCGAGAATCGCCTGAATGTTGTGGCGCTCGTCGAAGCTCAGCGGGAACAAGGTGCGGATGTTGCCGCGCGTCGTAAGGCCGCGCTGCGAGTTGGCATCAGAACCTGTACCGTCCGCAAACTGCAGGGTGTAAGCCAAGCGCAACTCCGCATTCTGAATGCGGCGCAGGTCGTACTGGACGGTGAACCCTTTGACCGTACCGAAGTCGAGATTGCCGTATGTGTCATAACGACCGATGGTGGGCACGAACAGAATGGTACGGCTTTGGATCATGTCGCGCAGCTCGCGGTAGTAGGCCGAAAACTTGAGCGCGGAGTTTTGGTTGAGGCGCTGTTGGAAGCCCACCTCGTAGTCCACCACGCGTTCCGGTTTCAGGTTGGCGTTGTTATCCGGCGTACGACCGGGCACATAAAAATAGATGTAGTCGAGCGGGGTAACTTGCCAGTTGCTAGGCGGACGCTGCACGAGAATGTCGTAGTGCGCGAAGAAGTTGGCATCCTCGGAGATGGGGAACGAGAACGCGAGGCGGGGCAGGATATTGACCTGTGGTGTGTAGTCTTCAAACGCCGTGTTGGGATTGAAGCGCAGGTCGAAGATATCGTCGCCGGCAATGGTGTCGCGCAGGTACGGTGCCACCACGCCGCCGCCGAAGATCACGTTGCCATCCGGCGCCTGCGTGCCATTGGCGCGGTACCAGGTGTCGCCGCTGCGGAATGCTTTGACGGAGGCATCTTGTTCGCTATTTACGTACACTTTGTAGTCGTCGCCTATCGTACCCGGGCGCGTACCGGCATTGGGGACGGTACGATAAAACTCCTCGGCATCCATCACTTCGTAAAGCGAATACTGGTCGCGCATAACCTTGGTATTCAGGTCGAATCGCTCGATACGCACCCCAAGGCTGAAGATCATCTTGTTGAACGTGAACTTGTCCTTGATAAACGCAGCCTGATACAGCGGACGCAATGGCGCTACCGGGAAGTTCCGAATGCCGTCGGCGTCGCGGCTGGTGAAAAAGTCGTTGAAAGTGACATCGTTTTGCAGTTTGTTCCCTTCGTAGTCATACCCGTAGTATCCGATCAGGCCCTGGTCGGTCAGCTCCCTTGGCGAGAACATTCCGATGCTCAGTTGGCTGGGGTCCAGTTCGTTCGGGTTGACGTATTCCCCAATACCCCGGCCCAGCATCTGGCGCACGGAACGATAAAATTTGAAGTCGTTGAGTTCGACCGTAGCGTTGGCATACTGCGAGATCGAGTCGCCAAGTTCCGGGCTGAAAATCGGGTCCCAGTATTTGCCGATTACCGTATTGGTGTCCACGCCGTTGAAGTGGCTGTTGGTCACCAAGCTCATCAGGTTCCACAAACCGAAGGGCGCCACGACGTAGTTGCGATCCACGCGCTCCTCGTACAGCAGGCCAAACTGGATATTGTGCGTGCCCGTGCGGCCCAGTTTTAGGTCGAATCCGGCAGAGGCAATGCCCGTGATGATATCGCTCTCGCTTTTGCCAAAGTTGTCGTACACCTGATTCGCGTTGGTGTGCATACCCGACCAGATGTTGCTATACAGGCTTGAAAACCGTCCGTTTTGTGCCAAGTAAGATTCAAAACTCTCCGGGTTTGCAAATTCGTTGTACACGATTAGCCCGGGGTTTGTGATCACCGATCCGTTGGTATAGCCGGTGAACTCTTCCCGATGGTCAATGTGGGCGATATCGCCGCTGTTGTTGAGGCCGGTTATAGGCACATAGTTGAAATTGAAGCGGCCGATGTAGCCATAATCGAACAGGCGGTCCTGGTGGCGCGGGTCGGCGGTTTCGCCAAAGCCGCGCTCAAACCCAAACTGGAGGGTATAGCTGGCGTTGGAAATCGAAACCCTGCTCGCGCTGCTGGGACCGTCGCTGCTGCCCAAGCGGTGGCGGAAGCGGCCGATGCCGCGGTAGCGCGTATTCGTGTTGGTCGGGTTGTTCTGGCTGTTGAGCAAGCGCCAGCCGCCCGGGGTGAACTGGTTTTCCACGCCCTTATAGGTGCCCGTCAGGCTCAGGTCCATGTTGTCGCTCAGGCGGAAGTCCAATTTTGCCGTGATGTCAATGTCTTGCCGCTCCTCGAAGGGTTTGTAGTCCATGGTTTCCACACTATCCTGGGTGTAGTTTTCGGCGCGGGCCAAGGTGGCGCCGTTCTGGCGAATAAGCGGACTGGCCTGCAGGCGGGCCAGCACGTTATTTCCATCCAGTGTTTTGATGTATTCCCCGAGCGCTATGTCGGGATTGGAGCTGAACAGATTGTCCAGATTCAGGCCATCGCCTTTAACGCGGTACACCGGAAGCGCCGGCGGGCCGTCGTCCTTCTGCGTGTTGTACTGCCCGGAAAGGCGGAAGCCGATAAGCGTGCGCTCCGATTTTCCATCGGCGCTTTTGCGCTTCAGGATGGGGCCGCTCACGTTGGCGGTGGCCAACAGCCAGCCGTACGGGTCCAGGCCGTGGGAGTTTTCCACCTCGATGGAGCCGTGGTAGTCGCTGGCAGGGCCTTTGGTGATCACGGAAATCACGCCGCCCGTCACGTCGCCGTACTCGGCGCCGAGGCCGCCGGTGATGACCTGGAGCTGCTCGATGTCCTGCACAGGCGGCGGGGAACCGGAGACGCGAATGCCGTCAATGTAGTAGTTGGTGGCGTTGGAGCGCGAACCCTTGATGTTGACGGCGCCGCCGTCAATGGAGGTAGTGCCCGCCGTGGTGGCCACGATGGCGTTGACGCTCCGCGTCGGCAGGTTCTTGATCTGCTCCGACGTGAGCGTTTGCCCGCCCTGTGTTTTGTCCTGCTCGATCAGGGGCACCTTGAAGGCCGAAACGGTCACCTCGCCGAGGACGTTGCCGGACACCAAGGTGAAGTCGAGGGTGTTGAGGGTGTTGGAAATGGCCCGAACGGCGGTTACCTTTTGCATCTGGAAACCCGTGTAGGAAACCTCCACGTCGTAGTTGCCGGGGTCAATGCTCAGGCGATACTCCCCGTTGTAGTCCGTGATCGTGCCGCGCACGAGGTCGGTGCCCCGGAGTATCTTGATGGTGGCCCCGATCAGCGCTTCGCCCTGGTCGTCGGTCACCTTGCCCGACAGGACAGTGTTCCCGGCCTGCGAAAAGCCAAGCCCCGCACTAAAGAGCAGGGCAAAAAGTAGTAGTAATGAACGTACCATAGAACAGTAGTTGATTATTCACAATTATGTTTAGTCAATAGCACTCGTTTTTCCAAACAGGGCCGTGGAAACCTCCAATGACCCGGTGTTTTCCATGTTTTTTCGGGGTGTTTCAAAAAAGCCCGCAATGTTAGTGAAACTGTGCGGTTGCATTGGTGCACTTGCCGGACATTGTTCGGGTTTTGACAAATTTGAGCGGCATTGGGGCTTTTTTCAGGGCAATTTGGGGGGATAAAGAACGGCAATTATTTTTTCCAACAATACCTCTGCTAATTTTCTTTTTGATTCGTGCGTCCATCCCGCGATATGCGGACTGACCACCACGTTCTCCAGCGCGTACAGGCGCCGGTACAGGCCGGCTTCCTGCATGGTGTACGTTCCGGGCTTTTCGTTTTCGAACACGTCGAGGCAGGCTCCGCCGACCGTGCCGTTTTCCAAGGCTTTCACGAGGTCTTTCGTTTTTACGCAAGCGCCGCGTGAGGTGTTTATCAAAATGAGGCCCGGCTTGCAACGCTTCAAAAATTTCTTGTCCACGAAGTGCCGGGTTTCGGCGGTCAGGGGCAGGTGCAGGCTGATGATGTCCGCGTGTTGCACAATAGTGTCCAGGTCTGTTTCCCGTACCCAAGGCTGCTCGGCAGCGTAGTCGGTTTTGTACTTGTCGTAGGCCAGGACGGTCATTTCCATCCCGGCAAGTTTGCGCGCGAACTGGCTTCCGGTGTGGCCGAAACCGACAATCCCGATCGTGCGGCCGCTCAGTTCCATGCCCCGGTTTGCCTCGCGCCGCCAGATATTCTGACGGGTTTCCCGGTCGGCGCGGAGCAGGCTGTTCGCCAAGGCGAGCAGCATGCCGAGCGCCTGTTCGGCCACGGCGTTTCGGTTGCCCTCGGGGCTGCTAAGCACCGCCACTCCCTTTTCCGCCGCGTATTCCCGGTCAATGATCTCCATCCCGGAGCCGAGCCGTCCGATGAAACGCAACTTGGTCGCGTCGTCAAGAAAGCCCCGATCCACCCGAATCTTGCTGTTCACGATCAGCCCGTGGTAGTCGTGGATCATGTCCGTCGTTTCCGCCGGGGTGATGTTCGGGACGAAGTGGCACACATAACCCAAGCGCTCCAGGCCGTCCATCAAGAGGGGATGACAATCGTCCGTGATCAGCACCCGCTTCATGCAAACTGCCCCGCAAGATATGCGGGATATTTATAGGTGGGAAACATGGAATGTGCGAATGGTATGTTTTGAATGGTGAGCACGTCGAATGGGTTCGTAAAACCAAAAGCGCCGAAACAAGAAAACACTTTAATCCGCAAGGGGTTGGCAATCCAGCCGGGACGGCGGAACTTTGCGGCGGCGTATTCGCGCCCCTTGCCCTTGGCGGTTCCCGCCGGCCAACCGGCACTCGAACCAAGCGGGGCGGCAAATATATTTCAACACACCATGAAGCAGGTATTGTTTTTGTTTTTTGTGGCGGCCGCATGCGCGGGCTGCTCCGAAGCCCCGGCGACAGGAAAGCGCAGCGCGGAATGTTATGTGCGCTACCTCAAACCGGAAAGCCAACTGTCGGCTGAGCTGATTCTGAAGGAAACCCCTCCGGGCAAACCCGACCCCCAACCCTACTCGCCCCCGGGCGGGGTCCGGTTCAGTGGCACGCTCATGCGGGCATTGGTGCTTCAGGACAGGCCGGTGCACCGGTTGGAGCAACGCGGCGGCTACACGCCCGAGCACACGTTCACCTGGTCGGACGAACAAGGTTTTCAGGACACCATCGCGATAAACCTCCCGGCGATCCCAACGTTTACGTTCAGCGACGCCCCACTTTCACACAAAAAACCGTCCACCTTCAGCTGGACGGGCGCCCCGCTCGAAAAAGGGGAAATGCTGGTGTTTATGTGGGAACGTACCAGCGACCGCAAAACCGTCCCGATGGAAATCCTGGGAACCCCGGGGCAGCAAAGCATAGATTTCCCGGCAGCCCAATTGGCCAAACTCGAACCAGGTACCTGGACCTTGTACCTGGTTCGGAAAAAAACCACCGAAATTGACTCGCCACGGCTTTCGGTGCGCTGCCTTGCGGAATACTACTCGGACGTGGACACGGTGACGGTAATCGCCCAGTAACCGATGCCGGATATACCTTGGCAAAACACGAAGCCTTGCACTACCCATCTGCTTTCCATAATTTTGCACGCTTTTTGTACAAGACAATTTGCTTATTCAAACCAGCCAAAGGCTGCGTCTCCACAGCACAACTAAATTTTTGACATGAAAAAACTGCTTATCCTCCTGCTGCTTCCGCTTTCGATGCAAGCGCAGGCACCCCAAAAGGCCAAAATTGCCACCGACCAGATCAACTTGGTCTGCAAAATAGTGGAAGCCCCGCCGAATGCCCAGACGATCTTTGTGTACGAACAGATCGGCATTGCCAACCGCGAAGTGGCGCGCGGCGCCCGCCAGCCCGACGAGTCCTTCCTCGTGACCATGCCCGCCGGGGAGCCGCGCGTGTACAACATCGGCTTCAACGATGTCCAGACCTGCCGCGTCATCCTCGGCAAGGAAAAAAACCTGACCCTGTGGGCAAACGCCCAGTTCATGGAAAAAGGCCGCACCGTAGGCTCCGACGCCAACAAAGCCTACGAAACCATGCGCGCGAAGGCCGCGGAATTGCGTGCCACCAGCGACCAGCTCCGGAACGAACAGCGCCAGGCCCGCCAGGCGCAGAACGCCGAAGCGCTGCGGGCCGTGCGCGTTCAGTTGGTTGCCAACAACGCGGCACAAGCCGCATTTCTCGCCGATCTGAAAAAAAACAATCCCCTGCTCTGGCGCTCGGCCACGTTGATGCTTGTTCCCGATGACGTGTCCGAAAATGCCGACAACGCCACCGAAGTGGACTACTACGGCAAGGAATATTTCGGCTATGCCGACTTCGGCGACCCGGGCTACGACAACGTGCCCGAGGTGTACGATGCGTTTCAGGGGTATGTGACCTTGCTGGCCCAGTTGGGCGCCAATGCGGCCAAGTGCAAACAATTCGTGAACGACCGTTTGGCCAAACTCCGGGCCGAATCCAACACGAACCGTCGCGCCTTCGCCGGTGTGGTCACGGGACTGAAAAACGCCAACCACCCCGAACACTCGGCGTTCGCCCAAGAGTACGTCAACACGTTCCGCAGCAAAGACCTCGGCGACATCGGCATCCTGGAAGCCGACCTGCGCAAAACGTCCACCTTCACGGCCGGCATGGAAGCCCCCGACCTCGTCGGCCCCACGCCCGACGGCGGCACCTACTCCCTGAGCAAAATGCGCGGCAAAACCGTGCTCATTGACTTTTGGGCCAGCTGGTGCGGCCCCTGCCGCCGCGAAAACCCGAACGTGGTGGCCCTGTACAACAAGTACAAGGAAAAAGGCTTCGACATCCTCGGCGTGAGCCTCGACCGGGAAGAAGGCGCCTGGAAAAAAGCCATCGAACAGGACGGCCTCACCTGGCACCACATCAGCGACCTGCAAGGCTGGAAAAGCGCCCACGCCGCCATGTACTCCGTCAGTTCCATCCCGCAAACCCTCCTGCTCGATCCGCAAGGCAAGATCATCCAGCGCAACCTGCGCGGCGAACAACTTGCCGAAAAACTGCGAGAGATTTTCGGGGAGTGAATTATAGTGATGAGTGATGAGCGATGAGTGTCGTAACAAACTCATCACTCATCGCTCATCGCTATAGACCCGCTCATCAGTTCGCAACTGGTGAGCATCACCTCGCCGTCGGCGGAGAGGTTTTCCAGCAACACCGGCGCGATGGAGTTCACTGCGGCGGCGGCGGCGGGCATTTCGATTTTGATGTAGTTGTCCGTGAAGCCGCTCAGCAAATCGGGATTCTTGTGCTGCTCGAAAAGCACGGGCCGTGCCGTGCCGAGATGTTGGCGGTAAAATTCCCGGCGTTTCATTTCCGACAGACCGCGCAGGGCCGAGTTGCGGCGGCGGCGCTCTTCTACCGACACTGCGCCCGGCATTTCCGCCGCAGGCGTGTTGGCCCGCTCGGAATAGGTGAACACATGTAGGTACGACACGTCCAGCGTTTGCAGGAAGCGGTAGGTTTCCAGAAAATCCGCCTCCGTTTCGCCGGGGAAGCCCACGATCACGTCGCAGCCGATGCAGGCGTGGGGCATGTGTTTTTTTATGGCTGCCACCCGTGCGGCATACAAATCGCGGCCGTAGCGGCGGCGCATGTCGCGCAGTTGTTTGTCGTTGCCCGACTGGAGCGGCACGTGGAAATGCGGCATGAAGCGCCGGCTTTCGGCCACAAAGGCGATGACCTCGTCGGTCAGCAGGTTCGGCTCGATGCTGCTGATGCGAAAACGCGGGATGTCCACCTCCGCATCCAGCGCGCGGATGAGGTCAATGAACATCGCCTCTTTTTTGGGGCGTTCGCCTTCGATCACCGCTGTGCCGTTGCCGAAATCGCCGAGGTTGACCCCCGTGAGCACGATTTCCTGCGAGCCTTGTCCGGCAATGCGCCGGGCATTGGCCACGGCATTTTCCACGGTATCGGAGCGGCTGGCGCCACGCGCCATCGGGATGGTGCAGAAGGAACATTTGTAATCGCAGCCGTCCTGCACTTTCAGAAAGGAGCGGGTACGGTCGCCGAAAGAAAAGGAGGCGCTGAAGGTGTTCACGTCGCGCACTTCGCCGGCGTGTACCATGCCCTTGCCCTGGGATTTGGACAGGTCGTCCACATAGTCGAGGATGCGGAATTTTTCGCCGGCGCCCAGCACGAGGTCCACGCCGGGTATTTCGGCGATGTCGTGCGGTTTAAGTTGGGCGTAGCAGCCCGTCACTACTACAAAGGCATCGGGTTGGCGGCGCAGGGCCTGGCGCACGATTTTTTTGCACTCCTTGTCTGCCTGTTCCGTGACGGAGCAGGTATTGATCACATAAATATCGGCGCCCTCCTCGAAGCGGACGGGCCAATAGCCCTTGTCCTCGAACAGCCGCGCAAGGGCGGAGGTCTCCGAGTAGTTCAGCTTGCAGCCGAGGGTGTGAAAAGCGACAGTGCGGGGTGTGGCCATGTGCGTGGGTGAAATTGGGCGGGCAAAAGTAGAGGTTTTGAGGCTTTTTGTTTGCCCTACCTTTGCACCCAACTGGGGCAAGGGAGAGCCTCAAGCACAAAAAATGACATCTGAAAAGGTGTAGAGCCAGTCACGTGGATCAATTCCGATAAGTAAGACAGAGGTAACGTGCAGGCATTCACTACAACCATTTTCCCTACTTTTGGCACGTTCAAAACCTTCTTTCCCGTAATCCCCTTGTCCACGCGCTTCGTTCCGCACCGAAATGGAACAACTCACCGGCTACCACATCACCGAAACGCTCCACCAGGGCAGCAAAACCGTCATTTACCGGGCAACCCGCCAGTCCGACGGGCTGCCAGTGGTGCTCAAGATGCTGGCCAACCCGTTTCCGCGCCCGCTCGAAATTGCCCGCCTGCGGCGCGAGTTTGACCTGCTGCAGGGGCATGCCATCGAGGGCGTGCCGGAGTATCTGGCGCTGGAAAACCGCGACAACCGCCACTTCATTGTCATCCGGGATTCCGGCGGCGTGCCGGTGCGCGCGTTTTTGGGCGAAGCCCAGAAACCCGACATGGGCGTGTTTCTCGATATCGCCGGACAACTCTGCCAGGTACTGACGCGCATCCACGCGCTGCAGATCATCCACAAGGACATCAAACCCGCCAACATCCTCGTGCTGCCCGAAACCGGACAGGTGCAAGTTATTGATTTCAGCATGTCGGTGCGGCTGTCCGGCGGAAGCCAGGAGGTATCCACCGTCGGCGTGTTGGAGGGCACCTTGCCGTACCTGTCGCCAGAGCAGACCGGCCGCATGAACCGTCCGGTGGACTACCGCTCCGACCTGTACGCAGTTGGCGTGACCCTGTTCGAACTGCTGACCAAGCGGTTGCCGTTTTCAGCCAACCACCCGCTGGAGTGGGTACACGCACACCTGGCGCAGGAGCCGCCCGATCCCCGCACGCTGCGGCCCGACGTGCCCGAACCGCTTGCGGCGATCATCCTGAAACTCCTGGCCAAAATGGCCGAAGAGCGCTACCCAAGCGCGTTCAGTTTGCAGAAAGACCTGGAACATTGTCGGGAACAATGGCGGCAACACCGCCGCATCGAGCCGTTTGCCCTGGCGACTGCCGACGCACAGGGGCTGTTTTTGTTGCCCGCCAAACTGTATGGCCGGGAGGCGGAATTGCGGCAGTTGTCTGCTGCCATTGCGCGTATCGAACGCGCCGGGCACCCTGAACTGGTACTCGTGTCGGGCTATTCGGGCATCGGCAAAACCGTGCTGGTGCAGGAGGCCCACCAGCAGATCGCCATTGCCAAGGGGCATTTTGTGTCCGGAAAGTTCGACCAGTTGAACCGGGGCATCCCGTACCAGGGGTTCAGCCTGGCCTTCAGCGAATTGGCCAAACAGCTGCTCACCGAAAAAGAAACGAAGCTCCAGCACCTGAAGTCCCGGCTGCTGGAAGCATTGGGCGACAACGCGCAGATCATTGCCGAGCTGGTGCCTGCGTTCGAATGGATTCTCGGCACGCACCCGCCGCCGCCGCCGCTCCAGCCCGAGGAGGCATCCAACCGGTTTTTGCGCAGCTGGCGCGAGTTCGTGCGGGTGCTCGCCCAGCCGGAGCACCCGCTGATCGTGTTCCTCGACGACCTGCAATGGGCCGATGTCGCCTCGCTTCGCCTGCTCGAACTGCTGCTCGCCGACCCCGACATCCGCGCCTTCGGCCTCATCGGCTCGTACCGAAGCAACGAGGTGGACGCCGCCCACCCGCTCACCCGCACCTGCGCCAAAGTGCGCGAAACGGCGCCTGTACACGACATCAAACTCGCTCCCCTGCGCCAGGAAGACGTGCAGGCCTTGCTCTCCGACGCGTTCAACCGGCCCGCCGCCGACACTGCCGGGCTGGCCCAACTCCTGCTGACCAAAACCGAAGGCAACCCGTTTTTCCTGAGCCAGGCGCTCAAAAGCCTGCACGAGGCGGGCCTCATCCGCTTCGATGCCAAACGGGGAGCCTGGGACTGGGACCTGCGCCGCGTGGCCGACATGAACATCACGGACAACGTGGTGGAACTGCTCGTGGGCAACATCCGCAAATTGTCGCCCGACGCCCAGCAGATTCTTTGCCTCGCCGCTTGTATCGGCAACGAGTTCTCGCTCCGGGCTTTGTCGTGGGTCGCGCCGTCCGATGCCTTGCCCGCGTTGTCATCTGCCATCGAGCAGGGTTTCGTGACCCCGCTCGACGAAAACTACGTCCTGCTGTCGGCCCCGGAGCAACTGCATGCCTATTTCTACGGTGCTGACACCGCAGCGCTGCAAGCAGTCGAGGATGCCCGGTTCCGTTTCCTGCACGACCGTGTGCAACAGGCGGCGTATTCCGTGTTGTCGGAAACCGCGCGTCGGCAGGTACACCTCAAACTCGGGCGAAACCTGATGCTGAAGACGAGCCATTCGGAGCGGGAGGAGCGTATATTTGAAATTTGCAACCACCTCAACTACGCCCGCGACCTGCTCGCTGACGATGCACAGCGGGAACAACTGGCCGAGATCAACCTCCACGCCGGGAAAAAAGCCGCCGCCGCTACGGCATACGGCCCGGCGCTCGATTATCTGAACACCGGCATTGCCTTGCTGCCACCGGACGCCCTCGAAACCGCCTATCCGTACTGGTTCGAACTCCGCCTCGAAGCCGCCCGGTGCCAGTACCTGAACGGCGACATGACCGCCGCCGAACGCATCCAGGCCGAACTGCTCGAACACGGCCGTACCCGATTGGACAAGCTGCTCGTGTACCGGGTGATGGTGGACATGTACACCGCCCGGGTGTTGTACGGGCGCGTGACCGACACCGTCGGCGACGCGCTCCGGCTGTTCGGCATCGCCATGCCGAGGCGTGCGCTGGAAACCAAAACCCGCATCATGGCCGGCATTGCGGAAATCAAGTTTCGTATGCGCGGCATGTCGCCCGACGATATTGTGAACCTGCCGCGCTGCACGGACACGGATCACATCCAATTGGCCGAAATCTTGCTAGAGGCGGGGCCGGCGGCGTACCAGTCCAACCAGGACTTGTTCGCCTGGATGGTGCTGTTCGAAGTGCGCTACGCCCTCCGGCTCGGCAACACGCCCTCGTCGGCCCTCGGCTATACGGGCTACGGCATGATCATGAACGCCGCTTTCGGCGACGTGGATACGGCCTACACGTTCGCCAAAATGGGGCAGCGGCTCAACGAGCAGTTCGGCAACCCGTTCCCGTTTCACAAACTGAAGTTCGTCGAGCTGCATTTCGTCTCGCACTTCAAGGAAGGCGTGGCCAAGGATGTGGAGCAGTTCCCGCACCTGTCCCGCCTGGCATTGGCTTCCGGCGACCTCGTGTACGCCGCCTACTACCAGTACGACCTGATTTGCTACAAAGCAGCCCTCGGCTACCCCCTCGACGCGGTGTGCGAGGAGGGCATGGCGTATTTGCAACAGATGGCGCAGTTGAAAAACTTCAACGGCTACGACCTGCTGCTGAGCCGCTTCCAGTGCTTTTTGGCACTGTCTGGCAAACCAATGCTGCCGTGGGTACACGGACAGCCCGAGGTGGCCCTCGAAGAACGGATAGAACAGTACCTGACCGAGCGCTCGTTTTCCCAATTGGCCAACCTGTACCTCACCTTGTGCCAGACCGGCTACATGCTGGACACCGTCCCCGACCTGGTAGCGTATGTATTTGCCGGTGCGCGCTACGAGGAATACCTGAGCGGTACGTACGTGTTTTTCGACTACGCCCTTTTTGTATCGCTGGCGGCGTACAAGGTGTATGAAAAACAAAATCCCGGCGCCCGTTCGCGGCTCAAAAAACTGATTCACCGGCAGTACCACACCCTGAAAAAACGGGCTGCGCACTGTCCGGAAAACTACGAATGCCCGTACCTGATTGTGGCGGCCGTGCGCGAGCGGCTGCACCGTCGTCCGGGAACGGCCATGGCTTTTCTCGAAAAAGCCTGCGAAAAAGCCGAGCGCCGCGACCTGCACCAGATGACCGCCTTGGCCAAGGAGCTCATAGCCGAGCAGTACCTGGCTGAAAACAAACCCAAGATCGCCCGGCTGTACCTGCGCGAGAGCCTGTACGCCTACGAGCGATGGGGCGCCACGGCCAAGGTGCGCCACCTGACCGAGACCTACCCCGAGCTGCTGCTTCGAAGCGTGCCGGATACCGCTGCGGCCGGGGCGTTCCTGTCCCAGCAGGAGAGCGATTCTTCCAGCAAACACGGCCTCGACTTGGCGAGCCTGATGAAATCTGCCACCGCCATTTCCGGCGAGATCATGCTGGACAAACTGCTGCCCGCCATGATCCACATCGTGGTGGAAAACGCCGGCGCGCAAAGCGGCCTGCTGGTGCTGGAAAAAAACAGCGCCTTGGTTCTGGCTGCCGCCTACGACACCGCCCAGCCCGAGGCCGTACTGCTGCCCGACATTCCCGTGCCCGACAGCGGCCTCCTGCCCGAATCCGTGCTCCAATACACCCAGCGCAGCCACGAACCCGTGGTGCTCGACTTCGCCGCCGCCGATGCCCGGTTCAAAAACGACCCGTACATCGCTGCCCGGCAGCCTCGTTCCGTCCTGTGCATCCCGATCCTGCACCAAGCGGTTTTCCGCGGCGCCCTGTACCTCGAGAACAACCTGATCGCCTCGGCATTCCCGCCCGAGCGCGTGCAGGTGATGAATATCCTGTCGGCCCAGATCGCCGTGTCGCTCGACAACGCCCTGCTGTACAAAAACCTCGAAGAAGCGCTGGACAAGCAGGTGACGCTCACCGAGGCGTACAGCCGTTTCACACCCAAGGAGTACCTGCGCTTTTTGGGCCACTCGTCCATCCTCGACGTGAAACTTGGCGACCACCGCACGGAGACAATGACCGTGCTGTTTTCCGACATCCGCGCCTACACCACCATTGCCGAGCAGCTGACGTCGGAGGAAAACTTCCTGTTCATCAGCAGTTACCTCGAGCAGATGTCGGGCGTGGTGGCCCGGCACCACGGCATGGTGAACCAGTTGCTCGGCGACGGCGTGCTGGCCTTTTTCACCCGGCCCGAAGATGCCCTGCATGCGGCCGTCGAGATGCAGGAGCGCATCCGAGGTTTCGCCGTGAAACGCCCCGGCAAGGCGTCCATCCCCGTCCGGATCGGCATCGGGCTGCATACGGGCGAGGTCATCATCGGCATCGTGGGCAGCGAGCAGAGCATGGACACCGGCATCGTGTCCGACACCGTGAACGCCGCTTCCCGCATCGAGGGCCTGACCAAACACTTCGGCGTGAACATCCTGCTGAGCGAAACCGTGGTCGAGCACCTCGATGCCCGCACCCGCGCCGGCCTGCGCGCCCTCGGGCGGGTGCAGGTGAAGGGCAAACGCGAGGACATCGGCCTGTTCGAGTGCTTCAGCGGCGACCCCGCCGAGATCCGCCAACCCAAGGCCGCCCTGCTGCCCGGCTACCACCAGGCTCTGGAGCACTACTTCGGGCGCCGCTTCCCCGCAGCCGCCGAGGCATTCGGGACGCTGGCGCAGCAGCACCCCGCCGACCCCGTCGTGCAGATGTACCTGAAAAAAGCGCAGGACTTGGCGGAGCACGGGGCACCGGAGGGCTGGACAGGGGTGGAGGCGATAGATTTCAAGTAGGAGGGGCCGCGCAGTTTTGCATGTCAACAAAATTTCATTTGTGCGTCGTTTGGCCGTGCAAAACGAGTGCCTTACCTTTCGCACGCCAAAACAAATTCCAATGGGACAATGCCCGACAACATGATGATGACCCACGCCCCCGCTTCCGGTACTGCTGCTGGAGGCGGGGGCGTGGGTGTGTGGCGGGGGCTTAGAGGCAAGGGATGGGTAGGTGAAGGGGTGAAGTGCGGGATAAGTACCGAAAATGGGGGTAAAGGCGAACGTCGTGTTTTTGATTAGCCGTTAGGGGGCGTGTAAGCAAAAGTTCGCTGAAATAAAAGAGAAAAAAATAAAGTGACTATCCGCTTGTTGTGTACCAACGGAATTTTTAGTTAAAATTGTTTCAAATTCGTATTTTTGGGCATCTTTTCACTTAAAACGACTAAAAATGGCTTGGACTGAATTCATTAACCCTACAATTACCATTCTCGCTGCCGGGTTTGTAATAAAAATCCTCGCGAACCAGATAAACGCCTATAAAGATCAGGTCAATAACTTAAAAACTATCATAGACGCTATGAAAACCCAAATGGACATGATTAAAATAGACGAGTTGGACAAATACTATCAACGAATAACAGCAAATGCAGTAGATGACGCTGTAAGTAACATAGACGCCAATACACTCGAACTAACCCGAAACCTATTGAAGCACGACACAAAAAGTCTAAAAATGACCGCCGACGCATGGGAAAACAACGCAATGATGTCTAAATACGTCGAACTCGCCGTAGGTCTTGCCAAAATCTTGAAGAAAATACCTAAGGAAAAACGACACGAATACTTACAACGAAATTTTCCACAAAATGCCGACCTACTATGGCCAATTATCGAAAAAAGTATCGCCTAATCCAAATCAGATAGATCAATTTCAATGTCCAAATCGTCGCCGCCATCTTCCTCCAACTTATCCGTTATCATTTTTTCTAAGGCAGGTTTAAACCCGACCTGAAGATAATACCTCGCCAAAATCTCGGCACGAATAGCAGCAGTATCTTGTTCTTCAATAGTAAGACCAGAAGCAAGTCCCTCGTCCAAATTGGTTTCCTCGACGACAGTTTTAATAGGAGTTGACATAATCGTTTGGTTTTTAGTGGGTTAAATCAAAATTGTTTTAAACAACTATCTGGTACACAATATGCGGATAGTCACTAAAAAATAAATAAAAAATGAGAAAATGAATACACAATTTAAAATTCAAGAACTCATAGCGAAGGATGACAGCAAAGAAGCCATAGCCCTTTTGCGAGAAAAAATAGAAGATAAAAGATATGAGAATACAATAATCTTACTTGAATCCAGAGTTTCAAGATTAGACCAGGACGCACGAAAAAACGTAATAAAAAAGGAAGAATATGAAATAGAAAAAAATAAGATAAACAATGCGATACTTGAAATCAATGCTGACATCTCAAAGATAAAATCAATAAAAAACAAAAAAAGAAAATTAAAACTTTGGCTTTGGATTTCGCTTCCAATTCTCCTTATTAGTTCTTTGTTGTTGCTCGATTTTTATTACAAGAAGAACATTATTGCGATTGGAGGAGGAAGTGTCTATGCCTATCTTCTTTGTTATTTTCCAGAGTTATTTGAAGGCTATCAACTCACAGAGCCAAAAGTGGTTCCATTCGAGACACCAACGTTGACTGGAATTGAAGCATTTTCTTACACATATCAGCATGGAGAACCAGAAGATAATGACTTTAAGCACTTGCCGCCTGTTTTAGGTATGGCTTCAATGGAGTTAAATGATACTCTCTTTAACAAGGTTAAGGACATTGAAAAGAATAACAAAATATACGCTATTCAGATTGGCTTGGACTCTCTGTTTGTCTCAATTGGATATGGAACAAGTGCGAACAGCGACGTATTCAAAACCCAACAATTTGGGGTATTTGCTCAAAATGGAATGGAGTTAAACCCAAGAATAACAATTGAACAATTAAGTATTATTTTGGCAGATAAGGGAATAGTGAAATTTGTCAACGTTCCTAATAGTGGCTCATTCAATAGTTGGAATAACTATTTTATTAAGTCGGGGCTTCCTCCAATTGATACAAATTTTGTAACTTATGCGAATAGGAACAACAATCAATCATTAGAGGCAATAAGACAATCTGACTCACCATGGATTTTGCTTGATAGCAGAAAATATAACATTTCAAGTCAACTGAAAATGCAATATAAATCCATCGAAGTAGTAAAAAACAATGATCCACTCACTCGCCCCTTGTATATTTATGGAAGAGCCGATGTAAAAGTTGTATCATCAAGAGGGAAAAGTGTTTATCCTATTAGAGATAATGACGGGACTGTTTGTAAGTTTTGGAATAGATTGATAAACGGTTTAGACCACAAGCACCTTTTGGTCAAAAATTACATAAAAAGCCTAAAAAATGAATTTTTAGTAACAACTCCTGACAGGGAAGAATGTAAATGTGGCATTGTAGCCCAAGGAACAGATTATGAAAAGGGTATTATCAATTCTGACAGATTGATAATGAAGAAATATAAATAAATCAGCGAACGCATCAAGCCCATTAAGTTAAGCCCTAAAAAATAGAAAAAACCTCTTCGAGCCATAGCCATCGGGCGCCCCAAATTGTATGCAGCCGCTCTATGCCAAAAACAATTCCTGGCCATCGGGAAACCGAAAGCCGTATTGACAAAAACGTTCTTTGATTAACAAGAAGATTACTGGGCGCGGCGATAGTTTTTTTCGTGTACATGCCGTTCAGTTCCGCGCATGAGCCGACGGCGGCGCTCGCGCTTTCGGTCCGGACGCTCTTGCTCGAGGGTCAGGAGCACGAGGCGGCGGTACTCGGCAAGGGCCTCGGCCAATTGGGCACGGGGCCGCAGGAAAAACCGCACCACGAAGCGCTTTAGCAGCCCGCCGGTGACGTTGCGATTGGGCTTGTAATCGCGCTTGTGCTGTCGGTTGAGGGCGCGGATGTGCTTGCGCACCGGATGGAACGAGGCAGTTTGCAGGTTGTACAGCAGCAGCGTGTTGAAGATGTCGTGCCAGCAAGTGTCGGGCTTGTGGTCGGAAAAGTTGGCCAGGTGGAAATAACTTTTCAGCGTAAAAATACAGGTCTCGACACCCCAGCGCTGGCGGTACAGCGGGCCGAACAATTGGTGGGGATAGCGCATCTTGTCCAGCAGCGTGGTCAGCAGAACCTCCACCTCCCCCGTGGGCAGCAGCACGCGCACGAGCCGGTAAGTGATGGTGACACCGAGGGCACCTCGGCGACGCCCAGTTCGCGCAGGGCCAAACGAGCCTTCACGCCGAACCGCTCGGTGACGATGGCCTGACGCTTGCCGCCCGCAACAAAAGCCCTGACGGCCAGCGACCTGTCCACGGGCATGCGGATCACGCAGTGCGTGCCGTGCAACAGGTGCAGGCAGGGTATGATGTGCGAGGCGTAGCCCCGGTCGTACACCGTGACCACATCCTTGGGAAGCCGCTCGATGTAGCGTTGCGCCACCACGGACTCCGATATGTGGCGCGTGTGGAAACGCGCCGAAGCGACCACTTCGTTGAGCACGTCGAAGGACAGCAGCAGGCGCGTCGAAGGAACCCGGTCGTGTTGGTTGCCATGCCAGCCGAAGGCTTCGCCAAGTCCCGGAGCATCCGGCAAACGGAAGCCCGTGCCGTCGGTGGCCCACCCCGAAAACCCCGCCAACGCCGGGCAGGAAGGTGCTGGTAGAAGGTGCCGACCGAGTAGAAAAAGAAGTCCTGATAAAACCTTGGCAGCAATTTCTGCCGCGCCTGACAAAACGCGCTCTTGGTGACCGAAACCTCTCCAATGCCCAGAGACGCAAAAAACTGGTCGAGTTCGACCGTCAGTGTTTTTATGAGCAACCAACGCCAAGCCACACCAGACGATCCAGCCACAACGACCGACGGACGGGTGAAATTGAAAACAATGCTAGAGCGGTTGCAGTACCGAAAAGGTAAATTGCTGCAAGGCACCCAAATACTTGCAGAAGGGGGACGACATGATTAACGGAATTTTTCACAAAATCCCCTTTCTGCTTTTTATTCGCAAATCGAAATCCTTGGAAAACCGCTTAATTTAATAAGCATGTACACCACTCATTAAGTGACACTACCCAAAGTTTTTAAACGCGCCCTTAGTCGGTACCTTTTCCGACAATGGCACACGCATCGTTCATCTCTTTTCAAACCATTTTGTTATGAAAATCAGGCTATTCAGTTACAAATTTTCACTTATTTTGTCTTTATGTTTATTTTTTTCCCTTTCTGCTTTTTCCCAAAAAGGCAAAAAGGTAGTTAGGCCGTACGCGGTTTCTCCTCCGATACTATTGAAATCATCAAGTTCTTGGAGCGGACATAACGGTAAGCATATCAATAGAAACAACAACGATGATAATGATAATTATAAAAATGGCGATGTATTACTTTATATGATATTCTCAGAAAAATCTGCAGAACTCTGCAAATGTTCCTGTCCTATCGATGGAAAACAACTTTATGAATATGATATTTATGGAAAAATAGTCAACAAGAGCGATAAAAACATAAAAGTTACCGATATAGCTTTTTTCACAAAAAATTATTACGAATCTTGTAAGCATAAAGGAAATCTCATATTAGACGAAATGGCTATATTTTCTCTTCCTCGTACAGTAGTGTATGTCAAAGCAAGAAGTGAAAAATACGTTTCCTTTGAAAGTTTAATTAAACTGCGAGATTATGCCACGGATGAACACTGGGTCGGGTTCAGTTATGTTTACGATTCTAATCATCAATTTAATGACTTTGATGAAAATAAAGAAAATGACATAATTAAATCTAAGTTGCGATTAGTCGAATGCGGTGGTTTTTTTGAGAATCCCTATTTAAACCGGATTACTATAAACGACGAACAGCAGTTAGATTATTATCAAAAATTAGTCCAGTATTGTCCAGAGGACTTCTGGACTTTAAAAAAAATAGGAGACATTTATTATAATTTAAAAGAAAAAATATCTCCAAATTGGTTAAAAAATGCTATTTCATACTATGAAAAATCTATCAACCAGGCAAAAACGAGATTAGATGAACCGTTTAAAACGGAAGAATTAAAAATGTTAGATTCCTATTGGAACCTAGCTAATTTATATGAATATGCGGGTTTGTATGAACAATCAATTAATTATTACAATTATTTGCTAAAATATAACCCATGTCAAGAAGATTTGCAGTCAAAGGAAAACTTAAATAGAATACAATCTTTGCTTGGCTCGGATAATACGGATAGAAATGGGTTGATTTGTTTTAGCGAGGAGGCTAAAGCACACATTATCGTATGTAAATTTTTAATTAAAAACCGTCCTGCCCGTTCAAAATTGGAAATAGGTGATCCAAAGGCTTCGCTCGAGCTAGTTCAGACAAACGACTTTTCTGACCAGGCAATCCAAGAGCGCTCCGGCTTGGGGCCGATACAACAACTAGTAGAAGAAGTTGATAAACAGCAGCAATACAAAATCAAAAACCCCAATATTAAGGGCAAAGTAATTGACGTGGCTATGATGGCATTGGGCTGGGCAATAGCCCCAAAAGACATGAAAGCAGACCAACGCAACCGCTTTATCATGGGCGCCCTCAGTACGCTTGTTTCTCTGATAGACCAAGACAAAATTTCCGTATCGGCGGGCGGCCTTAGCAGTGATGGGATGCTGGCAGACCTTGCCGGTCTTAAGTCTAGCCCGGTTGCTCAAGAGGCAGCGACCGAGCTCCAAAAACTGGAGCCGCCGGCGAATACCTCCAAGCCCGCTACACAGCCTAATAAAGTGGAAACTGCGGGCGGAGTGACGATTACTAACAAATTGGAATCAATTAATTACTCCGGTATATATCATGTGGTCAGTTTATCCGGGGATTGCGGCCAACAACTAAATGATGTGTGGAAAACTGGGACCCATAGCGTTCCCGACGGTGGTACTTTCACTAGTTTGCCTATTCAGATAAGACATGAAGGGAACCAAGTACATATCTCAGGTGGTTATAGACAAAAATATAATGCAACATACTATAATGGGGATTTTACAGGAAGTGGAGTTATTGAAAATGGCAAATCACAACTCAATTTCATTCAAAAAACAGAGGGATATGCCTTGGGAATACATACAAACACGACTACTAAAGGTGTAATTGAAATTAAATTTGATGACAACAATAAAATTCAATTCAGAACGATAAGTCGTGAAGATACTGTTATCCAAAACCCAAACTGCTCAACTATTTGTATAAAAAAACAGTAGGGTGCCTCACTATTATTATTCATAATAATGCAAAAACACAACTTGTGCTTTGCCTGAATCGTCTCTGTAAATACTCGGGGAAGATTTTGGAATTATTTGCTATCGATCAATACAAGAACACAATGAAATACACACCATATCTATTTCTTTTGCTCCAATTATGTGCTTACAAATCCGTCACAAAAGCGCAAATTGCCTATAATTATTGCTCCGAATATCAATTGGAATACACGACAAAAAAAACGTATTTCGGCGGGAAATGTGGGCATCAAAAAACAGGGACCCTGATATTTCATGGTGGCGGAAGGTATAAAACAGCAGAAGAATGCAGCAAATCCATGATCAACGTCACAAATAACCGGGGTACCAGCGATTGTGGCTCGACGGCTGTCAGTATTTCTAAAGGGTGTGTGTGCATTTTCGCGCCAAAACCCAAGTTGAATTCGGGCCGTACTCGAAGGAATGCCACTTCGTCAAACCGACCTCCAAAAGGTAAAATTTCCGACCCTAACACGAGCGTGCATATTGCTGATTACGGAAACCTATGTGCCAGCCAGATCGGCAACATTCAGAAGTTGGAAGAAAAACAACGCTCGTTGGATAGCAAGGAGGTGGCCGTACATTCCGTCCTGTCGAGTGCCATCAACCAGATGAATCAGGTTGAGTGCGGCATCGTACTCAAAAACGTCGAATGCAAAAACAACAACTGCAATTTTGAATGGTCGGCCAAAGGAAGCAACTTGAATGAAACAAAGACCCAAGCTAGTGTGAAGCGTTTTAACCAGGCGGTGGTTGAGGAGGAAAAAGAGAAAGCCGAGGCAAACAAGGCCATGGACGAGCTGATTCAACTGGGAGCGGATGTTTTTTTCGATATTATTGACGCCATTGACCAGCACCAACAAACCAAACAGGCCCGGCAACAAAGTTCCGAACGCTTTACCCCGACGGACAACGACAACGACGGGCTACCCGATGCCCTCGTGGAAGACGCACCAGGCGGGGGCCAAAATCTGTACATGGATACCAACGGTGATGGCAAGGCCGACAAAATTGCCCGGATTGACAAGTCAGGAAAAACAACGTACGAAAACATCCCGGAAGGCAAGCAATTCTCCATGCAGGGACGAGACCCTGACAACGCACCCAAGCCCGATTTTGTGGAATCCCTGACCGACACCAACGCACCACCCAGCACCTGGGAGGATTTCTACAAAAGGCAGCGCGTCAAGCCAGGTGAAGATGGCTACATGACAATAGTGGCGCCCGATGGTAAGGCAGGTGATCTGTCCACTTTTCAGTCCGACGAAAAGACGTATTTTATCAACGGTATCCAGAACAGTTTTTCCGATGCGACCGCATCCGCGCAGTTGCTGGCCAATACGGTCAATCAACCTGTCGTCTTGGTTTATTCTGCTGAAGACGGGCTTTGGGGTGACCTGCAACAAGCAAGCGTGTTCCAAATGAGATATGGAAGCACCGCCGCAAGCACAAACATGGGGCAAAGTTTGATCTATGATCTTTTGGAAGACAGACAGGTAACACTCTACGCGCATAGCCGGGGTGCAACGATATCTTATCAGTTGGCTCACGACATTGCCTCTGTATTTCAATCGGTAGGTGCTGACGACAAGTTGCGCAATCTGACTATCATAACCGTCGGGGGGTTTGCCCCTGAGGCCAACAAATGGCCGGTCAATGTGTTGGCGATTCAGCACGAAAACGACCCGATCCCACCCTTGGGAGGGAATGGTATGATAACCGAATTTCCCAACCATGCTTTTCACAGCTTCGAGTCGTACCTGAACGAGATTGTGGATTACAATTTCAACAGAGAGCGGAGAAAATGATCACTCCACTACAAATCCGGCCCAGAAATACGGGTTCGAGTAGCCCAGTTGGTTATTCATCCAGTCCTGGACCTCGTCGAGCGCAGCCAACTCTGAATATTAAAAAAGTAAAAAATGAAGCATCAAAACGCCATACAGGTCTTTGAAGAAAAGCAAGTTCGAACCCTTTGGGATGCGGATCAGGAGAAATGGTACATCTCGATTGTGGATGTGATTGCCGTTTTGACGGAAAGCCCCAATCCCAACAATTATTGGAAGGTTTTAAAAAGCCGTCTTAAAAAAGAAGGGAGCCAGTTGGTTACAGATTGTAACCAACTGAAAATGCAGTCTTCCGACGGCAAATTTTACAAGACCGATGTCGCCGACACCGAGCAACTGTTTCGCCTCATCCAGTCCATCCCTTCGCCCAAGGCGGAGCCTTTTAAGTTGTGGCTGGCGCAAGTGGCAAGCGAGCGCTTGGACGAAATGCAAGACCCCGAATTGAGTATTGACCGGGCGTTGGAGCAATATCTCCGATTGGGTTACAGCGAAAACTGGATCAACCAACGCCTGAAAAGCATTGAGGTGCGCAAAGAGCTAACCGATGAATGGAAAAGCCGTGGGCTGAAAGAAGGGCAGCAGTTTGCTACCTTAACCGACATCATCACCAAAGCATGGTCGGGCAAGACGACCAAAGAATACAAGGTACTGAAAGGTTTGAAGAAGGAAAACCTCCGCGACAACATGACCAATACGGAACTGATTCTGAATATGTTGGCAGAAGCATCAACCAAAGACATTTCTCAATCCGTCAATCCTGAAACGTATGAAGACAGTAAAAAGGTAGCCCAACAGGGCGGCAATGTAGCCAAAGTAGCCTTGAAGGAATTAGAATCAAAAACGGGGAAAAAAGTGGTCAGCCCCCTCAATGCCAAAACAGTGTTGGGCATCGAAAAACCAAAAAAGAAAAAGGATGCGTAAAAACGGATTCTTCCCACCCCGCCCCGCCAAATCGTGAAAAAAAGCCCCTTCTCCCCTTGACCATTCCTCGATTCGAGCCATCTTTGGGCCTTCTAAACCGGCTTGGAACCCCCATCAACGCTCCAAGCAGCAACACAACTCATGAATATTGCCTTAATTACCGGTTCGGCCGGCCTGATCGGCAGCGAGGCTGTCGCGTATTTTTCCGACAAATTCGACCTCGTCATCGGGATAGACAACGACATGCGCGCCTATTTCTTCGGCCAGGAAGCGTCCACCCAATGGAACCGCAACCACCTGAGCGAAACCTTTCCAAACTACCGGCACCACAACCTCGACATTCGGGACACCGACGCGCTGGCCAAGATTTTTCAGGAATACAGCACCGACATCCGCCTCGTGATCCACACGGCCGCCCAGCCCAGCCACGACTGGGCCGCCCGCGAGCCGTTCACCGATTTTACCATCAACGCGAATGGCACGCTCAACCTGCTCGAACTGACCCGCCTGCATTGCCCCGACGCGGTGTTTGTGTTCACTTCCACGAACAAGGTGTACGGCGACAACCCCAACCTCCTCCCGCTGGTGGAGCGCGAAACCCGCTGGGAAGTGGCCGCCGACCACCCCTACCACGCCAATGGAATTGACGAGTACATGAGCCTCGACCATACCACGCACTCCGTATTCGGCGCCTCCAAAGTGGCCGCCGACATCCTCGTGCAGGAGTACGGCCGATATTTCGGCCTGAAGGCCGCCACGTTCCGCGGCGGCTGCCTTACCGGCGCCAACCACTCCGGCGCTCAACTGCACGGCTTCCTGTCCTACCTCATGAAGTGCTGCATCAGCGGAAAAGAATACACCATCTTCGGCTACAAGGGCAAGCAGGTGCGGGACAATATTGACAGCTACGACCTCGTCAGCATGTTCCACCAGTACTACCTGAACCCCCGCCCCGGCGAGGTGTACAACGTGGGCGGCAGCACCTTTTCCAACTGTTCCATGCTGGAGGCCATCGCCCTGTGCGAGGAAATTTCAGGCAAAAAAATGAACTACTCGTACAACCCCGTCAACCGTGTCGGCGACCACATCTGGTACATCAGCGACATCAGCAAATTCCGGCAGCACTACCCCGACTGGGAATACCGGTACGACCTGAAAAGTATCCTGGTGAAAATGCACGCCGCCCTCGCCCAGCGGATCTGATTCCGCGCACGCCACGATTCGTCCGATAAGATGCCCGAACATTTCGTCTTCCTCACCCGCCACTATCCCCCCAGCCCGAACATCAACGGTGAGTCGGTGTGCGACCTGGTGGAGTACCTGCAGCAGGAGCGCGGCATTCGGAGCACGGTCGTCTTTACCGACCGCAGCTTCGCGGGCGGCGGCAAGCGCCGCGAACCTGCCGGCGATCTCGTGCGGCTGTGGACACCCTATCAGGGCACCAATGCCCTGCTGCGGTTTTTCACCTTTTTTTTCGATGGTTTCCTGCTGGCCTGGACATCGCGCAAATACCGGAACAGCTGGATCGTCTGCACCACCAGCCCGCCCCTGCTGCCTTTTTGGGCGACGCTTTTTTTCGGAAAAAGAAAATGGGCGCTCTGGGCTTTCGACCTGTTCCCGGAAGGCTTCCACGCCACCGGCCTCATCGGCGAAAAAAACCCGTTTTACCGCTTCGTCAAACGCATCACCTACCGCGGCCACCCGGACCTGTTGATCGCCCTCGGGCCTCGGCAAGCCGCGCACCTCTGCCGGGAGTACGGCCATCCGATCCCCACGCTGGTGCTGCCCTGCGGCGTGTTTTTCGACCTGGACAAATCGGACGAACGCCCGGCCTGGTACGATCCCGAAAAAATCATCCTCGGCTATTGCGGCAATGTCGGCGATCCGCACAACCCCGATTTTATTCGCGCCGCCATTGACAACCTCGACCCCGACAAACAGCGCCTGGTGCTCGCGCTCTACGGCAACCAGGCGCCGGCATTGAAACAATATGCCGCCGGCAAACCCGGCGTGTTGCTCGTCGAAAGCGTCCCCCGCAACCAATTGCACTTCATCGCGGTACACCTGGTCACGCTCCGCCGTTCGTGGACGCACATAGCCGTGCCCTCAAAGGCCGTCAGCGCCGTTTCGATGGGGGGCGCCATTCTCTTTTGTGGCGACCGCGACAGCGACAACTGGTACATGTTCCAGCAAGCGGGCTGGTTCATTGACGAACAGGCGGGGATACACGAGCAGGTCGCCCGTTTTTTGCAAACGCTTAGCCCCGAAGCCGTCCGGGAAAAACAAAGCGCGACCCCGGAGTTGAATCGCAAGTTGCAGGAAGCGATCAGGAGCGGCTATGCCCAGTTCCCTCGGCCGCAGCAAAGTGGCTTGTTTTTCGAATGACTATAATTTGGTCGAAGCCACCGCGCATGGAGTGCTCGTGCAAGCGGGCCAACCCCTCCCCGGCCCCTCCCCCAAAGGGGAGGGGAGACGCGACTTTTTTGTTCGCAACTTAAAGGAAACCATTTAGTTCGAACCATCTGCACTACGTCTCCCCTCCCAAAGGGGAGGGGTTGGGGGTGGGGTTCATTTCGCGTTGCACAAATCCTGCAGGTCGTCAAACTTTCCGAAGAGCACCAGCACGTCGCCAGGACGAACGACTGTGTCGCCGGAAACCATGCCGAGGGCTTTTTTGGCGACGGTGGTTTTGCCGAGGAAGTTGGTCTTTTCTTCCCGGCGCAGGATGGTCACCAGGGACATGACGCCGTAGTCGGCCAGGTTGATGTTGGCGAGTTTTTGATCGTGGAACATCTTGGGGGCTTCCAGTTCGATGATCTCGTACTGGTCGTCAAGGGGCAGTGCCAGAAGACTGCCTTTCATCGAGAATCGTTCGGCCAACTGGCCGGCATACGCCTCTTCGGGGTTGATGATCTCGTGTACGTTCATCGTTTCCAGAATGGCCTGGTGGATGTACGAGATGCCTCGAGCAATAATCTTGGTTTCGGGGTAATGGCGTTTGACGAGCGCCACCGTGGTGAGCGAAGCGCCCACGTCCTCGCCGATACTTACCACCGCGAAGTCGGCCTCGTCAATGGGCAACTGGGTGATGTTTTGTTCCTCTGTGGTGTCCGTGCACACCACGTACGTCAGGTGTTCCTGCAATTGCGAGGTGTGCTCCGAGTTGTTGTCCACGCCGATGACCTCGTGGCCCTCTGAAATGAGGTGCTTGCCGAGGCTGGCGCCGAAATTACCCAAACCAATGATGACGAATTTCATGATTTTAGAGTGTTTTAGGAACGTGTGAAAAATAAGTTGTGAACACGCCACGCGGCACGAAAAGGTGTCACAGAGGCTCACAGAGTCTTAGAGGGCACAGAGAAAAAAAGCAAAAACCCGTGTGAATTGACATATTTTCGAAGTAACACATTTTTTTCTCTGTGTCCTCTAAGACTCTGTGAGCCTCTGTGACACCTTTTTTGTGCCATGCTACGCCAAGTCCAACGTGTTTCTTACACGTTCCTAAAACTCGCAAGCACATTCAATTAACCGTGATGTTGTTTTCCGGGAAAATCATTTTGCCGGCACTGGTACGCTTGTTAATGGAGGCAAACAAAGCGATCAAAAAAGTCAGAAAACTGACGCGTCCCAGAAACATCAGGATGACCACGATGACCTTGCTCGCCGTGCTCAGTTTGGCCGTCAGGCCGATCGAAAGCCCCACGGTGGCATACGCCGAAAAGCACTCGAACGCGACGGACAGCACCGGCAGTTCGGGCTGCAAGGAAACGATCAGCGTGGTGGACAAGCCGAGGGCGATCAGCGAGAGGCTGATGATCGTGGTGGCACGGGAGATGACGGCATTTGATATGGTCTGCCATTTGAACACCAACTGGTCGCGTCCGCGAATTTGGTTGAGCAGGTTGAGCGTGGCAATGGCAAACACGGTGGTCTTGATACCGCCGCCGGTGGAGCCTGGCGAAGCGCCGATCCACATGAGCAACAGGTACACCATGACCGTCGGGTTGAGCAGGGCCGTCATGTCCACCGAGTTGAATCCCGCCGTTCGAGGGGTCACGGAGCCGAAAAAAGCAACAACCATTTTGCCCCAGAATCCGTGCTCGGCCATCGTGTTGTGGTACTCGAAAATGTAGAACAGGAGCCAGCCCGCGCCCAGCAAGATCAGCGTCGTGCGCCACACGAGGGTGGTGTTGATGTCCCATTTGACCAAAAGTTTTTGGGGTTTGGGAACCACGGGGGGCATGGCCTGATGGAGCAGCCGGTGCACGCGGAATCGCAGCACCGCAAATACGTTGAAAAACACATGGTACCCGATGCCCCCCGCGATGATCAGGCCGGCAATGATGATCTGCAACGCGTAGTTGAATCGGAAGTCGCCCTCGTAGAGCGAGTTGGTCAGGGTGGAAAATCCCGCGTTGCAAAATGCCGACACCGCATGGAAAACGGCGAAAAACAGGTCGGTTTGTGGCGAGGCCAAGTAGATGAAGAAAACCCCGACAGCCTCCACCAAAAACACAAAACCGATTATCTTGACCAGGCTTCGAAACGTGGTGCGCAGGTTGCCCGAGCTGATGAGATCGGTCAGAAAAATAATGTCCTTGAACGATTTATCCCCCCGGAACAGCAGGCCGAACAGGTTGGTGAACGTGAGGATACCGATACCGCCCGCCTGAATCAAAAACAGGATGATGCATTGCCCCAGAAAGGTGAAATCCTTGCCGGTGTCCAGCACCGCCAGTCCGGTCACGCACACCGCGCTCGTGGACGTGAACAGCGCGTCTATGAACGAAATGCCGTTCCAGGTCGCATCGGGCAGCATCAACAGGCCTGTACCCACGATGATTATTCCGAAAAAGGTGCTGACGAAGGCCAGCGCCGGGTGCATGTTTTGGTAAAACTTCAGGAACGTGTGTTCGGAAATGTCCACCACCAGCGTAAAGTACGCCAACAGGTAAAAGGTGCCGATTGGCAAAAACGGGTTTCCGAACAACAGGCCCGAAATGCTGTGCACGGCCAAAAGCCCAACGGTCGCGATCAGAAAAAGTGCCAGCACCTTGGTCGTGGGCGGCCGGAAAGCGCGTGCGCGATCAATGCTCTTGAGGATCAGCAAGGGCGCGTACACGATCATGCCGATCCAGGAAACCCACACGGGCAATATGTTCAACCGCTGGATGCTGAGCACCAGCACCACCAGGAGGACAGCTTGCAGCCACCAGCTCTGCGCGAGCGTTTCGAGGCGGTTCCTAGATGTCACGGTTCGGGTCGAACTGCTCGAGATAGTCGGCTACACGGCGGATGAACGAGCCGCCCAGCATGCCGTCCACCACGCGGTGGTCGTACGACATGGACAGGAACATCATTTGCCGTACGGCAATGACGTCGCCGTACTCCGTTTCAAGCACAGCCGGTTTTTTTCGGATGGCGCCGGTGGCCATAATGGCCACCTGGGGCTGGTTGATAATGGGCGTGCCCATGACGTTGCCGAAGGTGCCCACGTTGGTCAGGGTGAAGGTGCCGCCCTGAATTTCGTCGGGCTTGAGTTGGCCGAGGCGCGCACGGTTGGCCAGGTCGTTCACCTGCTTGGTGAGGCCCACAAGATTAAGGAAGTCGGCGTTTTTGATGACCGGCACGATGAGGTTGCCCGTGGGCAGGGCCGCTGCCATGCCGATGTTGATGTCCTTTTTGACGATAAGCCGCGTGCCGTCCACCGAGATGTTGATCATCGGGAAATCGCGGATGGCGCGGGCTACCGCTTCCACGAAGATGGGCGTGAACGTGATGTTCTCGCCGTATTTTTTCTTGAACTGATCTTTGATGCGGTTGCGCCAGTTGACAAGGTTGGTCACGTCGGCTTCCACGAAGGACGTGACGTGTGCACTGGTGTGTTTGCTCATCACCATGTGGTCGGCAATGAGCTTGCGCATGCGGTCCATTTCCACAATTTCCACGTTGCCGGAAACGGAGACTGCCGGAGCGGCCGGAGTGGGCGCCGGAGCGGCGGGTTGCGCCGCAGGTTGTTGCGGTTGCGCGGGCGCTGCCGAGCGGTTGCCGACGTATGCCAGGATATCTTTTTTGGTGACGCGGCCTTCCTGCCCGGAGCCGGCGATGGCGTCGAGTTCGGCCTGGGCGATGCCTTCCTGTTTGGCGATAGTGCGCACCAGCGGGGAATAGAACCTGCCAGAGGCGCCGGACTTGCCGGGCGCTTCGGCGGCTACAGCAGGCACGTACGGTGCCTGTGCGGCGGTGGGTTCCGGGGCGGAGTGCGCGCCGTTGCCGTTCGAGGAAAGTTGGCTGACAGCCGGCGAAGCAGCCGGTTGAGCGGCGGAGGCCTCCGTTTCGATGATCGCGATGGGGGTATTGATCGGCACCACGTCGTTTTCCTTGAACAGGAGTTCCGCCAACACGCCCTCCACCGGGGAGGGCACCTCGCTGTCCACCTTGTCGGTGGCGATGTCGAGCACCGGCTCGTCCAGTTCGACCCGGTCGCCCGGTTGTTTGCGCCACTTCAGGATGGTGGCTTCCATGATGCTTTCGCCCATTTTGGGCATCACAAGTTCTACACGCGCCATGTTCGCAGTTTTGAGTTTTGAGTTTTGGGTTTTGAGTCATGTTGACCCGACCCAATGCCCGGTATGTTGTTGAATTTGGTTAAAGCGGGACAAAGGTAGGATTTCAACAGGCATAGCCACATAGCTCCCGGCGGGGTTTACCATCGAAAAGGCTAAAAAATGTTAAAACTCTCGGGAGGGGCTTTGACTATTGCCATTTGTTGTTTCTTCGCAGCCGGTTTTTTTGGAAACCGAACCGTTTTCGAGGACATTATCCCGAAACAACAGCAAATTTTCCCACAAAAAATCCTTACGAAACGGGTACGAAAGCAGCTTTTTATGTCTGATAACCCGCACAAATTGTAATTTTTGACAAATTGTTTTGCGAGTATTGTTTGCTTTGATACTTTTGTGCGTCGCTTGGCGCATGAGCCAAACGGTTTAACACGCTCAAGTATCGCTTTCGGACAGCACCGCACACCCCTCGAGACCAACCAAACAAAAACAACCTAATAATCCGCCGTTGTCCGCAAAACCGTTTCCAACCAAGCGTCTCGCGCGCTCCGAATCGGTTCCGATGACTTGGGTAAACAGCTAATGTATGGGCAGGAAAGAAAAGTTTGTTTACAACATTCACACCCTCACGTACGAGAAAGTCGTAGTCCCCTTCAAAACCAAAATACTGCAAGCATTCGGATTCTTTTCCGTGGTTTTGGTTACCTCCTTTGCCTTGCTTGCGCTTCTGTACACCTATTTCCCTTCACCACGGGAAAAGGAACTGCTCCGGGAAATCGAGCAGATGGAGGGAAAGTACAGCCAACTTAACGAGCAGATCAGCACCATGTCGCAGGTGCTCCATAACCTTCAAGAACGGGATGCCGGGGTACACCGTGCCGTGTTCGGCATGGATCCCATTGATGACGACGTCTGGCATGGCGGCATCGGGGGCCACGAAGCCCACCCGGAACTGCAAGCGTTCAAGTACGGAGGCACGGCCATCCGCGCCACGGTGGAAAAAATTGACGCACTTAGCCGCCAACTGTCCTTGCAAAGCAAATCACTCGACACCATTCAGGAACTGGCCAACAACCAGCAAAAGATGTTGGCGAGCATACCGAGCGTCAAACCCGTCCGGGAAGACAAGCTGCAAAAAAGCATGAACATCCTCTCGGGCTTCGGATACCGCATCCACCCGGTGTACAAAATCAAAAAATTCCACGAAGGGGTTGACTTTCCGGCTCGCGTCGGCACCGCCATTCAGGCGACCGGCGACGGCGTGATCGTGGAGGCCGGCTGGCACTCCGGTTACGGGAACTGCGTTCGAATCAGCCACGGCTACGGTTACGAAACTTGGTATGCCCACATGAACAAAATGTCGGTACGAGTGGGCGAACGTATCAAAAAAGGCCAAAAGATCGGCGAAGTCGGCGATACCGGGCTTTCCACCGCCCCGCACCTGCACTATGAAGTGCATTTCAAGGGCAAACCGATCAACCCGATCAACTTCTGCATGGACAACCTGACGCCTCAGGAATACCAGCAAATGGTGAACAGCGCCAGCATGGCCAACCAATCGCTCGACTAACCATAGAGCGGCACATAGTCAGAAAACAATTAACAGCAGCAAGAGCATGAGCCGTCCCAATTCTTTGGGCGGCTCATGTTTTTTCATGTGTCCCGGAACGATACACTCGAGCGTTAATAACTCATAATGCAAAACCCAAAACCCCGAAGGGGTTGTATGTTTATAGATGTAAAACGACACGAGTGCCAACCCTGAAGGGGTTGTATGTCAGGACATTACTCTAACATAAAACCCCTTCGGGGTTCCCGAACGTACCACCTTTGTATGCTATAAACATATAGCCCTTTCAGGGCTTAGCCTGTGAATTTTGCGTAATCAACGCTAGAGTGTAGAGTTTCGGGACACATGCCTGGAAGTAGGCGGTCTAGGCATCAAAGCTCACGACCACGCGTTTGCTTTTCGGGTGCGACTGGCAGGTGAGCACGTACCCGGCTTCCACTTCGTCGGGTTCGAGGCCATAGCAGAGCTCCATGGCGACTTCCCCTTCCAGGATTTTGGCTTTGCAGGTGCTGCACACCCCACCTTTGCACGAAAACGGCAGGTCGGCGCCCGCGCGCATGGCGGCGTCCAGCAGGGTGCTGCCGTCGGACTGGAGCTGGAAATCGAACTGCATCCCGTCCTGGATCACGGTGATAGCGGCATCAAAGGCATCGGAAGCGCGTGCGACATCGCTCGCGGGAGCCTTCCGCGCTGCTCCGGGCGTGGTGAAAAGTTCGTAGTGGATTTTTCCGGCAGGTACGGCCTGCTCTTCCAACACGTTTTTTGTCTCAAAAATCAACTCCTCCGGCCCACAGAGGAAAAAGGCGTCCACCTCCTCCGGGCGGAACAGGATGCGGGCGTAGGCGCGGCATTTCTCGCCGTTCAGCCGCCCGTGAAACAAGTCGGCGCCGAGCGATTCGCGGCTCAGGACGTGGTACACCGCCAAGCGGTCGGGGTAGCGGTTTTTGAGTTCCTCCAGCTGTTCGCGGAAAATGATGTGATCGAAGCCGCGGTTTCCGTAAAAAAGCAGGAACCGGCTGTGCGGTTCCGCGTGCAACACGCTTTTCAGAATGGATAGCACGGGCGTGATGCCGCTGCCAGCCGCGAAAGCGACATACAGGTTCTTGTTGCCGGGGTTCAATTCGGTGAAAAACCGGCCCTGGGGCGGCATCACCCGCAGTTCGTCCCCGACTTGCAGGCGCTCATTTGCGAAGGTGCTGAACACGCCGCCCGGCACTTTTTTGATGGCTACGCGCAGGTCGTCTTCGTGCGGAGCCGAGCAGATCGAATAGGAGCGCCGCTGGTCCGAGCCGTCAATGACCGTGCGCAACGTCAGGTATTGTCCTTGGACAAACCGAAACAGTTCGCGCAATTCGGCCGGCACCTCGAACGCCACAGAAACGGTATCGGCGGTTTCGCGCCGCAGGTCGCGCACGCGCAAGGGGTAGAATTTTGTGGAGGCAGACATAAAAGAGGTTACTGGTTTGAGGGTTTCGGGGTTTAAGGGTTCGGGTTTGAGGGTTTCGGGTTTGAGGATTGCGCCGCCCCTAAACCCTAAACCCCCAAACCTTTAAACCTAATTAGTCAACCCGGAATTTGAACCCGACTCCGTGGATGTTTTCGACCTTGATGCGCTCGTCGCGGTTGAGGTATTTGCGCAGGCGGGAGATGAACACGTCGAGGCTGCGACCGAGGAAGTAGTCGTCCTTGCCCCAGATGGTTTCGAGGATGTAGGAGCGCTTGACCACCTGGCCGCGGTTTTCGTTGAGCAGTTTGAGCAGGTCGGCTTCTTTTTGCGTGAGCGTTTCGCCCTCCTCCTCCCCGTAGGCGAGGCTGAGGTTTTTGTAGTCGAAACGGTAGTGGCCAATGGTGACGGGCGTATTGGATTTCAGAATGCCGGTATAGGTGGAGCGGCGCAGGAAGATGTCAATTTTGAGCAGGAGTTCCTCGATGCTGAACGGCTTGGTGATGTAGTCGTCGGCGCCGATGGTGAGGCCGTGGATTTTGTCCTGCTTCATGCTTTTTGCGGTCAGGAAAATGATGGGCACCTGATTGTCGCGTTTGCGAATCTCTTCGGCGAGCGTGAAGCCGTCCACTTCGGGCAGCATGACATCGAGGATGCACAGGTCGAACTTCTGGCCCGAGCGGATGATGTCGAGGGCCTTCTGGCCGTCCTCGGCGTAGGTGACCTGATAGCCGTTGAACTCCAGATTGTCGCGGGTGACGTAGCTCAGGCTTTCGTCGTCCTCCACGTAGAACAGGTTTGCTTTTGTCTCGGCCATAAATTGGGTTGGATTTGCACGTTCGGATTGGGCTGGTCGTTCGTTGGCGGGCAAACTTAGTGCAAGTTGGTGGAAATGTGGGTGCGAGTTAAGAAAAAGGTGGAATGTGGCCGCCCCGATGCGCCTCCAGCCTGCTGAAAAAAAGGGATGCTTTGTTGTTCTGTTCGCCGCGCTTAACTTTGAACCCAAACAATTCCAAACATGAAAAAACAGGCTACCATTCTTTTATTCGCGGGCCTTGTATTCTTGATGGCCGCCGTCGTGCCGGCGTTTTCCCAAACCGAAAACCTGGAATGGGCAAGACGACTGGGCGGGACTGAACAGGACATCGGCTGGTCCATTGCCGTAGATGCCAAAGGCCATGTGTACACCACGGGAAATTTCCAGGGGACGATGGATGCCGACCCTGGGAACGGCACCTTCAATCTCGTAGCTGCCGCACAAGGCGATGCGTTCATTTCCAAGCTCGATGCGGACGGCAATTTCGTGTGGGCAAAACGACTGGGCGGGGCCGGATTGGACATCAGTCGTTCCATCGCCCTGGATGCTGCGGGCAACGTGTACGTCACGGGAGCATTCGAGCAAACGATTGATCTCGGAACGTTCAGTCTTACGTCTGCCGGAGACTGGGATGTTTTCATTGCCAAGCTTGATGCCAACGGCAATTTTGTGTGGGCAAAACGATTTGGTGGGGCCGTCATGGATGATGGCAACTCCATTGCCGTAGATGCCGCAGGCAATGTCCATGTCACGGGCATTTTTCGAGGAACAATTGATTTCGACCCGGGAAGCGATACCTTTCACCTCACATCCACCGGTACCACGAACGCTTTCCTCTCCAAACTGGACACCGACGGCAATTTCATCTGGGCCAAACGTTTTGGCGGAACGTCGGGCGTCATTGGCTACGCCATTGCCATAGATGCGGCGGGCAATGTACACACCACCGGGAGGCTTGCCGGAACAGCCGATTTTGACCCGGGAAGTGGCACCCATAACCTCATCTCCGCCGGAAATCATGATGTCTACGTCTCCAAACTCGATGCCGACGGCAATTTTGTGTGGGCCAAACGGATGGGCGGGGCGAACACTGAATGGAGTTTCTCCATCGCCGTTGACGCTTTGGGCAACGTATTCACCACCGGCTACTTCTACGGGACAGCCGATTTCGATCCGGGCAACGGTGAATTTTACCTCGACCCCGTTGATGGCGCTCCCGATGTTTTCATCTCCAAATTAGATGCCGACGGCAATTTTGAATGGGCCAAACAAATAGATGCGCACGGCGGCAACTCGGTTGCCACAGATGCTGCGGGCAATGTGTACATCGCGGGAGCCTTTTCGGGCACATGTGATTTTGATACAGGGAGCGGCATTCCTAACCTTGTTTCCGCCGGGGAATCGGATGTATTAATTTCCAAACTCGATACGGACGGCAATTTTTTGTGGGCCAAACGGATGGGCGGAAACCTCGGGGATAATGGTTACGCCGTTGCCGTAGATGTCGCAGATAATGTTTATACCACTGGGCGGTTTCAGGATACTACCGAGTTCGGGCTGGGAAATATCCCCTTCAGCCTTGTTTCGGCTGGAGGTTTTGATGTGTTCGTGCACAAGTTTTGTCAAGGCCCGCCGAAATCAGCCGATTTTACGCTGAACCAACAAGGCGCCGTGGTAACGTTCGCAAATTCCGCCGTCGGAGCCACATCCTTTTACTGGGATTTCGGCGACGGAAACGCCAGCACCGAGAAAAACCCGGTACATTCCTACGCTGCCGACGGGGCCTATAGCGTCCGGCTGACCGTGCAAAACATGTGCGGTGCCCGTATTTTGGACAAAGAGATTACGATAAAAACGGTGGCTGCGCAAGAACCTGCCCGGCGCTCTTCGTTCCGGTTGTTTCCCAATCCCAACAACGGGCATTTCAACATCGAAATAGGCGACTTGGCGGCAGGCGGTGAAGTGGAATTTTTGTTGTTCGGCCTCGACGGGCGCCTGCTGCGCCGCGAGACGGCAGCGCCTGCGAACGACGGCACACTCGTTCGCCGCTTCGATTGCAGCGACCTGCCGACGGGGATTTATCTCCTGCGCGTACGCACCGGCGCCGGCGCAGTGGCCATGAAAGTGACGGTGCAGCGATGAGCAAGCGTCCATTCATCGAAGATTTTCCGTCACCTCAAGGGCAATTTTATGGTACTTGTGCTTTGGGTTTTGCAAAATAACCAAGCGCAACTGCCGCGCCTCCTGCACGTTTCCCTCGGCGATATGGCACAGCAGGAGATAGCCTTGTGCGTTCATGGCCTCGTTGTCCTCGTCCTGTTCCCACAAATTCAGGAAGGCCGGTATGGCTTCCCGGTATCGGCCGGAATAGAAGAGCGCGTAGGGCAGCATTTGCGCCACTTGTGCCTGCCGGGTATCGGCGGCTGGAATGCTCTTTAGCAAGCGTACCGCCTCGTTGAAATCGGGCTTGTCAAAGGCTGTTTTTGCGGCGCCCAGCACCGCATCTGCATCGTCGGCGCCGCCACGCATCCGGGGCGGCGGCGGGGCCAGCCGCATGGCGATCTGCGCGTTGCCGGGCGAACGCCGGCGCTCCAGCTCGCGCAGGGCCTTGTCCTTTCGCTCCAGCTCTTCCCGAAGGCGTTTGATTTCCAATTTTGCGAGGGAGTCATCGCCGGCGCCTGGCGCCGACAACAGCGCTTCCAAGGCCTGGGCTTTATCCTCGTAATCGTTCCGCAGCGCCTCGATCATGGAGTCGCGCAAGACCAGCGCACGATTTTCCCGATCGGCCATGCCTTGCAACTTTGCCAGTTGGTTGAAATGCCAAAAAGCCCCCACCACAAGCAGCAGGAGCAGGATGCCGGTAGCCCAAGCCCAAGGGTTCGTCAGGATCGCGCCCGGCCCGGGCGGCGATGCCGTTTCCGTCGGCGTGTCCAGTTCCGCGTCCCATTGATCGAATCGGGCGCGCATTTCCCGGGCGGCGAGCCGTTGCAGGGCCGCCAGGGCCAGCCGTTGCAGGGCCACCTGATCGGCCAGCGCCGGGTCGGCGGCCATGTCGGCCTCCAGACGGGCGGCTTCGTCGGGCGGGAGTTGACCGAGCAGATACTGTTCTATTTTATCGTGTAGGTTTTCGTCAACCATATCGCAGGTTTTGAATGTGTGCTTTGATCGCCGGGTGCTCGTCCAGATAAGTCTCCAAGCGCTCCTGACATTTACGTTTTTCGTTTTTGGCCACTTGTTCGCCGCCGGCAAAACCCATTTTTTCGGCGATCTCCCGCATCGAAAAGCTCTCCATGAACTGCCGGAGGATCGCATGGCAGCGCTCGCCGAGGCGCGCCAGGGTTTCGTCCAGTACACGGGCCAGTTCGCCCTGGATGATGTCGGCTTCCACGCTTTCCGCGAACTCGGCCAAGTGGTGGTTCTCAAATTCCACAAGGTCCAATTTCCGCCCTTTTTTCCCGCCAGCCCAATGCCGGTACACACAGGTGACGAAATAGGACGACAGGCGGTTCCGAAGCGCGAAGTCCGCCCGGCAAATCCGGCGCTCGAACGGCCCGTAGGCGTCCTGCATGGCGTCCTTGGCCTCCTCCCGCGAGCCGCCTTTGTGGACGATAGTGCCAACCACCCGGTTGCACCAATCCTTGTAGGCAAACTCCCAGGCGCGGTTACGCACATCGCCGCCGGCCCGGAAGGCTTCGATGATCTGTTGGTCGGTGTAGGATCGTGTCATGGGTAAGAGGTTCGTCTTGCGGAACAGGTAACCTGTTTGCCCGCTTTTTTTCGATGGCGAAAGACGGGATTTTTTTTGAATAATTTTTTGCGATGACAGGTTACCCCCCGCATCGGTTTGCCCTCTTACCTGCAAATCACATCCACCACATTGTTCATCAGAAAAAAACAAACCATGCGTACCACCATCATCCACGTCGCAGCCCTGTTCAGCCTCTTCTTGTGCATAGCCCTGCCATCGGCCTTCGGCCAAAAAAAATCGGCTGCCGAAACCTGCAAGGGGCTGCCCCGAGAGCAGCGCCCGCGCATCCGGGTATCCAGTTTCGACGTGACCCAAACCCGCGCCCAAGGCGCGATCGGCAACGAACTCGCCTCCATGCTGACCCACGCGCTGAACCAAACGCAATGTTTCAATGTGCTGGAAAGCTTCAGTAAAATCAACATGACCGAAGTTCAAATCGGCCAGACCGGGGCTACCGACGGCTCCGGCCCCGAGGCCGGAAAAATCAAAGGCGCCCAACTCAGCATCAACGGCGAGGTGACCGATTACGTCGAAGACACTCAACCCATTCTGGGCGTGCGCAGCACCAAGGCCTACATCAAGTTTATCCTCAAGATCGTGGATGCGGAAAGCCAGGAAGTGCTATGGTCGGAGACCGTAAGCAAAAAAGTGACGAAACCCGAAGTGAAGCTGATCAACACGGACATCACCAAGTTCGGCAGCAATGCCATGGAAAACGCCGTGGACAAGGCCATCTCCGACGCCGTGGGCCTCCTTGTCGGGCAAAAGGAACTCATCGAGTCGTACAAGCCCAAAGCGACGGCGACCGCCGCCAGGTTCGACCGCAGCACCTGCCCGCTCACACAGGGCGGCAACGGCCCCACAGTGATGGTCGTGATCCCGGAAGTACACATCGCGCGTCGCGTGCCCGATCCGGCGGGCGAAACGGAAATCATCAAAACGCTGATTAATGCCGGATTCCGCGTGCTCGACCCCTCGGTGTACAAATCCATCCGCGACAGCGAGGAACTCGGCAACGCCGTGAAAAACCACGACGGTGCCGCTGCCTCCCGCATCGGCGCTCGGTTCGGGGCCGACATCATCGTCTTCGGCGAAGCCTTCAGCGAAAGCACCGGGCTTCAAAAGGGCATGCAAACCTGCCGCGCCCGGGTGGAAGCCCGCGCCGTGAGCACCCACGACGCCCGCATCCTCGCCGCCGACGGCAAGCACGCGGGCGGCATGGACAACGCCGAGCTCGTGGCCGGCAAAACCGCCCTGCGCAATGCCGGCGCCCAGATGGGCACCTACTTCGTGAACACGCTCTGCGAAGCCACGGGCGTGCAAAAGCGCGGCGGCGGCAACGGCGAACGCAACTCCGAGATCGCGCTCAGTAACGCCTCTTTTTCCACGGCCGGCAAGGTGGAAACCTACCTGAAGACTTTCAAAGGCGTAAAGTCGGTAAGCAAGATATTCAACAACGGCGTGGCCCGCTACACGCTCGTGCATACGGGCGACCTGGACCCCATCGCCACCGCCCTCGAATCGGGCAAGGCCGGCGTGGCCGTGTCCATCACCGGCGCCGACGGGGCCAAGGTGGAAGGGCGGATCAAGTAAGTTTTTTCACCGCGGAGACGCAGAGGCGCGGAGAAACGCCACCAGCGCCTCTGCGTCTGTGCGGTGAAAAAAACTTCGCCATCAGTGGGTACCTCCGCTTTCCCGACAGGAACCAACCTGAAAACGTCCAGACATTCCAGGTTTTTGAAACCTGGAATGTCTACGATCCTTCACGATTAAAATAAATTGAAAAACATGAAAAAACTGGCATTTTTCCTCTTCATCTCCCTCTGGCTGACCGCCTGCGACAACAACACGCCCACGGGCATCGCCGTAAAATTTCTCGACTGCCTGGCAGCAAGGGACTATGACCGCGCGAAACAGTACTGCACTCCCAGCGGAGTGGTGGCAGTGGAAATGGCGCGGCAAATGGATCAGGGCGGAACCCCATTAGTTGATTACAAGATTCAGCGCGACTCGGTCGTGGGCGACCAGGCATGGGTCTTCTACGAGAACACCCTGAATGGCCGGCAGCACAACGCCCAACTGGAACTGAGAAAAATAGACGGAAAATGGAAAGTGGACGCTACCATGCGCAAATAGCGGCCTTGACGCTGGCGCTCTTGTTCGCCGCCTGCTGCCCCGACCCCGGGGCGGCAGGCCCCCAAGCGCCGGACGAGTCCGTCCTGCGCCCCGGCGACCTGATCTATCGCTTCGGTAACGGCCTGTACTCGGCGTACTTCCGCAGTTTTTCCCAAACGGATCAACGGTTCTCGCACGTCGGCATCGTGGTTCGGACGCAGTCGGGCGATGCCCTGCACGTAGTGCATGCCGAGGCCGATGATTACACCGGACAGGGCGGTGTGCGCCACGAGCCGCTGACCGATTTTCTGAAAGGGGCCAACGATTGGGCCGTGTACCGTCTGAACCGCGAGGACACCATTTGCCAGGGCATCGCAGCCCGTGCGCTCGGGTACTACCGCCAAGGCGTCCCTTTCGATCTGGCCTTCGATGCCGACGACACGACCGCCTTTTATTGCACCGAACTGGTGCTGCACTGCGTGAACGAAGCCGTCGGCAGCCCCCTGCTTGGTGCCCGCACGGACGTGCAGGGCAAGCGCTTCATCGCCATAGACGATACCTACCTGCACCCCGAACTCATGCCCGTGCTCCAGAACGCCGGCCCCGAAAAACCGGAACACACCTTTTCCTCATCATTTCAACACTTGTAACAATGGAAAATTATCAAGCAAACAATCCTTCGACCTCTCCACTCACCAACGAAGTCAAAACCTTCTACCAGCGCGATCTCCAGCACCTGTTCCTGGCGTTTTTCCGGGATCCGGTCAACGGCCTGCACGGCATTTTCGGCAACCCGCCGGCCAAGGCCTTCCTGCACGCCATGATCATTTTCGGCTCCGTGTTCGTCCTGTACCTAGGAGGCTCGTACCTGTTGGTGGGCGACATGCGCGACTACATGAGTTTTTCCAGTTTCCTGTCCATCGGCCTGTCGCCCGTGCTCATCATGTTGGCCATCGCCGGCCTGTCCTTCGTCATCAAGATCGTGGGCGGCAAGGCCGATTTCAAGAACGAGCTGCTGACCGGCGCCCTGTGCGGGCTGCCCCTCGGGCTGATCATGGCGGTGGCGCTGGTACTGCGAGTGTTCGGCGGGGGCATCAACCCGCTGACGATGTTCAGCAGCCCGCTCGGCGGTGGCTGGCTGATGACCGTGGCGTTCCTGTACTTTTTCCTGATGATGGTCAACGTGTTCCAGCAATCGCTCCGCGCGGCGGGCTACCGGGAGGCGCTGGCCTGGTACCTGTCGCCGGTATCCATTTTGGCGGCCATGTACTTGGGCATGTCCGTCGTGGGGAACCTGTTTTAGAGTTTTGAGTTTTGAGTTTGGAGTTTGGACATGCCCGAAAACGGCTGATAATAGTTGAGGGCAACGTATCACTCATCGCTATCTATTGCCGATGTGCGCGCCTGTGTGGATGCAGGTGCGCCATTTTTTTGAAAAATCTTTCCAAACCCAGGTTACCCCTTTTTGCGAATCGCCCTCTTACCTGCATAACGCATCCACACCATCATTCATAAAAAAATTCGAACGTTATGAAACCGCAACTCATGCTGGAATCCCGCACCGCCCTTGACCAGGAAAACTTCTCCGAAGCGCTTCAAAAGGCGCAGCAACTCATAGCCCTCGACCCGAACGACCACTGCGCCTACCTGCTCTTCGGCGATATTTTCATGGCCATGGACAACGGCCACAAAGCCGCTGAGCAGTACGAAAAAGCGGTGGCCCTCCGGCCCGACGCCGCCGAGGCGTTCTACAAACTCGGCAACGCCTGCGAACTGCGCGAGGACAACCAAACCGCCCTGAGCCAGTACCAGACCGCCCGCCGCCTCGACCCAAACAACGACCTGTACATGGCCAGCCACGGCCGACTGCTTAACAAAAAAGGACTGGAATCCGGCAACATCAACTACGAGAACGAAGGCCTCGCGCTCATGGAAAAGGCTTTCCACGCCGGCGTGCGCGATGCCGACCTGAACGAACAATTGTCCATCGCGCACGTGCTGAAGGCCACCGAAAACTGGCGCAAGCACCCGGAGCAGCCGGACATGATCGTGCCCACCGAGGAAGTACACCTGCAACACGCCAAGACCCACCTCGAATGGGTGCGCCACCTGCACGACCCGGCCAACGAGGCCATCGCCCGGCGCTTAGCCGAATTGGACGCTGTGGTGCGCGACAACGAGAAGCGCGTCTTTGCCGGCTACGCCTACCTACGCAAGGCGCCGCTGATCGTGGGCGGCGTCGTGCTCCTCATCGGGCAGGTCATTCCGGGCGCCATTTTGTTGGTACTGGGCGGGCTGTACCACGTGTCCCAGCTCAAGCCCGTGTACATGGTCAACCGCATGATGTTCCCCGGCATGTACCGTCCGCCGTTCATCGTGCGCCGGCTCGACCAGATGGATCAGCTGCTCTCCGGCATCACGTTTTTCGACACCAGCCTGTCTCGGCTCATGTTCCACAAGTTCCTGTTCGGTTTTGTGGTGAGCGCCATGCGCTACATGATGGTCATTATGGTGCTGCCCTACGAGATCACGAAGGGCTTCCTCGTGAACCACGGGCTGAAGGAGCAGCTGATGGCGAAGATGCGGGCGTGAGGGGGCCGTGGTGCCGGAGAACCTTTGCTTGAGCGGCGGCCCTGAGCGGTCGCCGCTCAAATTTTTTTGGATGCCGCGATTGACCAAGTGCCGAAAGCCTGTACTTTCACAGGGGCAAAATGCCCAATTTACGTTCACAAAAACCCATACTTTGTTCTTATGAAAAATGTTTCTCTGCTTTTGGTATTGCTTTTTGGGTCGCCGTGTTTTTTGGGGGCGCAGGTGGTGGATACGGCGGCTGTGCGGAGGGAGGTGGATAGTTTGATTCGGCTTAACGCGGATTTAACGAAAAAATATAAGTTGGTTGAAGCATTGCAAGTTATTGAATTGGCAAAAACGAAGGTAGTAGAGACATTTGGCAAAAACAGTTACGATTACGGTAATTGCCTTTTCAGCATCGGCATTACCCTGCAGGTTGCTGGGCGGTTTAAGGAATCGGAACTGGTATACATAGATGCAATGGCAGTACAGGAATTTGTACTTGGGAAAGAACAACTCAAGTACGCAAGAATGTTGGACAACCTCGGAGTGCTTTATTTGTCCATGAACAGATTCGGCCAAGCTGAAGCGATGTTTAAAGATGCGAGATACATCCATGAAAAAAACCTAGGAAAAGAAAATGCCGATTATGCTATGGTTCTGAGTAACATTTCTGCTCTGTATATTAAAATGGGGCGCTTTGTCCAGGCCGAACCCTGCATTCGGGAATCCATGGGCATCAGGGAAAAAATATTGGGTAAGCAGACCCCCGAGTATGCCACCAACTTGTTCAACCTTGGGACTTTATACATGATGCAGGGCAAGGTAGAACAAGCAGAGCCATATTTACAGGAGGCAAAGAACATCAGGGAAAAAACTTTATCGAAGGACCACCCCGACTACGCTTTGAGCCTGACTAATTTGGGAATCGTGGAGTACAATTTGGGAAGGCTTGAGCCAGCCGAAGTTTATTTTTTGGAGGCCATTTCCATCTATGAAAAGACTTTGGGCACCGAGCACTCTGATTATGCTTTGATCGTCAACAACTTGGCTTCAATTTATTTTGAAATTGGCGAGTTAGAAAAAGCGGAATTGCTCTACATAAAATCAAAATACATCTGGGCTAATAAATTAGGTAAAGACAGCCCCCAATATGCGTTGAGCCTGATCAACCTAGCCAATGTTAGCTATGGACGGGGCCGCCTTGACGAATCTGAAAAATTGTGCTTGGAATCGATGGCGGTTTTTGATAAAACGGCGAATAAAAACATTCCCGAGTATGTGAAGCTTCAAAACAGCCTTGGAAATGTTTATATGGCAAAGTACTTGCTCCAAGATGCGGAAAACTTATACCGTAACGCCAAAGATCTCCTCGAACAGCATCTTGGTACTGAAAACCTGGATTACGTGGGTATCCTTTCAAACCTTGCGACCTTGTACGTTTTGTCAGAACGTTACGATTCTGCTTTGGTATTTGCCATCCAGGCCCAAACACTATGCAAAAAAGTGATTGGAAAATACAATTTCTATTATGTCAACCAACTGAATAGGCTGGCCTTGCTGTTCATCATGCTGCAAAAACCTGAACAGGCCGAAGCACTCTTTCTGGATGCTCTAACTATTTGGGATAAAGCCCTCGGCCACGAGCACCAGTTTTATAGAATGACTCTGCAAAATATTGCCGCGTTTCACCGTAGTGCCGGGCACAACCAGAAGGCCGCCCCATATTTTGAAAACGCAAATCGTCTGGCACGAGAAGAATTGCTCAAATCCGTCCGGTTCCTCTCCGAGCGGAACTTGGGTAAATACGCCACTTCGTTCGCCAACGACCTCGACGGTTTTTATTCCTTCAGCCAAACCTACAGCATGGAAGCGGTTGAGTTTCGCCGTACCTGTTACGACAACGCTTTGTTCTACAAAGGGTTTCTGTTGTTGGCTACCAACACACTTCGCAGACTAACGAAAGCCGACACCACCACAATGCGCATTGACCTACTCCAAAAGGCCTGTCATCGGATGATCGCAAAGGAATACGCAAAACCACTCAAACAGCGCAATGCAAAACAAATTGATAGATTGGAGGCCCAAGCCGACTCCTTGGAATTAGAGATGATTCAAAGGTTGCCGGAGATCGGGAGTAAACTCCGAGGGCATTCATGGAATGAAGTGCGAGATAATATTCTATACGGAGCCGCAGCTGTTGAGTTTATCGCTTATCGCTACCATCCGATGGATTTTCATATCGTTTCTTATTACAACCAGGCGGATAAATACGTTGACTCCACCCTCTACGCCGCCCTTGTCCTCCTCCCCACCGACACCGCCCCGCACTTCATCCCGCTCTTCGAAGAACGCCAGTTGCAGGCCCTGTTCAACCGCCCCGGCTTCGACGAGCAGCTCACCGTCAAAGGCCTGTACGCCCCCAACTCCGAACTGCTGAACCTGCTCTGGAAACCCCTCGAACCGCTGCTGCGCGACGTGAAAACGATCTACTACTCCCCGGCGGGCCTCCTGCACCGCATCAACCCCGCCTCCCTGCGCGATGCCGGCAAGCAGTACCTGTCCGCCGGGCGGCAGTGGGTGCGCGTGGGCAGCACCCGCGAGCTGGTCACGGGTCGCTTGGCCGACCGGTCTTTCGCCCGCACGCCGGAAAGCCCCGAGGCGCCGGAGGCCCTCGTCTTCGGCGGCATCCGCTACGACATGGACAGCACGGCCTTCGCCGCCGCCAACCCGCTGGACGCCGATCCGCAGGAATCCTTCGAGATCGGTACCAAGGACGGCAAGTTCCGCTACATGGCCGAAGATGGCCTGCCCGAGCTGCCCACGGGCCTGCGCGGCGGCGGCGACGAGGGCTGGAAACCCTTGGCCGGCAGCGCCCGCGAGGCCGAGCAGGTGGGCGAACTGCTGCGCCGCGCCGGCGTCCGCACCGGGGTACTGTCCGGCTACGCGGCCAGCGAGGAGCGCTTCAAAAGCATCGGCAAGGCCGGCCCCTCGCCGCGCATCCTGCACGTGGCCACGCACGGCTTCGCGTATCCCGACCCGAAAAAGGAGCCGCAGCGGGGCTTCATCGGTCAGGAGCCGGTGTACAAACTGCAGGACGACCCCATGCTGCGCTCGGGCCTGCTCTTGGCCGGCGCCAACCACTACTGGGCCAACAAGCGCCCGCTCGAAAAACGCGAGGACGGCGTGCTGGTGGCCTACGAGGTGCGCGACCTCAACCTGCGCCACACCGAACTGGCCGTGCTCTCGGCCTGCCAGACCGGCCTCGGCGACGTGGTGGGCAGCGAGGGCGTGTACGGCCTGCAACGGGCCTTCCGCATCGCCGGGGCCAAGTTCCTCATCGTGTCGCTGTGGCAGGTGCCCGACGAGCAGACACAGGAACTGATGCGCCTGTTCTACGAAAACTGGGTGGGCAAGCAGCAGTCGCTGCGCGACGCGTTCGACAATGCCCAGGCCGAGCTGCGCGAGCGGGAGCCGAACCCGTATATGTGGGCGGGGTTTGTGCTGGTGGAGTGAGGCCATGCCTCCTCCCAAGGTATTCACACCTACAGCACTCACGCCAAGCGCAGCCCATCCACCCGCTCGAAATGGCGGATGTTTAGCGTTTTTACGGGCAAGTTGTTGGCCAAAGCGGTTGCGGCGATGAAGATGTCGGACAGTTCGATCATTAGGCCGCGCCGGCGAAGGTCTTGATAAATAACACCGGCTTGCTCCGCCACTTCGGCGGTCATGGGCAAAATCAGCAGACCGTCCAATTCCAAACGAACCGATACCACTTTGGCGGCATTAGTTGCTCCTGCGAACAACTCATATACTGTTACTGCCGACACATACCGCACGCCTGTGAACGGCAGCCTGTAGAGTGTGGTTTGCGTTTTATCTTTTGCCCGCAGATGCTCGATGAATAATGTGGTGTCAATTACCATTCCTTGATTTTCCATTGGTTGGCGTGTGCCCTGATTTCATCAAAAACCACCAACTCTTTTTCCGACCATACCGACACTTTCAACAGGTTTTCGCGATAAGTCTTTAGGTCAAACCGCATCTTCTTCCTTTTCCTGCGCTTGGCCAGCAAAAAGTCCAAATAGTCAAGCAGTTGCTGCTGACCGGCAGTATCCAGCATGTCGAATTTTTCAAGCAGATCGCCCATGGTGCAAAAATTTAGATGACAAAAATACGACTTCACGGCTATTAACCGTGGTCTAAGTGGACGCGTTTTCTCAATGTGCCTCCAACCAATTCTCCCCAACACCCATTTCCACCAGAATCGGCACGCGCAGGTTGGGGATTGCTGTGGCCATTTTTTCCTGAATGATGGGCCGTAGTGCGTCCAGTTCGTCCTTGTGCACATCGAACACGAGTTCGTCGTGCACCTGCAGGATCATGCTGGAGCGGAACTTGTGTTCGCGCATGGCTTTCCAGATGTTGACCATCGCCACCTTGATCATGTCGGCTGCGGTGCCCTGGATGGGCGTGTTGATGGCCATGCGTTCGGCCATGCTGCGGCTCATGCCGTTGCGGCTGTCTATGTCGCGCAGGTAGCGGCGGCGACCCAGCAGGGTTTCCACGTAGCCGTGCTTTCGGGCGAATTCCACGGTGGTGTCCATGTAGTGTTTCAGGCCGCGGTACTGGGCGAAATAATTGTCTATGATCTCCTTGGCTTCGGCGCGTTTGATGCCGAGTTGATTGCTGAGGTTGGTGGCGCCCGCGCCGTAGATGATGCTGAAGTTCACCGTCTTGGCGGCGCGGCGCTGGTCGGGCGTGACCTTTTCCAAGGGCACGCCGAACACGCGGGCGGCCGTCGCCTGGTGGATGTCCTGATTGAGCTGGAAGGCTTCGAGCATGGCCTCTTCGTGGCTCATGTCGGCGATGAGGCGCAGTTCGATCTGCGAGTAGTCGGCGGAAAGCAGGACGTGGTCGGCATCTCGGGGGATGAACGCCTCGCGCACTTTGCGGCCCTCCGGAGTGCGGATGGGGATGTTTTGCAGGTTGGGGTTTTGGCTGCTGAGGCGGCCCGTGGCGGCCAACGCCTGGTTGAACGACGAATGCACGCGCCCCGTGCGCGGGTTGATCAGGGCGGGCAGGGCTTCGACATACGTGCTGCGCAATTTTGCGAGGGTGCGGTGCTGGAGGATGTCGGCGCATACGGGATACTCGGCGGCGAGGGCAGATAGTATCTCTTCGTCGGTGGAGTACTGGCCGCTTTTCATTTTTTTGCCGGGGTAGGGCAGTTTGAGCCGGTCGAAAAGCACCTCGCCCACCTGTTTTGGACTGGACACATTGAACGTGAGGCCCGTTTCTTCAAGCACTTTGCGCTCCAGCGCCTCGATGCTCCCGATAAGTTCCTTGGAGTATTCGTTCAGGAAATCTTTGTCAATACGCACGCCGGCAAACTCGAGGTCGGCCAGCACCTTCACGAGCGGGGTTTCGACCAACTGGAACAACTTGACGAGGCTTTGCCCGCCAGCCTCGAGTTTGGGTTCGAGGGCGTTTTTCAACTGGAGCGTGATATCGGCGTCCTCGGCGGCGTACTCCTTGATTTGCTCCAGCGGCACGTCGCGCATGGTGCCCTGCGTGCTGCCTTTTTTCCCGATCAGGTCCTCGATTTTTACGGGGGAATAGTCGAGGTAGGTTTCCGAGAGGTAGTTCATGTTGTGCCGCATTTCCGGCTCCAGCAGGTAATGCGCGATCATGGTGTCCCAGAACGGGCCGCGCAGGTCCACGCCATAGTTTTTCAACACGATGGTGTCGTACTTCAGGTTCTGGCCGATCTTTTCGATGGTTTCGTTTTCAAAAAAGGGCCGGAATTCCTCTACGATGGCCTGCGCGGCATCGCTTTCGGCGGGCACGGGCACGTACCAGGCTTCGTGGGGTTTGAAGGCAAAGGAAAACCCCACGAGATCGGCTTGGGCGGCTTCGAGGGCCGTGGTTTCGGAGTCGTAGCAGACGGCGGGACGGCTGAGCAGGATTTTAACCAATGCGGCACGTTCTTCGGGCGTAGCGGCTACATGGTATTCGTGCGGGGTGTTGGCAATATGGCGGGAGGTGCGGCGGAAGTCGGCCCCACCCCCGACCCCTCCCCCCAAGGGGAGGGGAGACGTGACAGCCTCATCGGCATCCTCGGTTTCGCCAAAAAGATCACCTTGAATACCACCTTGGGCTGAAGCAGGACTTTTCTTCCCTTTCCCGGAAATTCCGGGCCTGGTCGAGGGCATGCCCCCCTCCCCTTGGGGGGAGGGGCTGGGGGTGGGGCCTGCCAAACGGTGTTTCAAAATATCGTTCGCCAGCGTGCGGAACTCCAGTTCCTTGAAAATCTCCATCAACTCCTCGCGGTTAAACGGCTCGATCTCAAAGAACTTGTCGTCGAAGGCGACGGGCGCGTTGATGTCAATCGTGGCCAGCCATTTGGAAAGCGTGGCTTTTTCGCCGTGGGTTTTGACGATTTCCTGTTGTTTCCCCTTGAGTTTGTCGGCGTTGGCCAAGAGGTTTTCCACGGTGTCGAATTCTTCGAGCAGTTTTGTGGCGGTTTTTTCGCCGATACCGGGCAGTCCGGGAATGTTGTCCACCGAGTCGCCCATGAGGCCGAGCATGTCTATGACCTGATCCACCCGGCGGATGCCCCAGCGTTCGCAGACCTCTTTGATGCCCCAGATTTCGACGTCGTTGCCCTGGCGGCCGGGCTTGTAGAGGAAAATGTGCTCGTCCACCAACTGTCCGAAGTCCTTGTCGGGGGTCACCATGTACACGTCGTAACCGGTTCGTTCTGCCTGTTTGGCGAGGGTGCCGATCACGTCGTCTGCCTCGTAGTTGGGCACGATGAGCACGGGGATGTTCATGGCCCGCACGATTTTTTCCACCCAGGGAATGGCGATGGTGATGTCCTCCGGCTGCGCCTCGCGGTTGGCCTTGTACAGTTCAAATTCCGTGTGGCGGAAGGTGCCGCCCGGCGGGTCGAACACGACAGCCAGGTGCGTGGGTTTTTCTTTTTGCATCATGTCCCACAGGGTGCGCATGAACCCTTGGATGGCCGACACGTTCCAGCCCTTGGAGTTGATGAGCGGCCGGGCAATGAACGCGTAGTGGGCGCGGTAGATGAGGGCGTGCCCGTCGAGCAGGAAGAGTTTTTTCATGTTTGAATAAAGGTTGAGCGGGTTTAAGTATATGGTACAAATTATTTGAGATTAAATTCTGTGTGGCGTCTGTGCCTTGAGTCTGTGTAACGTCTGTGTGATATACTCTATGCACGATGCCGAATGCGATACATTTCACACAGACGTTACACAGACTCAAGGCACAGACGTCACACAGAATTTGTCAATTAAATATGTCCGGTTACTTAACAGGATTTTGAGCGTCCGCAAAGGTTCGATTTTTTCAGGGCCAATTCTCCAGGGTTTTGTCCAAAAGCGTCCGGGTTTCTTCGCGGACAAGTTTTTCCAGGGTCGCAAAATCCTTTAGTTCGAAGGTTTGGGCGATTTGTCCGTTGTCTAACAGGCTGATGCGGTCGCAAACATGCGTGAGGGTGTGCAGGATGTGGGAGGAAATAAGGGTGATACCGTTGTTGTTTCTGCGCCGCCGAATGACGGCCATCATCATCTCGTTGCCGGCCAGGTCCACGCCGTTGAACGGTTCGTCGAGGATCAGGATGGGGCGGTTTTGGAGCAGTACGCCGATGAAGGCGAGTTTTTTTTGCATGCCGGTGGAATAGCCGTCAATCAGGTCGTCGAGGGGCAGATCGAAGAGTTTGTTCCAGGTTTCGATTTGGTTTGGTTCATCCTGTATCAGGCGCAGGTACTCCATGCCTTTCAGGTACGGATAAAAATAGGGCGCGGTTTCGAGGTAGGCCGTTTGGCGTTTGTGCACCGGCTCGCCTTGCCAGGCTATGGCGCCGGCTGGCGCGGGCAGCCAGTTGGCGATCAGACGGAACAGGGTGGTTTTCCCGGCACCGTTCGGACCCAAGATACCATGCAACTCCCCTTCAGCAACCTTCAAAGACAGGTCGTTCAGGACTTGGTTTTTCCCGTAGGAATAGGACAACTTTTGAATGGTGAGCATGTCGTTGAGGAATGTTCCAGGTGTGTGATTTATCACTTTTTTAGCTACTCCAGTTCGCCACTTTTTTTCGCGCCCGAAACGCTGCCCGGGCCGCCATCGGTAACGCGATCAACAACCCACCGGGCATCAGCACCAACAGCAACCCGATCATGGCATGGCTGTTTCCGGAAACACCCTGCAATCCCGGTCTCCACACAGCGTATTTGTAAAAAAAGACAAGCATCAGGTAAATCTCAAGAGCCACAACTGCATACAGGATTAGCCAGGTATAGTCGGTTTGCCAAGCTGCAGCCAGCAAAACACCCGGCAGGAAAAACACCAGCGTCCACAGGGCATATTGCCGCCACTTGGCAAACAGGGCACGCGTGCTGCGGGGCAGCAAGGCGATTGGTTCCACATACTGGAACGCCATGGACCACAACAGCATTCCAAGTATGATTGCAGCGAGCAAAAAGGCGATGTGGTACCAGGCTCCAAACTGTAGGAACACAGCAAGTAGCCAACCAGCCGGGAAACCCCGAAAAGACGTTTGCCATTCGAACAGGTTGAGGGGTACACCGGGAAGGGTAAATTTAGGTGCCAGATACCGCATATTGGCCAGAGCGCCGTTGGGCAGCAGGACTGCCGCGATGCCACAACCCCACGCCGCCGCGGCACCATAGTTTTTTGAAAGGAGAAAAAAAACAACGCCAGGCAAGAGCAGCAGACCAGTATCCAGCAGACAAACTTTCCAGGCCGGCAGTGCGGTTTGTTGCAAAAAAGTGCCATCCCTGCGCCCCAGATGCAGCCAGTCGGCAAAAACAAGTCCGACAGCACCGGCAAGTACGGGCGACAGATCGGCCAGTCGTGTCAGGGCCGGAACCCACAGGCCGGCGGTCACGAGCAGCAACACGAGCAGGATGCCCCAGCCTGTTTCCCGAAGTGCCCGGTAAACTTGTCTCAAACGAAGTGTACACAAAAAACCCATCATTCCTGCCGGGCACTCGTTTTGGCCCTCTATTTGTTAGCAAAAGTATCGCTATGCTTCTTAATCACTCTACCTTCGCCCCCCTTTAATACGCGCGTTGGAAATCCCCCTTGTTTTCCACCCGATTGTTTCGCTCCGTACCGGCCTTCGGTACTCAACCGATTTTCATTTGTGCAATACCTACAACTGATAGCCGTCCCCGCCGGCCCGGTCAACGACAACCTGATTTTTGTTGCTGCAACAACGGCATTGGAGCCTTTGGAGTCCCTGCTTCAACCTGCCGAAATGGCATTCTTGCGACACTCGGTTGTCAAGGGCGTGCGTACATTCTTTTTCCCCCAGGCCGACCGCGCCGTGTTTGTCAACCTGCTGGAACCGGAGACCGACCCGGCGCTACAACTCGAACACGCCCGCCTCAGCGGCAACAACCTCCTGCGCGAGATGCAGCACTACAAGGCCGACTCGGCGGTGGTGCGCAGTTTCGTCGGAGACGATACGACGCTTGCATTTCTTGAGGGCCTGATGCTGGGCAACTACCAGTTCGCCCGGTATTTTTCCACGCCGGATAAAAAATCGTCGCCGCTCAAATCCCTTTGCTGGGCACATGACAATGCGCCGGAGGAAGCCATCGCCGAATTGAACGCCGTGTCCCACGCCGTGGCACTCGCCCGCGATCTGGTCAATGAACCCCATTCTCACTTTGATACCCTGAAATTGGCCGACGCCGCTCGCGAGGCAGGTCGTACGTTCGGTTTTTCGGTAGATGTGCTGGGAAAAGAAAAAATCGTGAGCCTCGGCATGGGCGGCTTGCTCGCCGTAAACCAGGCCAGCAGCGTGCCGCCGCAGTTTTGCATCCTCGAATGGAAACCGGACGGTGCTCGGAACGCCAGACCGGTCGTGCTTATCGGCAAAGGCGTGGTGTACGACACCGGCGGCCTCAGCCTGAAAACCGCAGAGGGCATGGAAAACATGAAGTGCGACATGGCGGGAGCGGCTGCAGTCATCGGCGCCATCTCTGCCGCTGCGCAGGTCAACCTGCCCGTGCATATCGTGGGGCTCATTCCGGCCACCGACAACAAGGTGGGCGACAATGCCCTCATGCCCGGCGACGTGATCCGCATGTACTCCGGCACCACGGTAGAAGTCACCAACACGGATGCCGAAGGCCGAATCATCCTCGCCGACGCCCTGCACTACGCCAAGCAGTACGACCCCGAGCTCGTGCTCGACATCGCCACGCTCACCGGCGCCGCCGTACGCGCGCTGGGCAGCCAGGCCATCTGCTACATGGGTACCGCAGGCACACCCGTCAAACGCGCCCTCGAAGACAGCGGCTTTCGCACCTACGAACGCCTCGTGGAACTTCCACTCTGGAAAGAATATGGCGAAGAACTGAAAAGCACCGTAGCCGACCTCAAAAACATGGGCCACGGACCCGCCGGCATGATCACCGCCGGAAAATTTCTGGAACATTTCGCGGATTATCCCTGGTTGCACCTCGACATTGCCGGGCCTGCGTATCTTCGCGCCTCGAACGGCTACCGACCCAAAGACGGAACCGGGGTGGGCGTACGCCTGCTGTTCGATTTTTTGAAACAATACGGACGTTAGGATTTCACCGCGAAGGCGCTTTTTTCACCGCGGAGACGCGGAGACGCAGAGTTTTTCTTGTAAAATTTTCAAAAAACTCCGCGTCTCCGCGTCTCTGCGGTGAAATATATTGCAAGTCTCTGCCGTGAATAAACACCAATTCATGGAAAACAACATCGTTATTGGCATTACCTGCGGAGACATCAACGGCATCGGGCTGGAAACCGTTTTGAAAGCATTGGCCATCAAAAAAGCCGGACAAAACTTCAAGACCGTCATCTACGGCAGCACCAAAGTGGTGGCCTACCACAAAAACATCATCACGCAGGAGAACATCCAGTTCTACTCCGTACATACCCCCGACGAGGCGCAGGCCGGCCGCGTCAACATCATCAACTGCTGGCAGGACAACGTGAACATCACCCTCGGCAAACCGAGCGACGTGGGCGGCAAGTGCGCCTTCCTAGCCCTCGAACGCGCCGTGCAAGATCTGAAGTCCGGCGCCATTGACGCCCTCGTGACCGCACCGATCCACAAAAAAGCCATGCAAATGGCCGACTTTCCCTTTGTCGGGCATACCGAATACATCACCAGCGAGTTCAAAGCCAAGGACTCGCTCATGCTCTTGGTGTCGGACAACCTGCGTATCGGCGTCGTGACCAACCACCTTCCGCTTAAGGAAGTGGCCGCCGCCATCACAAAAGACAAGGTGCTGCGCAAACTGCAAATCCTGGCCGAAACGCTCAAGGTGGATTTCAACATCGGCAAACCGACCATCGCCGTGCTGGGCCTCAACCCGCACGCCGGCGACGAAGGCGCTATCGGCGCCGAAGACGACGCCGTCATCCGCCCGGCCATCGAGCAGGCCAAGGAAAAAGGCATCCTCGCCTACGGGCCATATCCCGCCGACGGGTTTTTCGGTTCCGGGCAGTTCCAGAAATTCGACGCCATCCTGGCCATGTACCACGACCAGGGGCTGATTCCCTTCAAAACGCTCTCGTTCGGGGAGGGCACCAACTACACGGCCGGTTTAGCCTCCGTGCGCACCTCGCCCGACCACGGCACCGCCTACGACATCGCCGGCAAGGGCGAGGCCGACGAATCGTCGTTCATCCGCGCCCTGTACATGGCCGCCGATATCGTGCACAACCGCAACGAGTACCTCGACATGCACGCCAACTCCCTCGAAACCCGCAAGCGAAAAGCGCTCGTCAGCGAAACGGGCGAGGACGAAGAAGTGGTGGAGGTGCCGGAGGAATGAGGTTGAGATGTTTCTGGTTTGGAGGTTTCGGGTTAACCAGAAACCCCAAACCAGAAACCTCCAAACCTTTTTTCAAAGGGTCGTTTTCAGCATGACGTCCTGCTCCGCAAAGAGTTGCCTACGTTTGTTCTTGCGGGTGATGCTCAGGGCCTCGTTCAGGTTTTCCGAGATAAAAATGGTGCCGTCGCTCGCCGTGCTCGTCGTTAGCGCCGGGAAAGGCGTTGTTTGGGCAAACACGTACACCCGTTGCTCGCCAAAAGGCTCGGCGGCTTCGTAGCCGGGGCCGAGTTCCAGCCATTGATCTGCTTCCGCTGCCGTCAGTTGGTCGGTTGTCGGCCAGCAGCACGAGGCGCTTGTCGGCCAACTGATAGATCGCCCGCACATAACAGGGCTGATTGGCGGTGACGTAGAAGCGGATGGCTTGGCCCGCGCGGTAGTAGATATTCAGTCGCCCTTTGTTGGTTTTGCAGTTCACAGACAGGGCTTCGCCTGCCGGCGGCAGCGCTCGGGGGCCGCTTTCCGACTGTGTATTTTCCGGCTCCGGCTTGGCAGACTCGGTTGCTGGCTGTTTTTGAGGAACCGTTGCCGGTGGCGGGGCGGATTGGGTGGTCTTGCGCTGCGCCGTCGTCGCGCCCGAGGTTCGTGACTTAACTTTGGGTTGATCCGGTTTGGGTTCCTGCTGCGGGGAAATGGGTTCGGTTTTGGAAGGCAAGTGCGATTGGGTTGCCGGAGTATCCCGGGATATCGTTTGCTCTGTGTTTGTCGCAGCCGTATCGGTTTTCGCTCCGAACCACCCTGCTGCGTACCCAATTCCGCCGAGCAGCCCGAGCACCAGGAGCACGGCAGCAGCGGCTTTTGCCCAGGACGGGATGCCGCCCTGTCGCCTTGTCCGATCCATCTCGGTGATGATATCGAGCAGGGCGTGGTTGATCTGGGCGAGCTCGCGGGCCTCGTCCTCAAATTCGAGGGTGCCGAGGCGTTTTTGGCGGGTCAGGTTTTCGAAACGCGCCGAAAGCAGCGTCGCTTCGTGGTGCAGGTCGGTATCCGCGTCGGCAGTAGCCGGCAGCAACTCGTCGAGGACGCGTTCGGTTTTTCCGGCGGCCAGCCATTGGCGGAGTTGGGCAGTGTTCATGCGCTGGAGCCGGAGTGTTTCGCTTCCGGGCTGTGCGAAAGTACGCGGAAGTGGGGAAAGTTACTGCCGGATTATGTTTTTGGGAAATGTCCGGGCTATATCTTCCAGCGCGGCAATTTGGTTGGGATTCAACCATTCGCCCGCTTCCAATTGATCGCGGTAGTCGGAATACCAGGAAAAGAAATCAATCGCCATTTCGTCACACACGCAGTTGCCGCCCATGGAATCAGCAGGCGTGCTTGGCCAATGCCTCCAGCGGCAGCACCGTCGGCGCCTCGTCTCCTTCCCTTCGGTACGCGAAATGGGCGCCCGATGGCGAAAGAGTTAATGCATGGCAATCGAGTATATCCATGACCGATTTGGTTGGATTGGAAAGGCTGACGAGGGTTGGGTTGGTAGTTGGTTGTGGCATGATAGAGCAGAGCGAAATGGTTGATGTTATGGACTCATAATTCGCCACCAAGCCCATGCAAAAGCAAGCGGCATGAACAAGTCGGGCAACAATGCGATAAGGGTGATGTAGGTTCTGACCCCCAAGGGCAGTTCATCCTTTTTCCGATTTCGCTTCGGCCATGCATCTTTCAAAAGAAAGGAGAGTATCCAGGGGCGTTTAAGCGGCCACCCCAATTGGCTCATCCGCTCATCGTACCAAACGTTGCATTTGGCCACGATGCCCATAACCACCCCAATCCAGATCAATAGGGAAATGCTGAGACCCAAACATGCCAGTATTTCAAAAAAATCACTTTTGTCAAGACCGACTGTTTTTGAGTCATAGACCATATCCTTGCCCAAAACGAAGGCGAGTGCCGCAAAGAGGATACTTTGGGAGGTGAGCAACCAAGTAAGGCGGCGGTTGATGAGCTCGTGCTCGAACTTGAGTTTGTTGTGATAATTGTTGGTATCTTCCATGACCATGATTTATTCCGTTTCAGGGTCTGATGAATCGCCTTGCCATCCATGTTCCTCGTCCGGTTCAAGGTAGTTATCTTCCCATTCCGCTTCTCCTATTGCTTCGTGTGCCTCAAACTCTTCCGGATATTTTTCTGCATAATCGTCGTATTCCAAATCAAATTCCAACTCGCTTTTGGGCAAGATCGGATGCCCATAGACCGGAATATAACTTTTGATATGTGTGGCAATGACTTTGCCGACGCCCTGGGTGCGCAGGTCAAAATGCATGATATCGCCACAGGCGCGGGGGCCAAAGTCAATGGCGCCCCAAGCCAGACCGGCCACTTCTCTGAGTGCATAAACCAGGTCGGGATGCAGGTTGAGGAAGCCTTTCAGTGGGTCGCGTCCGCCAAAGGTTGCCGAGTTTTTCCAATATCTCAACTCGGTCGGGTTGCTCTGCAGATAGCCGATGAAATCATCATGCCGCTTTTTCAAAATCCCGTAAGCCGCCCGCGTATCGGAACCCGTACTTTGGACAATGCTGTGCAGGTATTCAAACACGTTGGACCCGGGCAACCGCTCACCAGATGCCTTGCGCAGGGCCTCGAGCATTCTGTGCCGTTCTTTCAGTTTTTCCTTGTCGTTTTTTACCCATCCCGCCCCGATCCAGGGATTACCTACCGGGTCAATGTCTATGGCTAAGCCGAAACTGTGCATGGCTTGGTTTTCTGCAGAAAGCCGAGATCCGCGGTATTCCACATCGGACTGATCCAAGCCGAGGGCACGTCCAAGCTGTACCGGTGTCATACCCTTGTACTGCGGCTGTACGAGGAGCCAGGTTTGAGCTTCCTGGAGCTTACGCCAAAGTATAAGATGCACACCGTGTTTAATTTTATACCCGAGAAAAGCCGGTCTTACGATATGCCGAAACCAGTTGCCAGAAGTAAATTCGTTCTTTGTGCTATTCGATACCTTTCGATTAAGTCCGATCAGGTTGTCCTGGCCATACCAGCCCTCACTGTTGAGCTTGGGGCGCAGTTTGTGTTCTTTGAAACCCAGGCTGTCAAGGGTAGAGGCGTTCAAAACCCCGTCGTACTCTGTAGGATCGAAATAATTGGCTGTTTGGAATTGGTGAATGGCCTCAGTGAAGACCGCATCAATTGTGGTCATATTCGAGGCATTAATCTGATAAACGTCATTGGGATTTTGCAGGTTATAGCGCTCCATTTGCCGACGAAGCGTAGATACATCAACGACACCTCCAACTGCCTGTAATATATCTGAAGCGGCAATACCGCTTCTCCCAACCTGCGAGCGATTGGTAGTGGTTTTGTTAAGATTGTCTGGCACTCTGAGGAAATCAGAGTTGAGACCAAGCGGTATTTCATTATCATCAAATTCGGCAAAATCAGCAGGAGATGTAGCAGGGTCATAATATGGATACCACTCCTTCCCTTTTTGCTTTGTTTCTATATTTTGATTAGTTTCTCCTTCCCAGAAAATAATTTCTCCAGTTATATTATAATTAATATCCATTACATGATTTACTACATCTAAAATAATTTCAGAGTACCTAAGGCCGTTTGTATTTTTCTCATCTATTCTATTAACCCTAATATGTCCTTTATTATTAAATAAAATAATTTTATTTGCTAAATCAGGAGTGAAATTTGATGGCTTTCCTATAACTTTAAACCTATGTAGCGTTTCACTTGAAACCATACTCCATTCATTACCTTGTGGCAATATTTTGACTAATGTTTCATGTGGGTCAACCAGGTAAGATGGAGAGTCAGGTACAGAATAATTCGCCTTAAAAAAAACATAAAGGTTGTTTGTCGTTGGCTTATCTCTGCCTTCAAGCACGCCTACATATTCCAAAAATTCATTGTTAGCATCCCTTAAAGTAAAATCTCTAATACTAAAACCTTGTTGAAGCCAAAATTCCCATACATTTTTCAGAAGAAGCGGTATGTTTTTATCACGATACTGTAAATCGCCAATCTTATCAAATGCAACATTGATAGGATTTTTTTCGAAAAATTCTATTCTTAATTTTGCATGTTTGTTTTTTACATTTTCAACATCCAGCCTGTTCCAATTTTCAACAGGCTTATTGTTATTATAGGCAATGATTAATCTTGGAAATGGCTTAAAATATGAAAAGACATTTAGCAAAAATATTTTATCGATACGCTTGGGGTTTTGTAATAACCAATACATTTTTGCAATAACATCACGAATAATTTTCAATTCATCATCTCCCAAACTTTCAAAGTATTTCTGCGCCTGATATCCTGTTCTGGTAAAGGGGGGAGAGTAACCTTCGTTCGTACTTGCGGCTTCTATCAATTTATTAAACATATATTTTTTAGCACTTGCCTGATCTTTCTGATTGATTTCTTTTTGGTCTAAATTTTCTTTGCCCAATATGTTTAACAAAGTCGCAGTTAATGACCACATTGCTGCGCTTTTTGCTGCTATTATTGATGTCCCACCAGTTCCTGGCGCAGCGGCTATTGCTACCATAGTTGTAAATGTTGCAACCAAAATATCCAATCCCAATTTCCAATTAGAATACGATTCATCTTTAATATTTATGTCTTTTATCTTGCTTTGCAGCGAAATTCGTTTTTCTGATATGCGGCCTTTTATTTTATTTACATATTCAATAAAGCATTCTGCTAATTTATTTGCATCATATGCTTCAATCTCCTTACGAAAGGATTCGACAAAATGTGATTGCGAGTATCCTATTTTTTTTAAAGATTCTTCGTTTAAATAGCCATTAATGGATACTTTGTGCTTTCTCTGAAATTGAGCAACTGCATATGAAAAATACTCTTCGTTTAATGGTAATGCATCGCGAATAATCCCCTCTACAACGAGAGCCTTGAAAATAGATATATCTTTAAAGAATCTCCTGTTTTTTTTCTTTGCATGTGCCAGTTTTGATTTTAACATGTTTTTTAGTTCAAGTGGATTAAAGCCTAACAGTCCCAGAGCCTCCTGCATCACCGTCCAAGTATCCAGCCCAATTATTCCATCAACAGAAAGCACCGTCAATCTTCCAGATGCTGATTTATTTTTGGCCTGCCAATCAGATACCCGCCTTGCAAGTTCAGGATCATCTGCTTTAAATGGATCCAACAGATTATATCCCTTCCGAAGCACTGTGCCAATAACGGCTATTCCGGCATCCGATGATCTAACCTCCGATACCAAGGCTGAAATTTCCTTCAAATACCTGTCCCACCCAAGTTCTTGGCTCAGTTGTAAATTTTTCTTGGCAGCCCTATCTGCCCATGTTTCATTTTCAAAAATTTCCTCATCATTAATCCAGCCTTCTCCTTCAGATTCAGTCAGGTAATGCTCCTCCCTGCCCTCAAGTTCGGAATACTCTGCATAACCTTCATTTTCAATAGACTCAATAAAATGCTGATAAGGGCTGTCCAAGGCCGGATGATGCTCAAATAGAACCGTACCGTTTCCATGCTGCAACTGCACCTCCCCCGCCCAAGGCGTCACCTCGCCCTGCCGTTCCAGAATAGACCGTTCATCCTTATGGTTGTTCATAAGAAAATCAAATTGAAAGGTTGAAAAAATACCGGTTCCGTCTTTTGGGCCAGACAGCCTACACTGCGCCGTTGCCGGCGGGTACGTTGCTCACAGGGCGTTGCATCGGCATTTGCATCTGCTCCTGGCGTATTTTCAGATCGCGCCCGGTAAGGGTGGACCAGCCGTTTAAGAAGATGTTCATTAAAGGGGGAATTGGGTTTGTTGTTAGGGTTGTCGGGGGAGGGGGTAAGACAGTTCGATTATAAAGAGGCACCACATTTTGATCAAAAATACCCGCCTCTATCGCAGTAAGCATCAGCGATGCCGGATCAGCCATACGAAACAGCGTCTCGCTCATCGCATGGGCAGGCACGCCTACTTTGTTTGCTAAGGCAAAAAGGCGCTGGGCCGGGCTTTGTTCGTTGATGCCAAGCGCATTCAAAAGCGGGCAAGGCGCTTCGAGGCTCAGATGGAACCAAGAGTACCGGCAATCCAGATAGTACTCGATCAGCGACAAAAAGCCATTGTTGCGCTGCGCCAGGAAGTTTCGCCTGATTTCAGCGCATTTGAACTGCATCGTCTCGTTGTCGGTCAGATTGATGCCAGCGGTCACGTTCTGGCTGGCAAAAGCGACATGCCATTCCTCGCCGAGCTTCTGGAAGTCTGCTTGGAAGTTTTTGTATGCCGTTCGCGGCAAGCTGCCGGGGTCGGGAGCAGGCTGCCCGGACACGCTTGCCGGCACAAAACCGAACATGCTGTAGAAGGCATTGTTCTTGATGGTTTGAATGTCAGGGTGTATCCAACTGAACAAATTGAAGGTGGAATCCACCGGCGGATTGGAAAACCACAGCATCTCCGTATTGCGGACATATTGTAAGGCTTGGTTGTTGGGGTTGAACTCCAATTCTCCGGTGCGGATCTTGCGAATGGCTTCCCGGAATATTTCCACGCAGCCCGTCTGGTCAATCAACAGCGCGTAGATGAGGTGGGGGGAGATGACTACGCCTTGAAAATTTCCCCTATTAAGCCCAGACACCGAAATGGTGAACAAATCTCTATTCGCATTAAACACATCGAGTGATAGCGAAAAATAAGGCTCTGGCTGCGGAATGATATTACTTTTAAACCGCGGATCACCCAAATTACTGCCGTTCCGATCCATCAGGAACGCCCATCCCATTTCCATCAAAGCTATGAGGTCTTTGGCGTGGAGTGTAAAAAGTTGATTCGCTCTGTTTTGGGTATTTGGACCAAGTTCAGGCACCAAATTCTCGTTTGGATCTATTGCAAATCTTCTGAACATTGTTGTTGAATTTTAAGTTTGAAAAAGTACTGGTGCAAAAAGGGTGTGGTTTAAGGGTTCGGTTTAGTTTTTGTAGTTTGCTGCAACTGCTTTTGCAAATTTGTTACCTCTCCTTCCAGCCGCATTATTTGTGAACTCATTTTTCCCATCTCAAGATAGCCGCTCCCTGCACCATAATTCCACTTACGGGCTATTTCTGTGTTCTTCGCATCTACATATTTATCCTCCTCCCCCGTCATCAATTTTTGCATCTCCTCAAAAAATGCTACAATTTTCAGCGCATCACTGCCGGGATTTGCCAACTTGTCATTTCTGTCTGTTGCATTTGCCATGATTTAAGAATTTTTATGAAAAGTTAATGTATCACATTCCCCAGCAAAACCATCCACCCCCGCTGTTGTGCCAGCAGTTCGGAGGCTTTTTCCGGGTGTTCAACAAGTTCGTATCCGTTCAGGGCAAGGCGCAGCAAGGGCGCCTCTGCCACGAGGTATGGGGAGTGAAAAAATCCTTTGCCATAGGCATCTGCCTCCCGCTTTAGCCGGTCTGGCTGTACTTTTTGCGGATCAATCCATGCCGCCAGCGATTTATTGCGGAAGGCGGTATAAGGCTGATCACAGACTATCCTTACTACCGCAGGTATCGCCTGTAGGGATTGCCGGATCAGCGTTTCCAGCGCCTCCGGCGTATCTGAGACGGGGTGCCTGCGCACCCAGTTTTCCTCCATCTCATCCCACAATCCGGCACCGTAAAAGTGCCGGCAACATTGTATGCCGAACAACACCCGGAGATAGCTGATCGGATGGGGGTCGCCCGGCGAGAAGGCAAACACAGCGCCGGGGCTGTCCACCACGTCGTGCAGGGCGGCCACAGAGGCAAAGCCCGTGTGTACAAAGCCGTAGGCATCTGCCGCAATTTCGGATGCCCAACTCGCCCAGGTGTCCGCTATATCGTCCCCATAGCGGCGCAATCCGCTGCGAAGCGCCGTCCGCAACTCTTCGTTCCAGTTCAGGATATGGGCTACCTGGTGCCCGGCTTCGTGCACCAATGCAGTCGGGCGCATCAGGTTGTGGCGGGTCACCTTGATGGCCGCCACCGGGTTGTCGGTGTAGCCGTCCCAGAGCCGCATATCCGCTTTGAGCAAGGCCATGCCGAGTCCGTCATCCAGATAAGAAAGCACGGGCGGTATCCGAAAGCCGAGCGGATCAAGTAGGGAGCGCATGGCCGATATTGCCATGCGGTCGCAGGCCCTCAGCAGTGCAATCGTTTCTTGATCGGTCCGGGAAGCGAGCGCGTTGGCAAAAAAGTCCATCATCGTTTCCACCCGCATGTATTGGCTGCGCAGTTGTGCCAGTTGCGGCCGGAATCGTTCGGGGGCATCGTTTGCCATTACCGAGCGCACCAACCGTTCGCCTTGCTGTACCAACCGCCTGGCCGAGGTCGCCAGCCGCTCTCTAAGAGAAAGGTGAAGGTAGTCCTCCAGGCTTCTCCAGGTTTGTTCGGATGCCAGGCTACTCAGGTCGCCCAGCCGCCGGGCCGCCTCCGTCCAATGCTGGGTCTGCAGCAATACCGGGTTATATGTCACGTCTGTTTCAAACATGTTGGAAGCCCGGTTTTGCATCCAAACGCACGCCGGACGGCTGCCGGCCGAACATGGCCTCCTGGAGGGAAACGGTTTGCCCGGCCAGCATTTGCCGAACCTGGTCGAAATCGGGCGGGTTGAGCACGGTGGCGTGTAGCGTCATTCCGTCGGAGTAGTCTTCCACCGCCTCCACCACCTTATCGGGGTGATCGCGCAGGAAGCCGACCAGATGGCTGCCCACCCAGTTGCCCAAGGCCTCGCCGAGGGCGTTCACCACCACCGGCGGAAGTAGGTCCGCCGCCATGCCGGAACGTTTGCCAGGTAGGACATTGGGGTGCACGATTTTGAGGCAGCCGAGTTTTCCGTACTTGAACACGTTTTCCAGCCCTTGCTTCATTGCCATCATGAGCAGCACGTGGGCGGTTTCCGGCATTCTTTTGCGGAGATTGACCGCGATGGCCTGTGCATCGGCTTCGCTGAGGTACAATCCGATTTTTACTTCGTTGGCAAAAAAGTCCAGTTTGATCTTTAAGCCCGTCACGCGCCTGAGCGTTTGTCGCCCTTCGGAGGGCTGGAACCACTGTGGCCTCGCATTGGGCACATCGAGGTAATAATACCGGTGGCCTTGCGTGTTCCTGGCGTTGCCGAGACATCCTTTGTGTTTGCACCCCACACCCGGCTCGTTGAACAACATGCCGGCTGCAACAGAGGTGAGGGGATGAAACTGCATCCATGCTTCCCTCCCAATGCCACCCATGCCGGGCAGGCCGCTCAGGTATTTGCTCAGGTGATACCTTGAACTACCAGGCATGCCTTCTACCATATAAACCCTGACCGGAATGGAAGAATTGACATGGATGCCCATTCTGTCCCGCAAAAAAGCGCCCAAGGGAATGCCTCCGAAAGTTTTGATTTCCTGCGCCATGTAGGGGGTCAGCTCGGTTTCAAACACTTCGTTCAATTGTTTGATTTTGGGCCCCACCCTTCCCATTTTTTTCGCTTTGGCCAGTTTCCACATCAGGTTTTGATGTCGGTTGGATTCGCGCAGTTTGGGGTTGACCCTATAAACCTTGTCCTGAAGCAAATCGGGCAGGTTGGCTGCTGCAGCATTTTCGAAGGCCTGTATGACATAGCGCTCAAAAAGGTGGCGGTCTTCTACGATATATTCAGGTAAATCAGCGACCTGTTTCACCGTGTCCTCTACTGTTGCCGTAACGGCTTCGGCCGCTGCTATGTCCGGGTCTTCCTGTTGAACCTCCCCGAGCATATTTATGCCTGCCTTCACTATTTGATTTGCCAGCAGTTTGCCGTTTTCTTTACCAACCAAGGGTGAGATCAGGCTGGAAATCAGCGGGGAAACTGCGGCAATTACCCTATCCTTGCCAATGATACGTATTGTTTGCCTGACAATGGGCAGAATGGCCGGGAGGAACTGTTCCAAGAGTGGCTCCGGACTTTCCCCTTCTTTCAACTGCGCAATTCCATACGCAAATTCCTGCCGGGCATTTCGCAGTTTGAGTGCACTGTCCTCCAATTGGTATGCTGTTCGTGCCATTTCCCGTTCAAACAGCTCCAGTTCCCTAGCGTTGGGTGCGGTTATCCAATGGGCCAGCATGGCGTTCAATTCCATTTCGGCAGCTTCTGCCGGGTCTTTCATGGCCTCTTGGGCCATTACGGCTGCTTGTGGCGCCAGTTTTTTTGCAAGGTTCTGCGCCATGCCTTGATACTCCTTGGGCAGCTTGTCTATCCCTTTTTGCAGAAAACCCTTGAGAAATTCAGATATTTTAGGTCTTATTGCGTTGATCAACAGCCCGATGGGGGTGAGTTTTGCAACGGTACCAGCCACCTTTTTTACTGCCTTGCCTATGCCGCGGAGTGCCTTGCCGAGAAACTGCTCCTGCACGACCGAATAATTCCCTGAAGCCGGGACGACCTGGCTATCCACATAATGTTCGAACTCCTCAATAGTGGCCCTTCCCTGGTCAAATTCGCCTCCCTTTTCAATCAGCCGATCAAAATAGCGGTCAATCTCACCCAGCATTGGCGCATAGTGCTCCAGTACCATCTGCCGGGCGGCGTGTTCGGATTGGAGATAAGAGTTGTTTTCAAGGTAAGATTCATACAGGTCGTTCGCTTCATACTGCAATTCCTCCATCGCTTCTTCCATTTCCTCATCGTACAGCTCGTTCATGAGCTGTACGAGCTGCTCAGTTTTTGGGTCGTTGAGCGGCTGTTTGCCGTTCAAGGTTTGCACTGCCAAGAACGGGCTGGCTTCGCCCCAAGTTTGAGATATTGGCTTTGCATGGGCATCGGGTGCCTCCAACTCAAGGCTGGGGAAATTGAAAAATGGAGAATTCATACCGTAAATAAATTTTTTCCTGTTAAATCGCCTTCCCCCTGTCAAATAACCCCAAATACTGTTGGAGTTGCAACATGCAAAGGGCATCAACCGGTAGCATAGTACCAGCTGGGTTCAAAATCTTAACACTCCCCAGAAAAAAATTTTTTCACCCCCTACTCCACCACCACAAACCCGGCCCAGTCGTACGGCTCATACCGCCTGCGGCACATTTCGTTTTGGGCGGGGTGGAGGGCTTGGCGGGCGGCCGCAGTTTACCTTTTCACTACCCTCACCGTCGCTCCCTGGCCGCCATCCTCCCACAAACACACCCAGTACACGCCCGCTGGCAGCACACTCAAATCCAGCGGTACTGTGTTATTTGTCGTTGGAGGAAGCACAAGTTGCAAAACGTTTTGTCCGAAGGTATTCCAAACTTGCAACCGCGCTTCGCTGCGCAGTGGCGTTTCCAGCCGCAGGGTTAGCGGGCCGGAGGTGGGATTGGGAGCAACGGAGAAAAAAGGTTGTCGGGCTACGGGCTCGTCCGTGCGCACCAACATGGGATCATACCGATACACCCCGCCTGAAAAGTCCACCGACTTGGCAAACCACAAGCGGTTTTGGCTATCCACGAAAAAGGCATCAGGCGCATCCTGAGAGGAATTCGTCCAGTTGGGCGGAATCAGTTCGGCCCACACGCCGCCGCGCAACACGGCTACACGGGCGCCAGGAGTACCTTGTATTTGAGGCGCGTAGCCTACATACATGCTGCCGGCCTGATCAAAAGCAACCCTTAGCACGAGGTCCGAAGGCAATCCCGAATTCGCAGTGGTCAGCACCGCCCAGCTCTGTCCGTCGTAACGGGCCAAGCCGGCGCTGGTAGCGGCCCAGATGGCACCGTCGGGCGCTTGCGCCAAAAAATTGACCCGGTTGCTGGGCAAGCCCGAGTTGCTCACGGTGATGGAGTCCCAAGTAGTGCCGTTGTACCGGAATATGCCCTTACTCAAGTTCGCCGTGGTAAACCAGGCGGTACCGTTCGCTTCGATGAATATTTTACGCGTGTAGGCAAGGGGCATGGGCGAATTATCCGGCGTAAAAAACTGCCATTGCCCATCGGCACTGTAGCGCGCCAGGCCGGAGTAGCCACCTGAACCAAGCCTGTGGAACGAGAACCACCGGTCGCCGTTGGGCGCGCCGGTCGAAGTCAGGACGAAGTTGCCGGGGAAATGGGCGGCGCAGGTATCGAAAAGGGTCCATGCTCCGCCCGAGTAGCGCAGTATCTGGGCTCTGTCAAGGCCGAACCACATTGCTCCATCGGAATCAGCTTGTACACTGAACACGTCGTTGGTCGAGGCGCCGTAGTCAATGGGTAAATATTGTTCCCAGACATTGTCCACTGTGAGGCGTGCAATGTACCGTCCGTGATCAATTGCACCAAGCCAAATACTGCCGTCGGAACCTTCTGCAATGCCGTCGAACATGATGCCTCCCGGCGTTCCGGGCAGGCCCATTAATTGCCTGCTCCAACCTTGGCCGTCAAGTCGGGCCAGATCGCAGGCGGAAACCCAGATGCGACCCGCACCATCCTCAGCCGGCGAAATAGCGTCATCAAAAGTACAACCGATTTCTTTGGTGAGGTAATGCGTCCACGCTTCTTGCTGCAAGACAGAAACAGTCGCAGAGGTCGTCAGGATCAACCGGCCCGCGCTACCGGCAACCACTTTCCGCAATAGTGGCGCTGGTGTGCCGAGGCCAATACTGACTGCGGTGTAGCCCGTCCAGGCGCCGGCTTCCAATTTCGCAAGTCGGACCAGCGTAACAGAGCTAAGTCCTCCGATAGCCCACAGGACACCCTCCGTGGTAACGGCCACCGAATAGACGTTGTTCAGGTTGGATATTCCGGTATTGGATGAGTTGTAGAAAGTCCAGTTGGTGCCAGCCTGCTCGACGACCCCGCTGCCGGCGGTAGCGAAGTATACCTTCCCATCGGATCCGAAGGCCACATCCCAGATGTTGTTGGTTGGCAGCCCCGAATTGGCCGTATTCAGTACTGTCCAGACCCCGGCCTTATAGAAGGCCACGCCATTGTCGGTGGCTGCGTATAGGCTGCTGTCGGGAGCCGCCTTAAGGGCGCGTACGATGGCGTTGGCCGGCAGACCAGTTTGCGACAAGGCCCAGGTTTGGGCGTTGGTGCCGTCGAAGCGGCTGATGCCGCCGGGGTGCTGCATCCACCAGTGCCCTTCGGCATCAATGGCGAGTTGGGTAATACTGTCGGATGGCAGCGCCGAATTGGCCGAGTTGAAAAACGCGCGGTTGCCCAAGGTATCAAAACGAACGATGCCGGCGCCGTTTGTTCCGGCGAGGGTCGTATTGCCTTGGGCGGCCAGTCCGCTCACGCCGGGCGATGGCTCGAAGTACGTCCAGTCACCCGTTTGAGCAGTGAGGCAGAAGCATGTCAGCAAAAAGAGCAAAAAGAGCAGCGATGTACGCATGTTTAATAAATTTTGTTTGCTTGGTTAACCTGTCGTAAGCCTTGTACCTACAAGGTGTACAATCTTAACCAGCACCAGAAAAAAATTTTTTCACCCTCACTCCACCACCACAAACCCCGCCCAGTCGTACGGCTCATACCGGCGGCGGCGCATCTCGCTCTGGGCGGCGCGGAGGGCCTGGCGGGCGGGAAGTTTTTCTCCCAGAAGTTTTTGGTAAAATATCGCCATCATCTCCTGTGTAGCATTGTCCGGCGCATTCCAGAGCGACATGACCAGCGTCTTGGCGCCGGCTATTTTGAACGCCCGTTGCAGGCCGTACACGCCTTCGTTGGCCTCGATATGGCCGAGGCCGGTTTTGCAGGCGGAGAGCACCACGAGATCGGTGTGGCGCAGGTCGAGTTGACTGATTTCATAGGCGGTCAGGATGCCGTCTTCGCGGTTGCCGAGCGGATGCCCGGTTTTCCAGGCGTGGTTGGCGCCGGCCAGAATGAGGCCGGAGCGGATCATGGGGTGATCGCTCAGCCGAACGACTTGTTCCCCAAGGTGCTCCACCTGTCCATCACCCGCCGCCACATCGGTGTCCGGGAAAAAGAAGCCATGCGTTGAAATATGCAGGATTTGGGGAGACGGGCGGGCTTGCCCGATTTGTTTGAAAGACTCCTCGGTGGCCTTCCAGCCTTTTACCGCTTGGACAGGCACACCGGCCTTGCTCAGCACGGCCTGTATCCGGTCCACTTCTTTATCCGACCCATTCAAAAAGGCCCAGTATTCTTCCCCTCGAAGGGCCGCATCGGTTTGGTCAATAGCGGGACCGCGCCGGTTGTCGGCACTGCTTGCTGCCTGAGCGGGATAGGCCGTGCTGTCCATGCTGAATTGGACGCCCCCGTACAGAAGCGCAGAGGGTGGTTCGGTTGCCGTGGTGTGCCGGGCCTGGTAGGCGAGTTGCCGGGTGCTGCCGAGGGCCACCAGGTCATATTGGTCGGCGAGTGTGGTTTGGGCGGCGGTATGGAGGGCGGACAGGTTCAATCGGTGCAGCAGGCCGCTGGAAGAATAGTACACGGTACGCAGGCCGCTCAGATGTGCATCCAGCGGCGCCCAGAGCAGCTGGTAGAGGGCATTGTTGCCTGTTGCCGGATCAATGCCATACAAATCGTTCAGATGATACTTTTCGGACTTGCCCTTTTCTCCCGACAAAAGGGTGGCCAGTTGCTTTTCCGTACACATCGGGATAAACAACGGGGGCTTCATGCCGGATTTCAACAAGAGCGCAGCGTAAATTATACTGTCCGTGGATGCCGGGCTGTAATAGTTGAAGTGGACGAATTCGACGGCGGCTTCGTCGGGCTGAAGGGCGGTCTGGACATCGTGCCAGTTGGCGATGCGCAGCATGTTGCCGAAGTCGGCCATATTGCGCGCCAAATTCCTTTCCAGGCTATCGGATTGCGCCTCAAGGAACGCTATGTTTTTCCTCCCTGCTGCCGGTTTGACATATTCCGCAGCGATACGGCGCTGAAGCCCGATCCAACGGTTGTACTCTTCCTGGGTTGACCGGTTTGCTGAGGACAACATGCGGCGGACACCCAACTGGTTTTCCATCAGCAAGAGTTTGGCCGTCAGGCTCAGGTTGTAACCCTCGTCTTGTAATTCCGCATCCGGAAACGTCAGACAATAACTGAGGAGGTGATGCCTTTCCCGCTCTTTGGCTGCTTGCATGCCGAGCAAATCTTTTTCGGAAAAATACTTGGTCGCCTGACGCATGCTTTCCTGCATGAGCGTGCTCAGTTTCCGAAACTGTGGAGTCGCCTGACCAACAGTCCGCTCTCGGTAATAGGATTTGGCCAGTTCGAACACGCTTTCTTCGTACTCGTTCCGCTTTTCCGCTTTGATCGAGTCCAATACCTCCAGCGCCTGAAGGAAACTAGATTGCCCGGACGCATGGTCTCCCTGTTGCACGAACAACTTGCCCAAGCCAAGTTTCAGGGTGGCGTACCCCGGGCTGTTGTTTTGGCCAATGTTTTCGTGCAGGGCAAGCGCTTCGTTGAAAGCATTTTGCGCTTCCTGATAGTTGCCTTGGCCGGCATAAAGCAGGGCCAGGTTGCCCAGGATCTGTGCATATCGGTAGTGGTTTTTGCCCAGTCTTTTCAGTATGATGTCCCGGCATTGCAAAAACTCCCTTTCGGCATTCGCATAGTCCCGCATGCTTTTGTAGCACAAGCCTGCGGTATTGCAAAGTTCGCCTTCCGATGGATTGTCTTTTTGCCAAAGTTCGACACTGATGGCCTTTGCTTCCTCAATGCGCTGGAGCGCCTCCGGGTACCTGCCCGTGCTACTGTAAAGCACGGCCAGGTTTTGTAGCGGCAACAAATAGTAGCGGTGTTTTTTGGTATGGGCTTTTTCGCTACTTTGCAGCGATTTCAGGAGTATCTTTTCCGCTTCGCCATAACGGCCCTGCGCCATGATGCAGACCCCCATGTTCATTGCCGCCATTCCATAGGTAGAGTTATCCTCGCCTATGGTATCCTTGAAGATGGCCAAAGCAGTGCGGTACAGATTTTCCGCATCTTCAAAGCGGTTTGCGTCTTTGTAAACCGTGGCGAGGTTTTGAAGCCCCATGGCATAGTTGTAGTGCCGGAGGCCATATCTTTTCTCGTTGATACTTTTGGCTTGCAAAAAAATCCGTTCCGCATCGTCAAATCGGCCTGCTCTGGCGTAAAGAATCCCAAGCGAATTCAAACTGGTGGAGTAGGCCACATGGTCGGTGCCGAAAAGTTCTCCGCGAATTTGCAGCCCCTTTTTTAGCGGGTCTTCTGCTTTATCGTACTGCATGGCTTCCAGAAGGACGGCGCCGATTTGGTGCTGACAATTCGCATATTTGGCATGCTTAACGCCAAAGGTTGTCTCGGCCACGCGGTTGGCGGCTTCAACGGCATCCAGCGCCTCCCGATAAGCCGCTTTTTTTAACAATCCATTCGACACGGAGATCAAACTGTCCACTTCCCGCACGACCGCTGCGGTGTCCACCGCCTGCCCCCAAAGGGAAAAAAAGGAAAGCAAAAGTGTACTTAAGCAAAAAGTCTGTTTCATGGTTAAGTTGACATTTTATGGTTTAAGAATCAATCCATCGCCCGCAAGAGACTGCGGGCATCCGGCTGTCGGGCAGCGCTTGAATCTGCCGAGATGCGCCGCAGTAGGACTTTGGTTTCCCGGAGGTCTCCGGCATGCAAGTATGCCAACGCCAGATACCAGTACGCCTGGTCAACAAACCGCGAACGGTCATTTCGGATGACGGACTCCAAAATATTGGCGGCCTCTTCCGAGCGCCCCAAACCCAGCAGGCAATTGGCTCGCCGAAACTGCAGATCATCGTCGTTACGGGCCCTGGTATCCAGCGAATCGAATAGTGCCAACAAGGCCCGGCAGTCGCCTTCCCAATACAACCGCTCTATGCGTTCCGGTGGAGTATCCTTTTCCCTTGTACCTCGTACCGCCGGATCCAAGGAATCATCTCGGTACGGCCGAAAAGCCCCGGCGAACAAACGGCGGGTATCGGCAACAGCGGGCCGGGCCGGTGCAGCGGGCGGAGCCGGGGTCGGGGCGGTTTGTACGGGTGGAACAGACTGGATTTCAGGAACCGGCGGCGGCGGCTGCGGGGTTGGGGCTTCCGCAGCGGGTTTCCAAAACCACCAAGCGAGCAGCAGCGCAGCGACAAGGAGCACGCCCGTTGCTGCCGACCACCATCGGCGCCGGCGCGTCTCCCCGGTGGCCGTATCATCCAGTTCGCGGCCTTTTTGGGCCAGCCGCGCCCGCAGCCGCGCCGTGGCCTCCTGCCGGATGGCGGCCAGCGCAAGGCCGTGCAGTTCCACTTCCGCGCGGAAAGCAGGATCGCCGGCCATTTGGCGCCGGACATCGGCTTGCTCCTCCGGGCTGAGGGTGCCGTCGAAATACCGTTCGATCAGTTCCTGTTTTTCCATGGTGCGGGTCAAGAAGATTTTGCCTTCCGGGCGGTTTGAATCAGTTCTTTCAGCCGTTTCAGGCAGCGGGACAGCATAACACTGGTGGTATTGGCGGAGCTATGCTGCCAATCTCCCTGAATTTCCCCAATGCTTTTTTCACAAAAATAGCGCTGCTCCAGCATCTCACGGCATTGGGACGACATGGCCCGCATCGCCACCTGCAACATTTCCCGGGTTCCGTGCCCCTCCGGCTGCACATCCATCGGATGCGGAGCGATCAAGATAGCGTCGCTGCGGGCGATCAGGTCGGCACTGTCTTTCCACAGGATGCGTTTCATTTTCCGTTTGCCGTTGAGCAGGCTTCTGAACGCTACAGCGAATAGCCAGCACCGCATATCGTACTGCAAGGCCACCAACCGACCGGAAACAACTTGGGAGTAAAATGCCACCACGGCCTCCTGCCAGGCATCTTCAAAATCCTGCCGGGGCGCATCGAAACGCTTGCCCGCCCAGCGGAAAAAATCGGAACGGTAGCGGGCGTACAATTCCTCCATCACGTCCGTTTTACCGGCGCCGATGGCGAGGATGATGGTTTCCGTGTCGAATTGCAGGGGCTTGCCCAAGGATTTTTTGGGCGTAAAAATAGGCAATCAAAATTTTCACGCAAGTGGTGCAAGAACTGGATTAATCTCAAACACGAACGGGGCGACCGGCAGGTATGCCGGTCGCCCCGTCTGAAAAGCGCCCTTGAATTGGGCTTACTTCACGTCGGCGAAGAAATCCTTCACTTTGTCTTTGTGAACGATCATTTGCTTGTAGGTATAGCGACCGGTGACCGGGTCTTTGACGGCCTTTACCACTTTCACATGGTCCTTGCCGGAGCCGGCGTTGGCGGCGCGCTGGGCCACCCGAGCGTTTTTGGAAACTTTTTTTGCCATGGCGTTCCGTGCTTTTTTACGTTAAAAAATAGGACTTGGTATGCCTTATTTGATCTCGCGGTGTACGGTGTACTTCCGCATGATCGGGTTGTATTTTTTCAGTTCGATGCGTTCCGGCGTGTTCTTGCGGTTCTTTTGGGTGATGTACCGGGACGTGCCGGGCAAGCCGCTGTTCTTGTGCTCGGTGCACTCGAGAATGACCTGGAGCCGATTGCCTTTGCTTTTCTTTGCCATGATATTTGCTGTTCAAATTGTGCGTGATGTGCGTCTTAGCAGCCGTATTCGCTGCCGTGATAGACGATCTCGCCTTTCTTTTCCAATTTTTTGATGTAGGCGTAAAGCCCCATTTTGCTGATCGTGCGGAGGGCGGCGCAGCTCACCTTGAGGGTGACCCACTCGCCGGTTTCCGGCATGAAAAACTTTTTAGTCTGCAGGTTCGGGTGGAACCGGCGCTTCGTCTTGCGGTTGGAGTGCGATACGTAGTTGCCCGATATCGTCTTCTTGCCCGTCAAATCACAAACTTTCGACATGACTCTTTCTTGACTTGTGGTGTGCGTTACGCGGCTTGGCTGGTGTCGGCGATTCCAAAATTTGTTTTGTTCGCCTGTGACAATCAAGTGCTTGTAAATTTGGTGACTCCGAGAGGACTCGAACCTCTAACCTTCTGATCCGTAGTCAGATGCTCTATCCATTAAGCTACGGAGCCAACATTGGTTGTTTTTTCGGGCTGCAAAGGTAAGCGCCGCCCGCTTGAATTTCCAAACCGTATTTTATTTTTTCAAAAATTTTGCCGTTCGGGCCTCCGACGGGCTGTTTTGGGGTTGTGTCAAAAGGGTAAGGAGGCGCGAGACATCGCAAATTTTTCACCGCAGAGACGCGGAGACGCGGAGGAATATTCTCCGCGTCTCTGCGGTGAATTTGAATAACATTTGGGGCGAAAATCTCCGGCTACCCTTTTGACACAACCCCTTGCCGAACGGAACATTTGCCGAGCATCTCGCGGCTCAGCATTCGTCCGACGAGTGCGGTATGGCCTTATTGCATACATTTGCCGCATGAAAATCTTCTGCATTGGTCGCAACTACGTGGACCACGCCAAGGAACTCAACAACCCGGTGCCGTCCGAGCCGCTCATTTTCATGAAACCGCCCACGGCGCTCGTGGTGAACAGCAAACCGTTTTTTTACCCGGATTTCACCCAAGACCTGCACTACGAGGGCGAAATCGTGCTGCGCGTGTGCAAAAACGGACGCGCCGTGCAGCCCGAGTTCGCCCACCGCTACTACGATGCCGTGGCGTTCGGCATTGACTTCACGGCCCGCGACCTGCAGGACAAACTCAAACAAAAGGGCCATCCCTGGGAAATCGCCAAGGGCTTCGACCGTTCGGCGCCGCTGAGCAAGTGGATTCCGCTGACGGAACTGCCCAACCCGCAGGACATCCATTTTCAACTCAAAAAAAACGGGCAGGTTGTGCAGGACGGCCATACCCGCGACCTGATCTTCCCCTTCGATACGCTCGTCGTCCACATTTCCCGATATTTCACCCTGCAAAAAGGCGACCTGATCTTCACCGGAACGCCCGCCGGCGTGGGGCCTGTGCAAATCGGCGACGTGCTGGAAGGGGAGATCGAGGGACGGGGGATGCTGGTTTGTGCCGTTAAATAATTGAAAAAACATTGAACATGAACAAGATACTACCCGTACTGGCAACCCTTATCCTCGCCTCCTCCCTGCCCGCCCAGCCGCCCACTCCCGCCCCTGCGCAGCGCGGCGCGGTGCTCATCCTCGGCGCCACGGCCCACCTCGGCAACGGGCAGGCGCTGCCCAACAGCGCCATTGCTTTCGAGGGCGGCAAACTGACGCTGGTGGCCGATGCGGCCACCATTCGGCTGGACCGCACCAAGTTTGCCAAGATATTCGATGCCACCGGCAAGCACGTGTATCCGGGTTTTATCGCCACCAACTCCCGCCTTGGCCTCGTGGAAGTGGAGGCTGTGCGCGCTACGCAGGATTTTACCGAGATCGGCGCGTACAACCCGAACGCCCGTTCCATCATCGCGTACAACACCGACTCCGACATCCAACCCACGGTGCGCTCCAACGGCGTGCTTCTGGCCCAGGTCGTGCCCTCGGGCGGCGTTGTTTCCGGCACGTCTTCGGTGGTGCAGCTCGATGCCTGGAACTGGGAGGACGCCGCACTTCGCACCGATGACGGCATCCACCTCAACTGGCCCTCGCCGCAGCCCCGCCGCCGGTTTGGCCCGCCGGCCCGCACGCCCGACCAGGAGCCGGAAGCAAATGCGTACGACAAAAGCGTGTCGGAAATCCGCCGGTTTTTCGAAGAAGCCAGAGCCTACTGCCAAACCCCCGCTCCCGACACGAAAAACCCCCGCTTCGAGGCCATGCGCGGCATTTTTGACGGCAAACAAAATCTGTACATCCGCACGGGTAATGCCCGCACTATGCAGGAGGCTGTGCTGTTTGCCGAACAGTTTGGCGCCCGCGCGGTGCTCGTCGGCGCTGCCGATGCTTGGCTCATCACCGACTTTCTGCGCGAGCACCGCATCCCTGTGATCCTTGACCAGACCCAGCGCCTGCCCAGCCGCGACGACGAGGACATTGACCAGCCGTTCAAAACCCCGGCCGCCCTGCATGCGGCAGGAATCCCGTTCGTACTGGCCGGCGAGGCTGCCTGGCAGCAACGAAACCTGCCGTTCCAGGCTGGCCAGGCCATCGGCTTTGGACTGCCCTACGAGGCTGCGGTGCAGGCGATCACGCTCAGCCCGGCGGCCATCATGGGCATCGGCAATACGGTCGGTTCGCTCGAAACCGGCAAGGACGCCACGCTTTTCATCAGCGAAGGCGACGCGTTGGACATGCGCACCAACCGCGTGAGCGCCGCGTTCATCCAGGGCCGCGAGATCAATCTCGACAACAAACAAAAAGTGCTGTACCGGCGCTTTGAGGAAAAGTACCGGAATTAATTTCAAAAAATAGGCTATACCTTTGGGGCGCTTTAATTGGAGGCCGCTTGCGAGGGGAGGTGTCACAGAGGCTCACGGAGTTTTGAGAGGCTCACAGAGATTTTTGTTTTCTTGAAAAGAACTGTCCGTTCTACAATTTTTGAAAAAACTCTGTGAGCCTCCGTCCTCTCTGTGAGCCTCTGTGACACCTCCCGCTCGCAAGTGGCTCCGCCAAAACCGATCACGCCCATGCACAAATTTTTTACCCAAACCATAATCCTTTTTCTCTGCATCACCGGCACGGCCATGGCCCAACAGGAGCCGCAGCACACCCAGTTCATGTTCAACAAACTGGCGTACAACCCCGGCTACGCGGGGAGTTTCGTGTCGCCCACCATCACCGCCATACACCGCAGCCAATGGATCGGCATTGACGGGGCGCCCAATGCGCAGACCCTGTCGTTCAACCAGCCCATGCTCAACGAGCGCCTCGGCATCGGGGCCAATATCTCGCGGCACAGCGTCGGCATCAACCGCACGTTCACCGTGGACCTGGTGTATTGCTACCGCATCCCCTTGCGCCGGGGCCACCTCGGGATAGGGCTTCAGCCCAGCGTGCGCAATTTTTGGCAAAACTGGAACGACGAACGCCTGTACAGCTCCACGCCGGCAACTACCGACGGGGCCATCCCGACCGAGGTGCGCAGCAAATGGATGGTCAATTTCGGATTCGGCCTGTACTACTCCAACCCCGAAAAAGGCTGGTACGTGGGCGCCGCCGTGCCGCGCTTTTTTCAGAACAACATAGATTTTTCGGAACTCGGCGGCGACTTCTCCCGCGAAGAACGCCACTTCAACGCGATGGGCGGTTTCACCCTCACCCCAAGCGACGATCTCGAGATCATGCCCCAGGTGCTGCTCAAGTTCGTGCCCAATGCGCCGTTCGAAGCCGAACTGAACGTCATGGCCGGATTGCAGAAAACGTTTTACGGCGGCGTCACCTACCGCGCCGGCGGCGACAGCGGCTTTGGCGAAAGCATTGATGTGCTGGCCGGTGTGCAAGCCACCAAAAACCTGTTCTTGTGCCTGTCTTACGACATCGGCCTTTCCAAGCTGCGCCAGTTCAGCAGCGGTTCCATCGAGGCCACCGTGCGCTGGTGGTTCAATCCCCCGGAAGGCGTTGTCATTGATTCCGGGTTGGGATATTGACCAAAAGTACTGTTCCACGTCCAAAGGCAATTTTCAGGGAAGCGCGTCGTTTTGGCAGCGCTAAATCATTATTTTTTTGAACATGACAAAGCAGTTTCTAATCCTCCTCGCCGCCGCCAACATTGCCTTGGCCCTGCCGGCGGCTTCCGCCCAACAGTCCGGGAAAATCAAGTCCAAAGATCGTTTCCGCGAACGGGAAGTGCTCCGGCCGCCGCTTATCCGCAACGCCGCCGAAATCAACGGCCCCGGCACCGATTTCAGCCCGATATACCACCGCGACGGCATCGTGTTCCTGTCCAACAGCAGCAGGGTCGGCAAATCCGACCGGCGCTACCTCGACCGCCCAACGTTCGACATGTACTTTGCCCTGCTCGACGCCAACGGCGAACCGATGGTGCGCACGCCATTCTCGGAGGAACTCAACTCCAACCTGAACGAAGGCCAGGCCACGTTCAGCCGCGACGGCAAAACAGTTTTTTTTACCCGGAACAACATGTACAAAGGCGTGCAAAAAGCCGATGAAAGTGGGCGCGTGCGCATGAAAATCTACCAGGCCAAACTCGGCAAGTACGACTGGGAAAACGTGCAGGAACTGCCCTTCAACGACAACAGCTACTCCTGCATGCACCCCAGCCTGAGCGTGGACGGCCAAAAGCTGTACTTCACGTCCGACATGCCGGGCGGCCAAGGCGGCTTCGACCTGTACGTCAGCACTCGGATGGCCGACGGCAGCTGGGGCACGCCGGTCAACCTCGGGCCGGAGATCAACACGGAGAAGAACGAGCTGTTCCCGTTCATCACATTCGGCGAAAAAACCCTGTTCTTCGCCTCCAACGGCCACCAGACGCTCGGCGGGCTGGACATTTTCTACGCCAATCTCGACAACCTCTCCGAAGGGGTGGTCAACATGAACGAACCGTTCAACTCGCCCAACGACGACATGGGCATGATCCTCAACGAGGACGGCACCCAGGGTTTTTTCACCAGCGACCGCCCCGGCGGCCACGGCAAGGCCGACGTGTACACGTTCCGGCAGGACAACGCTATCCAGGGCGTGGAAAAACCGCTGTCCGGGCGCGTGACCATTGCGGTCGTTGACGGCAAGACAGGCCAGCCCATTCCCAAGGCCGAAATCCGCGTGCTGCAATCTTCCGACGACGGGTTCATTTCGGCCAAATCGAACGATTTTTATTACACCGAACTGGCGCCAACGCCCGAATCGCAGAACTCCTTCAGCATCCGGCTGGTGCGTAAGGATGCCGAAGAACTGGGTGTGCCCGACAACTACACCAACAACGAAGGCAAGGCGCAAACCGACTTTGTCCTGTACCGGAGCTACCTCATCCTCGCCAGCTACGACGGGTACCAATCTGCCGAACGGCTCTACACGATGGAGCCGAACAAAAGCGGCGAACTCCGGCTAGCGCTGTACGAGGATGCTATCTGCCACCGAATGACCGGTACGGTCATGACCGACGGGTACAACAACCGCATCCCGAACGCTACCCTGACCTTTACGCACCTGCAAAGTGCCAAACAGACCGTCGTGCATTCGGATATCAACGGTGAGTACAACATTTGTCTGCCTTTTGATGGCGACTACCGGCTGCAAGTCAAACGCGAGGGCTTCCGCCCATATAGCGGTAATACTACGGCCGCCCGAAACAAGTCCATCAACAATACGATCCGCCTCGAACCTGTCGAACTCGCCGCGACCAATGCCACGGACGCGGCCAAGGCGGACGCTATGTTGGCTCGTCCCTTGCAGGATGGTTATGTGATCACGATGGACAAGATCAACTTCGAACCGGGCAAGGCCACGCTCAACCAGAGCGCCGTGCGCCACCTCGACATCGTGGTGGAGCTCATGCTGCGCTACCCGGAGATGGAGATTGACCTGAGCATGCACACCGACAGCCGCGGCGAGGACAAGGCCAACATGGCCCTGACCAACGAACGGGCCAAAAACGCCAAGACATACCTGACCTACAAAGGCATCGCTGCCGAACGTATTTCGGCTATCGGCGTGGGCGAGGAGCAGATCCGGAACCACTGCAAAAACGGCGTGGAATGTTCCGATGCCGACCACAACGTCAACAACCGCCTCGAAGTGAAAGTTAGGAAGGTGGGCAACGCCGTGAAAGTGCCGTAGTTTCGGCCCATCAAAAACGTCTCCACCACAATCCACCGTCATGGACGATATACATTTAAAAAAGGCGCTTGACGATATACAGGACCTGATCGGCAAAGGCGAACTGGAACAGGCCTACACCCAGTTGGTCAAACTCCTCGAGTCCTCGGAGGAGTACGCCGAACTGGCCGACATTGCCCGCGTCAACCAGGCCGACCTGTACACCTGGAAGGCGCAGGAACTGATCGGCAGGCTCTCGGGCGACGAGTCCCGGCGCACGCAAAGCCAGTTGGCCGACAACGCCCTGAAGATCGTCCGGCAATTGAAAACCGGCAAGCTGTATTTCGAGCCGGAGATCAAGCCGCACAGTTCCAAGGCATGGCGGTACTATGTGACGGGCGGTATCGGGGCGCTCGTGGTGGCGGCCGGGGTGTGGTATTTTCTCAGCCGGCAAGAGGAGGAGTGCGTGACGTTCGACGACCAGTACGAAACTCGGGTGATGATCCTGCCGTTTCTGGATGTCGAAAATGAACAGCCTGCCATTGACATCATGGACGAACTGAACGAGTGGATCGAACAGACGCCGACCATGCGGGACAAGACTATCGCTCAGGTACACCGCAAGTTCGATATCCAGGCCCAATATCCCAGTTCGGCCGATGCGGTGGAAATCGCCCAAAACTGCGACGTTCAAATGCTGGTTTGGGGAAAAGTGCGCACACGCCAGAACAACAGCTACACCCTCGACGTGCGCTACCGGCTGCTGAATGCCGGAGGCGTGCTCGCTGCCGGCGACACCGTCATCAACCGCCTGCTCGAAGTGAACCCGGAAGCCTCCCTCACGAGCGACGTGGAGGCCGCCGGAAGAATGCTGTACCTGGCGCTGGCCAACTACAAACGGGTACCCATTGCCGCAAGTCTGATGCAGGAAATGAACAAAATGGCGACAGTATCCGGTCTTGCTGGCGATTCCGTTGCCTCGGCACCGGTAGATACGATGCGCAGTTTCCTCCTCGCAGATCAGTACCTTGTGCAAAAAGACATGGAAAAAGCCAAGGCCGAATACGACAAAGTGCTGGTATATCATCCGGACAATGCCACCGCCCATACCAAACGGGGCGCCCTGCTTTTTCAACAAAAAAAATACGAGGCAGCAGTGCGCGACTTCGAGGCTGTCCCGATTGCAGCATCAGCCCCTGCCTTGAAAGATGCCAAAATTACGGCATATTTGAAAACCAGCCAGCCGGCAAAAGCGGAACAAGAATTAGTGTCCGCTCAGAAGGAGGGCTACTTTGACAGCACTGCGATAGCGGACAAACGGAAACAAATTCAAGACAGTACTGCTGTACTTGAACGTAGCCGCGACAAATGGGAACGCAAGCCAAAAACCTCGGCCACCCGCCTCCAATCTGCCAAAGCAAACTTGGGGCTGGGCGAATTTTCCAAGGCAGAAACTCAGGCCAAGGAAGTACTCAAAAGCCAACCCACGAACACCGAGGCCGTTCGTATCGTAGTGGAAGCCCAATTGCAGAAAGGCGATACGACCAAGGCGAAAAAAATCCTTCAAACTGCCGAAAAGGCTGGCGTGGACCCCAAGTCCATTCGCCTTTCTCCGCTAAAAAAAATACTTCAGTCCAGCGGAGGTCAGTAGCGCCAAGAGTATCACTCGACCAACCCGCCAGCCGACTGTTTCTCAAACATTTCAGCATAGTAGCCGCCCCGGGCGAGCAGTTCCTCGTGCGTACCTGATTCCGCAATCCGGTGGTTTTCCAGCACGATGATCTTGTCGAAGGGCAACATCGCGTGGATCCGGTGCGTGATGATAATGGCCGTTTTGTCGGCCAAAGCCTGTTCCAGATAACCCAGTATCTGGCTTTCCGTGTGCGTGTCCACGGCCGACAGGCAGTCGTCGAGCAGCACGATCTGCGGCTGTTTGGCAAATGCCCGCGCGATGCTGATGCGCTGTTTTTGGCCGCCCGACAAGGTGACGCCCCGTTCGCCCACCAACGTGTCGTAGCTTTTCGGCAACCCCATGATGTCGCCATGCACGGCGGCGCTTTGGGCAAAAAACTCCGCCTCTTTGCGGGAAATGCCCGCTTTGCCAAAGGCGATGTTTCCATGCACCGTATCGGAAAACAGGAACACGTCCTGCGGCACATACCCGATGTTCCGGCGCAGTTGGTACAGGTCGTGTTCGCGCAGGTCTTTCCCGTCGAGCAGGATGCGGCCCTCGGTCACGTCGTACATGCGGAGCAGCAGGTCGGCGATGGTCGTTTTGCCCGCGCCCGTGCGCCCCACGATGGCTAATTTCTGACCGGGCAATAGTTCAAACGACACGTTTTCCAACGCGCGAATGCCCGTGTCGGGATATACGAAGCCGACGTTTTCGAAAACGATGTGGCCTTGCGGGGTTTGGGGGTTGCTGGTTTGAAGGTTTCTGGTTGATGGGGAGGATTGTTGGTTGGCCGAGTTGATTACCGACGGTTGGGTTTGCAGGAATTCGTTGATGCGCTTTTGAGAGGCGGCGGCCTGTTGGGTCAGGGAGGCGATCCAGCCGATGGCCGTGACGGGCCAGGTGAGCATGTTGATGTAGATGACGAACTCGGCAATGTTGCCGGTGGTGATGGAGCCGTCCACCACGTGCAGGCCGCCCACGTACACCGTGATGATGGTGCTGGCGCCCACCATGAGCACCATGAGCGGAAAAAAGAATGCGTCCACCTGGGTGAGGCCCAACGTTTTTTTGCGGTACACCTCGCTTTGTTCGGCAAAATGGCGGCCCATGGCATCCTCTTGCGCGTAACTTTTCACCACGCGGATACCGCTGTACACTTCCTGGGCCGTGCTGGTGAGCGCGGCCAATTGCTGCTGGATTTTTTCGCTACGCTTGTTCATCACGCTGCTGACCCAGTAGATCGAAATGCTGAGAAAGGGCAACGGCAGCAGCGACCACAGTGTGAGCGACACGCTGACCCGGAGCATGGACGAGATGGTGAGCACGAACAAAAAGATCAGGTCCAGTCCGTACAGAATGGTGGGGCCTAGGAACATGCGCACCTTGGACACATCCTCCGAGATGCGCGACATGAGATCGCCCGTGCTGTTTCGTTTGAAAAAAGCGAGGTCCAGTTTGGTGTAGTGCGCGAACAGTTCCTTGCGCATGTCGTACTCGATGAGGCGGCTCATCACGATGATCGTCTGGCGCATGAAAAACATGAACAGGCCCATCAGCATGGCCAGGGCAATGACCGCCACGCCGAACCACGCAATTTGGGTGCCCAATTCCTTGTATGCCTCGGGGTGGGCGGCGATGCCGCCGGTTTCCCGGTAATGCTGCACTTGCGTCACCACCGTGTCCAAGGCATCGCGGATAACCTTCGGCTGCCAGACCCGAAACCAGTTGGCCAAACCCACGAACACAATACCGAGCATGAAACGCCAGCGGTATTTCCAAAAAAACTTGTTGAGGTAAGCGAGGTGTTGCATGAAACAAAGGTTTCTGGTTTTAAGGTTTCTGGTTTGCCCGACGGAGCCTTGACAATGGCGGGTGCAGGGTACTGCTTGGGGTGGAACAGCGGTTTCCCGAAAGGGTTGGCAACTGTTCAATTTTTCCGGTCAGACCATCTTTTTCCACATTTTCAGTTTTCGGTCAAAAGCGTACGACTGCATGATGTAACTGCCGGGCACTTCTGCTCCGTAACTGAAATATGTCACCAACCGTGTCCCAATAGGCATGGTGTCCAACTGTTCCCGCACATAATCGCAGTACACGGTGTACAGCTGATTGTTCATGACGACCGAGTCGTCAATCGGGTCGGTCTGCGCAATGTTTTCATGGAACGGGTTGAAGAGGTACACGGCATCGTAGCTGCCAAAACTGATGTCGAGGATATTTGCCCGAATAAACGCCGCATTGGGCAGGTCGGCTTGTATCCGAAGGCCTTCGGCTAAATGAAAAAGACTTTCCCGTTGTTCCACTCCGGTAAAATGACCGGTGGTACAGACGGCCCCGACGAGACAGAATTTCCCGGCGCCGGAGCCTACGTCCAGTACGCGTGTGTCGGGCGTTTCGACCAGAAAACCCGCAGCGACCTTCGCCACGTCAAGCGGTGTGAAGTGCAGCGCGGAAACCTGCTGGATTCGTTCGGGATACAGGGCATCGAACTTCGCATCGTCAACGGGTACACCCGACCGCAATTTTTTGAATATCATGCAGGGCAAAGGTAGTCATTATGCGGGGTCGAAAGACCCGCACACGGCACAAGTAACTCAAACCTCAAAACTCGTAACTCAAAACTATCGAACCGGTTCCAGGTAATATTCCTCGGCATAGATTGGTGTTTCGGTGACGGCTTCGATGTCAATGTTGACGGTGATGTCGTGGAACCAGTTGCTGGTGCGAAAGGCAAAGTAGTACGTGCCGTCGAGGGGGGCATAGCGGCGCTGCACGTCCACGCTCACGGCGCTTTGCCAGATGTAGGCCTGGTACGGCTCGCGTTTCCTGAAATTTTCGAGGTTGTCTGCCGACAAAAGGGCGTACTCCACGGCTTCGCCCACCTTGGGCACGGTGAGGTCAATGGCCATGCCGAGCGCGAAGGCGGCGAGGGCAGTCTCCGGCGCCACGGGCAGCAGTTTGGCCGCGCCCGAATTGATGGCGCTGGTGAGCTGGTCGGCGTCCTTTTTCCGGGCATCGTTCAGGGCCTGCCCCACGGAGATTCGGTAAGCCCAGTTCACCGTGTGCGGCGGCAGCGAAAACTGGTAGGTGCCGACGGGGTTCTTCAAGCCCATTTTGCTGGCCGACACGTTCACCTGCCCGGTGATGGTGCTGATGCCGGGTTTTTGCCCGATCAGGGTCATGCGGCGCTGCTCGCGGTACTGTGGGTATTGCTGCAAGTCCCAGGGCACGCGGGTGTCCATGCGCTCGGTGAGCGGGCCGGCCGGCGTGCGGTGCAAGGTGAAGCGGCACACCTTTTTGCCCATGCCGCGCTCGCGCAGGGTCAACAAGTACACGCCCGTTTGCGGGATCAGGATAGTTTTGTTCAAAAAAGAATCCAGCGCGAAATCGCTGAACAGCACCGGGCCGTTGTGTTGCCGGAACTCCACCTCGCGCACCTGCCGTCCTACCAACAGTTCGATGTGCAGCGCGATCTGGTCGCCTTGGGCAAAGGCATACGAAAAGACATGGTCGCCGTCCATCTTGAAGGTTTGGTCGGCTACCGGGATGGCAGACTGCGCCGCGCAGACATGCGGGAGGAAAGCAAAGAGCAGACAGAGTATTCGCATGGTAGGAAGTGGTGAGAATGTGAAGGGCAAAGGTACGGCTGGCCGATTGCTTTGGCATGGCACAATTTGTTGTTCCGAAGGAACCTATGTCGAGCATGATTAGGTTGTACCCCCTGTTACTTGACCAAAGTTGTATCCCGGCTCTTGGATGTTTTCCTGCTGCGATTGGTGTTTTTGTTTACGGCAGCACACTTTTTCTGCCCGGCTTCCAGGTGCTTAGCCCCGAAGGGCATGTTGGGGAATCTAAATTCCCTAACATGCTCTAAAATGACGTTGAACGCAAATGGCTGTTTGCTGTTTGCCGTGTAGCGAATCAATTCAAACAAATCACCCATGCCCAACCTCCGCCAACTTTTCCCCGATCTCGAAGAAGCCCTGCGCACCGAACTGGAACAAAAAGGCCGCCTGATGCAGGTGCCCGCCGGGAAAGTCCTGCTCCAGACCGGCCAGAACATCCGCAACACAATCATCGTGCTCGACGGCCTCGTCAAACTCTTTCGAGAAGACGAGGAGGGCAACGAATTTTTCATGTACCACCTCATGCCCGGCGACGGCTGCGCCCTCTCGCTCATCTGCGACCGCACACACCGCTCCAGTGCCGTCACGGCCAAGGCCGTCACCGATGCCACCCTGCTCGTGGTGCCTCTGGAACACACCGAAAGCTGGATGCGCGACTACCGCACCTGGTACCATTTTGTGATCAGCACCTACCGCAAACGCTACGAAGAACTGCTGGAAACCATAGACAGCATCGCATTCAAGAACCTCGACGAACGCCTCGAGTTTTACCTGCGCCGCCACCGCGATACGCTCGGCACCACGGTACTGGAGATCACCAACACCGAAATCGCCCATGAACTGAACTCCTCCCGCGAGGTCATTTCCCGGTTGATGAAAAAACTGTCGGAAGCGGGGAAAGTGCGGTTGTTGAAAAATGGGATTGAGATACTGAAACTTTAGCCGAATAGCCCTTCTTCAAGTAATCCTCGCCGCTCGATAATATTCTCCGGGTGGTTTAGGTCAAGGATTTTGATCGTCGCCTCCGCGATGGAGGTGCGGGGGTAAATTGCGCCTGTTTCGTCTATCTCAAAATGATCCGGCCAAGCGTCGGTGCGTGGGTTGAAAAACCGCACCGGTGTACTTTGATCTTTGAGGTAGGTAGCAATGTCTGTTCCTTTGTTCAGGTTGCAAATCTGGCAGCAGTACGCCAGGTTGTCTGCCTCGGTCGAGCCACTGTGTTTCAGACTTACGATGTGGTCAATATGAAAAGGAAAGAATGAGTCGGCGGCGGGAATGCGGCAGTATTCACAGCGATAGTTGGCGCGTTCAGCGACCAAAAGGCGTACGGTTTCGGGGATGTACCGGCTCATGCACGATGCGAATATTTGCGGGCACGGATTTTTGCCAATCGAATCAAGCGCTCCAGCACGATATAGTGATCAAGTTCGTCTTTTTCAGACTTATTCAACTCGCCGGATTTCGACTTTTCAATCAGTTCTTCCAGCCGTTGCTGCATGGCTTCCGATGCATGCAGGTCAAGCAGTTTGTCCGGCTCAATGCGAGCCAGCAAATCGGCGATTTCATCGTATGCGGAATAAATGGTCATATTTGATCGCTTTGACTGCAAAAGTAACAGAATCTGACGAACATGCACCGATACCGTGATCTAAGTCACGAAATGCCGGCTTTTGCCCCCTGCACCTTTGCGCCAGTTTTTACCGCAAACATTAAAAAGCAATGGCAATCGCAGGTTATTTCGCATCGGCACTCATCGGCGTTTCGCTCGGCCTCATCGGCGGCGGCGGCAGCATCCTGACCGTTCCGGTGCTGGTGTATCTTTTCGGCGTGGACCCCATCGTGGCCACGGCGTATTCCTTGTTCATCGTCGGTTCCACCAGCCTGGTGGGCACCTTGCCCAAGTACCGCGAGCATCTGGTCAACCTGAAAACCGCCGTCATTTTCGGCATACCCTCCATCCTGGCCGTGTACGCCACGCGGGCCTGGCTGGTGCCCCTGATCCCCGACCCCATTTTCCATGTTGGCAGCCTGGCCGTCACCAAACCCATGTTTATCATGGCGTTGTTTGCCGTGCTCATGGTGTTTGCGTCGGTGTCCATGATCCGGGCGAAGAAAAACGGCAGCGACGCGGAGCCGGCCGGCCCGCAGCAATTCAACTACCCGATGATCCTGCTCGAAGGGGCGGTGGTGGGCGTACTCACCGGTTTGGTGGGCGCCGGCGGCGGATTTTTGATCATTCCCGCGCTGGTGTTGTTTAGCAAACTGCCGATGAAACAAGCCGTCGGAACCTCGCTGCTCATCATTGCCGCCAAATCATTGTTCGGTTTCTTGGGCGACATCACGCACTACCACCTGGACTGGCTGTTGCTGGGCGTTGTCACGGCCTTGGCCATTGCCGGCATCTTCGTGGGCAACCGCCTCAGCCGCAAAATTGATGGCGTCAAACTCCAAAAGGCGTTCGGCTGGTTCGTGCTGGTCATGGGCGTGTACATCTTGGTGCGGGAACTGTTCCTGAACCCGGCGGCGATGGCAGGGCACTGAGGCCATCTATCGTCCGACGAATTTATCGTCGGACGAATGCGGAGCCGCCAAGATTCGTCCGACGACGAATTCGTCGGACGATGGTTCAGCGGTACAATTTTCCGCGCCGTGACAACAGTCACGAATAATTCAAACCTACATTCCTTACTTTTGCATCGTTTCACAAAAAATGGCACATCTCAAATCAAAATTTGTTTCAAGCATGAAAATCGAACAAATCTATACCGGCTGCCTGGCACAGGGCGCCTATTACATCGAAAGCGAAGGCGAAGCCGTTGTGATTGACCCCCTGCGCGAAGTGGTTTCCTACATCGAAAAAGCAGAGAAAGACAAGGCGAAGATCAAATACGTTTTTGAAACCCACTTCCACGCCGACTTCGTGAGCGGCCACGTGGACCTGAGCAAAAAAACCGGTGCGCCGATCGTGTACGGCCCGAACGCCAATCCCACGTTCGATGCGCATATCGCCAAAGACGGCGAGGAATTCAAGGTGGGCAAACTGACCTTCCGTGTGCTGCACACCCCCGGCCACACCATGGAAAGTACCTGCTACCTCTTGCTCGACGAGAACGGCAAGGAAACTGCCCTGTTCTCCGGCGACACGCTTTTCATCGGCGACGTGGGCCGCCCCGACCTAGCCCAGAAAGCCGCCGACATGACGCAGGAACAATTGGCCGAAACGCTGTTCGATTCGCTGCGCAACAAGGTGATGACCCTGCCCGACGACGTGATCGTGTACCCCGCCCACGGCGCGGGTTCTGCCTGCGGCAAAAATATGTCCAAGGAAACCTTCGATACCCTTGGCCACCAAAAGGCCACCAACTACGCCCTGCGGGCCAACATGTCCAAGGCCGAGTTCGTCAAGGAAGTGACCACGGGCCTGTTGCCGCCCCCGGCCTACTTCCCGCTCAATGTGGCGCTCAACAAACACGGCTACGACAGCATTGACGAGGTGGTACGACGCGGCACGCAAGCCCTGTCGCCCCGAGCCTTCGAGGTGGCCGCCAACGAAACTGGCGCCCTGATCCTCGACACCCGCGCCCCGCAAACCTTTGCCAAAGGCTTCGTGCCCAACGCGATCAATATCGGCATTGACGGCTCGTTCGCCCCCTGGGTGGGCGCCCTCATTCCCGACGTGAAACAGGAACTGCTTATCGTGGCCGATGCCGGACGCGAGGAAGAGGTGGTCACCCGTCTCGCCCGCGTGGGCTACGACTACTGCCTCGGCTACTTAGCCGGCGGCATTGACGCCTGGCGCGATGCCGGCATGGAGGTGGACACCATCGAGAGCATCAGCCCCGAGCAACTCGCCGAGCGCCTCGCCGCCGACCCGAACGCCCCCGTGTTCGACGTGCGCAAAAAAAGCGAGTACGACAGCGAACACCTCGAAGTAGCCGAAAACGCCCCGCTGGATTTTGTCAACGACTCCATGCTGCAAATGCCCAAGGACAAGACGACCTACATCCACTGCGCCGGCGGCTACCGCTCCATGATCTTCACCAGCATCCTGCGCGCCCGCGGCTACGACAACCTCGTGGACGTCCAGGGCGGGTTTAAAGCGCTCAAGGAAAGCGAAAAATTCAAGGTGACGGACTACGTTTGCCCGAGCACGCTGTTGTAATTTTTTCACCGCGGAGACGCGGAGGCGCGGAGTTTTTGAGAAAATGCAAGTAAGGCAAAGGAGGCTCTCGTGATAATCGGGCTCTTTGTTTGGTGTGAAATTTCAAAAGACTCCGCGTCTCTGCGTCTCCGCGGTAAACTTTTAAAAAAAACTGAAACATGGAATTTCTAACACAACCCTGGTCTTGGTGGGTAGCTGGCATCTTCGTCGGGCTTACCGTGCCGATCCTGCTCTTGCTGGGCAACAAGCACTTCGGCATTTCGGGCAACTTGCGCCATATCTGCGCGGCCTGCTTCCCAGCCGACATCAAATTTTTCAAATACGACTGGAAAAAGGAAGCGTGGAACCTCTTCTTTGCCGGCGGCATCGTCGTCGGGGCTGTTATCGCTTCCGTGTGGTTGAAAGACCCCAACCCGCTTCAGGTACACCCGGACTTGGTCAACGACCTGGCTGCCGTCGGAGTCACCAAAATTGACGGGCTGGTGCCGTCCGATCTGTTCAGTTGGGACAGTTTGCTGACCCTGCGCGGCTTTCTGCTCATGGTGGTCGGCGGCTTTTTGGTGGGCTTCGGCACACGCTATGCGGGCGGCTGCACGTCCGGGCACGCCATCATGGGCCTTTCCACCCTGCAATGGCCCTCGCTGGTGGCCACGATCAGTTTCATGGTCGGCGGGTTTCTGATGACCCACCTGCTCCTTCCGCACATTTTGGCACTCTAAAAAACTCCTGTTGCAACATGGAAAATACAACTGCATTCACCAATCCTGTAACCGCCGAAACCGATTCCGAAGTGCGTTCGCTGCATGCCATGTGCCTCAACGAATCGGAAGTGAAACACCCTTGGTGGCACAATTTCAAGTTTTCGCTCGTCGGCATCTTTTTCGGCATCGTCTTCGTGAAGGCCGAGATCATCTCGTGGTTCCGCATTCAGGAGATGTTCCGGCTGGAGTCGTTCCACATGTACGGCGTGATCGGCACGGCGGTAGTCGTTGGCGCCTTGTCGGTATTCCTGATCAAAAAACTGAACGCCCGCACGATCTACGGAGAACGGATCACGTTCACCGACAAAACCTTCAACAAAGGACAAATCTATGGCGGTTTGTTGTTTGGCCTCGGCTGGGCAATCACGGGCGCTTGCCCGGGGCCTTTGTTCGCCCAGATCGGTACCGGCGCGATGGTCATCACCGTCACGCTGCTGAGCGCCATCGCCGGCACCTGGGTGTACGGGTTTTTCCGGGATCGGCTGCCACACTAGGGGCTGTTGGCTATTGGCCTTTGGCTTCCGAACAAGAAAACACCACAAGAGTAGGTGTTGCGCTCGGGTGGACTCTTGTTCGGAAGCCAATAGCCAACGGCCAATAGCCAACAGGCGATTACCCGTAACTTTACGCAACAACCACCGCGAACATGGCAAAAAAACTCCCGCTCGGGCTACAGGACTTCCGGGGCATCATCGAAGGCGGTTACAAGTATATTGACAAAACAAGGTACTTGCATCAGATGGCTTCGAGCGGGAAATACTTTTTCCTCTCCCGCCCGCGCCGCTTCGGCAAGTCCATCACCATCGCCACCCTGCACGAACTGTACAACGGCGGCCGGGAACTGTTTGACGGGCTGTGGATTCAGGACAAATGGGACTGGAGCCGCAAAAACCCGGTGTTGCGCATTTCCTTCACGGCCATATCCTTCCAAAGCATCGGTCTGCGCGATGCCATCGAGCAGGAACTCAGGCAGATTGCAACCGGCAAAAACATCGTCCTTCAGACCCGCGGCGTGGGCGCACAGTTCCGGGAATTGATCACACAACTGTCGGCCAACGGCAAAGTCGTGGTGCTGGTTGACGAGTACGACGCGCCCATCATCCACTACCTCGGCACGGACATCGAGCGCGCCAAAGAAAACCGGGAGATTCTCAAAGAACTCTACTCGGTACTCAAGGATTCCGACCCGATGCTGGAACTGGCCTTCCTTACCGGGGTGAGCAAGTTTAGCAAGACGGGCATCTTCTCCGGCCTGAACAACCTCACCGACCTGACCATGCACTCAGAGTACGCCACCATGCTGGGCTACACGCAGGCGGAACTGGAGCACAATTTTCTTGACGAGATCGAAGCCACCGCCGAGGCGATGAACATCACGCGCGAAGACCTGCTGGAAAAAATGCGCGCATGGTACAACGGGTACCGGTTTCATTACCAGAGCGAAAAAGTTTACAATCCGGTATCAGTGAATTTGTTTTTCAACCGCAAGGAATTCGAAAATTTCTGGTTTGCCACCGGTACGCCCACCTTTCTTATCAATCTGCTCAAAAAAGAGGGCATTTACGAACTACACTTCCCCCCCTTGAACCCCAGCGGTTTTGAGACCTTTGAACTGGACCGCCTCAAGGTGGAGGCCATACTGTTCCAAACCGGCTACTTGACCATCCAGTCCCGCGACGCGGACGGGCTGATCCAACTCGACTACCCCAACAAGGAAGTGCGCGACTCCATGCTCGAACATCTGATCGAAGGGTTCACCGGGGTGCATGTGGAGCGCTCCGCATCTTTGGTCATTCGACTACGAAATGCCTTCATTGCCAACGATATTGAACAAGCGATGAACATCCTGCAATCGGTTTTTGCCGGCATACCCTACTCTCTGTACGAAAAACACCCCGAACGGTTTTTCCACGCGGCCATTCACCTGTTGTTCACCTATATGGGCATCCGCATCCACAGCGAGGTATGCACCGCCGACGGGCGCGTGGACAGCATGGTGGAAACTCCCACGCACGTGTACATTCTTGAATATAAACTTGACAAAACACCGCAAACGGCCTTGGAGCAAATCAGGCGCAAAAAGTACTACCGCAGCGCATGGGAGACGGGCAAGCCGGTTGTGGGCGTGGGAGTGAACTTTTCGAGCGCAACCAAGAATATCGAGGGCTGGACAGCGGAAACGCTGGGGAGCGAATAGCCGCCAATAGCCAAGGGCCAGCAGCCAACAGCCTTCACTCCCGTACGGCAGCCCGTTGCAGCCGATCATTGATTGCCCGACCAAGGCCCGTATCGGGACACAGTTCCGCCCATATTTCTTCCACATCAGTGGCCTGATCCAGCATGCGCAGGGCCGCAAACAGGTTTTGCGCCGCCTCGGCCAGGTCGCCCGTAGCCGACAGCACGATCTTTCGCGTGTGCTCGGGCAAATTTTCCCGATCCTGAAACAGTAGAAGCCCGACTCTGGGCTTAGCCGAGTGATAGCCGTCCACCGTCTCCCGTCCCCCGTCCACCGTCCGGAGCGGTTTGCGGGGTGCGTAGTGCGCTAGGAGCATGCCCGGCGCGGCGGGGTTGCTGCTTTGGTTGATCTGCACCTGCACGGGGCCGACAACTTCCTCGATTTTTTCCAAGGACAACCCACCGAGTCGGTACACGATTGTTTGCCCGTCTTCGTAGCCGACGATGGTGCTTTCAACCCCCACGATACACGAACCGCCATCGAGGATGTACGGGATTTTTCCCTGCAACTGGTCGTACACGTGCTGTGCCCTGGTCGGGCTGATATACCCGAACGGGTTGGCGCTGGGCGCAGCCAGCGGAAAATGCAACGCCCGCAACAGAGCCTGGGCAACCGGGTGCGCCGGCGCCCGCAAGGCCACTCGCGGCAGCCCGGATGTGACGATATCGGGTACCGAATCGTGCTTGGGCACGAGTAGCGTCAGCGGTCCCGGCCAAAACCGTTCGGCCAGCCGCCGCAGGGATTCGGGAAATTCGGTCGCGTAGCGTTCTGCCTGTGCGATCCCCGTCACATGCACAATCAATGGGTCGAATGCCGGGCGATCTTTGATTTCAAAAATCCGTACGACTGCTGCCGGATTGAGGGCGTTTGCCGCCAGGCCATAGACCGTTTCCGTTGGAATACCCACGCACTCCCCTGCGAGCAGCCACTGCGCCGCGGTAGCCGGATCGGTCCCGATTTTTGTGTCGAAATGGGTCATGGTGCAAAAAAAATTAGTGTGCGCGCGAACATGCTTTTGTTGCGTTCAAACGCGCCGATTCCGCCCAAACGTAAGTGTTTTGCCGGAAAACCTGCCAACAAAGGGGAAAGTACAGTTTTTTCGTCCTTACCTTTGCGTAAAACACACACCATACATGGAGTATGCAAGTCAAGGGGCCGGATCGGGCCTAAGGGAGATTTTCAACGAAAAAGGCGAGCGGATCAGCCCTTTACTCCCCGAAAACATTCGAAATTTTTTGATTGACATAGACGGTACCATTTGCGACGACGTGCCCAACGAAGAGCCGGATCGTATGGCCACGGTGCTCCCATACCCGGATGCGCTCGACATGCTGAACAAATGGTACGACGAGGGACACGTCATCTTCTTTTTCACCAGCCGCACCGAAGCGCACCGCCCCGTCACAGAGGGATGGTTGGACAAACATGGGTTCAAATACCACGGCATTATTTTCGGAAAGCCGCGCGGCGGCAATTACCACTGGATAGACAACCACATTGTGCGGGCGACGCGTTTCAAAGGCAAGTTCACCGATCTGGTGGTGCGCACGCACGAAATCGAAGTGTTCCGCGAAGAGTGACGCAGGGGCAATAATCCCCGCCCCCCGAACGTACATTCGGTCAGATACAACCAATCCCCCGCTCATGCACAAACACTTCTTCCCAGCCCTCCTGTTGGCTGCCTGCTGCACCGCACATTCGTTTGCCGCAACCCACGACAGCATTCCCTACCGGCTCAACGAGCCATCTTTAGTCATCAATTTCGTGAGCGAGGATCTTTATGAAGTCTCCGGCCTTGGCCCGACCGACGAGCCGGGCATCTTTTGCGCCATTTCGGACGAACGGGGAGAAGTGCTTTTCTTGGATGGGGCTGCAGGCGGCTCCATTCTGCGCCGTGTACATTTTCGGGACAAAGGCGACTTCGAGGGCGTGGAAATGGTGCGAAAATGCCTGTACGCCGTGCGCAGCAACGGGGAGGTGTTTGAAATCGATCGCTGGAATACGGACAAGCCCAAGATCACCTCCTACAAAACCTTCCTGACCAAGGCCGACGACGTGGAAGGACTTGGCTACGACAAAAACCGCAATGCCCTGCTGCTCGCCTGCAAGGGTGATCCCGATAGCGCCTACTCCCGCCACATCTACGCATTCGACTTGCGCAAAAATCAGTTGGCCGAAACGCCTGCCTATTCGATCAATCCGCTTGAGGTGAACGCGCTCGCCCCATACCTCGATACCGAAAAACTCCATTACTTCAGCCCATCCGGGGTGGCCGTGCACCCGATCACGGGCGACGTGTACGTGCTTTCCACAGCGCTCAAGCGCATGGTCGTGCTGGACTACGAAACCGGGAAAATCCGCTATGTCGCCCGGCTCGACAAGAAAACCCTGCCCCAGCCCGAAGGCATCGCCTTCGATACCGCCGGCAACCTCTACCTCGCCAGCGAAGGCAAAAAAGGGGAGGGCATGCTATTACGGTTTGATTTCCCTATTAAATAAAAATGACTTGTCTTGTCCTGAAATAACTTTACACTACACACAAGTGTAAAGTGATGAAAAGGATTAACAAAATAAAACGTCCGAATCGATACCCGAACGACTTGAACCGCAGCGTTCAAGCCCGACACCTTACTCCCTCAATCCCGCACTTCGGTCACAAAAAATACCGCGCGCTGCGGCCGGATCGCACCTTTGTTCCCTGAACAAACGGCGATCCTCCCATGCGCACACCCGGCTTTTTGGCACTTATTTCCCTCCTTCTGATTTCCGGCCTGGCGGCCCAAACCACCACCCTGCGCGGCACCGTCCTGAACACCTCGGGCGATACCCTGCCCGGCGTGAACATCTGGCTCGTCGGCACCTACGACGGCGCCACGACCGACGCCAGCGGGTACTTTTCGTTTTCTACCAATGAATCCGGTAGCCAATCCCTGCTCGTCACCTGCCTCGGCTTCGACACCTTCCGGCAGGCGCTGACCCTCGCGGGTGGTGTTGTGGACGTATCGCCCAAACTCCGCGAAAACGCCGCTTCCTTGCAGGAGGTGGTCATCTCCGCCGGTAGTTTCGAGGCCGCCAGCGACCGCCGCCGCGCGGTGGTGCTCTCGCCGTTGGATATCGCGCTCACGGCCAGCGCCACCGCCGACATTGCCGGGGCCATCGCCACGCTGCCGGGCACGGTGCGCAACGGCGAGTCGGGCCAAATCCTCGTGCGCGGCGGCGCGGCCTACGAAACGCGCACGTTCATTGACGGCCTGTACGTGCAAAACCCCTACAACAGCTCGGTGCCCAACGTGCCGGCTCGCAACCGCTTCTCGCCCTTCCTGTTCAAGGGCGTGCAGTTTTCCACCGGCGGCTACTCGGCGGAGTACGGGCAGGCGCTGTCGTCGGCGCTCATTCTGAACTCCGACGACCTGCCCACCGAGTCGAGCACGGGCCTGTCGCTCATGTCCGTCGGTGGCGGGCTGGCACACACGCAGCGCTGGCAACGCAGCTCCTTGGCCGTGTCGGCCAACTACATGAACCTAAGCCCCTACTTCTGGCTGATACCGCAAACGATTGACTGGATAACCGCCCCGCAGTCGGGCGGCGGCGAAGTGGTTTTCCGGCACCAGCCCTCGGAAACGGGCATGCTCAAGGTGTACGCCTCCGTCAACCGCTCGGATATGTCCATGCGCTACCCCGACCCGTTCCGGCCACAGGAAACCGTGCCGCTGCGCCTGCTGGCCGACAACGTGTACCTGAACGCCTCGTACCGCGACATCTGGAACGACCAATGGGCGGTGTTTGCCGGCGCGGCCTACACCCACAACCGCGACCAGGTGGCCTCGTCATTCGCCAACGACGCCGTGCAGCAGTCGGCCCAAATGCGTTTTTCGGCCACCCGGGCACTGGGCGAACAGGCGAAGATCAAGTTCGGCGCCGAGTACCTGTGCGGGCGCTTCGACGAGGTTTACCGCAACGAAGCCGGGCAGCCGTTCCCCACCCTGCTCGACGAACACTACACGGCGGGTTTCGCCGAGGCCGACGCGCTTGTTTCCTCAAAAATAGCCCTTCGGGCGGGCCTGCGGGCCGAATACTCCGCCCTGCTGGGCCGCGCCAACCTGGCCCCCCGCTTGTCGGCGGCCTATCTTCTGGGTAAAAACGAACAGATCGCGCTGGCCGCCGGACAGTTCTACCAAACGCCCGAATACGCGCTGATGCGCTTCGGCACCGACCTGCGTTTCGAACGCGCCACGCACTTCATGCTGAACTACCAGCGCATCCGCGGCGGGCACACGTTCCGGGTAGAGGCGTACCACAAATCCTACGGGGATTTGGTCAAAACCGCTGCGGATTTCGGCCCGGCCAACAACGGCGGCTCCGGCTACGCCCGCGGGGTGGACGTGTTTTTCCGCGACCGAAGCGCCATCCGGAACGGCGACTACTGGGTGGCCTATTCCTTCCTCGATACTCGGCGCGACTACCGCGATTTTCCCGGCCAGGCTGTGCCCACTTTTGCCGCCGCGCACAACGCCTCGGTGGTGTACAAGCAGTGGTTTCCGAAATGGAACATGGCTTTCGGGGCCACGTATGCGTTCCAGTCGCCGCGTCCGTACCAGGACCCCAACCGGCCCGGGTTTAACGAAGGCCGCACGCCGGCCTACCACGACCTGAGCATCAACGCCAGTTACCTGACCAACATCGGCGGGCAATTCAGCATTTTGTACGTGTCGGCCACGAACCTGCCCGGTTTCCGGCAGGTGTACGGCTACCAGTTCGGCGCCGAGCCGGACGCGGACGGCCTGTTCCCCTCCCGGGCGATCGTGCCGCCGGCCAAACGGTTTTTGTTCGTGGGGCTGTTCATCACATTCGGGAAAAAGTACCGAGCGGATGAGGTCACGACGGATGATCTGTGAACTTCAGCCGCGGATGGTACAGATAAATCGTCTCCTTGAGGTACTCCGCATCGAGGTGGGTGTAGATTTCGGTGGTGGTGATGCTCTCGTGACCGAGCATGTCCTGCACGGCCTTGAGATCGGCGCCGCCTTCCACGAGATGGGTGGCGAAGGAATGGCGGAAGGTGTGCGGGCTGATGGTTTTTTGAATTCCGGCCTTGAGCGCCAGGTCTTTGATGATGTAAAACACCATGACCCGGGTGAGGTGGCTGCCCCGCTTGTTCAGGAACACGAAGCGCTCCTGCCCGGGCTTGACATTGGCCTGTTGGTCCGCCACATGGGTCAGGTATTGCTCGATGAACCTGGCGGCCTCGGCGCCGATGGGCACGAGGCGTTCCTTGTTGTTTTTTCCCAAAATTTTCACAAAACCCGCTTCCAAAAAAAGGTTGCTGCGGCGCATGTTGACCAACTCGCTGACGCGCAGGCCGCAGGCGTACAACGTTTCGAGCATGGCGCGGTTGCGCAGGCCGAGCGGCTCGCTCAGGTCAATGGCGGCGAGCATCTGCTGGATTTCGAGCACGCTGAGCACCACAGGTATCTTGCGTCCCAGGCGCGGGCTTTCGAGCAGTTCGGTGGGGTCGTCGTCGAGCAGGTCTTCCACCAGCAGGAATTTGTAAAAAGCCCGGATGCCGGAAATGATGCGCGCCTGCGAGGTGGCTTCCAGCCCGAGGTCGTTTATCCAGTACACGAACTGTTCGAGGTCGCCGCGCTGCACCTCGAGCGGCGGGCGTTCGACGCCGTTGATTTCGAGGTAGCGCACGAACTTCTGCACGTCGGCCAGATACGCCTCCCAGGTGTTCCGGCTCAGGGAACGCTCGAGTTGAAGATAGGCTCGGAATTGCTGGAGGGCAGAGGGCCAGGTCATGGTTTTGGTTGACTGGTTGATTGGTGGACTGGTTGACTGGTTGACTGGTTGATTAGAGTGGGATGAGGCGTTCGTTGGCGAGGGCGCTGAATACGGTAAATGTTTTGCCGTTCCATTCGCCGAAGATGGGGAGCGGGTGTCCGCCTGAAAGTGCCATCAGCGACCAGCATACGGATTCCGGATTGGCGAGCGGAATTTGTTTGCCGGCAAGGTCGGCGATGAAAAATTGTTTTTTTTGACAAAAAGGGGTGACGTGTTGGAGCACGGCGGGAAACGCTTGCAGCCAGGGCTGTTTCCCCAATGCGGCGGCACAAGTTCGCACCATGTCCTCGATTATTTCAAAACCAGGCAAATTTTCCACGGTTTGGGGCAATGCTTTGATCGTTTCCGATGCCAGCGCGCGATGCGGCCAGGCAGAAGGGTAAAAAACCAGTTCGCCCTCCAGCACGGAACCCGGCTCGAAACCCGGCAAAAAACCCGCTTCGCCTCCGAATGCATACTCCAGCAGCAGGGCGTACCTGCCGCTGCCCGCCCCCAGCAGCCAGGTCCGGCGCTGTCGGAGCTGTTCTTCCACCTGTTCTTCAGCCTTGCCGACAACGGCCCAGGCATCGCGAAGGGTTTCGCCTTCGGCACGGACGGTTTCCTTTTTTTGGGAAATGCCGACGACGGCTTCGAGGTCGCACAACAGGGCTTCGGAAAGATGCTCGCGCCGCCGAAAGGCGTGCAGGGCCAGGGCCGCGTCAGCCAGAACGGCGGCGGTGCGTTCCGGCCAGTCGGGGTGGTCGGAAGGCACCGCCCCCAGCATACGGATGCTGCGGCTCAGTCCCCGCATGGACGCATCCGCGAGGCGCGAGGCGATGTTTTTGAAAAAATCGGGGTCTTCGGAAACGGCGGTGGCCACGCCCCGGCGCAAGGCATCGAGCAGCCAGGTCTCCAGGTCCTCAAAACCGGGCTGCAGCCGTTCGAGGGGGTTAGGCTGAAGGGTTTCTGGTTTGAAGGTTTCTGGTTTCTGGTTGGAGGAGGGCGGGAGGCCGAGCACCCATTTGGGTGCGGTTTCCGTTACCTCGAATTCGGATTCGCCTTCGCGGGCGACGAGCAATTGGAGCGCCTCGACGTGCAGGCAGGGTTTGGGCAGGAACGGGCAGGAGCAGCAGGATTGGTTGGTGGCGGTGTCGAAGGCCACTTGGTGCGGCTGGTCTATTGAGACAGACATTTCCGCGAAGACCACCGTGCCCGTGCGGCGGGGGTGGGGGAAAAAGGTCCGGGAGGCCAAACGATCGGCTCGCATACGGCAGCAAGGCAGGAGGCCGGCGGCTTAGGAAGCGTTGGCCTCGGGTTCGTCTTCGTCGTCCGGCACGGAGGCGGAGGCGCCGACACGATCGAGGATGTGGAGCGAAAGCATGGCGCGTTCGCTGGCCAATTGTTCGGCGCTTTTTTTGTTGAAATCGTCCGCGGTGCCCACTTTTTTCCCGTCCACGTACACGGCCACTTTGAATTTGTCGCGCTTGTCGCTCTTGTACTTGGCCAGCACTTTGTAGTCAATCTGGCGGCCGTTTTTCTGGCACCATTCGAGCAGTTGGCTTTTGTAGTTATCGTCGAACGATTCCAGTTCGTGGATATTCAGGTACCGGCGCAATATCCGGCGGATGACGTAGTGCTTGGTGCGTTCGTAGCCCACTTCGATGTAGATGGCGCCGACAAGCGCCTCCAGTGCGTTTCCGAGCATGGACTTGGAGAGGCGGGTCTGGTTGTAGTTGGCGAGGTACAGGTCGAGGCCCATGCGGTCGGCGATTTCGTCCAGCGATTGCCGCTTGACGATCTTGGAGCGCATTTTCGTCAGAAAGCCCTCGTCGAAGTTGGGGTATTTGGTGAACAGGTACTCGGCTACGATGGTGCTCAACACGGCATCGCCAAGAAACTCCAATCGCTCGTTGTTCGAAATGGCGTAGTCGCCCGCAGAGAAAGTGCTTTTGTGGTAAAAAGCGAGTTTGAACAGGTTGAGATAGGCCGGGGTAAACCCCAGCATGGTCTTGAGCCGTCGAGCCAGTTCCTTTTCGGGGTGGAAATACAGGTTATAGAATCGTCGAATGAACCGTAAAACAATAGGCATACGAAGGTGATTGGTTGCGCCGTGCCGAGGATGTCGGCAGGCGATGAATCGGTTTATGGGTTGGTTGTTCCCGGGTACCACCCGGCAAGTTTCGCAGCGCCTTGATCATATTTTCCGGAATATGACCGAGGCGTTGTGCCCGCCGAAGCCGAAGGTGTTGCTCATGGAGGCGATCACGCTGCGTTGTTGTGCCGAGTTGAAGGTCAGGTTGAGATTGGGGTCAATATCGGGGTCGTCGGTGAAATGGTTGATGGTGGGGGGCACAAAGCTGTGGTGTATGGCAAGGATGCTGGCGATGGCCTCGATGGCGCCGGCTGCGCCAAGCAAGTGGCCGGTCATGCTTTTGGTGGAGGAAATGTTGAGCGCGTAGGCATGCTCGCCGAACACCTGGCGGATCGCCTTGAGCTCGGCCACGTCGCCCAGCGAGGTGGAGGTGCCGTGCACGTTGATGTAGTCCAGGTCGGTGGGCTTGAGGCCTGCGTCTTGCAGGGCGAGGTTCATCACATTGATCACGCCGATCCCTTCCGGGTGGGGCGCCGTGATGTGGTAGGCATCGGCAGTAGCGGCAGCGCCCACCACTTCTGCGTAAATCCGGGCGCCGCGTTTTATGGCGTGTTCGTATTCTTCGAGAATAAGTGCGCCCGCTCCTTCGCCGAGCACAAACCCGTCGCGGTCTTTGTCGAACGGGCGCGAGGCGGTGGCGAAATCGTCGTTGCGCTCGCTGAGGGCTTTCATCGAATTGAAGCCTCCGACGGCCGTTTTGGTAATGGTCGCCTCCGATCCGCCGGAGACGATGATGTCGGCCCGGCCCATGCGGATGTAGTCGAAGGCGTTCATCAGGGCGTGGGACGAGGAGGCGCAGGCCGACACGGTGGCATAGTTGATGCCCATGAAGCCGTACTGGATGGAAATCTGGCCGGCTGCTATGTCGGAAATCATTTTCGGGATCAGGAACGGGTTGTGCCTTGGCGTGCCGTTGCCCGTGATGTGCTCTTCGATTTCCCTTTCGAGGGTGATCATGCCCCCGATCCCGGATGCCCAGATCACGCCGACCCGTTGTTTGTCAATGGCGTTGAGGTCGAGTTTGGAATCCTGCAAGGCTTCTGCGGCGGTGACCAAGGCAAATTGCGTGAACCGGTCGAGCCGTCGGGCTTCCCGGCGGTCAATGTGGTCTTCGGCGTTGAACCCTTTGACTTCGCACGCGAAGTGCGTTTTGAAGAGGCTTGCGTCAAACTGGGTAATCAGATTGGCCCCGCTGATGCCTTTCTGAAGGCCGTTGAGGTATTCCGAAAGGGTGTTTCCGATAGGTGTGAGGGCGCCAAGCCCGGTAATGACGACTCGTTTCATACGTTGCATTGTCGGTTGATCTGGTTCGCGAAAAGCCCTTGGAGCGGATTGACGGCGGCAAAGGTACAAGGGATGACAGAGAACGCAAAAGGTTCAAGGCAAAGCTGCCTTGAACCTTTTTTTAAAGATATTTCGAGAGCGGGACAATGCGCAGGAATGCCTCAGGAGGCTGTCTGGCTTTCGAGATACTCGATTGCTTGACCGACCGTCTGGATCTTCTCGGCCTGCTCGTCCGGGATGGACACGTCGAATTCCTTTTCGAACTCCATGATCAATTCCACGGTGTCGAGCGAGTCGGCACCGAGATCCTGAATAAAGTTGGATTCGGGGGTCACGTCGTTTTCGTCCACACCCAGTTTGTCTACAATGATTTTTTTGACACGTTCGGCTACGTTTGCCATGTTTTTACGACTTTAGGTGAAAAAAAGTGCATTTTTCGAGGGGCAAAGAAACGGCGATCCCCGTTTTTAAAAAAATTTTTGTCCCTATTATTTTCCCGTACCTTCCTGCTGGCTCCGGGTGGTTTTTTGTAAAAAATACACTTAGTGGGCGGCGATGCCAAGTCTTGTCCAATAGTTCTTTCGCGACAATAGCACTTGTTTTTAACCCATTAGCCTTAAATGCCTTTGTCTTTCCGTGATTTGCCTATTACTTTTGTGGCCGCTTCTTATTGTAGATTCTACACTTAAAAAGAGCGCCACGACAATGACACGCACAGAAACAGATATTCTATTGTATCAAAACTCCCCCCTCATGCGAAAAGACGGCAAGCAAAACACGAAAATAGTCGCCACGGTAGGCCCGGCCTGCAACACCTACGACAAGCTGCTTGAATTGGTCCGGACCGGCGTGGACGTGTTTCGGCTCAACTTCAGCCACGGCACCCACGCCGACCACCTCACCGTCATCCAGCACATCCAGGCCATCAACGAGGAGTTCAACACCCACGTCAGCATCCTGGCCGACCTGCAAGGCCCCAAGCTCCGGGTGGGCAAAATCCAGGACAACGCCCTGCCGCTACAAACCGGCGACATCATTACGCTGGTCAATGAGGACGTGCTCGGCACGCGGGAAAAAATCTACATGTCCTACGAGCAGTTTGCCGAAGACTGCGAGGTGGGCGAGCGCATCCTGATGGACGACGGCAAGCTGGTGTTTGAAGTGGCCGAAACGAACAAACGGGACACAGTCAAACTCCGGTGCCTGCACGGCGGCATTCTCAGCAGCAACAAAGGCGTGAACCTGCCCGATACCAACATCAAGCAGCCCTCGCTCACACAAAAAGACCTCGACGACCTCGATTTTATCCTGACGCAGCCGGTCAATTGGATCGCCCTCTCGTTCGTGCGCACCCGCGAAGACGTGGAAGACCTGAAAAACCGGGTCGAAGCGAGCGGACACCCGGCCAAGGTGATGGCCAAGATCGAAAAACCCGAAGCCGTCAAAAACCTGCGAAAGATCGTGAAAGCGGCCAACGGCATCATGATCGCCCGCGGCGACCTCGGCGTCGAAATGCCCATGGAACGCCTCCCGATGACCCAAAAGGACATCATCAAAATGTGCATGCAGTTTTCGCGCCCGGTCATCGTGGCCACACAAATGATGGACAGCATGATCAAAAGCCCGTCGCCCACCCGGGCCGAGATCACCGACGTGGCCAACGCCGTGCTCGACGGGGCCGACGCGGTCATGCTCAGTGCCGAAACCTCCGTGGGCGACCACCCCGCCTTGGTCGTGCAGGCGATGACGCGCATCATCGAGGAGGCCGAAAAGCACTACTGGCCGCAAATCGAACTGAAACGCCCCAAACCCTCGACCAATGCCAGTACCTTCCAAAACGACGTGATTTGTTTCACCGCCTGCCGGGTAGCGGAAGAGATCGGTGCAAAAGGCATCGTCGGCCTCACCGTCTCGGGCTACTCCGCATTCAAAATGAGCAGTTTCCGGCCCGAATCCCACATCTTCATTTTCAGCGACCAACGCCACATCCTGAACACGCTCAACCTGCTGTGGGGCGTGCAGTGCTTTTACTACGACCGCGATGCGTCCACCGATGAAACAATACAGGACCTGACCGATATCCTCAAAAACAGCGGCTACGCACAAAAGGACGATATCCTCATCAACACCGCCTCCATGCCCGTCCACAAACGCTTCCGAACCAACATGCTGAAAGTGACGGTGGTGGAGTAGCAGTTTTGAGTTTTGAGTTTTGGGTTTTGAGTTGGCAACTCAAAACCCAAAACTCAAAACTCAAAACTGATCAATCTCCCCAGCCTGGCTCGTCGTCGGCCGGTTTGGGTTTTTTGCGCACGATGCCGAACTCGATTTCCTTTTGGCAGGAGCCGCAAATGCCGTACAGGTTGAGGGAGTGGTGCGTGATCTTGAAATTGAGCAGCTCGCCTACCATGTCCTTGATCTGCTGCACCCGCGGGTCGCAGAACTCCACCACGCGTCCGCAATTGGCACAGATGGCGTGATCGTGCTGTTTGTAGCCGTACGATTTTTCGTATTGGGCAAGGTTTTTCCCGAACTGGTGCTTTTTCACCAGATCGCAGGTCGTCAGCAGGTCCAGGGTGTTGTACACCGTGGCCCGGCTGACCCGGTAGTTCCGGTTTTTCATGTGGATGTACAGCGCTTCGGCATCGAAGTGGTCGGTGCGCTTGTAGATTTCTTCGAGAATGGCAAAACGTTCGGGTGTTTTGCGCAGCCCGCTTTTCTCCAGATGGGCGGAAAAGATGCCGAGGACTTCCTTGATGATGTGCTGATCGTCGCGTTGGATGGACATGGCTTTATTTAATCCCGCAAAATTAACCTTCTAAACCAGAAACCTTCTAACCCGAAACCAGAAACCTTCCAACCCGAAACCTCAAGGTTTGAGCAGCACCTTGCCCGCTCCCGCGCGTTTTCCCGTGTCGTCCAGCATTTGGAAAAAATACAGTCCGCCCTCAAGGCCCTCGCGCCGCAGGGTGAACGCGTTTCCGTGAAATGCCGTTTCGTACACCATTTTCCCGGACACATCGGTAAGCAGAAAACGGTATCGGCCCGGGCTTAGCCCCTCGAACGTCAGCACCGCCGATTCGGCCACGGGATTGGGGAACACTCGCAGCGATCGGAATCCCGGGGCTTCCGCCACGTCCACCGTGATGAATCCCCTGCCGATGCGGTGCAGGGTTTCGTTGGTGCGGATGGCGCCGTTGAAATCAAAATAAATGGAAGCCGTGTTTCGGATGATCGTACCGTCGGGCAGATCGGGTTTCTGGGCAATGGTGAAAGAGAAAAACCCGTGCGAAGCGGCTTCGTTGGCAGTACTGTCGGGCAGGTTGATGTCAGCGAACGTGACCGTCAGGAAACCTTGTCCGCTCAGATCCCAGGTGTACGGGTGCGAGGCCGGCCCCATGCGCAGCGATGTCGGATCGAGGGAAGGCGAGAGTGTGTCGCGCACCACCACGCTATGGGCCGGCGCGGTGCCGGTATTTTGAAAACGAATGAGGTATTCGATGTCGGTGTTGGGTGGTACCAGACGGCTGGTGCCATAGCCGACAGGAAAGCCCTGCTTGTCGTTGGGGTCGAACGAGCCGACCAGTTCGCTGCAATAGACATCCTGCGAGGGGATGCCGTTGTTCAGGAAATACCAGTTCGGGAAACCCATGCCCTGGAATCCGCCGCAGCCCTCCGCCCAGGCGGCCACCTGCATGGAGAAGGGGTGCCCGGGTTCCTGTTCCGACTCGAAGCGGCGGAAATGCCCGTTCGCGGGCAGAGAAAAAGAACGCGTTTGGCTTGGCTGGTAGATTTCGTTGTCCTCCATGAGCACCACATCGTCTTCGATCACGAAGTAGTGCAGCCCCTGCGTGGGCACCGGACCGGTGTTGGTCACGTCGAAGTGCAGGACGGTGTCCTGTTCGCAGCGGGCCGACACCAGGATTTCCGCGCCCGACCAGCCCGGCGGCTCGACGCACAACGAATCGGGGAAAACGTGCGCCGAGATGCAGGTCGTTTGGCCGAGCACGGTACTGTCGCAGTCCACGTACACCCGGAACATAAAGTTTTGGCAGTAGCCCTGCGGCATGGCGCCCAGTTGGAAACGGAACGTGTTGTTGCCCAGAGCCTCGTAGTTCAGCGTGGTGTCGGTGAAGATCAGGGCCGGGTCAAGGGTCACGTCCACCCAGGCGGAGTCGGCGCCCTCGGTGCCTTGATTGCAGCAGGCCACCCACACGAAACCGTCGAAACAGCGTTCGAGCCAGGGCGCGATCACCTGCACGGTCATGTACGGGCAATCGGCCACGGCCAGCACGGGCACGTCCTGTTCGGTGGTGTCCAGCAGGTTGGGCAGGAAAACGGGCAGGCTGTCGGCGCAGGTTTGCCAGAGCAATTCCAGTACAGGTTTTACCGTCAGGAAATATTCACCCGTGTCGAGGAACATCGAATAGTTTCCCGTCGAATCGGTGGTGGCCCACCAAGCATCGTTGCCCTCGGCCCGCACGATCCAGTTGTCGAGCGGGCTTTCGGAGTCAGGGGTAGAGCAATCGCCGTCGGCATCTTTGAATACAGTGCCCCTGAGCCAGGTGCCTTCTTGCGTAGGGTTGGTGGTGCGGAATAGGCGGCCGTGGGAGCCGGCGCCCGCGTATTGCCAGCCCGAGACGAACAGGCGGCTCTGGTCGTCGAAATCAAGAAACCAGATGCTTGAGGCAATCGCGTTCTGCAACGACCCGGGTACGGGCAACCCCTGCCAATTGTGCCCGTCATCCACGGACATGTAGGCGTTTTCGCTGCCGGATCGAAACAAAAACAGAAACCCACCGGCATCGGAGGCAAGCAGGTCACCGGACTGTTGTACCGATACCCACGTACTGCCCATGTCCGTAGAGCGTTGGATGGATGTCTGAAAAAAGGCAAACAGGTCGCCCGCTGGAGTAACGGTAAGGTCATCAAACTTTTGATCCGTCACGCGTGCCCACGTTGCACCATCATCGTTTGAGCGGAACAATAGCGGGTACGGAGCGTAGTTGTTGATGTTCGGGAACCAGTACACGCTGTCAAAAAGGGCAAGCAAGGCACCGGAGGGGTGAAGCACGATTTTTCGCAGGTAGAGGCTGTCCATCACGGGTTCCCAGGTTTGGCCGTTGTTCAACGTGCGCATGGTACCGGTTTGGGTGCCAACGAGCAGGGTGTTTTGCTGGCCATTGAGGCCGATCCGAGGCACAACGACCGTAGCCAGGCCTGCTGGCGGGGTGATGTTTTGAAACGTTTGCCCCATATCGGGAGAAAATAACAGGGAATCCCGGACAACCAGCCAGGTATTGGCATCGGCATCTGCGACCAGGTTTTCGAGGTGGAGACCCGTTGCCAGGCCCGCGTTGTCGAGGCGCAGTTCCCAGTCCTGACCGGCGTTGTTGGTGTGCCAGAGTTCGTTGCCCGTCCAGGCGAGCCACTCCTGCTCGTTGCGCAGGAAAATATCCTGCACTAAGCCCCGGTTGACGCCAAAAGATGAAAAACTCCAGGAAACGCCGAGGTCAGCTGAGCGGGCCGTCGTGGTGCCGTTCGATGCCAGCCAGGTGCCGTCGAAGAGCGGGCGGTCATACGGGTAGGTGATCATTCCGTTTGACAGGCCTAGCCGTTGCCAGGTGATGCCATCGTCAACCGACTTGTACAAAAACTGCGAAGTCGTGGCGTAGAGGCTGCTGTCGGGAAGTTGGAAGAAATCGAAAACGTAATCGTAGCCATTGGCCAACGTGGAGTCAATTTTACTGCACACCGTGGTGCCGTTGGTAGGGACACGACAAACTTGGTCGTGGTTATCATAAATCAAGGTATTCGAAAACGTAAGCGTAACGTAGTGGGGAATCGTTGAAATATGCTTTTTAAACCACGTATTGCCATTGTCATTTGAGTAGAAAACCGATGAGTAGTAAACATCGCGGCTTATCCAAATCTCGTCGTATCCTCCAACTTCGACCTTCATTTCATAAAGAGGCTCACTGACTAAAGATTTTACTGTTTGCCAATTGGCCCCGGCGTTGTCGGATCGAACGACGAGCTGGTAGCCGAAGCCTACGCCCATCGTATCTTTTAACCCAAACCAAAAACCTGTCGAGGTTTCCCCCAGCCCGTGTATGGCCGAGGAGTCTAGCAACTGCTGCCACGTCGCGCCGTTGTCCACGGATTTGAACACATCAAAAAAGAACGGCGGAAATTCGTTGTCGTCCACCCGCCGCTCCGCGAACAACGTCCCCGCGCGGCCTACGGTGATTTTGGCAAAACCGGTGTCCGGGTCGTTCGACGGCCAAAACATCTGCTGCCAGTGCAGGCCGTTGTCCTGCGAATAGTACACCGTGCTGTCGTAATACTCGGCGTACACCCAGCCGTTGGCGACCTGGGTGATGCGTTCGGGCGTGCCCCCCGGCGGCGCGTTCAATTCTTCCCAATAGGAGGTTTGTCCGTAGGCAACAAGCGCATTCAGCAGCAGGCAAAGGAGTAGTGCATGTTTCATAAGATTACCGTTTTGATGCCTCAAAAGTACCGGCACATTCCGAGTCAAGCAATGCACATTTTTGTACGTTTGCCGAGATATTAATTTTTTAAAAAACTGGTTTTCAGAGTTTTTAAAAATATTTTTGCCGAAGTAATACTGTATAAACTATAACCGATCGGCCCATTTTTTTGCAATGCCGCTTGCGAGTCGGGCGGGGACAAGCCCCGCCCCTACGGCGACAGAGGTTAGTTTCGTTCTGATTTCTTGCCGTTGTTGGCGTCCCGCCAACAACAAGCGGCAGGGCGAAATGCCAAACTCAAGTGACCGCATCTGTTAGTTTAATCCATTGAAAACCAATGCACATTTTACTTGGCTTTCCGTTTCTCCGATTGTTGTTGGCGGGGATGCCAACAACGGCCAAAAAAGCACATTTCACTTGGCTTTCCGTTCCGCCGATTGTTGTTGGCGGGGACGCCAACAACGGCAACCAATATGTCCCCAAACTCAAAACCCGAAACTCAAAACTCAAAACGGACATGACCGAGTCCTTTCTGCTCTACACCCTTCGCCGGCTCGACGCCCGTGAACTCCGCACGCTGTGCCGGGTGGTGCAATGCGACGCGTTCAACCGCCGGCCGGAAGTGAGCCGGCTGTGCGACTACATCGCCGGGCAAGTGGCGGCGGCCAATGGTCGGCGCTCAGCACCGGAACTATCGTTGGCCCGTGCCCTCGAGCCGGAGCGCCTCTTTGCCGCCGCCTTCCCCGGCAAGCCCTACGACAACCGCGCCCTGCGCCACACCATGTCGTACCTGCTCGACGTGGTGCGCCGCTACCTGGCCCTGACCGAAATGGAAACCGCCCCCGCCGACCGGCACTTCTACCTCTGCCGCGCCCTGCGCCGCCGGGGGCTGGACGAGATGCTCGTCAACGAATGGAGCCGCGCCGAAAATCAAATGCACGAAGCACCCGAACGCGACGCCCGCTGGCATTTCGACCGCTACGACCTGCACCAGGAGCGGCTCGAAGCACGCGCGCCCCGCGAACGTTCCGCCACGCTCGACCTGCAACCGCTGCACAACCACCTGACGGTTTTCTATTTGTCAGAAATGCTGCGTCACGCCTGCTCGGCGCTCACGCACCAGGCCATCGGCGCTCAGCCCTACGACAAAAACCTACTGCTCTCCGTGCTGCAATTGGCCGAAAACGGCAACTGGCTGCCCGACTATCCCACCGTGGCGCTGTACTACCACCTTTGCCGGGCGCTGCTGGAGCCGGAGCAGCCGGCGCATTTCGAGTCGTGGAAAACCGTGTTGGCCATACATGCCGGGCAGTTTTCGTCCACCGAATTGCGCGGCCTGCACCTGCTGGGCATCAACTATTGCATCCGCCGGATGAACAGCGGCGACAAGCCCTTCGTGCGCGAGGCATTCGAACTGTACCGCTCGGGCCTCGAAAAAGAACTGCTGGCGGAGAGCGGCTGGCTGTCGGGGTTTACCTACAAAAACATCATCCGGATCGGCACGGCCTTGGGCGAGCACGCGTGGGTGCAGGCGTTTTTCGAGCAGTACAAACCGGCGCTGCACCCCCGCGAGCGCGATGCGCTGTACCGCTACAACCTCGCGTTTCTTTTTTTCCAAAAACAGGACTTCGTGCGGGCCATGCCCCTGCTCCAGCAACTTGATCTGGAAGATCGCCTCAACCTGCTCGATGCCCGCCGGATGCTGCTGCGCAGCTACTTCGAACTTGGCGAGCACAAGGCGCTGGAGTCTCTGCTCACCAGTTTCAGCGCCTACCTGCGCCGCCAAAAAGACTTGGGGTACCACCTAGACCTGAACCTCACCTTGGTGCGTTTTACCCGAAAATTGCTCGAAATCCGGCCGGGAAACAAAAAGGCGCTGGAAAAATTGCGCGAACAGATTTTGGCCACGGAGCAAGTGGCTGAAAAGGCTTGGCTGCTGGAAAAAGTGCATCAGTACACGTCCGCATAGATTTCCCGCAGCGCTACCGGACGATCGTTCACCAAAAAAACATCGTCGGGATTATTCAACGCGGTCTCCGTCCATTGGTTCGGCCCAGTGCGTTCGATAACCAATACGCCCGGTTTGTTTTGCTCCACAAACAGGATTTGCCGCAGCGAGGGAATCTTTTTGTAACACGGCAACTTGGTTCCGAAGTCGTAGTCCCGCGTGCTTTTGGAAAGCACCTCCACCAGCAGCACAGGTGTCATTTCGGCACTCATGCCGGGGCTGTACTCGTATTTTTCCGCCGGGAACGCCACCACCATGCCGTCGGCATTGAACACCCCCGTGTCAGTACCGGGGCAGTCGGCGATGTACACCGGGCGGTTGCTGTTGTACACCCGGAAAGCAGGATTGTCCGTGAAAATATTCCCGAAAATAGTAGTCAATTTGGTTGCAAAGAGGCTGTGCAGGTCGGATTCATAGCTCATGGTAGCAATGATTTGGTGGTCATAATAATCCGTGCGGTACTCCGCCTCGGCGAGCACCTCCCAGTATTCCTCAAAACTCGCCGGAAAATAAATCGGCCGTTCGAGTCCACCCATGTCGGCAAGTTCGAGGTTGGTCAGCGGAAATTTTGTCGCAGTATTCATATCTGTCGGTTTCGATGACAAACGTACGAAAAAAGGTTTCGGGTTTGGAGGTTTCGGGTTATGATGTATACAATCCGAAACCCGTTAACCCGAAACCTCCAAACCCGAAACCTCCAACCCTCAAACCGTTTCCGCATAAACCAGTGCCGGCGTTTCTATTTTCCGCTCCAGCGATATTTTGTCCAGCGCCTGCTCCAGGTCCCACCAGAGGTCTTCGGCATTTTCCACGCCTACCGACAAGCGCACCAAGGTATCGGTGATGCCGAAGGCGATTTTTTCCGCCGGGTCCACTCCCGCGTGGGTCATGGTGGCCGGGTGCTGGGCCAACGACTCGGTGCTGCCGAGGCTCACGGCCAATTTCACGATTTTCAGGTTGTTGAGGAACACAAACGCCTCGTGTTCCCCACCCCGCACTTCGAAGGATACCATCGCTCCCGGCGACGTGCATTGGCGGCGGTAAATGTCGTACGCCTCGCCGTCGGCGGGGGTGAGCAAGCCGAGGTAGTGCACGTTGGCCACATTCGGGTGCGCGGCCAAACGGCGGGCGACGACCTGCGCATTTTCGGCTTGTTTCTCCATGCGGAGTTTCAGCGTTTCGAGGCTGCGCAGCAGCAGCCAGCCCGTATGCGGGGCGATCATGTTGCCGAGAAAGGTGCGCAGGGTTTTTACCCGTGCGATCATCTCGGCGGAGCCCAGGCAGGCGCCCGCGATCACGTCGCTGTGGCCGCCGATGTACTTGGTGGCGGAGTACAACACCAGGTCGGCGCCGTGGCGGAGCGGATGTTGCCACAACGGCCCCATATAGGTGTTGTCCACGGCGATGACGGCGCGGCGCTCCGACGTGCCGAACTGCTCGGCTACCGAGCGACATACGGCAATGTCCACCAGATCGTTGGTCGGGTTGGCCGGTGTTTCGAGGAAAATCATGGCCAAGCGGTCTTTTTTGCCGGAATGTTCGATGAGATGCACCAGTTCTTCGCGATCCGCACCCGGGCGGAAACCGAGCACCTCGATGCCCCACTTGGTCAGCACCGTGTGTACGAAGTGGCTGGTTCCGCCATACAGCGGATTGCTGTACAGCAGCAGGTCGCCCGGTTGCAGGAATTCGAACAGCGCGGTCGTGATGGCCGACATGCCGCTTTCGAATACGGCGCAGGCCTCGGCACCGTCCCAGAGTTTGAGCCGGTCTTCGAGGATTTCCATGTCGGGGTTGTTCAGGCGGCTGTAGATCAGGCCGGTCTTTTCGCGGGCGCCTTTTTCGCGCAGGCCGTAGGCTACTTCGAAAAAAGACTTGCCCTCCTCGGCAGTGCGGAACGCGAAGGTGGAGGTTTGGAAAATCGGACATTTCACGGCGCCTTCCGACCACTCGGGCCGGTAGCCGTGCGACATCATCAGGGTTTCAGGCTGGAAACTTTTTTTCATAACACGGTGATTTTGGGTCAAAGTTGACTGTCCCGGTTTTTTATTCCAACTACTATTTTATTCAAAGAAAATAAAACTATAATTGTGCTTAAATTAAAATAAAACATCCAAATTTGTTCCACAAACCGCCTGTTCATGGAAAAAAAATCCGACACCCTCGACCCGACTGACCGGGTCATTTTACAACTGCTTCAGGAAGACGCTTTTTTGACCACGAAAGAACTGGCCTCCCGGCTAGAACTGACCACCACGCCCGTGTACGAACGGGTGAAACGCCTGGAACGGGAAGGCTACATCGCACGCTACGCGGCGCTGCTCGACCGGCGGAAGATCGGCCTCTCGCTGCTGGTGTACTGCGACGTGGCACTCAAAGAGCACAACCGCGACTTCCTGATCCGCTTCGAGGAGTCGGTGGTCGGACTGCCCGAGGTACTGGAGTGCCACCATGTCACCGGCGAGTACGACTACGTGCTGAAGGTGGTGGCCCGCGACATGGATGATTACCAGCACTTCATCAAGGAAAAATTAGCCGCGCTAGAAAACATCGGGCGGGTGCAAAGCCACTTCGTGATGACGGAAGTGAAGAATTCGACGGTGCTGCCGGTGTGATCAATACCGCCTCGGATCGAACGCCTCCACCGGCACACTCGTAGGCCGCCCCGCGGCGAGTTCCGCCACCACTTTGCCCGTGCCGGCGCCGAGGCTCATGCCCAGCATGGCGTGTCCCGTGGCCACGATCAGGTTGGCGTTTTTGCGGGCAAACCCGATGTACGGCATTCCGTCGGCAGACACGGGCCGGAACCCGAACCAGACTTTCTCGCGCACATTTCTCCGCAAATTTTCCAGATCGGCGAGTTCCCGGAACACGGGATCGTCGAGATAGCCGGGCAGGTAGCGCGGCACGGCTTCGAGAATGCCCTGCACGCGCGGGAACAGGATGCGGTCGTTGATCGGGCCGATTTCCATGGTGCTGCCGATGCGCAGCCGCCCGGGCCAGGGCGTGAGCGCCACCTTGGCTTCCAGCAAAATGCAGGGGTAGTTCAGCCGTTTGGCTGGGTTTTCCACGGACATCGAATAGCCCTTGCCGGGCATGAGCGGCAGGTACTCGCCGGCCATTCGGGCGAGTTTGGGCGACCAGGAACCGGCAGCCAGCACCACGAGATCAGTTTTGAGTGTTGAGTTTTGAGTTTTGAGTTGTTGGTAGTGCAGGGCGGAGATTTTTCCGTTTTGGCGCTCGAAGCCGACGACTTCGGCATTGCGCACGATTTTTACGCTGCGTTTTTCCAGCCAGGCAGGCAGTTGCTGCATGAGCGCGTTGGGGTAAAGGTGCGCATCGTCTTTGAACAACACGCCTCCCCGTACCGTGGGCTTCAAGTCAGGTTCGAGGATTTGTACCTGCTCCCGGCCGAGCACATCCACCCGAAGGCCTAATTGTTCGGCCTTGCGGGCGTTTTCCAGTTCCTCTTTTTCTTTTTCTTCCGTTTGGAAATACATCATGCAGCCGCGTTCGACGAGGCCGAAGTCCATATCGCCAGCGTCGGCCCATTGGCGGAAAAGTTTTTTGGAAAACAACAACAACTCGGCCAGCGGGCGCGCGCTGCGCTCCGCATGCCTATGGTTGGCGGCCCGCATGAACTTGAGGCCCCAGTCGGCCAGTTCCCAACTCAGCCGGGGCCGCACGTAGAACGGGCTTTTTTGGTCGAACATCCACCAAAAGCCCTGCTCGATCATGCCGGGCGCTGCCAGCGGCACGAAATGCGAGGGCGACAGGTAGCCCATGTTGCCGAAGGAACAGTTGTCGGTGAGGTCGCCCTTTTCCAGCAGGGTCACTTCCCAGCCGTCTTCCAGCAGATACCGGGCGGCGCTCAGGCCGATGATACCGCCGCCGATGATGAGTGCGTGCATTGTGATAGGGTTAGGAGGTTTCGGGTTAGAAGGTTTCGGGTTTCGGGTTAGCGCCCCAACCCGAAACCTTCTAACCCGAAACCTTATAGTTGTGGTTGATTGCGCGGTCGTAAAAGTTCGCGGTTGTAGCAGTCATAGAAATGGCGCACTTCGAAACTGGGCGGCAGGCTGGGCCAGTCAATGTAAAAACTGTTGACGGGCAGCGCGCGCGTCCAGTCCTCGACGCGGATTTCGAGGCGGTGCTTTTGTGGAGGGGCGGTTTGGTCATACTCGGAGCGCGTCTCGGTGAGATGTTTGAAATACACGGGCAACCCGCTTTCCTTGCTGATGGCGAACAAAATCTGTTGCCAGTTCAGTTGGGTGGAGTCTATGGCCCAGTAGGCGCCGACGAGGGTGCAGGGCGTTTTGCCAATGAGCGTATCTCCCAGAGTTTCGTACGGCGGCGTGCCGAGGTACTTGTCAGGCCCGAGGTATTTGCGCACCTGTTCGGGGTGCAGCATCAGGGGAATGAAAAAAAAGTTTGCCAGGCCGCGCAGCACATACTCGTCGCCCAGGGCGCGGCCATCGTACAGCAAGGCGAGGGTGTCGTTGCGGAGTTCGCACTTCATGCGCCCGTCGAACACATAGCGCTGGCGGTTGGTCTGGCTGGGGTGTCGGGTTTCCATGTCCACGTCGTAGCGGATACCGGGCTTCCCGTCGAGGTGCTCGAAACGGGAGAACGCGCAGTGTCCGGTGTAAAAAATCGTGTCCTTGCTGTACGGATACTGCTCGGAGGCCGAGATGTGGTAGGAACCGTAGTCCACCGCTTCGGCTTTTTCCAGCATTTGCAGGAGCAACGGATGTTTGGTTTGGGCGAAGCCCGAACACGAGCCGAGGACGAGTACGAGAAGTGCAGAAAGGCGCATGGCGTGATTGTTTTTATTGGACAAGCAGGCGTTCCACCCAAACCCGGTCGGCTGTTTGCACGCGCACGGCGTACCAGCCTGGTGAAAGGTTGTGGGTTTCGAGGGCTACTTGCCGTTCGGCTTTTCCCGAAAGATCAGACGCGGGCAGATGCCGGACAACCCGTCCTTCAGGGCCGACAAGTTCAATGGCTGTTGGCTGCCAGCCGGCGGGAAGGTTCAGCCAGGAGCGGCCAGCCCGGGCGGGATTCGGAAACAAGACCGGCAGTGACCCTTCGGCAAGTGGCGAGGGGCTGCTGCTGGTTTGCACCAAACTTTTTCGGGGACCGTCCAGCACGTTTTGGATCATGGCGGACTGGCCTTGGCTGAACATGTTCATGCAGGCTTCGCTGGAGTAGTCCATGTAGTTTTCCACGAGGTCGGGCATGTCGGAGTTGTAAAACGGTTCCACGTTGGGGCAGGTGTTTCGGGTTTTGTCGCAATCGAAGGCCGACTGCGCGTTGGCGAAGGGCGTGTCGTCAATGCCGTCGCTCTGGCTGCAATCGTTTGGCAGTCCGAGGACACCGCCATCGCCCCAGATGTGGCGCAGGCCGAGGTAGTGGCCGACTTCGTGGGTGGCTGTGCGCCCGCGCACCACGAGGTTGCCGGTGCCGCCGGGGATGGCGATGGTATTGGGGTTGTTGCGCCCGATAACGCGAAAATCCAGCACCACACCGTCCTGTTCGGGGGTAGGCGCGCCGGTATCCGGCGGCCAGTGGCCGAGGTTGTTGGGCGGGAATGCCAGGCCGAGCACCTGGCCGATGGTGATTCCGCCGAAGGCAATGGGCTGTATTTTGCAAATCCAGATGTTCAGGTACTGATTCGGGTCGCGGGCATCGCTGCCGCCTTCGGCAGCCGTTTTGAGGTTGGCGAAAACACTGGTGCCGAACAGGTCGAGTTCGAACAAGGCGCTGGTCTGCACCCGTTTTATTTCGGCCAGTTCGAAGGTGACCTGCGGGTTTCCGGCTACGGGCTGGAATGGCGGGCGCAGGTTGGCGGTGTCGGCGTTCTGGCGGTTGTAGTCCTCGTTCAGCACGGCGATCTGGTTCAGGATGATGCTGTCGTGGAGGTTTTCCTCGGGGCTATTCCACACCAGATGCACCACCACGCGAATGGTTTTCGGCGAGCGGTCGGCGGCGGAACGTGGGCGGTTAAGGTTTTCCTCAAAACTGGCTTGAAACGCCTGCCGCAGTTCCGGGTACCGGTTTTTCAGGATATGGTCGAACACTTCGTTTCCGCACAAAACGGGAAGCGGCGAATTGGTCTGGCCAATGGCAAGATTAGCCACAAGAAGCAGGAGCAGGCACAGTTGATTTGCTTGACGACAGAGCAGATGAAGCATGAACAGAGCGGTTTTGATTTTGAAAAAACAGGTTGAAAAAAACGGCGGGCCAAAGTACGGCGAGAGCGCCATGGACGATGATTAAGTGGCAAAAGTAACGCGTTCGGCCCGCTCACCAAAGCCCCACGAACGCATCAAAATTGCCCCGGTCAATCCGGCTGGTCTCGCTGCCCGGATAGGCTTCCAGAAACGACTTGGGGAAACGGTGGGCCTTTGGTTGGGGCTGCCACTTGAACTCGAAGGCGTGCAGGATGGCATTGCGGATGCCGTTGTCGTAGAAATAAATTTTGCGCCCTTTTTTGATTTCGTTGCGGGCATTGCGGCTGAACGAAGGCAACCGAAACACCACGAAGGACTGCTCCTGCAAATCCACATATTTTTCCACCGTGACCGGATCAGCCCCGATCAGTTGCGCTATTATTTCGGATTTGAATCAAAAAAATAGATCATTATTATTGATTTGGAGGAATTAGAGCATCCAAAATTATCTGCTTTTGAGTGGATGCGATTTTTAGGGCTGACGTCACACATTAGTCCCTTTTTGGGTATTTGTTCCCGAGTGGATTTCGGCCATGTTTCTCATAGTAAGCGTCAATGTGTTGTCGCTCAATCTGAAGTGCAGCAGCCCGCCCGGGAATGTCTCGCATCAATATTTCAGCATCGAATTTGTTATACTCTGCTGCCATATTCCATTCTTCAACCTGATCCCGAACTCTTGCGGAAAGCCCATCTTCCGGATCAATAGGATCATCCGAAATACCATATTTGAAGGTATCCCGGTCAATCCGTTTGAAAATATCGTAGAGGTGGTGCGGATTTGAATTTTCCTTGGCGTTTCCGTGCATGGGGTTCAATGCTCTGTTAAAACTTCGGGGTAGTCCGCCCAGCCTTTGTGGTTGCTGAAGGTTTCCACGGAATAAGCGGATACATAGCGCAGTACCGTGCCGTACGCCCGGCGGTGTGCCTCGTTGGCGATGCGCAGCAAGGGCGCGAACTCTATGTTCTTGGGCATCAAAGCCGGATTTTGTCGGATAGCCTCGTATTGTTCTCTGCCATTAGCCACGGCGCAGCAGCGTGAAAACACAAAGCCGTCTGCTGAAAAATTGTCGGCACCCTCGGCGAAGGCACCTTCGCCGATGTGTTGGGCGTGGACGGCAGTATCAAGCAAGTACAGTTTTTGAGAGAGAATGTCCTTGAAGTCGTAGATGTGCCGGAGCGGGGCCTTGCTCAACGCAGCCACGACGGGTTCAATGACCGCGTCGTCGTTGCCTGTTTGTTGCCAATCAAGCAGATCAATCAAGGTCCAAAAGTCTGCCTCGCTCAGCCCACCTGCTACCGGTGTGTCGCTCAGTTCGATTTGAACCGACGCATTCGGGTATTTCTCCTGCAGGTTGGAGATGGTCTCCGGACTGATGTTGCGTAACGGGTAACGTAGAATATTGGTCATAACTGCTGTTGGCCGTTGTGTGCACAAAAGTACGCGGTTTTGCAGGTAAATGGGTTATGTACTTGTTTTGGAGTGCTGGAGGCTCTTACGAGCCACGGGTTTTTTTGAAGATTTAGAAACGCATTGGGCCCGCGGGGTACGCCCAGCCTCCTTATACCTCTTCCCCAAGCAAGCCCGCTTCCAAATCAAACCAAGCATAGAATAACCTAATCCCCAGCCGATCTCTTAGGTGTTGCATATACTCCGCTATTTCTTCATCCGGTTCATGCTGCGCTACGATAACCAGTTTTTTGGCGCGTTGGACATTGGGGAAAAAGCAATATTCAAACAACTGGCCAAGAGCGACCCGAATACAATGCCTGATCGAATGATAAGATTTCACCTCGTAGTATATTTCGTCGCGTCCATTCCGTACGGCAATATCTACTCGGGTATTACCCATGCCGGAAGAATACTCGTAGGCAATATTTTCTTTTCCGTAAATCGGAAGTAGAAATGCATAAAGGCCTTTGATAATTTTCCAATGGGTATCCGGCAACTCAATGCTTTTAGATTCAAATTGCCGGATAGTTGAATCTCTGTCCGAATCTCCGGGAGCGGAAGAGCGAAAAGGTGGTTCTTCTTCGTCGTGTTGCTCTGATGCCCGCGGCTCTCTAAACTTTAAAAATTTATACCTCGGCGTCGTGATGAGGGCTTCATCTGCTGCTTCAAATGGCATCAGGTCGAGCGAAGTATAATTCTCAGGGCGAAAACGCACGTTGAAAAGGCTTGACCCAGCGTTTAAGTTATTATTTTCAGGGGTAATACCAAGCCATTGTAATTGCTCCTGCATTTCTCGCAGCCATCCGCGTTTGTCATACTCTTGAACGATTCGCACGGACTCCATCTCTTCAAGTACCTCAACATCGTGGATATTTCCGACCCAATATTTTTGTTTGTTCACGGCATTTACTGAATACAAATCCACCTGAAAATTTCTACCGATGTAAGAACTGATTCCTTGTGAAATAGGCTGAAGAAACCCATAATGGTAACCATCTATCAGTTTGTCGAAATCAAGCAGCCATTCCTCATGGCCATACCCCTTTTCCTGTTCGTATGAGTTTGGGGAAGCACTCTTGCCAAAGCGACCGGAAGGACGTATCCAACCTAATTCGTTCCAGCACAGTCGGGCGATACGGTGATCGTTGCTTGAAAACGAATGCCTTATTTTTAGTATCCGATCTATTTTATTTTGCATCGATGGCTTGGTTATTTCAAGCCACTTCTCCACTTTGTATGTTTGAATAAGGTGTTGAATAACAGGCACATCTCTTTCCAAACAGGTGGCCAACGCTTCTTGCACACGTCCATAATAAGGCAAACCTGATAAACTCGGTTGCCAATCCTCCAGACCATGAGGTCTAAGCTGGTTCTTTAAATCAGCATAAAAACTCAAAACAGCCGGCTCAGTTTCACCTTTGTGGACAAGAATCAACCGGCACGAGGGGTTCTCTGGATCAGATAGTACAACTTCGAAACCGATCTGTTTGGTGCTATGATTTCCACCAGAGCGTTTAACCAAGGATACATTGATATAGTGACTCCCTTGAAACCAGTGACCGCCCATCAGTCGTCCATGTCTGTCGTTATTCTTTCTGGGCAAAAACCGGAAATTCTGGTGAGATTTGGAGTATTCGATCAGATAATCAAGAATGAAGTCACTCCAATGACGGATGGCCTGTTCAGTACTCATGGGTTGATTTATCAAAGTTTCTTTCAGCGTGTCAAAAGTAACCCACCAATCTTCCCCAACCAAACACCACCCCAAGAAAAACTCCGCGCCTCCGCGGTGCATTTGAAAATACCCCACCGCACCTCCCACCAAAAACATTCCTTAGTTTTACCGCCTCAATCCCCGGCACCGAAAACACCGCGCTCCACATGGCAAGCATCATCGAAAAATTCGCCGAATCCATCGGACTCATCCCCAAACTCAACAAGGGTGAGGAGCCGCTCGAGCGCCTCCAGCCCGGCAGCGCCCTCACCCACTACCCGCCCCCCGAGCGCTGGCACGACTGGACGGAGTACGAGGCCACCGCCTGGCCGCGCCGCGAGAAAAAAACCTACGACGTGGTGCCCACAACGTGTTTCAACTGCGAATCCGCCTGCGGCCTTTTGGCCTACGTGGACAAGGCCACGGGCGGCGTGCGCAAATTCGAGGGCAACCCCTACCATCCCGCTTCCCGCGGGCGCAACTGCGCCAAAGGCCCCGCCACCATCAACCAGATCACCGACCCCGACCGCATCCTGTACCCGCTCCGGCGCACGGGCAAACGCGGCGACGGCCAATGGGAACGCGTCTCCTGGGACACGGTGCTTGACGACATCGCCGGGCGCATCCGCCGGGCCTTGCAGGAAGGCCGCCAAAACGAAGTGGCCTACCACGTCGGGCGACCCGGCCACGAGGGCTACATGGACCGCGTGCTCCAGGCCTGGGGCGTGGACGGCCACAACTCCCACACCAACATCTGCTCCTCCGGTGCCCGCTTCGGATACGCCATCTGGCACGGCCACGACCGCCCCTCGCCCGACCACGCCAACGCGCGGGTCATCCTGCTCATCTCGGCGCACCTAGAGTCAGGCCACTACTTCAACCCGCACGCCCAGCGCATCATCGAAGGCAAAATGAACGGCGCCAAACTGGTAGTCATGGACCCGCGCCTGTCCAACACCGCCAGCCTCGCCGACTACTGGATGCCGACCTACCCCGGCTCCGAAGCGGCTGTACTGCTGGCTATGGCCAAGGTGCTGCTGGACGAGGGCCTGTACAACCGCGATTACCTCGAAAACTGGGTCAACTGGCAGCAGTGGCTCGAAGCGGAGTTCCCCGGCACGCCCGTGGTGTTCGAAAAATTTATCGAAAACATGCGCACCGCCTACGCGGACTACACGCCGGAGTTTGCCGAAAAGGAAAGCGGGGTGAAAGCCTCCGTGATCCGCGAAGTGGCCATCGAGATCGGCAAGGCCGGCTCGCGCTTCGCGTCGCACAACTGGCGCTCCGCCGGCTCGGGCAACCTCGGCGGCTGGGCCGTGGCCCGCTGCCTGCATTTCCTGAACGTGCTCACCGGCTCAGTGGGCACCGAGGGCGGCACCAGTCCCAACGACTGGAACAAGTTCAAACCCTCGTTTTTCGACCAGCCGCCCGCCCAGAAATTCTGGAACGAAATGCACTTCCCGAAGGAGTATCCGCTGGCGTTTTTCGAAATGTCGTTCCTGCTGCCGCACTTTTTGAAAGACAAACGCGGCAGGCTCGACACCTACTTCACCCGGGTGTTCAACCCCGTGTGGACCTACCCCGACGGTTTCGTCTGGATGGACGCCCTCAGCGACGAGGAGGCGGTGGGCTGCCACATCGCCCTCACGCCCACCTGGAGCGAAACGGCCTACTTCGCCGACTACGTGCTGCCGATGGGCCACGCCTCCGAGCGCCACGACCTGAACAGCTACGAAACCCACTCCGGCACCTGGATCGCATTCCGCCAGCCCGTACTGCGCGAGGTGGCCCGCCGCAACGGTCAAAACCCGCAGTTCACCTACGAGGTCAATCCCGGCGAGGTGTGGGAAGAAGACGAGTTCTGGATCCAACTCTCCTGGCGCATTGACCCCGACGGGTCGCTGGGCATCAAAAAACACTTCGAGTCGCCCTACCGCCCCGGCGAATGCGTCACCGTGGACGAATATTACCAGTACATCTTCGAGCACACCAAGGGCCTTCCCGAAACGGCCGCTCTGGAAAACCTCTCGCCGCTGGAGTATATGCGCAAGTACGGCGCATTCGTGGTGGAAAAATCGGGGTATTTGAAAAATGAAAACCTGCTGAACGAAAAAGACCTCGCCGGCTCCAGCACCGACCCGAAGTCGGGACTCATTTCCAAAAACGGCAAAGCCATCGGGGTCATGGTCAAGGACAAACCCTGCGTGGGTTTCCTCACGCCTTCGCGGAAGCAGGAGTTTTTCAGCCCGACGATGGTGGACTGGAAGTGGCCCGAGTATTCCATCCCGACCTACATCAAGAGCCACATCCACCCCGAGGAGATTGACTACGAAAAAGGCGAATTCCCGCTGCTGCCCACATTCCGGCTGCCGGTACTGATCCACTCGCGCTCCGGCAATGCCAAATGGCTGTACGAAATCGCCAACCGAAACCCGATCTGGATGCACCCCTCCGACGCCAAACGCCTCGGCGTGGACACCGGCTCACTGGTGCGCGTGAATACCGACATCGGTTACTTTGTGGACAAGGTATGGGTAACCGAGGGCATGAAGCCCGGCGTGTTGGCCTGCTCGCACCACCTCGGCCGCTGGCGCCGCCCGCAGGATGCCCCCGGCAACCGCTGGGCCACGGCCACCGTCAGCATCGAAAACGATGGCAAGGGCGGCTACCGGATGAAGACCCTGCGCGGCATCGAGCCGTTCAAAAGCGCCGACAAGGACAGCGCCCGCATCTTCTGGAGCGACGGCGGCGTGCACCAGAACATCACGTTCCCAGTGCACCCCGACCCGATCTCCGGCATGCACTGCTGGCACCAGAAAGTGCGCGTGGAAAAAGCATACGACACCGACGCGTACGGCGATATTTTTGTGGACACGAACAAGAGCATGGAGATTTACCGCAAATGGCTGGCCATGGCCCGCCCGGCGCCGGGCCCGAACAACCTGCGCCGTCCGCTGTGGATGAAGCGGGCGCTGAGGCCAGTGGATGAGGCGTTTTATTTTAGTGATGAGCGATGAGTGATGAGCGATGAGTCTCGTAGGGCGCTCATCACTCATCGCTATTTTCCTTTTTTGAAAAATGGATCTTAGAAATTTCATAAAAACCCAATTACAAAACGTCGTCGAGGAGGTTAAAAGCAACCTGCCGGACGACATCAGTTTTGATTTTCGCCGGCACGTACTGCCGTTGTTTTTCCCCTTTCTTGCCTGGAAAGACGAACTGCTCGACCGCGCTACGCTGCGAGCCGATTTTATGGCAGGCCTTGTGGGGGCTGTCATCGTGTTGCCGCAGGGCATTGCCTTTGCCATGATCGCGGGTTTGCCACCGGTGTACGGCTTGTACACGGCCATTATCACGCCTGTTGTGGCGGCCTTGTTCGGCTCGTCGCGGCATTTGGTGTCGGGGCCGACAACACCAATTTCTCTAGTCGTGTTTGCCTCGGTCAGCCAGTTGGCCACGCCGGGAACGGAGGAGTACATCGCCAAGGTGCTGTTGCTGACGTTCATGGCCGGGGCCATCCAGTTTGGTTTGGGCCTTGCCCGCATGGGCCGGTACATCAGTTTCGTGTCGCACACCGTGGTGGTTGGGTTCACGGCCGGCGCGGCCATGCTCATCATCACCAACCAGTTGCGGGGCGTGTTGGGAGTGCCCATTGAGGCGCGGGCCAGTTTCATCGAGACCTGGGCACAAACGGTGGACCACATCGAAAACATCAACTGGCCCATCTTCGGGGTGGCCGCCTACACCTTGTTTTCAGCGGTGTACATCCGCAAACATTTCCCGAAACTGCCGCACCTGCTCATCGCGTTGCTGTTCGGCACGGCCCTGGCCTGGGGTATCGGCGGGCCGGGAGCGGGGCTGCCTTTTGTGTCCGAGATTCCCCGGCAGTTGCCCTCGTTTTCGGTACCGGGCTTTACTCCGGGCAATTTTCACGGCCTGTTGGGCAATGCCTTCGCGATCGCCTTGCTTGGCCTGATCGAAGCCGTGGCTATCGGACGGGCTATCGCCGTGAAGTCGGGGCAGCAGGTGGTGGCCAACCAGGAGTTTGTGGGGCAGGGTTTGTCCAATCTCGTGGGCAGTTTCTTTTCCTGCTATGCCGGCTCGGGATCGTTTACGCGCTCCGGGGTAAACTACGAGGCCGGCGCCCGAACGCCCATGGCCGCCATTTTCGCCGCACTCACGGTGCTGGTTATCGTGCTGGCGCTGGGGCCGTATGCCCGGTTCCTGCCGGCGCCCGCACTCGCCGGACTGATCCTGCTCATCGGCTGGAGTTTGATTGACTTCAAGCATATCCGCGAAATCCGAAAGGCGAGCAAACAGGACAACCTGATCCTTGGCGCCACGTTTTTCGCCACCCTGTTCGCCGAACTGGAGTTTGCCGTGTACATCGGCGTGCTGCTGTCGCTGTATTTTTTCCTGAAAAAAACCTCCCAGCCCAACGTGGCCGTGATGGCGCCCGACGGTGAACACTACCGCCACCAGTTCGTGAACATCATCCGCAAGGAGGTGCCGCAATGCCCGCAACTGAAGATCATCCGCATTGACGGCCATCTGTACTTCGGCGCTATTGACCACATTTCCGGTCTGCTGCGCGAGATGCGCAAGGGCCCCGAAAAACACCTGATCGTATTGGCCAACGGCGTGAACTACGTGGACCTCGACGGCGCGGAGTGGCTGGCCCGCGAGGCGGCGTTCTGGAAAAAGAAGGGCGGCGGGCTGTACGTCGTACGACTGAAAATTATTGCGCAGGACGTGATGGAGAGCGGCGGTTTCATGGACGAGATCGGGCGCGAAAACTTCTTCGTGTCCAAGACCGACGCCATTCGGGCCATCTACCAAAAACTTGACGTGGAGGTATGCAAAACCTGCCCGCACCGGGTTTTTTTGGAATGCCTCGACGATCCGAGGCTGCCGAAGGTGGCGGAGGGGGTGGAAGCGGTACGGATTGGCTAAACGCCGCGCATCTTTCCCACGAACAGTTGCTCCATGAAAGTACCGATTTTTCTTCCTGCTTTCACAGACGAACTGCCTACATGGCGGGAGAGGATCACGACTTTTTTTCTTGTTTTTGTCCCTTTCGCAGGGGTGTACGAATTTTTCATCCAGCTCGGCGTACCGAATGATGCCATCTACACCAACCTGCCCTTTGAAAAAAACTGGCTTGTTTGGGAGTGGACGCAGGTCGTGTACGACCTCGCTTATCCCTACGCCTTGTTGATTCCGTTTGTCCTGAAAACAACACGAGACCTGCGCAACCTTATCCTCGACACGTTTTTTTGCTCCGTCCTCGTGGGGGGCCTCTACTTGACGTTCCCTTTTGTGGTACACCAACGCGAGTTTGTGCCGCAGACCTGGGCCGGCGAGTTGTTGTTGCTGGAACGGTCCATGGACGGCGAAACCTGCGCACTGCCTTCCTACCACGTCATCTGGGCGTTGCTGTCGGCGCGGTATTTTTCCATCAGTTTTCCAAAAGGCAGATGGGCGTGGTACACGTTGGGCGCACTCATTTCGTTGAGTTGCCTGAGCACCGGGAATCACTCGGTACTCGATGTGCTGGCTGGTGCCGTGGTTTTTGTTTTGATTCGTTACGGGAGGGAAATAGCCGAGGCTTGTCTCTCTTCAATTGGTCGTTGAGCCGGAACACGACGCGCAAACTCTTCGAAGAAGCATGCGGGAAAGAGATTGCCGCCTATATTTGTGCCCCGAAAAAGCGTACCAACATTAGCCAAACGTGCTCTCACCCACCGAAATCTTCCACCGAATGTTCGACAATGACCCGTTCAGCCAATGGATGGGCATGGAACTTGTAGCGGTGGGGCCGGGGACTTGCACGTTGCGCATGGCCGTGCGGGGCGAAATGCTCAACGGGTTCGGGGTGGCGCACGGCGGCATCACATTTTCGTTGGCCGACAGCGCCTTCGCATTTGCCTGCAATTCACATGGTCGGCATGCTTTGTCCATTCATTGCACCATCGAACACGTGGCACCGGTACGCGCCGGCGACGTGCTGACGGCCACGGCAAGGGAGGAACACTTGGGAAACAACCTGTCCAATTACGCCATCGAGGTGACCCGGGCCGAAGGAGCGCCCGTGGCGTTTTTCAGAGGAGTGGCCTACCGGAAACAGCGGGAATGGGAATGAGGGAGTCTGCGATTTACGAAGTACGATTTACGATTGATCACATACTGAGAAAACATGAAAACCATGCTCTTTGCGTTGGCGTGGTTGGCCGTGACGGGAGTAGGGGCCCAAACCGGCAAACCAGCAGCGCAGTTTTCCGTCACCGATGTTTCCTGTTCCGGGGCCACAGACGGGCGCATCGAACTCACCCTGTTGAACGGCGCTTTGCCCGTGGCGCTGCTATGGGCCAACATGGACTCCGGCACCTCGGGAATGGGACAATTGACCCAACTCGGGCAGTCCCTTGTGCTGAGCGGTCTTGCCGCAGGACAGTACCGACTTACCCTCACCGGCGCAAATGGCGTGGACTCCGTTACGACACGCACCGTCAAAAGCCCGGCGCCACTTGGCGGCAATTTGTTCATCCTGACCAATTTTGGCGGGTTCCCTGTCGCGTGTTCATATGGTTCCAACGGCGTGGCCGTGTACGAAGCTACCGGCGGCACCCAGCCCTACCAGATCGCGTGGTCGAACGGCGATGTGGACATCCGCGCCGACAGCCTCGCCTCCGGCCCTTTGTCGGTCACCATCACGGATGCAAATGGCTGTTCCACCACCGAGGACACGATTTTGACCGTCCCGCAGCCACTTGTAGCGCAGGTGGAGGCCACGGGCGAAACCTGCCTTGGCCAAAACAGCGGCAGCATTCAACTGACATCTATTTCGGGCGGTATCCCGCCTTACCTGTTTTCGCTCAACGGGGGCATTCAAAGCGCAAAAAACACTTGGGACAATCTCCAGCCAGGTGTCTATTTTGTTAAAATGGAAGATGCCGCCGGATGTGAACTCACACAAGTGGTTTTGCTGCCCAGCGGACTGGAGTTTATCCTGGAACTTGGGGCCGACACGACCATTTTTTCGGGCGACTCCCTTTTTCGTCTTGTGGAAGTAAACCCGCCCGCCGACACGCTGATCTGGAAACCCGCCTACGGGGTGCAGCAGGTTTCGCCCAACGGATACCTGCTCTCGCCCGAATACAGCCTGACGTACCAGGTTACAGCGATAAACACCGACGGCTGCATGGCCACGGATGAACTGCACGTGGAAGTCAAACGCGATCGCGATGTGTACGTGCCTAATGTATTTGCCCCCGAAATGGCTGACCTGCCTGAAAACCAGGTGTTTTCGGTATTTGGCGGCGGGGGTATCCAAACAGTTTCCTTGCTGCGGGTGTACGACCGGTTCGGTCGGCTCTGGTTCGAAAACCGCAACTTCGCCGTGAACGACCCCGCTGCCGGCTGGGGCGGCACGCACGAAACCGCCGAAGCCCCTGCCGGGGTGTACCTGTGGCGGGCGGTGCTGCTGTACAACGACGGAAGGGAATTGCTCCTTCAGGGCGACGTCACCCTTGTTCGTTGAGCACCAAATCGTAAATCGTCATTCGTAAATCACCTTACGCCTCCATGCTCAACAATTTGTTGCCGGGCGCCTCGCGCAGGGCTGGGGCGTAGCTATGCAGTGCTGCACCATTGAGCACTTTCTCATACAGGTGTACATAGTCGCGGGCCATGCGTGCAGCGGAAAAGCAGTCGGTCGCGTACTCCGTGCAGCGCTCGGGCGAGAAACCTTGGGCGTGGCGGATGGCCTCCAGGAGTTCGGAACGTTTGACCGACAGACAGCCGAACTCCGAAAAACAGGCATCCACGTGGCCGGTCCATTTACGCCCGCCGTTGTTCACCTTCCGGCACAGCAATTCGGGAAGGGCGCCAAACGGCGTGCCGAACACCGGGCAGCCGAAATACAGGCTTTCGATCACGGGCAGGCCAAAGGGTTCGTGCCAGAGCACCGGGAAAAGCAGCCCGCGGGAGCCGTTGAGCATCATATTGCGCCCGTCGCTGTGGAGCACACCGTGGAAGCGCGCGCTGGGGCTGAGCGAGATGCGAAGCCCCTTCCGGAAGTTGATCCTCGACCCGCCGATCACGTGCAGCCGGGTTCCGGCCCGCGAGGCCAGATCAATGGCGCCCCGCACGTTCCGGCCCCGCCAGGCAGCATCGCCGAGAAAATGAAAATAGTTGCGGGGAAAATCCAGCAGTACGTTTCCGTAGTCGCGAAAATCCACACCGGGGTACACGTACACTTCGGCTTCATGCCGGGCGGCGTGGTTGGCCGAGAGAAAAACCGTGTTGGGATCAAAGGTGTCGGCTTTGGTGCTGTTGTCGAAGTTGGTGATCAGGTAGGGTTTGGATAGTTCAGCCAAGACACCAGCAGCGGGTCGGTAGAAAAAGTGAACCACATCCACGTCTTCGGGCACCTGAGCGGCAAAGGCTGTTTTTTCGTCAATGGCCAGGACGGGAGCGAACCCGCACACAGAGTCCTGTTTTACCAACAATACCGGCTCGTGGCCCATTTCGTGCAACTGGCGGGCCTGCCACCACAACACGCGTTCCGCATCGTCGTAGTTCGGGGTCGGGATTCGGCTGTTCAGCACCAGCAGTATTTTCATGGCAAACAAAGGCAAGGATTAGTATGGGTTGTCAAGACTTTCCAGGTTTTTGAAACCTGGAAAGTCTATGCCCCCGCAGGCGTGCAAAAGTGCAACATCCTCCCCGCTTGCCCAAAGAAAAAACCAAAGGGTTGATTTTTCGGAAACCTCGCTACCTTAGCTCTGAGGAAATGCCAAAAATCCAAAACCAATGTAAATAATCCGACTGATTTTCAGAGCAAATGAAGGTTTCGCTGAATTGGATTCGAGAATTTCTCGACTTAGATAAAACACCCGAAGAAATCGCCGACATACTAACCTCGCTAGGGCTTGAAGTGGAAGGATGGGACGCGGTAAAACCCTCTCCGGTTGACTTGGACAACGTACTGACCGGACGGGTGCTCGAATGCACGCGTATTCCCGATACCGACCACCTCTCGGCAACCCAGGTGGATGTGGGCGATGGGACGGTGCGCTCCATTGTATGCGGCGCGCCCAATGTGGCCGTGGGCCAACACGTGCTGGTAGCTCTTCCCGGCGCCACTGTTTTCAGCAAGGACGGACAACTTTTCCAGATCGGCGAGCGCAAGGTGCGCGGGGTGCCCTCCCAAGGCATGATCTGCGCCGAAGACGAACTCGGCATCGGACACGACCACGCCGGCATCATGGTGCTGCCCGACAACACGCCCCTCGGCATCCGGGCCTCGCAGTACTTCCACCTGCATTCCGAAATCGTGTACGAAATCGGCCTCACCCCCAACCGCGCCGATGCCACCAATCACCTCGGCATCGCTCGCGACCTGCTGGCCTGGGTGCGCCACCACGAAAATCCCAAAGCCGAACTGAAGCACGATTTACGGAGTGCGCCTTTCGACCCGGGAGGCACGACGTATGCGGTAGAGGTGGAAAATTCCGAAGCCTGCCAGCGCTACACGGGCGTGCTGATCCGGGGCGTACAGGTGGGGGAAAGCCCCGGCTGGCTCAAGGATCGCCTGCTGGCGCTCGGCCAGCGCCCGATCAACAACGTGGTGGATGTGACCAACCTCGTCCGCCTCGAACTCGGCCAGCCCCTGCACGCCTTTGATGCCGACCAGATTCGCGGCAACAAAATCGTCGTGAAAACCTTGCCCGAGGGCACTGTTTTCAAAAGCCTCGACGAGGTGGACCGAAAACTGTCCGCCGAGGACCTGATGATCTGCGACGGCGCCTCCAACCCGATGTGCATCGGCGGCGTGTTCGGCGGTGCCACCAGCGGCGTCACCAACGGCACCACCAGCGTGTTCCTCGAAAGCGCCCGGTTCAACCCCACGTGGATCCGGCGTTCCATGCTCCGCCACGGCCTGCGCACCGACGCGGCGTGGACCTTCGAAAAAGGCGTGGACCCCAACGGCTGCCTCACGGCGCTGCACCGCGCCACCGCCCTGATCCTCGAACTGGCCGGCGGAGCAATCGCTTCCGACATTACCGACATCTACCCCAATCCCGTGCCGCCAGCTCGTGTGGAGATGGCCTACGACCGTGTGAACGCCCTCATCGGCGAAGCGCTCTCAAAAACCACAGTCAAAAACATCCTTGCGGCCTTGCAAATCGGCATCGAAAACGAATCAGACGCCGGGTTTACGGCGGTCATCCCGACCAACAAACCCGACGTGACCCGCGAAGCCGATGTCGTTGAGGAAATCCTGAGAGTGTACGGCCTCGACTCCGTGCCCATGCCCGCCCGCATGCGCACGAGCATGGAAATCACGCAGCGGCCCAATCCGGATGCCGTGCGCAACCTTGTCGCGGACTTCCTTTCCGCCAACGGCTTTTTCGAGTGCATGAGCCTGTCGCTCAGCAACTCTGCTTACTATTCCGGTGAAGGCGCTTTGCTTCCTCTGCCCCAGGAGTCGCTGGTCTTTGTGCACAACACCGCCAACCAGGGGCTTGATTGCCTGCGTCCCACGCTCCTGTTCAGCGGCCTCGAAACCATCCGCCACAACCAGAATCGCCAAAACCCCGATCTGCGGCTGTACGAATTCGGAAAAACCTACCAAACTCCGCTTGGAGACGGTTCCGAAACAAGTCGTCTCGGCATTTTCCTGACCGGCGCGCACAGCCCCGAAAGTTGGCAGCCTGCGGCAAAAGCGGACGCGGATTTTTTCACCCTGAAAACATACATCCAAAACCTGCTCACGCGCCTTGGCATCAGCGGTTTTCAGGAAACCGCCCTGCAGGAAACACCGTTCCGCTACGCCTTGCGCTACCACCGCGGGCCGAAGGAGTTCGTGACGCTCGGGCTGGTCGCTCCGGCGATTTCCAAAAAGATGGACATCAAAAATCCGGTCTTTTTCGCCGATGTCAACTTCGACAACGTACTGGCCGCGCTGGCCGGAAACCGGGTTCAATTCCAGGAACTGAGCAAATTCCCCGTGGTGCGCCGCGATCTTGCCCTAGTGCTGAACCAGTCGGTGACATTTGGGGAAATCCGCCAACTGGTAACCAAAACCGCCAAAAAACTGCTCCGGGAGGTCAACCTCTTCGACGTGTTCGAGGATGAGGCCAAAATAGGCGCGGGCAAAAAGTCCTACGCCGTGAGCTTTCTGTTCGAAGACCCGCAAAAGACCCTGCAAGACAAGGAAATTGATGCCCTGATGCAGCAATTGCAACAGGTGTTTGAGCAAAAATTGAATGCAAGTATTCGAAAATAAACGGCAGTCCAACCAACGGGCTTCCAAGTCCTATTTATTCACAATTAATGCAAACCAACAATGGACATAGCAATAGGAATCGCCATAGGAATAGTGGTGGGCGGCATTGTGGCGTACGTTTTCGCCAGCCGGGCCAATAAAGCAACGAGCCAAAAAGCCATAGAGGATGGCAACCGGCAGGCTGACCTCGCCATTCAGGAGGCTCGCCTCACCGCCAAGCGCCTCACCGATGAAGCGGCGGTACAGGCCGAAAAAATCGTCGGCAAGGCCGAGGCCGAAAACGAGCGCATCAAGCAGCAAAAAATTCAGGAAGCCAAGGAACGCTACGCTCAAATGCGCAGCCAGTTCGACACCGAGAAGGCCCAGCACCAGATCAGCCTGAAAGAAATGGAAATGGAGGTCGTCAGCAAACAGAAAGACCTTCAAGTGGAGCAAGACCTGTTCCAGGCGCGCCTGAACGAGTTCAATGCCAAGAAATCGGAGGTGGAAAACAAGGAGATGGAGATCGAGGTGTTGCGCGAAAACCTCGACAAGCAGCTCAAGATCGTCTCGAAGAAAAAAGAGGAACTGGATGCCGCCAACGAGGAGCGCATCAAAATGCTGGAGAAAATTGCCCAGCTCAACCAACAGGACGCCAAGGACCAACTGCTCGAAGCCGTGCGCGCCAAGAGCGAGAGCGAAGTGCTGTCCATCGTGAAAGACGCCGTCACCCAGGCCAAACTGAACGCCAGCAAAGAGGCCAAGAAAATCGTCATCCAGACCATCCAGCGTACCGCCGCCGAGTTCACCATCGAAAACACCGTGTCGGTGTTCAACCTCGAAAACGACGACATGAAGGGCCAGATCATCGGTCGCGAAGGCCGGAACATCCGCGCCCTCGAAGCCGCCACCGGTGTCGAGATTATCGTGGACGACACCCCGGAGGCCATCGTCATCTCGTCGTTCGACCCCATCCGCCGCGAGGTGGCGCGCCTGTCGCTCCAGCGCCTCACCGCCGACGGCCGCATCCACCCAGCCCGCATCGAGGAAGTGGTAGCCAAGGTGCGCAAACAACTCGAAGAGCAGATCATCGAGATCGGCGAGCGCACCGTCATCGAACTGAACATCCACGGCCTCAATGCTGCCCTGGTGCGCATGGTGGGCCGTATGCGCTTCCGTTCTTCCTACGGACAAAACCTGCTCAAGCACTCCATCGAGACCGCCAACCTCTGCGCCACCATGGCTGCCGAGCTCGGCCTCAACCCCAAGCAGATCAAAATGGCCAAACGCGCCGGCCTGCTGCACGACATCGGCAAAGTGGCCGAGGAGGAAACGGAACTCTCGCACGCGCTTGTGGGCATGAAACTCTGCGAACAGTACGGCGAACACCCCGTCATCATCAACGCTGTGGGCGCCCACCACGACGAGGTCGAGATGAACAACCTCATCTCGCCCATCATCCAAGCCTGCGATGCCATCTCCGGTGCACGGCCCGGCGCACGCCGCGAAATCCTGGAAAACTACCTCAAACGCATCGGCGAACTCGAAGACCTCGCCATGAGCTACGAAGGCGTGTCAAAAGCGTTTGCCATGCAGGCAGGCCGAGAACTGCGCGTCATCGTGGAAGCCGACAAGGTGACCGACCAATACGCCGATGACCTGTCGTTCATGATCTCTCAAAAGATTCAGGACGAAATGCAGTACCCCGGCCAGATCCGGGTGACGGTCATCCGCGAGAAACGCGCGGTGGCGTACGCCCGGTAGGTTATAGGTGTCACAGAGGCTTGCAGAGAAAAAAGAGGCTCACGGAGGATTTTCCTCTGTGAGCCTCTGTGGCCTATTTTCTTGTCACGCGGCCGTCAGCACGTCAATCACTGTTTTCACCGCGATGAAGATCGGTTCGCGACCTTCCTTGCTGACCAGCGCATCGGGGCCGCTGTCTTCGTCGTCCAGCACGGCTTCTTCGGCAAAGGCGATCAGGTCTTCTTGGGGAGAATTCTCAAAAAAGACATCCAAGCGGTCCCGGAAGTTTTTGGCGCTGCTGCCTTCGAGCAGTTCATAGTTCCGCTCCTCCGCCGTGCCGATCATCTCTTCGCTGACCGGTTCGGAGGGGCCGTTCACCTTGGTGGTGGCCATCCAGGCGATCAGGGACAGGTATTGGATATAGCCTTTTTCGTCTTCGGTGAGCAGGTGGAAGTTCTCCTCGTTGAACAGGTAAGCGACCAGAACGGGTTGTGCCTCGGCAAACTTTTCCATCTGCTTTTCGTATTGGTCATCTTCCATTTCCTCGAGCGCGTCAATGACGGCATCAATCACATCTTCGGATACAAATTTCATGTCGGGAGATCGGTTATGCGGGTGGTGAAAAAAATTGTCGGGCAAAAATAGGCACCCTTTGGCGAAATAACGGCACCGTGTGCCGACCTTTGCCCTTCCCGTCCCGATTTTATGCTTCATTCCGTTGGTTTGCAGCAGTATCCGCCCTTCAATCTTCCCCTAATCGGTTTTGGCAAGTTTTTGGCAACGTGTGCTGCGCTCAGCGCCGCTCATCACTCATCATTCATCGCTCATCACTCCTTATGCTCCGTGCTGCTCTTTTGGACATGTACAACGGCGAATCCAACCGGGGAATCCCGATGCTGGAATCCATGCTGGCCCGATACGCCAACGTCATGCGCTTCGATCGTTTCGATGTGCGCGCCAAAAACGAGGTGCCGGATTTGTCGTACAACATCTACGTTTTCTCTGGAGGCCCGGGCGATCCGCTGTTGAACGACGGCCCTTGGTTCGAGCGCTATTTCGACCTCATCGAGCAGCTCTGGCGCTGGAACCGCCGCACAAACGATCCGGAGAACAAAAAATACTGCCTGTTCATTTGCCATTCGTTCCAGATGGCCTGCCACCATTTCCGTCTCGGGAAAGTGACCAAGCGGTTCAAAATGTCGTTCGGAACCTATCCGATCCACAAAGCGCACTGGGGCAAAGAGGAACCGTTTTTCGAAGGGCTTCCCGATCCGTTTTACATTGCCGACTTCCGGCGCTACCAGGTGATCAGCCCCGACCAGAAACGCTTCGAGGAAATGGGCGCCCGCATCCTGTGCATGGAAAAATTGCCCGCCCACGTCCGCTACGAACGCGCCGTCATGGGCGTACGGTTCAGCCCCGAAATGTTCGGCACCCAGTTCCACCCGGAGGCCGATCCCGCCGGTCTGCTGGAGTATTTCAAAGAACCGGAACGCCGAAAATCCATCGTGGACGAACACGGCGCGGCTCGTTACGACCGCATGATCCACGACCTGACCAACCCCATGAAAATCCTGCGCACCTACGACACGATCATCCCCAATTTCCTCGAAGATGCCGTGGAGCGGCTTAGCCTGATACCCGCTTGATTTCCCACGGGTGAACCCGTGGGCTGATAATTCCTAGGGCCAGGCAAACCCTCCAAACCAGAAACCTCCAAACCAGAAACCTCCAAACCAGAAACCATGTTTCTGTACAACGTCACCGTCACGATAGACCTCGATGTACACGAGGACTGGGTACGCTGGATGCGCGAGACCCATATCCCGGAGGTCATGGCCACGGGCATGTTTGTGTCCAGCCGCATGAGCCGCATGCTCGGCCATGAGCACGCCGATTCCGAAATCTACTCCATGCAATATCTCGTCGAGGACATGGCGCACCTGCGCCGCTACATGGACGAATTCGCGCCCGAACTCCAACGCCGGCACCAGGAGCGCTACGACGGAAAATATGCGGCGTTCCGCACCGTGATGGAAGTGGTGGGGGACAATCTTTAGAACCTATCTACCAAAAGGCTGTTTATCAGACGTTGTCCAACGTGTACTTTTCGAAGGCAAAAAATCTTACTTTTGCCCAAAAAATATAGGTATATGCAACCAATAGTGAACGCACTCAGCAATGCACAGGTTGAAATTCTGAAACTGCTTGCTTCTGATCTTTCAGAAACCGAACTGGCAGACTTGAAAAAAATCCTGTTGGCATACAAACTTCAACGAGTTGTTGACTTGGCAGATAAAACCTGGGATGAAAAAGGCTGGTCGCAAGAAACGATGAACAAATTCTTGCAAACACACCTACGAACAGCTTACCAGCAAAAAGTAGCATCCAAAACCCGATAGTATGCGGATCGTTTTGGACACAAACGTGCTACTGACTTGTTTTTCCAGCAAATCTCAAACGCATTGGATTTGGATTGCCTTGACAAACGGGGCGTTTACGCTATGTTTGACACACGATATCCTGCTGGAATACGAGGAAATTATTACTCGCCACACCTCCACCGATTTGGCCAATGCTGTTATGGATGCTTTGCTTGATCTACCTAATGTTGAGTTAATCAAGCGGTACTTCAGGTGGGAGTTAATCGTAGCAGATTCCGATGACAACAAGTTTACGGATTGCGCTATCGCCGCCCAAGCCAAATATTTGGTGAGTGAAGACCATCATTTTTCCGTACTTCGAGATATTGAATTTCCAAGAGTTGAGGTAATAAGCGTAAATACATTTCATCGCACGCTATTTTCTCAACCTTGACTTAATTTACGTTGTTGCATTCCAGTCTTGGGTCTTGCATCTTCTTTTTTAACGTCTGAAGGCTCGTTCCTTAGACTGATTCACTCCTTGTATTGCACACATGAACCTGTCCGACCTCTCCCTCCGCCGCCCCGTTCTGGCCACCGTGATGAGCATTTTGATCGTCGTGTTCGGCGCCATCGGATACACCTACCTCGGCGTACGGGAGTACCCGGCCATTGATCCGCCCACCATCAGCGTGCGCACCTCGTACACGGGCGCCAACGCCGAAGTGGTGGAGAGCCAGATCACCGAGCCGCTGGAAAAGGCCGTGAACAGCATCGCCGGCATCCGCACCATCTCGTCGCAGTCGGCACTCGGAAGCAGCACCATCACCATCGAGTTTGAACTGGGCGCCGATCTGGAACGCGCCGCCAACGACGTGCGCGACAAGGTTTCCCAGGCCCAGCGCGCACTGCCGCAGGACATTGACGCGCCGCCCGTGGTCAGCAAGGCTGATGCCAACAGCGACCCCATCATGTTCATCCCCATCCAGAGCAGCACGCGCAGCGTGATGGAACTGTCGGACTACGCCACCAACGTGCTGGCCGAAAAACTGCAAACCATTCCGGGCGTGAGCGAGGTGCGCATCTTCGGCGACAAACGCCCGGCCATGCGCCTGTGGATTGACCCGGTCAAACTCGCCGCGCACGGACTGACCATACAGGACATCCAGAACGCCCTCAACCGCGAAAACGTGGACCTGCCCGCCGGCAAACTCCGCGGCAACGCCACCGAACTGACCGTGAAAACCTTTGGCCGTTTGGAAACGGAGGAGGATTTCAACAACATGATCGTCCGCCAGGCGCCACCCGGCCAAGGCGGCGCCACCATCCGCTTCCGCGACCTCGGCGAGGCCGTGCTCGGCCCCGAAAACGAAGACTTTGGTGCCCGGCGAAACAACGTGTCCAACGTGTCCATGGCCCTCGTCCCGCAGCCCGGCGCCAACATGATCGAGATCTCCGACGAGTTCGAGCGCCGCTACGCACAGATCAAACGCGACCTCCCGCCGGACATCGTGACGGAAGTAGGCATGGACAAATCGAGTTTCGTTCGCCGCGCCATTCTCGAAGTGGAGGAGACCCTTGCCATTGCCGTTTCGCTGGTGATCCTCATCATTTACCTGTTTTTCCGAAACTGGCTCATCGCCCTTCGCCCCCTCATTGACATCCCGGTGTGCCTTATCGGGGCGTTTTTCATCATGTACATCTTCGGGTTCAGCATCAATGTGCTTACCCTGCTGGCCATCGTGTTGGCCACCGGCCTCGTGGTGGACGACGGGATTGTGGTGACGGAGAACATTTACAAAAAAATCGAGCAGGGCATGGACAAGTGGAAGGCCGCCCAAGAGGGCACGCGAGAAATTTTCTTCGCGGTCATTTCCACGTCCATCACGCTCGCGGTCGTGTTCATCCCGGTCATATTCCTGCAGGGATTCACGGGGCGTTTGTTCCGCGAGTTCGGCATCGTGGTGGCAGGCGCCGTGCTGATCTCGGCATTTGTATCGCTCACCCTCACGCCCGTGCTCAATGTGAAACTCAGCCAGAAAAACCCGCACGAGCACGGATGGTTTTACCGCGTCACGGAGCCGTTTTTCCAGGGCATGGACCGCGTGTACGGGCGTATGCTGCGCAGTTTCATGCGGTTTCGCTGGGTGAGCCTGCTCATCGTGCTGGGTTGTTTCGGCGCCATCTGGCATTTCAGCGGCACCCTGAAAACCGAATTGGCCCCGCTCGAAGACCGCAGCAGTATCCGGGCCATAGTGTCCACGCCGGAAGGCACCGATTTCGACGTTACGGAAAATGTCATATACCGGTTGGTAGACCAGGTGATGGATTCCATTCCGGAATACCAAATGGTGTTCGGCATCACCGGAGGCGGGCGCGTGAGTGGTTCCAACGCGGGTTTTATCAGCCTCGGCCTGGTGGAACCCCAATACCGCGAACGCAGCCAGAAGGAAATTTATGAACAAATGCTGCGCATGACCAAGGGCTTCTCCGAGGCCCGGGTTTTCCCCAACCAAGAACAAACGATTTCCACGGGTTTTGGCGCCAGCCTGTCCTTGCCGGTGCAGTTTGTCATACAAAACCAGAATTTCAAAAAACTCGAAGAAGCCCTGCCCCGATTCCTCGAAGCCGCCGGCCAGGACCCCACTTTTGCGAATGTGAACGTGGACCTCAAGTTCAACAAACCCGAACTGCAGGTCGAAATTGACCGCCTGAAAGCTGCAGAACTGGGCGTGAGCGTGCTGGACATCAGCCAGATGGTGCAGCTGGCCCTCTCCGGACGCCGCTTCGGCTACTTCCTGATGAACGGCAAACAGTACCAGGTCATCGGCCAGGTGGATCGCGACAACCGCGACGAGCCGATTGACCTCGCCAGCCTGTATGTGCGGAACAACACTGGCCAACTCATCCAACTCGACAACCTCGTACGCTTTGTGGAAACCAGCAGCCCGCCCATGCTGTACCACTACAACCGCTACAAATCGGCCACCGTGAGCGCCGTGCTGGCGCCCGGCAAAACCCTCGGCGAAGGCATCACCGCTATGGAGGCCATTGCCGCAAAAACGCTCGACGACACCTTCACCACCGACCTGAGCGGCGCCTCGCGCGACTTCCGGGAAAGCAGCGGCAACACGATGTTCGCCTTCCTGCTGGCCTTGGGCCTGATCTACCTCATCCTGGCCGCCCAGTTTGAGAGTTTCCGCGATCCGTTCATCATCATGATCACCGTGCCGTTGGCCATCGCCGGAGCATTCATCACGCTGGCGGTGACCGATCATACGCTCAACATTTTCAGCCAGATCGGCATGATCATGCTCATCGGCTTGGTGACCAAAAACGGTATCCTGATCGTGGAATTTGCCAACCAGATCATGCGCGCCGGGCGGGCCAACAGCAAAATGGAGGCGGTGATTCTGGCATCTCAAGGGCGCCTGCGCCCGATCCTGATGACCACCCTCGCCACCGTGCTGGGGGCCTTGCCCATTGCGCTGGCGCTGGGCGCTGCCGCTACCTCGCGTATCCCGCTGGGCATGGTCGTGGTGGGCGGCTTGCTGTTTTCCTTGGTGCTCACGCTGTTTGTCATTCCGGCCATGTACACCTATTTGAGCGGAAAAAAACGCGGCTTGCCGGAGGAGTTGAAAGAAGCGGAAGAACCGGAACACGAACCGGCCGTACTGGAAGAGGCTACCAGGTAAACAGTTTTGAGTTTTGAGTTTTGAGTTTTGAGTTTTGAGTGGCGGTGCCGGAAGAGGCTACCAGGTAAACTTGTATCGCGGGCCGATTTTCCAGAATGCTTCCCGTTCGTAGAACCGGAGGGTTTTGTCGAACTCGTCGCCGGGGGTGGTCACCTCGATGCGCGTCCAGCCGCGCTGCTCGCCGATCTCCTTGGCAAAGTCGAGCAGCATCTTGCCAACCCCTTCGGAGCGGTACTCGGGCACCACGAACAGTTCGTTGATGACACCATAGCGCCCGCCCGCCGACAGGGACAGCGACTCCACTACGGTGATGACCCCTACAATATCGTCGTCGTCGTCGAGCGCCAGCAGGGTGGAATGGTGGTCGTCGGCATCCATCTCCGCGAAAATTTCGGCGATTTCCTCAAATTCGAGGGTGTGCTCCACTTCTTCGAACAGCTTGGCCAGCAAGGCTGCTACTTCGGTAGTGTGCGATTCGTCGGCAACGAGCAATTTGATCATGGCAAGGCTGATTTTGGTGCAAAGAAACGACAGTTTGGGGTTTTCCCGAGCGAAGCGGGATTGGACACGGATGGCACGGATTGGACACGGATTTTCACAGATTTTTCTTTTTGATTTTTTTGATCCGTGAAAATCCGTGTCCGATCCGTGCCATCCGTGTCCAATCCCACTCGCAAGCGGCAATTAATTTTATTCATTTCAAATCTCCACACCGTTTTTTTATCCGGGAAATGGCGTTACCTTCGCGCCCGCTTTTGCGGCAAGGGCAAATTTTATATGTTGCACCTTTCGAAAAAGCAAGGGGTACCGGCCTCGCCCCGAAGTGCGGCCGACATGTTTACAACCAGTTTAAAAGCCTCAAAATCAACCGCCTTTACTATTATGATTCTCGACGACGAAAAAACAGGTACCCCGGAGCAGGAAGAAAACCAAACAGCGATCGAAGAAACCGCGCCGGAAACAGTAGTGGAAATTGAAGAACCTCAAGCCGAAGTGGCAGCCGAAACGGAACCGATAGCCGAAATGGTGGCTGAAACGACCGAAGCGGTAGCCGCCGAGCCGGAGATCGAGCCGGAGGTGGAAACACCCCAAATCGAGGAAGCCGAGCCAGTGGCCGAAATGGCGGAAGTAACGATTGCGGAAGTAACGCCCGAAGTCGAAGCCGCCGAGCCGGAAATCGAACCGGTGGTGGAAGTACCCCAAATCGAGGAAGCCGAAATGGAGGCCGAACCCGAAGTGGAGGCCACCGATGCCCCGGAGCTGAGCGCCGACGAAGACGACTCGACCGAGCCGATCGGCACCAAATCGGTGGAAGTTGTCCCAGAGGAAGAAGAAGAGGAAGACATCGAATTGATCTTGCCCGATCCCGTGATCCCCGGCGGCTCGCACGACGACTTCAACTGGAACATGGACAAGCGCGGCGCCATCGTTTACTCCGATGCGGATCGCTCCCAGATGCTGGGCCAATACGATGCCACCCTGAGCCGGGTCACCGAAAACGAAATTATTCGGGGCCGGGTCAGCGCCATCACCAGCGGCGACGTGGTGCTCGACATAAACTACAAAAGCGACGGCCTGATCTCCCTCAACGAATTCCGCGACACGCCCGACCTCCAGAAAGGCGACGAAGTGGAAGTGTACGTGGAGAGCCAAGAGGACAACCAGGGCCAACTCGGCCTGTCCCGCAAAAAGGCCAAAATCCTTCGCGCCTGGGAAGGCATCGTGGACTCGTTCAAAAACGGCACCATCATCAGCGGTACCGTCATCAGCAAAACCAAAGGCGGCCTGATCGTGGACTGCAACGGTCTGGAAACCTTCCTGCCCGGCTCGCAGATTGACATCAAGCCGGTCATTGACTACGATCAGTACGTCGGCAAGATGATGGAATTCAAAGTGGTCAAGATCAACGAGCAGATCAAAAATGCCGTGGTCAGCCACAAGGCCCTCATCGAAAGCGACCTCGCCGAACAGCGCGAACACATCCTCGCCAGCCTCGAAAAAGGCCAGGTGCTGGAAGGTATCGTCAAAAACATCACCGACTTCGGCGCATTCCTCGACCTCGGCGGCGTGGACGGCCTGTTGTACATCACCGATATCAGCTGGGGCCGTATCGGCCACCCGAGCGAGGTGCTGCAACTCAACCAGCGCATCAACGTGGTGGTACTCGACTTCGACGAAAACAAAAAACGCATCAGCCTCGGCCTCAAGCAACTCACCCCGCACCCGTGGGAAGTGTTGTCGCAGGACGTTGTCGAGGGCGCCGTCGTCAAAGGCCGCGTCGTCAACATCGAGGACTACGGCGCATTCGTGGAAATCATGCCGGGCGTGGAAGGCCTCATCCACATCAGCGAGATCAGCTGGGGCAACCAGAGCGTCAACGCCAAGGAATTCTTCACCATGGGCCAGGACATCGAAGCCCGCGTGGTGACCATTGACCGCGGCGACCGCAAGATGTCCCTCTCCATCAAACAACTCACTGCCGACCCGTGGAGCGATATTGAAACCCGCTTCCCCGCCGGCAGCCGCCACAGCGGTACGGTGAAAAACATGACCAATTACGGCATCTTCGTCGAACTGAGCGAAGGCGTGGGCGGCATGGTACACATCAGCGACCTGAGCTGGACGAAGCGTTACGCCCACCCCAGCGAGTTCACCAAAATGGGCGCCCCCATTGACGTGGTCGTACTGGACATTGACAAGGAAAAACGCCAGATCAGCCTCGGCCACAAACAGTGCGAAGAGAACCCCTGGGATGCCTTCGAGGCCATTTTCCCGGTCGGTTCCTACCACGAGGCCACCGTGCTGAAGCGCGACGACAAAGGCGCCACCTTCCAACTGCCGCACGGCCTGGAAGCGTTCGCTCCGGCCAAGCACATCCGCAAGGATGACGGCACGGTCGTGGAGCCGGCTGAAACGCTCACCATCAAAGTGATCGAGTTCAACAAAGAAGACCGACGCATCTTGGTGTCGCACACCCGGTACCTGGAGGATCTGAAATACAAGGCCGAAACCGCCGTGAAAGCGGAACGGAGCAAGCAAGAGGGAGAAACCAAATCCGCTATTGCCGACGTACAGAAGAAAGTGGAAAAAGAAACCCTCGGTGATCTGGCCGCATTGGCACAACTGAAGGTGCAGCTCAACGAGAGCGATGAAACAGCAGAATAGTTTTTTCTACGATTGAATATACAATCCCCCGCCAGCGGAAGTCCGCTGCGGGGGATTGTTCGTTTGGTGTGGCAGCCCCGACAAATGCATTTTTTGTGCAAACGAAAGGGATTTGAGTGGGGATCGCGCAAGTTTTGCCCCCGCTTGCCTACTTTTGCCCACCTTTTTGACACCATAATTTTCACCGAAACACAAAAACTGTCCTACACCACCATGGTCAAACAGTTCCTTGTCACCGTCTGCCTGTCTCTGTTCCTGGCCCTTGCCGGCAATGCCCAGCCCTACCACGACGACCCCGTCCTTTTCACCGTGAACAACACGCCGGTGCGCGCGGCGGAGTTCCAGCAGATCTACTCCAAAACCAACCAACAAAAGGCCGACTACTCGGAGGCATCCCTGCGCGAATACCTCGACCTGTACGTCAAGTTCAAACTCAAAGTGCAAAAGGCCCGCGACATGCGCCTCGACACCGCCGCCGCGTTCCGCTCCGAACTCGAGGGCTACCGCCGCCAATTGGCCGCCTCTTACCTCGTGGACAAAGAGGTCACCGAAAAACTCATCCGCGAAGCCTACGAACATAGCAAGCAGGACGTGGACATCAGCCACATTTTCATCGCCTGCGAGCGCAACGCAAAAGCCGAAGATACCCTCCGCGCCTATACCCGCGCCAACGCCCTGCTACAGGCCATCCAAAAAGGCGAGGCGTTTGAAAAGATCGCCCGGGACAGTTCCGAGGACAAGTCTGCCAAGGAAACCGGCGGCCGCCTCGGCTACATCACGGCCATGCTGCCCGATGGCTACTACAACCTCGAAAAAGCCATCTATTCCGCCAAGCCCGGCCTGCTGCCCAAACTTGTGCGCACCAATGCCGGCTACCACGTGGTGTACGTGCACGCCTTCCGCCCCGCACGCGGCGAAATCGAAGTGGCCCAAATCCTGATCCGAAAAGGCGACAGCGAAGAAATCGGCGTGCGGAAACGCTCGACCGCCGACTCCGCTTATCTTGCCACGCAACGCCTATCGTGGGAAGAGGCCTGCACCCGGTATTCGGAAGACAAAGTGAGCGCAGCCAAAGGCGGATACATCGGCTTTTTCGGCATCAACCGCTACCAGCGCGCTTTTGAAGACGCGGCCTTCGCTCTCGAAAAAGACGGCGACATCTCCAAGCCCGTCGAAACCAGCATCGGCTGGCACATCATCAAACGCCTGAGCAAGCGCACCCTCACCCCTTTCGAGGACATGCGCCGCGCCCTCACCGAGCGGGTCAAACGCGACAGCCGCAGCGAAATGGCCAAGCGAAGCATGATCGCCCGCATCCAGAAAGAAGGCAACTTCAAGGAGTTTCCCGAAAACCTCAAACCTTGGGTGGCGCAGCAAACCGACTCCGTTTTCCACACCTTCAAATGGAAACCCAACCCCGACAACCCCCAGACCCCGCTCATGCAGTACGGCAAGGACAAAACGTTCACCGTGGCCAATTTTGAGGAATTCCTCGTGCGCGCAAGCCGTGAGCGCATGCGCGGCATGGGGCATCCCGTGGAAGAAACCGTAAACAAACTCTATCAGGACTGGGCCGACGAAGTGGCCATCGAGTACGAAGAGAGCCAGTTGGACAAAAAATACCCGGATTTCAAGTACCTCATGCGCGAGTACGAAGAGGGCATGCTGCTGTTCGATGCCGCCAAAATCGAGGTCTGGGACCGCGCCAATACCGACTCTACGGGCTTGGAACAGTATTTCAATCAGCACCTGACGAACAAATACCTGTGGGACGAGCGCGCCGTGGTCAGTCTTTACACCCTCAAATCGGACGATCCGGAGCTGCTCGACAAAGTGTGGGACTATGCCGCCAAAAAATCGCCCGAGGACGTGCTCAAGAAGTTCAACAAAAAAGAAGAGGTGCTCGTCCGCCTAGAAAAAACCTACGAAAAAGGCAAGAACAAAGACCTGAACGAGCTCTGGTCCGCCGGCGCCATGACCTCCGCCAAATCGGATGCCGGCACCAAGACGGCCACGTTCTCCAAGATCGAACAAATCCTTCCGCCTTCTCCAAAAGCGCTGAGCGATGCCCGCGGTTATGCCGTGGCCGACTACCAGGACTATCTGGAAAAACAGTGGGTGGAAAAATTGCGCAAGGAATATCCCGTTCAGGTGAACGACGAGATTTTCAGGACGCTCATTCGCAATTGAATGGCCAAGTCAAAAACGATCTTTTTTTGCTCCAACTGCGGCGCTTCCTCACCCAAATGGATGGGGAAGTGCCCGCAGTGCGGCGAGTGGAATTCCTACCAGGAAGAAATTGTCCACAAGGAAACCGCCGCCGAGGAAAAACGCCGTTCATGGGCCGTCGCCGGAAAAGGTGAAGCTCCCAAGGCCACACCGCTCAGCGCTATCCAGTCCGGTGCCACCAGCCGTATGGCCACCCCCGATGGCGAACTCAACCGCGTGCTGGGCGGTGGCATCGTGCCCGGCTCGCTGGTGCTCATCGGCGGCCAGCCGGGCATCGGCAAAAGCACCCTGCTGCTGCAGGTGGCCGTGCAATTGCCCGCCAAAATCCTGTACGTCAGCGGCGAAGAAAGCGAGGAACAGATCAAGATGCGTGCCGACCGATTGCCGGAGGGCAAGTCCGACTGCTATATCCTGACCGAGACCAACACCACCAAAATCCTCCAGCAGGCCCAGGAACTGCAACCCCAGCTGCTCATCGTGGACTCCATCCAGACCATGAGCAGCCCGCACCTCGACAGCGCCCCAGGCGGCGTGTCGCAGGTGCGCGAGTGCGCCGCCGAACTGCTGCGCTTTGCCAAGGAAACGAATATCCCCGTGTTCCTCATCGGCCACATCAACAAGGAAGGCGATATCGCCGGGCCGAAACTGCTGGAACATATCGTGGACTGCGTGCTCCAGTTCGAGGGCGACCGGCACAACACCTACCGCATCCTCCGCACCCTGAAAAACCGCTTCGGCAGCACCGACGAAATGGGCATCTACGAGATGCGCAGCGTCGGCCTCCGCGAGGTGAGCAACCCCTCCGAACTGCTGCTCAGCCAGAAGGACGACGACCTCAGCGGCTGCGCCGTAGCCGCCACCATGGAGGGCCTGCGCCCCATGCTCATCGAGACGCAGGCCTTGGTGAGCAAATCCGTGTACGGTACCCCGCAGCGCTCGGCCACGGGCTTCGACATGCGCCGCCTGCAAATGCTGCTGGCTGTGCTCGAAAAACGCTGCGGCTACTATTTCAGCATGAACGACGTGTTCCTCAACCTCGCCGGCGGCATCCGGGTGGAGGACCCGGCCATAGACCTGGCCATCGTGTCGGCGCTCATATCCTCCCTGCTCGACGTGAGCGTGCCGTCCAACGCGTGCTTCGCAGGCGAGGTGGGCCTCAGCGGCGAAATCCGCGCCGTGAGCCGCATCGAGCAGCGCATCGCCGAAGCCGATAGGCTGGGCTTCAAGGAAATCTACATTTCCAAGTACAACGCCAAAGGACTGGATTTCAAAAAATTCAGCATCCGCGTGCTGACGCTGGGGAAAGTGGAGGAGTTGAAGGGGGCGTTGTTCGTGTAGTTCCCATGCCAATAGTTTGTTACTTTTGCCGCCACCCTTCCTGCTCTACAACCGCACATGAACGACGACGCTACGCACGCAAAATCCACGGAATCTTCCCAGAAATTCGATGCTCCGAATGCGCCCAAACCCGTGGGCCTGTACCCGCACGCACGGCGCGTGGGCAACCTGTTGTTCCTTTCCGGCATCGGCCCGCGCGACCCGGAGACCGACGGCGTGCCCGGGCTGAAGCGCAGTCCGTCGGGCAACTTCACCGAGTTCGACTTTGCGGCGCAGGTACACTCCGTTTTCCGCAACGTGCGGGCCGTGCTCGAGGCCAGCGGCGCCCGCTGGGAAGACCTCGTGGACGTGACGGTGTTCCTCACCAACATGCAGCGGGACTTCCACACGTTCAACCAGATCTACGCCGAATACTTCCGCGACAACCAGCCCTGCCGCACCACCGTGGGCATTGACAGCCTGCCCACGCCGATTGCGATTGAACTGAAGTGCGTGGCAGTGGTGAAGGGGTAAGTTCGCTACTGGAAGGTTTATCCTACCCGACCCCCTGTGCCGGGTTCTTGCCGGGGACGTCCTTGAAGTAGTTCCAGAAAAAGGCCATGTCCTGCTCCTCGTTATCTGTGGGATAAAACAGTACTGGATCAAAAAACACTTCTTTTTTGGGCCAGTTGAAGATGCAAAGCGCAATGGGCACGCCTGCCTGCCGGGCTATGTGGTAAAAACCAGTGCGGAACCGATCCACTTTTTTGCGCGTGCCTTCCGGCGAGATGACGAGATGCATGCGCTCGTTTTGGCTGAACGCCTCCACCGTGGCGGACACGAAATTGCCACCTTTTTTTGTCCGATCCACCGGGATGCCGCCTAACCAGCGGAAAAACGCCCCGAACGGCCAACGGAACAGCGTATGTTTGCCCACATAGTTGGCGTGCATCTTGCCGGCGCTGTTGACCAGCACGCCCACAGGAAAATCCCAGTTGGATGTGTGCGGACCTACGGCCAGTACCAATTTGGGTACGTCGTACGGGTATTGGCCGGTGATTTTCCAGCCCCATAGTTTCAGGATGAAGGCGCTGAGTGCAGAGAGCATGATTCGATTGTTTCGATTGATTCGATTGTTTCGATTGAGGCAAAGTTTGTAAATAGTTGGTTGACAATAACATTTTTCACACTTTGCCTGAATATTTTTGAAGCCGGAAGTCCATAGTATTCGTGCAATCGAATCAATCGAACCAATCGAATGTCCGCTCTCCTCCTGAATAACATCGCCCGATATATCCGCCTGACGCCGGACGAGCAGGCGCACTTCGTGTCTTTGCTGACTTTTAAGACCATCCGGAGAAGGCAGTTTTTGCTTCGAGAAAACGAGGTTTGCCGGCATTCGGCCTTTGTCACACGCGGTTGCCTGCGCGGGTACACGGTGGATGCCAACGGCTTCGAGCACATCCTGCAATTTGCACCGCCCGACTGGTGGATCGCCGACATGTACAGCCTGCTCGCCCAGCAACCCGGAAACCTGAACATTGACGCTCTGGAAGACACCGATGTATTGCTGCTCGCCAAGAGCGACCAAGAACAGTTGTACCTTGACGTGCCTAAATTCGAGCGTTTCTTCCGCATCATTACCGAAAATTCCCTCGTGGCAAGCCGCCGCCGCCTGCTCGACAACATGAGCCTGAACGCGCAACAGCGTTACGAATCCTTTTGCCGGCATTATCCTACCCTGATCCACCACCTGGCCCAAAAGCAAATCGCTGCGTATATCGGCGTGACGCCGGAGTTTTTGAGCAAAATGAAGCCCGTGTGGTTGCAGAAATTCCACGGATGAAGCCAGGCAGAGGCTTGAAATTTCTTAATCTACATTATTGGCTCCGGCTTGCCGATAGCCCCATTTTTGTCCTGTCAAAAACAGGATACTGTTCAAAAGACCCGCGCATGGCGCAAATACTCATCACTCCTCGCTCATCACTACCCTGCTCATTTCTACTAAAACGACACCTGCCATGGACAGAAAAGCATTTCTCCGCAACAGCCTGCTCGGCGCAGGCGCCCTCGCAACGGCCCGCGTATCGGCTGCCGTCATCGAAAACGACATTGACGAACTGCGCCCGCTCGACCTGCTGGGCTTCAACCACATTCCAAACACACAATCCAAAATCATGGCAAACACCGTTTTGCACAAAGCCGAGACCCGCGGCCATGCCAACCACGGCTGGCTCAACAGTTACCACACCTTCTCCTTTGCCAACTACTACAACCCCGAACGCATGCACTTCGGCGTGCTGCGCGTGCTCAACGACGACACCGTTATGGGCGGCAAAGGTTTCGGTACCCACCCGCACGACAACATGGAGATCATCTCCATCCCGCTCGAAGGCGACCTGGAGCACAAAGACAGCATGGGCAACGTGGCCGTCATCCGCAACGGCGACATCCAGGTGATGAGCGCCGGCACGGGCATCCAGCACAGCGAGTACAATAAAAACATAGACAAAACGGTCAAATTCCTGCAAATCTGGGTATTCCCGAACAAACGCAACGTGACCCCGCGCTACGACCAGATCACGCTCAAACTTGCCGACCGCAAGAACAAACTGCAACAAATCCTCTCACCCAACCCCAACGATGCGGGCGTGTGGATTCACCAGAATGCCTGGTTTCACCTCGGCACTTTTGACAAAGGATTCAAGACCAAATACCAGATCAAAGGCGGTTCCGGCAACGGCGTGTACGCGTTCGTACTCAACGGAACCATCTCCATCAACGGCCAGGCGCTGGGCGCCCGCGACGGCTTCGGCATCTGGGATGTTGCCCAACTGGACATCCAGGCCGACAGCAAGGCGGAGCTCCTGTTGATGGAAGTGCCGATGCAGATTTAGAAAATCACCTGACTATCGTCACATCCCCCTTCCGGAACACCCGCTGCGGCCTGCCGCAATAGTCAATTTCCACCGTCAGGTACCACACGAATACGGCGGGTTGCATATCCACCTGACGGAACGGCCCGCGCCAGCCCGCGTCGGTGTCCTCGGTGTGAAACATCTGGTTGCCCCAGCGGTCGAAGATTTCAAAACGGTAGTTGCGCAATGTCAGCCCCGGCACGAAATAAGGTTTGAACAGGGAATTGTCCGGATCGAACGACAGGGGCGCAAACACGTTCGGTACGTACACGAAGGAAAAGTTCGGGTCCACGTCCGTCCACCGAACCACCACTTCGCCGACAGCCGTTTCGCACTCGTTGCCCACTTCCACCGTGTAGATGCCGGGGGTGTACACCACGATCGCAGGTGTTTGTTCACCCGTGTTCCACTGGTATGTCAGCCCGGTCGGATCGCCGCCCACCACGGGCGCCAGCAAGGTACCCGTGGTGTCGCAGGCCAGCAGGGCATCACCCTCCAGTTCGAGGGTCACGGGCGGGATGGCGTTCACGGCCGCAGGCTGCTGAAACAGGCAACCGTTGCTGTCCTCCAGCCAAACCGTGTACGCTCCGGCAGCCAGATTGTCGAAAACCAGTTCATCCTGAAACGCCGACCCGTCTAGCGAGTAGCGGTATGGCGGCAATCCGCCAGCAGGATTTAGTACCGCAATGCTGCCGGTGTTGATGCCGATGCACGACGCATCTGTGCTCACATCAAACGTGGCGGCCGGGAATGCCGACACGACGACCGTCACGAGCGAATCGCAGCCATCGGAATTGGTGTAGGTAAATGTCCGCGTCTCGCCAGGGCGTAACACCGCCCCGTCGAACATGTACGTCTCGTTGGGGCAAATGGTTACTGGCAAGGTATCGGACGAGGTTGGCAGGGCGCTTACCGTGACCGTCACGATGGAGTCGCAACCCAAGACGCTCGTAAGCGTGAACTGCTGCATCGCCCCAATGGGCAGGGCCACTCCTTGGTAGGTAAACGACTGCCCGGGACATGCCGTCGCAGCGACCGTTCCGGTCGGCGTGGGCAGGGCCGTCACCGTGACCGTCACCAACGAGTCGCAACCTTGCGCGTTTTGCAGGACAAAATCCTGCACGTCGCCCGCCTGTAACACCGTGCCGTTGTAGGTGAAGGTGGCGCCCGCACAAACCTCGGCGGTAAAACTGCCCGTCGAAGTGGGCAAAACTGCCACGTTTACCGTCAGGACGGAATCGCAGCCCTGCGCGTTTTGCAGGGTGAACACCTGCGAGGTACCCGCCGCCACAGGTGTACCGTTGTACACAAAACTCGAACCCGGACAGGCGCCGGCGTTCAGCGTGCCGAACGTCACGGGCAATGCCGCCACGTTCACCGTCACCACCGAATCGCAGCCCTGGAAGTTTTGCAGCACAAATACCTGCGAACTGCCAGCCGGAACGGGCGTGCCGTTGAAATCAAAACTCGAACCCGGGCAGGCGCTCACGTTTAGTGTGCTGCTGCTGATGGGCAATGCCGCCACGTTCACCGTCACCACCGAATCGCAACCCTGGAAGTTTTGCAGCACAAATATCTGCGAACTGCCCGCCGGAACGGGCGTGCCGTTGAAGTCGAAACTCGAACCCGGACAGGCGCTCCCGTTCAGCGTGCCGGTGCTGGTGGGCAATGCTGCCACGTTCACCGTCACCACCGAATCGCAACCCTGGAAGTTTTGCAGCACAAATACCTGCGAACTGCCCGCCGCAACGGGTGTGCCGTTGAAATCAAAACTCGAACCCGGGCAGGCGCTGGCGTTCAACGTGCCGGTGCTGGTGGGCAATGCCGCCACGTTCACCGTCACCACAGAGTCGCAGCCTGCGGTGTTTTGCAATACAAACACCTGCGAACTGCCCGCCAGAACGGGCGTGCCGTTGAAGTCGAAACTCGAACCCGGGCAGGCGCTCCCGTTCAGCATGCCGGTGCTGGTCGGCAACTCGGCCACGTTCACGGTCAAGATCGAGTCGCAGCCTTGTGCGTTTTGCAGCACAAATACCTGCGAAGTGCCCGCCGGTATAGCCGTACCGTTGAAATCGTAATTTGTTCCAGCGCAAGCCGTCGCGTCCACGGTTGCCGTCACAATCGGCAGCGCGGCCACGTTCACGGTCAGCACCGAATCGCAGCCCTGGGCATTTTGCAGCACAAATACTTGCGAAGAACCCGCCGGGACAGGGATGCCGTTGAAATCGAAATTTTCGCCGGAACAGGCGCTCACGTCCAGCGTGGCGGTGCTGGCGGGCAATTCGGCCACCGTCACCGTCACGAGCGAATCGCAGCCGTCCGGTGTGCTAAACATAAATGTCTGGCTTCCGCCCACAGGAATGGAGGTGCCGTTGTACACCGCCACCTCGTTGGGGCAGGCGGCAAGTTGGACGCTGGATGTCAACACGCCCGAGCACAAGGCGCGTACGAGCAAACCTACCTGGTCGAGCGCGTCGCAGCCGGTCAGGTTCGCCGGGTCCTGGCCGATGACGATCTGCCAGCCCGGCGGCAGCAGGCCGGCGTTGATTTCCACCGCATAGTTGTCCGACGGGATATTGGTGAACGCAAAATCCCCCGCCGTTCCCGATTGGCCCGTCCCCACGGGCGTGCCGCCTTGCAGCAGGTTGACCGGGATGCCACTCACGAGGGTGTCCCCTGCGTCAATGAGGCCGTTGCTGTTCACGTCCGACCACACCTGCCCGAGGATGTTGCCGAATCCGTCGAGCAGGTTCAGCGTGAGCGGCCCGCTCTGGTTGATGCAGCCGAACACGTCGGTCAATTGGGCGTAATACGTTCCGCTTTGGTTAGGCACAAAAGTGGAGGTGGTGGCCCCCGGCACAGGGTTTCCGTTGAAAAACCACTGCCAAGCGCTGATGTTCGGGATGTTCGGCAGACACAAGGTGTCGGGCCGGCAACGCGTGTGGCATCCCGCCGGGATGGCGGTCACGTTGGGGCCGGGCAGGATGGTGAGCGAATTACTGCGCGTTTCACAGCCAAATTCGTTGATCACCCGCAGGAAATAGCGCCCTGGGTTGGTGGTCACCAAGGGCACGCCTGTTTGGCCGGTGTTCCAGACAAACTGCCAGTTGCCGGGATTGGGGCCGGTGTACGCGAGCGTATTCACCGCGTCCGCGCAGGCTGGGGCAATCGTGTTGGCAATGGAAAAACCAGAAGGGTTCGGATGCACCGTCACTACGAACGGATTGGCTACCACGGTACAGCCTGTCGTCGCATCGGTCACGGTGATCGTGTACACATGGGTGCCCACGGGCAGCAGGTTGTTGCGCACCTTGGTGAACTCGATGGTTGTGCCGTTGATGCCGGTGGACCACATATACGTCAGGCTGCCCAAGCCTTCGGCAAACAAACGCACGTCCTCCCCCGCGCACACGCTGTAGCTTGGGTACGACACGCCCACCGTTTGTCCGAGGTTGTTGAAAATCGCCGCCTTGATGAGCGCGTCGGGGCCGGGCGTGACCTGCACAGCTGCGGGCGGCGGCGCGTACGTGCAGCCGTTGGCATCGGTGAGGGTCACGCCGTACACGCCCTCTTCGCTCACCATGAGCGTGTCGGCAGTACTGCCGTCCGACCACAGGTAGCTCAGTGCGCCCGCCGGCGCTGCGAGTGTCAGCGCACCGCCTTCGCAAAACGGCGCCGGACTATTCGGGGCAATCAGGCCGCTGAAGGGGTTGGCCGGCACCGTCAGGCTGATGCTTGCCGTGGCGGTGCAGCCGAGATTGTCGGTACTTGTGGCGGTCACCGTGTAGGCGCCTGCGGCATACGTGTGAAAAACGTGTTGCCCCTGCGCGGTGTTCAGCGCGCCGGAAGTCGGGTCGCCGAAGTCCCAGGAAAGGTTTTGGCCGGTACCATCAAATTTCAGCGCATTGCCGGCACAGGCCTGAACGGGCGGAGTAATGCTCGGCGCCACCGGCTGCGGGATGCTTGCGGGTTCCGTCGTGGAAGAGGTGCAGCCGCTGTTGGCGGTCACCGTCAACGTCACGAAGTACGTTCCACCGGCGGAAAAAACGTGCGTCGGGTTTTGAATGTTCGCCGTGTTGTTGGCGCCGGAGGGCGGGTCGCCGAAGTCCCACGTCCAGGCGCTGATGCCGCTGCCGGGCAAAAATGCGCTGCGCTCGTCGAACGCGGTCGGGCTGCCGGGGCAAGCGGGCAGCGGGGCAAATTGCGCCACAGCCTCCACGTTCACGGTGTCAATCACCCGGCAGGTTCCCCCCGTCGTGAGCGTGGCAATCAAGGCAACGGTGTAGCGGCCCGCTCTCGGGAAGACAAACGGCACCTGGTCGCCATTGGCGCTCCCGGTAATGCCCTGGCCCGACTGCCCGAAAATCCATTGCGCCGAACCGGCCAGGTAATTCGGGCCGATGGCCCGAAACTCAAACGAATCGCATCGCGGTGAGGGGATGATTTGAATGGAAATGCTTCCCGGCGGGCAACCCGGACCGCTGCCCGGGAGGCCACCGCCCGGGCCGCCGCCACAGTCCGAAACGATGGAAATGGGCCCGGCGGTGGCCGTGCAGCCCGCCGCGTTGGTGGCCTGCACGGTGTAGCTGCCGTACTGGTTGGTGGCGTAGGTGGGCGCGTTCACGCCGAGCGGGGTGCCGTTTTGGAACCACTCGTACGTCAGGTCGCCGGTCGTGTTGGTCAGCGCCACCATGGTGACCGTAACCGAGTTGTTGCAAAACGCCGTCGGGTCCGCCGTGGAAATGGTCAGGTTCGGCCCCTGTGCCGTAAAAATGGTGAACGGGCTGCTGCCGGTGCAGCCGTTGGCATCGGTTACCGACACGACGTAGTTGCCTGGCCCCAGATCGGCCGTGGCGGTACTGCTCAACACGGTGCCGGTATTGGTTTCCCAGGAGTAGGAGGCGTAAGGCAACGAGGTTTGAACGATTGCCGTATTACCCGCACACAGGCTGTTCGGGTGTAGCACCGCCGGGGCAAGGTTTGGCGACACGTTCACGACAATGCTCGCAGTTTGGCCGCAGGCCGAAAGCACCAGCGTGTGCGTACCGGATGTTTGCCAAAAAACCTCCACGGTTTCGGTGCCCTGCCCGGACACGATGGCGCCCGCATCGGCAGGCTGGATGCTCCATTGCAGGTCGAGGCCCGGCAAGGCAGGAATGGAGTAGGTGGCGGTGCTGTTGACGCACGCTTGCGCCGGGCCGGAAACCGGAAGGGAACTGATTCCGTTCGCCTCCAGGTAAACCGCTGCCGAGGAGCAGCCCAGCCCGTTGGCCGAAAGGGCCACCGCCCGCAACTGATAAGGCCCGACGGCATTCCAGGTGACGTTCAGCGGATTGCCCAAAACGGTGGTCGGCGCGCCCGGGCCATTGCGCACGATCCAGCTGATGCTCGCTCCGGGCGTTGCACCGGTGGCCGTGTAGGTGAATGTCTGGCCCGGACAAATGAGCACAGGCCCTGCGATACTCGTCGGAGCAGCGGGCACAGCGGGCACGCTGACGGCCCACTCGGCGCGTTCCGTGCAAGTAAGCAAGGGATTGTCCGGTTCGGCAAACATGCGGTAGATGCCTGAACCATTGGCAAAAGGTGCGGCCACGGAAGCAGCCGGTGCAGCAGAAGTCCAGGCCACCGAACCATCGGGCGCTGTGAGCGTCCAGTTGCAGTTGATGTTCGAGTTGTTGAACGTGAGGCGGGAGAGAAAATTTCCGGTGGCGCCGGCACATAACTCCACCGGGCCGTTCACATAAAACGGCGACACAATGCGCACGGGGATCGAGTCCCGGCCGCCACAGCCGAGGTAACAGTTGTCGTAGCGCACGGAGAGCCAGTAGGTCGTGTTGGGGTTCGGGATACTGCCCCAGCGGATGGACACGCGGTTTGTGCCCTGGCCGTCGAGCAGAGCGCCGCCCCCGCTTAGTGTCCACACGAAACCGGTGCCGCCATACGATTCGATGGAATACACTTCTTCGGCGTCGGGGCATACGCGCTCCGGGCCTTGGATTTCGGCGTTGTCGTCAATAATCGGCACTCGGACGGTCGTGGGAAACGGGCAGGCCGGGCCTGTACAGGTGTAATTGCTGAGCGTGACGGTACCGAATGGCCCGGCGCCCCATTGCACGGTGACGCTGTCGGACCCGGGTGTGCCACCGTTGAGTACGGCGCCGTTGGCGCTTACCGCCCAGTTAATTCCCGAGCAATTGGCCGATGCCGTGTACGTAGCCGTGGCGCCGGGGCAAATATCCCCCACACAGTCCAGCGTGGGCGCTTCCGCATCGAGCACCTCCACAACCGTTTCGATAGTATCGGTGCAGAAACAAGCGCTCAGGGCTACCAGGCGCACCGTGTAGAAACCGGGACTGGGGTAGATGTGCTGCGGGTTGATCGTGTTTGTGGTGGAAAAATCATCGCTGAAAAACCACTCGTAAGTGTCGGCGTACTGGCTTTTGTTGTCGAACCAGACGGTTTGTCCCTTGCATACGCGCAGCGTGTCGGCGCCTACGGCGTGCGGCGGGTCTGTATCGAACAGCGCCCGGGGTTCTTCCACGACGGTGATGCACAGGCCGTCTTCGCCTACGCACTGGTTTATCCCCCCCGGGTTACTACTTCCTGCGATGACGACCACCGATACCGAACCTGCTCCAGCCGGCCCCCAAACCACCGTAACCGAGGTATTGCCCGGGGCATTGACCACAAAACTTTGCGCGCCGGATACATTCCAGGTTATGACCGGAGGAGTGCCGCCGGAGGGCGGGGTGTACGGCGGGTTTTTCAACGAGTAGGTCACGGTGCTGTATGGGCACACTTTTTCGCAAAACTGTGTGCCATTCGGATCTGTGGTGCTGTCCGGGTTACAAATGGCCGGATTGCCGGAGATAATTTCCACGGGCAGGAAAGGCAACACGGTAACTTCCATACTGTCGGTGGCCGGAAGTTGGCCGTTGACCAATAGTACTGTTACGTAAACCTTATAGACCCCGGGTTGCTGGAAACAAAAGACCGGCATTGTGTCTTGTGAGTTCGCGGTAAACCCATTTGAACCGTAGGCATACCAAAAGTAGGTTACAAGTGGGCTTGTAGAACCTCCATTTGTAAAAGCTGCCGTAGCGCGATAGGTATAGCAACCCGGACAAACACTGGTCGGGCCGGCGATATCTACAGTCAAAAAAGTATTTTGAGCCTGGAGAAAAAATGGGAACAGGATGGCGATTACGGCGGGATAAAATCGGTTTGGCATACACAGCGGATGATTAGTTCACGGAATGGAACAAAGATACAGCGGACGCTGCACGCGCTGCTATGGCATGTGTCGGCTATCAAACAAAAGCAACTTGCCGTTGTGCGATGCGCTTGCTGCGCCACACAACGGCAAGCTGTTATTTTTTGAAAAACCCGGATTACCGGTCCAGCACAAACAGGTCGGCTACCGGACTCAATTCAGTTTGAACGGCGCCACCATCACAAACTCGGGAATGTTGGCCTCGAACTTGGAGCCGTCGTCGGTACGCGCCATCAGATAGGTGCCCACCATTTTTCCGATGTCGGTATCGAGGTTGCAAAAAGACGAATAGCCGTGCACCTCGCCCGGGGCCAGCACCGGTTGCAGGCCCACCACGCCCTCGCCTTCCACCTCACGCAGCGTGCCGCAGGCATCCTGAATCAGCCAGTGGCGGCGTAGCAGCTGCACCGTATGCGGACTTCCATTCTCGATGGTGATGTGGTACCCGAAAATGTACTTGCCGGCTCGCGGGTTGGAGTGCGCCGCCAGATACTCCGTCTCCACGCTGACGGTAATGTGGTTGGTGGTGAGGATGTCCATCGTTGTGCTGCTGTTGTTTGGCTGTGAGCGGGTGGTTGCAAAGGTATTCAAGGGCGGGAAAAATCCGGACGGCAAATGTGTCGTGTCGGAATTGCACAAAAAAACCGGCTCACGTTGCCGACTTCCTTTTCCGCCTCCAATCATCAAACCCCTCCAGCGGAAAACGCTGCGCAAACTTCTCTTCGCCGAGCGCCTCGCGTTCGTAACTGACGAATTTCAGAAAATCCTCCACGAAGCGGTCGTAGTCGCTTTTGGGCAGTGGCGCACCGGGCTTGCCGCGGAGGTCGTTTAGGTCAATATCCGGGGCCTGGTCAGGCGCACTGAATTTCAGGAGCAATTCGGCCAACGCAGCGGCGGCGGCGGCGCTTAATATTTGTCCCGTCATGGAAACAGGGCTGAGCACCAGTTCCACCATTTTTTTGCTGCCATCCACCAGGCCTGCTTCGAGAACGCTTCCTGGAATTCTTGGGGCGTGCTTGCTGATGTAGAAATACAGGAGAAACACATCTTCGAGGTCGAGGTCGCCGCGCAGGTAGCAGTATTCCACCAGCAGCATTTTGTTGTGCGCACCCAATCGGCGATTATCGCTCACAAGTCGGGCCAGCTGCTGCACGATACCGGGCATGGAGGCCGATTTAGTTTTAAAATCTTCAAAATCAGCGTATTTCGTTCCAGCCCAGTCGTCTCTTTGGATAAGCTCGTTGAAGGCTTGCTCAATCAAGGCCATTTCTGCGTCGGCAGGTCTGTCTTCGAGTTGTGCCGCTACATTGGCTTTGAACTGTGTCAATAATTCCCGGCTTAACGCGGCCAATTCTTCCCGCCGCATAAGCCAGTCGAGTTCCTTTTCGTCTTCCGGAAGCCAGTAAAAGGCTTCCCACAATTCGCAGTGTTCAAACGGCTCGCCCGCCCGGCGCAGCTCGGCGATGGCCTCCCCGATTTCGCGGTAATGCGCGTAGTGCAGGATGGGCGCGAGGAAATCTTCGTCGGGCTTATCCAAGCGAAATGGCCGAGCCGGGAAGCCCCGCAAAAAACCTTGCTCCGCCGGCAATGCCGCCTCCCGCGCACGGATGTCGGCGATTTTGGCTTCGATTTTGGCAGGCTCCGCGCCGACGGCGGGCAGGCTCAGCACCTGCATGTACGCGGCGGGCAAGTACGCATCTGCCAGTTCAAAATACTCGTGGGCTTCCACCGGATGATCGTTTGCCCAGAGAATTTGCCCGGCGTAGTAGAGCTCACGGTGGGCATTGTGCTTGATGAGTTCATCGCGGGTTTCTTCGATTTGCTCAATGGCATCTTCCAGGATGACTTCGTATGGTTGCCGAAATAGTTTGGCCGACTCAATGTAGTAGTACAAGCCCATCAAATTGAGCGGCACGCCCATCTTTTCCTCATCGTCAAGCACCTCATCGTAGATGCGGTAGGCTTCGATGCAGTCGCCCATGTAATGGTTCACAAGCGCCAGCGCGTGGTGGTGTGTGAGTGGCTCGGATTTTTCGCTGCCCGAGAGCCTGCGCCATTCCTCCCGGCGTTTCCAGGGTCTGCACTGCTGCCGGGTGGTATCCACGATGGGGTGGACGGTGTTGAACTGCTCGAAGTCGTCGGTGAACCTTTGGAGGCAGCGGTAGAGGAGATAGGGAGCGGGATAGGTGGAGAGGTGACGAAAGGAGGGTCGGGTATTTCTAAAAAATTCACGTTTGTCTGTAAGCAGCAGGAAACGCTTGAAATCAAGCGGGGCCTCGAATATTTCTCCTATTGCTTCAAATGCTACGCCGCGATTCATGTACGCTAAAGCACGGTTCGGGTCGAGTTCGATGGCTTTATCGTAGTCCAAAATGGCCCCTCGATTGTCGCCCAAATCCGACTTGGCTGCGCCGCGATTCATGTACGCCAATGCATAGTTCGGGTTGAGTTCGATGGCTTTGTCGTAGTCCAAAATGGCCCCTCGATTGTCGCCCAAACCCCACTTGGCTACACCGCGATTCACGTACGCCAACGCATCGTTCGGGTCGAGTTCGATGGCTTTGTCGTAGTCCAAAATAGCCCCTCGTTTGTCGCCCAAATCTGACTTGGCAAAGCCGCGACTGCCATACGCCGCCGCAAAGTTTGGGTCGAGTTTAATGGCTTTGTCGTAGTCCAAAATAGCCCCTCGCTTGTCGCCAAAATTCCACTTGGCTACGCCGCGATTCATGTACGCCGCCGCAAGGTTCGGGTCGAGTTCGATGGCCTTGTCGTAGTCCAAAATGGCCCCTCGCTTGTCGCCCAAATCTGACTTGGCGTTGCCACGATTACTATACGCCGCCGCATCGTTTGGGTCGAGTTCTATGGCTTTGTCAAAGTCCAAAATGGCCCCTCGCTTGTCTCCCAAATCCGACTTGGCATTGCCGCGATTGTTATACGCCTTAGCAAAGTTTGGGTCGAGTTCTATGGCTTTGTCATAGTCCAAAATGCCCCCTTGCTTGTCGCCCAAATTCCGCTTGGCGTTGCCGCGCTTGGAATATGCTGCCACATAGTTCGGGTTGAGTTCGATGGCTTTGTCGTAGTCCAAAATGGCCCCTCGCTTGTCGCCCAAATCCGACTTGGTATTGCCGCGCTTGTAATACGCCAAAGCATAGTTCGGATCGAGTTCGATGGCTTTGTCGTAGTCCAAAATGGCCCCTCGTTTGTCGCCCAAAGCCGACTTGGCTAAGCCGCGCTTGTAATACGCCAAAGCAAAGTTCGGGTCGAGTAGAATCGCCTCCGTCCAATCCGCAATGGCTTCTTCCCAAAGCCCCTGCTGATATTTTTCAATTCCGCTTTGTAAATACGCTTCCGCCGTAAGTGCCATAAGACCTTGGAATAATGGTGTAAATGTGGTGTTGTCGGTTTCGGCGCTACACGTCCTTTTTCGTTTTTTTTGACATCTTCCCCTGCCTCGCCCGCTCAATCGCCGCGTGCAACCTCGCTTGCAACATTGCTTTCGGTGGCAGTTCGGTCAGGTACTGTGATACCCGGATATTTCCCCGGTCGAGCATCAGCAGTTCGATATGCTCCTCCGATTTGCCGGCACACAGGATTAGGCCGATAGGCTCGTTTTCTCCTTCCACGCGCTCATACTTTTCCAGCCAGCGGAGGTAGAGTTCCATTTGGGCTTTGTCCTGTGGCTTGAAGTTGCGCATTTTCAAGTCTATCACCACGAGTCGGCGCAGCCGACGGTGGTAAAAAAGCAAGTCCATTTTGTAGTCTTCGCCATCAATCACAATGCGTTTTTGTCGGGCCATGAAGGCAAAGTCAGCCCCAAATTCGAGGATAAATCGTTGCAGGTCAGCCAAAATAGCCGTCTCCAAATCTTTTTCCGAGTAGGTGTCTTTCAGGTCAAGAAAATCGAGGATGTATGGGTCTCGGAACACAAAATCCTCCGTCACGGCACCGGATGTTTCGATTTGCAGCAACTCCTGCGCAATTAATTCGTCCGGCTTACGAGACAAGGCGGTTCGCTCGTACAACATGGAATCAATCCGTTCTTCCAGTTGCCGGGTGCTCCAACCTTCGATGCGGCACATTTCCATGTAAAAGCGGCGTTTCAGGTCGTCGTTCAAGCGCAGGAAAATGCGCATGTGCGACCAACTTAATAGTTGACGCAGTGCGTCAACTATTTCAATATCCGGGAAGCGCTCGGCAAACTGAACGAATCGCCACAAATTAGAGGCGTTGAAACTGTTACCAAACTCCGCAGTAAGTTGTGCGGCCAAGGTCCGCACGACTTGTTTGCCGAACTCGGCGCGTTGGTCGCGGAGGATTTCGTGGCGAATTGAATTTCCAATCTGCCAGTACAACAGCACCAATTCAGCATTGACCGCCCGCCCCACGCGGTGTCTCGCTTTGACGATGAGCGTTTTGACTTCAGAAAAAAGAAGATTTTCAGGTACCATGGTATGCCTTCATTTGAGCAGCAATAATAAAACAAATTTCATCCATCCTGAAACACAAAACCGGCTGCCCGCACCCCACGCGCGAACAGCCGGCAATCGAAACAATCGGCTCAATCGAGTCAATCGAATCAATCACTTCACTCCCATCTCCTTCCGGATTTTGTTCAGCGCACTCCCTGCCTGCACCCAGTCAATTTGCTGCTCATTGTAGGTATGCAGCACATCGAAAGTTTCGGATGTACCGTCGGCGTGGTCGAGGCGGATTTGCAGGGGTTTGCCCGGCACAAATTTCTCGAAGCCGAGGATGCTCACCTTGTCGTCCTGGCGCACCTTGTCGTAGTCGGCCGGATTGGCGAACGTGAGCGCCAGCATGCCCTGTTTTTTCAGGTTGGTCTGGTGGATACGGGCGAAGGACTTCACCACCACGGCTTTCACGCCGAGGTAGCGAGGCTCCATGGCGGCGTGCTCGCGGCTGCTGCCTTCGCCGAGGTTTTCCTCGCCGAAGATGATCGTGCCGATGCCTTTTTTCTGATACAGGCGTGCCGACGCGGGCACTTCCATGTACTGGCCGTTTTCTGCGTTGAACACCTTGTTGCGCTCATCGTTGAACGCATTGGTGGCGCCGATGTAGCAGTTGTTGGAAATATTCTCGAGGTGGCCGCGGTACTTGAGCCAAGGGCCGGCCATGCTGATGTGGTCGGTCGTGCACTTGCCTTTGGCTTTGATGAGCACGCGCATGTTTTGCAGTTCACCGTTGGTGATGGGCGCAAAGGGCTTGAGCAGCTGGAGGCGATCGGATTTTTTGTCCACCAAAATTTTCACACCGCCCTTGGCAGGGGCAATGTAGCCGGCATCTTCCACGGCAAAACCGGCCTTGGGCAACTCGATGCCCTTGGGCGGGTCGAGTTTCACGGTTTCGCCTTTGCGGTTCACTAAGGTGCCTTTTTTCGGATTGAAGGTCAGGTCGCCCGCGATGGCGAAGGCGGTGACAATCTCCGGCGAAGCGACAAAGGCGTGGGTGTTGGGGTTGCCGTCGTTGCGTCCGGTGAAGTTCCGGTTGAACGAGGTCATGATCGAGTTGGCGCGGTTCTTCTCGTCAATATGGCGACTCCATTGGCCGATGCAGGGGCCGCAAGCGTTGGCCAGCACCACGCCGCCGATATTGGAAAAATCGTTGAGAATGCCGTCGCGCTGGGCGGTGTAGCGGATCAGTTCGGAACCGGGTGTGATGGTGAACTCGGCCTTCACCTCCAAGTTTTTCTCCTTGGCCTGGCGCGCAATGGAGGCGGCGCGGGTCAGGTCTTCGTACGAGGAGTTGGTGCAGGAGCCGATGAGGCCCACTTCGAGGCGGGCGGGATATTTGTTCTTTTTGACGGCAGCCGCAAACTTGCTGAGCGGCCAGGCCAAATCCGGCGTGAACGGCCCGTTGATGTGCGGCTCCAATTTCGACAGGTCAATCTCGATCACCTGGTCGAAGTACTTTTCCGGGTTGGCGTAGCACTCGGCATCGCCGGTGAGGTAGGGCGCGACTTTGTTGCACATAGCGGCCACCTTGTTGCGGCCTGTGGCCTTCAGGTAGCGGAACATGCTTTTGTCGTAGCCGAACGTGGAGGTGGTGGCGCCGATTTCCGCACCCATGTTGCAGATGGTGCCTTTGCCTGTGGCGCTCATGCTGGTGGCGCCGGGGCCGAAGTATTCCACGATAGCGCCCGTGCCGCCTTTCACAGTGAGGATGCCGGCCACTTTCAGGATCACGTCCTTGGGCGATGCCCAGCCGCGCAGTTTTCCGGTCAGTTTTACGCCGATGAGTTTGGGCATTTGCAGTTCCCAGCCCATGCCGCTCATGGCATCCACTGCGTCGGCGCCGCCCACGCCGATGGCCACCATACCGGCACCGCCCGCGTTCACGGTGTGCGAGTCGGTGCCGATCATCATGCCGCCGGGGAACGCGTAGTTTTCCAGTACGATCTGGTGTATGATGCCCGCGCCGGGCTTCCAGAAACCGATGCCGTACTTCTGGCTGACGGAGGACAGAAAATCGAACACCTCTTTGTTTTTGTCCAGCGCCACGGCCATATCCTTGGCGGCACCGACCTCGGCGGTGATGAGGTGGTCGCAGTGCACGGTACTGGGCACAGCCACTTTTTTGCGGCCGCAGGTCATGAACTGGAGCAGGGCCATTTGGGCAGTAGCGTCCTGCATGGCTACGCGATCCACCTGAAAAAACACGTAGTCCGAGCCGCGCTTGTACTCTTGCAGCGGGCTGTCGGGGTGCAGGTGGGCGTAGAGGATTTTTTCGGAAAGGGTGAGCGGGCGCTTGAGTTTGGCCTTGGCGGCATCCACGCGGGCCGGGTAGTTTTTGTAAAACTCCCGGATCATCTTCAGATCAAAAATCATGGAACGGTTGAAGGTTTGAAGGTTTGAAGGTTTGAAGGTTTCTGGTTTGCAAAGGTAAACAACTCATTTTGCTTCGTCCCGCAGGGCGCGCCGCAAGATTTTGCCGACGTTCGTTTTGGGCAATTCCTTGCGAAACTCGACGTGCTTGGGCACCTTGTAGCCGGTCATTTCCGCCCGGCAGAAAGTGGTAATTTCCTCGGCGGTCAGGCTCTGGTCTTTTTTCACGATGAAGGCTTTGACCACTTCGCCGGATTTTTCATCGGGCACTCCGATGACCGCCACTTCCATGACTTTGGGATGGGTGGCGATCACGTCCTCCACCTCATTGGGATACACGTTGAAGCCCGACACCAGGATCATGTCTTTTTTCCGGTCCACAATATGGAAAAAGCCGTCTTCGGTCATGTAGCCGATGTCGCCCGTACTGAGCCAGCCGTCTTTGATCACTTCGTCGGTCGCTTCGGGGCGTTGCCAGTATCCCTTCATAATTTGTGGGCCATAGCCTTGTATCTCGCCAGTTTCCCGGATGTTGGCCACTTGTCCTTCGCTGTTCACGATTCGAATATCGGTGGACGGCACGGGCATGCCGATGGAGCCGAGGCGGTTGTTCTCGTCCACGGGGTTGACGCAGAGCACGGGGCTGGACTCGGTGAGTCCGTATCCCTCGACGAGCTGACAACCGGTGGTTTGTTGCCAGCGTTCGGCCACGGCGCGTTGTACCGCCATGCCGCCGCCCACAGCCGCCCGCAAGGTGGAAAAGTCGAGTTTGGCAAAATCAGCGTGGTTGAGCAGGGCGTTGAACAGCGTGTTGACGCCGGTGAAAATATTCGGCTTGTGGGTGCGCCATTCCTTGATGAGCGCCGGTATGTCGCGGGCGTTGACGATGAGCACGTTTTTCCCGCCTACGGACATGAACGCCAGACAATTGACCGTGAACGCAAAAATATGGTACAACGGCAGCGGGCACAAGGCGATCACCTTGCCTTCGGGCAGCACGGGCATCAGCCAGGCGCGGATTTGCTGCATGTTGGCCACGAGGTTGCGGTTGGTGAGCATGGCGCCTTTGGACACGCCCGTAGTGCCGCCGGTGTATTGCAGGATGATCGTGTCGTCGGGGCCGGAACTGAAGGGTTTGATCGTGAACTTCCGGCCCTGCTGGAGCGCATCTGTGAAACAGACAGTATTGGAGAGGTTGAACTTGGGCACCATTTTTTTCACCCGGCGCACGATGAAGTTGACCAGCACACCCTTGAGGCCCAACATCTCGCCGATGCTGGTCAGGATCACCGTTTTGATCTGCGTTTCGCCGATGATCTGTTCGAGGTTGGCGGCAAAGTTTTCGGCGATGACGATTGCCTTGGCCCCGGAGTCCACAAACTGGTGCCGCATCTCGCGCGGCGTGTACAGCGGGTTGGTGTTCACCACGATCAGCCCGGCGCGTATGGCACCGAAAAGCGCGATGGGGTACTGAAGCATATTGGGCATCATCAGCGCGATACGGTCGCCCGGCTCCAGACCGCGAGAATGCAGGTAGGCGGCAAAATGGGCGCTCTGCCGATCCACTTCGCCGAAGCTGAGCGTTTTGCCCATGAATATGAAAGCCGGCAGATCGCTGTATTTTTTCAGGCACTCGTCCAGCATGTCGGTCAAACGCGGGTACACATCCGGGTCAATGTTGGCCGGCACGCCTTTGGGGTAGTTCTTGAGCCACGGTTTTTCTGTCATA